>OGQD01000181.1_pt1 | contig 51721 bp, 58 predicted proteins | sample 1553091 | NCBI WGS metagenome assembly OGQD01 (sample SAMEA2580290, study PRJEB22360) | human gut metagenome | biome: human gut; feature: human-associated habitat; material: faeces | place: Denmark | collected 2008/2010
AGTTTTCGATCGGCAGAACAGCCTCTACTGGGTCAGTTTTCGGTCAGCGGCAACACAGAAGGCCGCAAAGAGGCCGCGAAACTCGACAAGGAGGAGGAGCCGTGAAGGCCGCCAGCCCCAAGCAGGCCGAGACGCTCGGCCACATCCGCACCTTCATCGCCGAGAAGGGCTACTCGCCCACGGTCGCAGAGCTGGCAGCCCTGGCCGGCGTCAACACCAACGCCCTGCACGAGCGCCTGATGGCCCTGAAGAAGAAGGGCCTGTCCAGCACACCCCCGAGATTTCCCGAAGCGTCCGCCCGGCCTGAACAGCTCCAGCGGCATGCAAGCCAGGAGACACCATGACACCCGCTCACCAGATACAGGTCGGCGACTGCCTGGAGCTGCTCCGGGCTATGCCTGACGAGTCCGCGCACACCTGCATTACCAGTCCACCCTACTTTGGCCTGCGAGACTACGGGATGGCCGGGCAGATCGGCCTCGAGCAGTCGCCCGCCGACTTCGTGACTCGCCTGGTTGAGGTGTTCCGGGAAGTTCGCCGGGTGCTCCGAGACGACGGCACCCTCTGGGTGAACATGGGCGACAGTTACGCCTCCATCGCCGGCGGCTACGCACCGGAAGGCTCTGCCGGGAAGCACGACGTGGTATCGCGAGCGACTCGCGGTGCTGTCCGACGCGGACAGCGACGCAGCCCTCCTACAGGCTTGAAGCAGAAAGACCTGATCGGCATCCCCTGGCGGCTCGCCTTCGCGCTTCAGGATGACGGCTGGTATCTGCGCCAGGACATCATCTGGCACAAACCAAACCCCATGCCGGAGAGCGTGCGCGACCGCTGCACCAAAGCCCACGAATACCTGTTCTTGCTCAGCAAGTCGCCCCGCTACTACTTCGACCGGGAAGCGATCGCCGAGCCTCTGGCACCAGCTTCTGTAGCCCGCCTGGCCCAGACCGACTGGGACCAACAGCGCGGATCTGCCACGCCGAGCAAGGACAACGGCACAATGAAAGCCGTGGGCGGCAGGCGGAGCAAGCGCTACAGCTTCGCACGCGAGACCAAGAGCAGCGCAGGCACCCACGGCCAGAAGGCGCAGCACAGGCCCGACCGGCCGGACATCGACTACAGCGCCACGCGCAATAAGCGCAGCGTCTGGTCAGTTCCTACAGCCGGATTCAAGGGGGCGCACTTCGCAACCTTCCCGCTCGAGCTGATCCGCCCCTGTGTACTGGCCGGCGCCCCGCGCGGGGGCCTGATCCTCGACCCCTTCGGCGGTGCCGGCACGACCGGTCTAGTCGCCATGCAGGAGGGGCGCGACTCGGTGCTCCTCGAACTCAACCCCGAATACGCCGCTATCGCGCGCAGCCGCCTGGCCGCTGCCTGGCTGGAAGGTGCGGCGCAGATGGATGTCCTTCTCGACCACAAGGAGCCCGCCGCATGACTTCCATGAAGAAGCCTGCCCCGCTCGACTTCAAAACGCAGTTCGGACTCGCCCTGGACGAGTCTGACGACGCGATCATCGTTGACCTGTTCGCCGGTGGCGGCGGCGCCAGCAGGTGGCGGCGTAGCTTGCCACGCAGGTCTCCCTAGCTTCTGCGCGTAGAGCTAATGAACTCACGGCGAAGAACATCTACGAATCCACGCGTCCTGCTATTCACATACGCGATAACTTCGCCGTTATTCGTTAGGCCGAGTTGCTCCAACTCACCCCAGACTCTATCAAGGGAATCTAGATCGCCCCCGCCAAGAATGCTGGTCGGCCCTCCAGAGGCAAAGCTTTTAAACTGATCAAGATACTGCACGCACAAGTCGCTAACCTTTATTAACTCGGCAAGCGGCCTTACATATTCAGCCCCCCAAAACATCTCACATTCAAAAGAGATGCTTTTCAGTAACGGCGCGCCCTTCCTAAACTCGTCAACTGTCGACTTAGAAAGTTCCAGAAACGAGCTTGGCGCGGGCGCATTCTCTTTGATTTTACTATGCGCGATACCGAAGTGGATAACTGCAACAATTATCCAAATCCGCTTTATATGGTATTCCCTATCATTAACGATTGCCGCCGCTCTAACAGCTAGCGCGTGATCATTCCCCGATGCCTGCTGCTTTCTCCAAGAATTCAACTGATATAAAGCTGCAAAAACACCAAGGACAGTTGCCAAGGCGGCCACTATATCTAAAGCATCATGAATACTTTGGACCCGAAAGAAATCTTTCGGCGTCCATGCCATACCCCAAATAGCGCCAACAAGAAACAACAGTGCGCATCCGCCCCAGATCACGTAGTCCTTTTTCATAGCAACTCCTTTTTTTTGAAGTATGCCATGCGCACCTATAGCGCGAGGACCCGTCATGCCCATTCGCAACGCGATTATCCACCACATCGACAAAAAGCCCGACGGTAACCCGGCGATGCTGCACGTCGCCCGCCACCCGCTGACCGACTCGCAGGCGCTGGAGAACCTGGCGCACGACCTGAATGTGGCGTACAACGCCAAGCCCTCGAAATCCTGGGGCCTGTTCCAGGGCGAGTCCGGCGCCTATCCCTTCAGCGGCTGGCTGGCGGAGTTCCTCGATGGCACAAAGGACTTTGGCGAGTTCAGCGAGCTGGCGGCCAAGCACCTGAAGGTGCTGCTGGAAGAGTCGAACCTGAGCACCGGCGGCCACCTGCTGATCAGCCACTACCAGCAGGGCCTGACCGACTACCTGTTCGTGGCCGTGCTGCACACCACCGAGGCTGTCGCGGTGAACGAGCATCTGGAGGTGGTCCCCTGCCGGCACCTGGACCTGGGCCAGTTGCACATGGCGGCGCGCATCAACCTCACCGAGTGGCGCACCAACCCGAAGTCGCGCCAGTACGTGTCCTTCCTCACGGCGAAGGGCGGCCGCAAGCGCCAGGACCACTTCCGCGACTTCATCGGCTGCACCGAGGGCGTCGACTCGCCGAGCGAGACCCGCACCCTGCTCAAGGCCTTCAGCGACTTCGTGGAAAGCGAAGACCTGCCGGAGGAACAGGCCCGCGAGAAGACCAACACGCTGATCGACTACGCCACCAGCCAGGCGAAGATCGGCGAGCCCATGGCCCTGGACGCCCTGTCCGAGCTGATGGACGACCTGGCGCCGAAAGCCTTCGCCGACTTCATCCGCGACAAGGACTACGGCCTGTCGCCGGAGATTCCCGCCGACAAGCGCACGCTCAACAGCTTCCGCCGCTTCACCGCTAAGGCGGACGGCATCTCGATCAGCTTCGCCCCGCACTTGCTCGGCTCCAAGGTCGAGTTTGACCAGGCGCGCGACACCCTGCTGATCCATGGCGTGCCCACCCAGCTCAAGAACCAGATGAGCAAGGTCGCGGCGGCGCCAGCCAAAGAGCCAACGGACGACGCAGCGGGCTATCAGACCGCCGCCGATGACCCGCTCTACGGCGAGGCCGTTCGCTACGTCACCGAGACCCGCCGCGCCTCCATCTCGGCGGTGCAGCGCAAGCTGAAGATCGGCTACAACCGCGCCGCGCGCTTCATCGAGGAGATGGAGATGGCGGGAATCGTTACCCCGATGAACACCAACGGCGGGCGCGAGGTGGTGGCACATGGCTGACGATACTGGCAGAGGCCCGGCCTTCGGCCCAAACGGCACCACCTTCCACGTGCATCTCAGCGTGCGCGGGTATCTCCGGGGAGCTAAGAACAGCGAGCTGGACGGGCTGTTCCAACGGCAAGACGGGTCGAAGTTGTCAGCTGCAGAAGCGCGCGACTACCTGATGGACTGCCTGGCCAATGGCATGGAGGTTCTGCCGCTCAGCCAAGAGTGCGAAGGCTTTGACTTCACGGGCGGCGGATGCCCTGGACACCCGAAGCCGCAAGCCGACCCGCCCCGCCACTGACGCATCGCCCGATGCTGGCGAGGCGGGCAAGCCACCTCAGTAGATCCATTTCGTTTGATAAGTTCCGCAGCGGCGCCCGCTTCCGGTACCACAAACGACCGAAACTGATTGTGTGAGCTTGATACGCAAGATGCCTAGAACTGCTTTTCCAGATGCTCCAAATACTTCCGGGCAGCTGTTTTCTCAGAGGTCCCAGGCGGACCATTTTCGCTCATGAGCGATGCGGCCGCCTTTTCGAAAACTACCGCGTGCGGAATGCTAACGGCGCTGCTCTTCAGCAGGCCGATCAGTAGATGCTCCAGGGCATCAAGTTGCGCTTGTTGCTGACTCATACGTTGCTCCATTAGTCCGGCCCCACGCCGGGCCATCCGAACCTACCCCACTCCATGCCATTGCGCCACTACGGCGCGAGGAGAACTCATGCCAATGAAGTTCCACGCGCCGACGCGCGCCATTGTCGTCGATCAGGAAGGCCTGCAGCGTGCCGCCGGCGGATTCCTGTTCGCCATGAAGATGATCCGCGAGTTGGGTGAATTGCCGCTGGACAAGTACCAGCGCAACGGCCTGTTGACCAATGCGGACCACGCGCAGAAAGCGATCATCGATGCGGCCGCGGCCCTGGGCATCGACCTCGGCGCCCAGTGGGGCAACGAGCTGGACCTGCGCGAAGCGGGCTGAACCCTCCGCAACAAATTGCCCTTTTCCGGAAACTCTTTTCCGCGCCAGCAGGCGCAAGGATTCGTCATGTCCAAAAATCACGAAGAGTCGGCCGTCGCCGGCATTGATCCGAAGACGATGGAATGCAAGTTCATAGGACGGCGCCACCCTGATGACGTCATGGAGGCGCTCGACTGCGGAATGATCGTAGTTCCAGTGACGGCCGAGAAGGCGCGCTGGGCATATGGCGAGATCATCGGTGACCTGGAGGCGCTCACGAAATGACGCGCATCTACCTCGCCGGCCCCATGACCGGCCTGCCGGAGTTCAACTACCCGGCCTTCCACGCCGAGGCCGCCCGCCTGCGCCAGCTCGGCTACCACGTCGAGAACCCGGCCGAGAACAACGCGCCAGCCGGCACCACCTGGTCCGACTACCTGCGCTTGGCCCTGGCCCAACTGATCACCTGCGACTCGATCGCCATGCTGCCCGGCTGGCACAACTCCGAGGGCGCCTGCCTCGAGTACCACGTCGCCAGCAAGTTGGGCATGCAGGCGCACACCGCCAGCCAGATCACCGAGCCCGCAAGGAGCGCAGCATGAAGGCCTTGAGCATCCGCCAGCCCTGGGCCTGGCTGATCGTCTACGGCTGGAAGGACGTCGAGAACCGCTCCTGGAACACCAAGCATCGCGGCCGGTTCCTCGTTCATGCCGCACAGGGCATGACTCGAGCCGAGTACATCGAGACCCTGGACTTCGTTGAAAGCATCGGCTCGCCCGACCTGCTGCGGGCCTTCCCGAAGTTCGATCAGTTGGAGCGCGGCGGAATCATCGGCTCCGTCGAACTGGTGGACAGCGCCGAAGCCAGCGACTCCCCCTGGTACATGGGCGAGAAGGCCTTCGTCCTGCGCGATCCGCAGCCCCTCCCGTTCCAACGGTTGAAGGGCCGCCTCGGCTTCTTCGACGTGGAGGTGCCGCAGTGACCCGCCCCACCTTCTGCCGTGGCACCGGCCGCCCATCTGAAAAATGCGACTGCCTGCGCTGCAGGCCTGCCCTCCAGGAGCGAGAACCATGCAAGCCATCCAACTGACCGCGGAACACCGCGAGGACCAGGCGGGTAACCGAGTGGCTGACATCGACGGGCTGCCCAGGCTGGGCGCCCTCCTCAAGCCGGCGCAGATGCGCCAACTGGCCCGCCAGCTGAACCAGATCGCCAACGACGCCGACCAGGGCGCCACCGGCACCATCCAATACCCCGTAGAGGGCTGAACCATGAAGCTGACCAAGCAGCAGCGTGCAGAGCTTCGGTTGAAGTTCGGCGGCCTCTGCGCCTATTGCGGGTGCGAACTGCCGGAGCGCTGGCACGCCGACCACTACGAACCAGTCGTACGCAACTGGGGCGGCTACGAAAAAGTGAAGCCAGCAGAGCGGCCGGAGCGCCATCGGATGGACAACATGATGCCCTCCTGCCCTACCTGCAACATCAGCAAGGGAAGCATGCCTCTGGACGCATGGCGGGAATGGTTGGCCGGGCACATCAACAGCCTGAATCAGTACCACTCTATCTATCGACTGGCCAAGGCCTACGGGCTGATTCAGGAGACCGGCGCCGCGGTGGTGTTCCATTTCGAGCGAGACGCAGCCGCCTCGACGGCTCAAGGAGAGTAACCATGACCGAACAACAAGCCTGCACCCTCTGCGGTGCGGGAGGGCACACTGCTGCCCAGTGCCACTGGAGGGAGCAGGAAACCTTCGAAGAGGCAGTGGCAAAGCGACAAGGCAAGTCCATAGCGTGGGTCGCCAGCTACCGCGACGAAAGCACGCTCGGCTACATGGCCGCATCACTGCAACACGCCTGGTGGGCGTGGCAAGCCCGCGCCGCCCTGGCGCAACCCTCCCCGAAGTGTGCGACATGCCACGATCAGGAAGTGGTCAGCACAACCGACGTAGACCACAACGGCGATCACATCGAAATCCGCTGCCCTGACTGTGCGCAACCCTCCCCGGCGCCGGAGCTGAAAACTCACACGTTCCCGCCTGTGCCGACTGAGGCAATGCTGAAGGCTTACCGCGAGGTATCGCCCGGCTGGCTCTGCATAGACGGATGGCGCGCGATGATGGAAGTGGCCACGGTCGCCCAGGCTGGGCAGGTGCCTGACATCCTCACCGAGGATGACATGAAGTGGCTGCGGCGGTTCGCCGAGTGCTGCGAGGACAGCGGCGCGGGCGGCCACGACCTCCCCAAAGGGGCCGTAAAACAGCTGGTGCGAGCCGGAGCGCTTCGCCACTGCGGTGGCGGCATTACCGAGACAACCGCGTTCGGCGATTGGCTGCTCGACGCCGCGCCGGCGCAGGGAGGTGAGTGATGCCTGACAAACTGCTGCTGATAGCCAATGAGGGGACTTCCAGCGAGCTGACCATCTTTAGCACGAGTGACGGCTTGTTCTTACTGGATAACACCCCGGAGCGTGAGGGCCGGACATGGTACGAACTGCCACGTATCTACCGCTCGATACGCGCCTGCAAGGTGGCCGCTGCCAATATCCTGGGCGAGCCTCAGAGCTGGAGCGCGACGGCGCAGGGAGAGTGACCATGAAACGATACGACGCGAATGTATTCTTTCCCGGTTGCCTCGGTCCGCTTAATCGTGAAGTAGTTTTGGCTGATGACGCCGCCAAGCTCGAAGCCGAGGCCCAGGCGCTCAGGGAGGAAGTCGCAGCCCTGCGTGCAAGGGTGGTGGTGATGCCGGATTCCATCCTGCCGCATAGAGAGCGCAGCATTGTTGATCCCGGATTCAACGAAGCACTGCGCCAGGTGGCGCGCCTCAACGGCAAGGCGGTGAGCGAGGGGCTGTTGCGCGGGCTGGCTGCCTTCACCCTTGAGCTGGTACGCGGTGCTGGTGAGGGCTGCAGCTTTGACGGCGCCGAGATTCAGGAAGGAGCCGAACGGCACGGCCTGTTGACGAAGCGGGTGATGGAGAGGCCATGTTGCGGGCCGGACGATGGCTACTGCTCCTGCGCCTACTGCGCGGAATTCCCGACCGAGTGCTACCAGATCAAGCCTGAACTCCGCGACCTGAGCTAAGCCTCGAAGGCATGACTACACCCAAACACTGAACCCGCCGGCGCCAGCCGGCGCAGAGAGGTTATCCACATGAGTCTCGTAACGCTTGAAGAGTGGGCGGCCGAGCACTTCCGCACGCCTCCCAGCCCCAACACCCTGCGCAAGTGGGCCCGCGAGGGCTCCATCACCCCGCGCCCCGTGAAGCACGGGCGCAGCTACTATGTCGACCAAGATGCCACCTACGAAGCGCCCGAGGCCGTTGCCAAGGTTCCGCTGGGCGGCAGCCTGATCTCCCGGATTGCGAGTGCACGCCATGGCGCCAAGGCCGCGTAAGGCGGGGTCGAAGGACCTCCCGCCGAATCTGTACCAGAAGAAGGACAGCCGGAACGGCGTCACCTACTACAGCTATCGGGACCCGGTCAGCGGACGGGTCTTCGGGCTTGGCAAGGACAAGGCGCGCGCCATCCAGGAAGCGGCAGAGGCAAACCGCGCCGAGATCCTTCAGCCAACCCTGACGGCCAGGATCAACTCTGAGCCAGAGCGCGAGCCGCGCCTGTTCGGCGACTGGCTGGACGAATACGAGAAGCTGTATGCCGAGCGGGGCTTGTCGGAGGCCAGCGTCCGTAACACGCGGATGCGGCTGAAGCGTCTGCGCGCCAGGTTCGGGGCGATGGATATCCGGGACATCGGGACCATCGACGTGGCCGGCTACCTGTCGGAGATGGCAAAGGAAGGGAAGGCACAGATGTCGCGGGCCATGCGCTCGCTCCTACGGGACGTCTTCATGGAGGCCATGGCAGCCGGCTGGACCGACCGTAACCCGGTGGAGGTGACGAAGGCGGCGCGGGTGAAGATCAAGCGCGAGCGCCTGACGCTGGAGATGTGGCGCCTGATCTACGCCGAGGCGAAGCAACCCTGGCTGAAGCGCGCCATGGAGCTGGCGGTCATTACCGGCCAGCGGCGGGAGGATATTGCGGCGATGCAGTTCAAGGACGAGCAGGACGGCTATCTGCAGGTAGTGCAGTCGAAGACCGGCATGCGCCTCCGGATCAAGACTTCCATCGGGCTGGACGTGCTCGGGCTCGACCTGGCGGCGGTGATCAAGTCTTGCCGTGGCCGGGTGCTGTCCCGCTACCTGGTCCATCACCAACGCACCATCAGCCGCGCGAAGGCTGGCCAGCCAATCATGCTCGACACGCTGACGTCAGCCTTTGCCGATGCCAGGGACAGGGCGGCGAAGAAGCACAGCCTCGACCTGGGCGCCAGCCCACCTACATTCCATGAGATGCGATCCCTTGCCGCGCGCCTTCATGAAGATGAGGGACGGAACCCCCAGCGCTTGCTCGGACACCGTTCGGCGAAGATGACCGACCTCTATCGGGATAGTCGCGGCGCGGAGTGGATCGACGTGGCATAATTCGTCGCTTGAATTTTGGAGCGATATTGGAGGAGTTTTGGAGAGGCCAAAACTCCCTAGGAGAATCAATGCCTTACGTTCTCTACGGCATCAAAGCCTGCGACACCATGAAGAAGGCCCGTACCTGGCTGGAAGAACATGGCGTCGACTACGCCTTCCACGACTACAAGACTAGCGGAATAGACCGCGCGCACCTGGAGCAATGGTGCAACGAGCATGGCTGGGAGACTGTGCTGAACCGTGCCGGCACCACGTTCCGCAAGCTCGACGACGCGCAGAAGGCCGATATCGACCAGGCCAAGGCCATCGAACTGATGGTGGCGCAGCCGTCGATGATCAAGCGCCCAGTGCTGGACCTGGGTGATCGCACCCTGGTCGGCTTCAAGCCCAATCTCTACGCCGCCGCCCTGGCCTGAGTCACAGGACGATGAGCATCGCCTGGGCCCTGTTCCTCCCCGCCTGCTTCGCCCTGAACCTGGCACCGGGACCGAACAACCTGCTATCGCTGAACAATGCCGCGCGCTTCGGCCTGCTGCGCGCCACCCTCGCCGGTGGCGGACGGCTGGTCGCCTTCGCCGGCATGCTGGCCCTGGCCGCCTCCGGCCTGGCGCTGGTACTGCAGGCCTCGGCCTGGCTGTTCCTGGCGATCAAGTTGGTGGGCGCCGGTTACCTGCTGTGGCTGGCCGCGCAACTGTGGCGCGCGCCGACAGCGAACCTGTCCGTCGATGGCGCCCCGGCTACCGTCGCCAGCCTGTGGCGCCTGGCCCGCCAGGAGTTCTGGGTGGCCGCCGGCAACCCCAAGGCGATCCTCATCTTCACCGCTTTCCTGCCGCAGTTCGTCGATCCGCGTCAGGCCGTGGGCGCCCAGTTCGCCCAACTCGGCGCGGCCTTCCTGCTGCTGGAATGGCTGGCCATCGCCCTTTACGGGCTCGCCGGGGTCCGCCTCGGCAAGCTACTCGCCGGTGCACGCGCCCGGCGCCTGTTCAACCGTGGTTGTGCCGCGCTGCTGGGCAGCGCCGGGCTGGGCCTGCTGCTCAGTCGCCGTCCGGCCTGACCGAATTCATTCTTCGAGAATCTCTTTCAAGGAATCCCCCTCATGTCGAAATCCCTGTTCAGCATCGCTTTCGGTGTCGGCACCCAGAACCGCCAGGGCAACTGGCTGGAAGTCTTCTACGCGCAGCCGCTGCTCAACCCCAGCGCCGAACTGGTCGCAGCCATCAGCCCGCTGCTGAATTATGAAGGCGGCAACCAGGCGATTGCCTTCACCGCCCACCAGGCCTACCAGCTGGCCGACGCCGTCGAGAGCGTCGACGCTGCCCAGGCCGCGCTGCTCAACCGCCTGGCCGAAAGCCAGAAGCCGCTGGTCGCCACCCTGCTGGCCGAAGACGCCGCCCCCAGCTCCACCCCCGAGGCGTACCTCAAGCTGCACCTGCTGTCCCATCGCCTGGTCAAGCCGCACGGCCTGAACCTGACCGGCATCTTCCCGCTGCTGCCGAACGTGGCCTGGACCAACCAGGGCGCCGTCGACCTGGCCGAACTGGCCGAGCTGCAACTGGAAGCGCGCCTGAAGGGCAAGCTGCTGGAAGTCTTCTCCGTCGACAAGTTCCCGAAGATGACCGACTACGTGGTTCCAGCCGGCGTGCGCATCGCCGACACCGCCCGTGTGCGCCTGGGCGCCTACATCGGTGAAGGCACCACCGTGATGCACGAAGGCTTCGTCAACTTCAATGCCGGCACCCAAGGTCCGGGCATGATCGAAGGCCGCGTCTCCGCGGGCGTGTTCGTCGGCAAGGGCTCGGACCTGGGCGGCGGCTGCTCCACCATGGGCACCCTGTCCGGCGGCGGCAACATCGTCATCAGCGTCGGCGAAGGCTGCCTGATCGGCGCCAACGCCGGCATCGGCATCCCGCTGGGCGACCGCAACATCGTCGAAGCCGGCCTGTACGTCACCGCCGGCACCAAGATCGCCGTGCTGGACGACCAGAACGCCCTGGTGAAAGTGGTCAAGGGCCGCGACCTGGCCGGCCAGGCCGACCTGCTGTTCCGCCGCAACTCCCAGACCGGCGCAGTCGAGTGCAAGACCAACAAGACCGCGATCGAGCTCAATGAAGCGCTGCACGCACACAACTAAGCTGGGCGCCCCGCAGATGCGGGGTACGCACTAAGCTTGGAGAAGCGGGGGCTGCGGCCCCCGTTTTACTTTTTCCGCAACCGGCCGCACGCCCATGTCCATTCCCTCACCCTGGCGCTCCGACTTCCCGGCCCTCGCCGCCTTCGAGGCCGAAGGCCAGACCTACCTCGACAGCGCCGCCACCGCGCAGAAGCCGCGCGCCATGATCGACGCCCTCGCCGGCTACTACGCCAGTGGCGCCGCCAACGTACACCGTGCCCAGCACCTGCCCGGCGAGCGCGCCACCCGCGCCTTCGAAGCGACCCGCAGCCTGGCCGCCAGCTGGCTCAATGGCGGCAGCCCGGCGCAGATCATCTTCACCCGTGGCGCCACCGAAGCCCTGAACCTGCTGGCCTACGGACTGGAGGCGGACTTCCACAGCGGTGACGAGATCGTCGTCAGCGCCCTGGAGCACCACGCCAACCTGCTGCCCTGGCAGCAACTGGCCAAGCGTCGCGGCTTGAAACTGGTGATCCTGCCGCTGGACAGTGACGGCCGCATCGACCTGAACCGCGCCGCCAGCCTGATCGGCCCGCGCACGCGCCTGCTTGCCGTCAGCCAGCTGTCCAACGTGCTTGGCACCTGGCAACCGCTGCCGGAGCTGTTGCAGATGGCTCGGCAACACGGCACGTTGACCGTGGTGGATGGCGCCCAGGGCGTTGTCCACGGCCGGCACAACCTGTCGGCACTCGGCTGTGATTTCTATGTCTGCTCCAGCCACAAACTTTACGGCCCGGAAGGCCTCGGCCTGCTCTGGGGCCGCCCGGAGTCGCTTGAGCGACTGGCGCACTGGCAATTCGGCGGCGAGATGGTGCGCGTCGCGGACTACTTCGACGCACAGTTCCACAGCGCCCCGATGGGCTTCGAGGCCGGCACCCCGCCCATCGGCCCGGTGATCGCCCTGGGCGCCACGCTGCAGTGGCTGGCCGCCCAGGACAGCGCCGAAGTCAGCGCCCACGAGGATTTCCTCCACGCCCGCCTGCTCGCCGGCCTGCGCGCCCGTGATGGCGTGCGCGTGCTGGGCGAACCGGAAGTGGCGCTGGCCAGTTTCGTGGTCGAGGGCGTGCATGTGGCCGACCTCGGCCATCTGCTCACCGAACAGGGCATTGCCGTGCGCGCCGGGCACCACTGCGCCATGCCGCTGATGAAGACCCTCGACGTGGCCGGTGCCCTGCGGGTCTCCCTTGGCCTCTACAACGACAGTGCCGACCTGGAACGTTTCTTCATCGCTCTGGACAGCGCCCTGGAGTTGCTGCGATGAGCCTGCCCGCCGCAGCCGCCGAGGCGCTGCAGGCCTTCACTGCCTTGCAGGGCTGGGAGCAACGGGCACGCCTGCTGATGCAATGGGGCGAACGCCTGGAGCCGTTGAGCGAAACCGAGCGCAGCGCTGGGCACCGCGTGCAGGGCTGCGAGAGCAACGTCTGGCTGCTGGCTGACTCGCGGGATGGCCGCTGGTATTTCCGCGCCTACAGCGATGCGCGCCTGCTGCGCGGGTTGCTGGCGTTGCTGCTGGTACGGGTGGAAGGCTTGCCGGTGGACGAGCTGTCTGCCATCGACCTGCCCGACTGGTTCAATCGGTTGGGCCTGGGCCGGCAACTCTCGCCGTCGCGCAGCAACGGCCTGAATGCAGTCCTGAAGCGCATGCAGGAACTGGTCAGCGACTGAGCACCTGCTTTTTCGTAGGAGCGAGCTTGCTCGCGAACCCGCCCGACACCAAGGCATCCAGCCGAAGCGTTCGCGAGCAAGGGCTAGGCGCCCCTCAGTCCTACAAAAGCGCCTAGCCCGCGGAACGTTCCGAAGGCCGCCGCGCCCCGGCGACGATCTTGTCCACCGCCCGCGCCGCCGCGACCATGCCGAAGGTCGCCGTGACCATCATCACCGCGCCGAAACCGCCGGCGCAGTCCAGCTTCACGCCCTCGCCGACGAAACTCTTCGACTGGCACACCGTGCCGTCCGGCTTGGGATAGCGCAGCTGCTCGGTGGAAAACACGCACTGCACGCTGTAGTGCCGGCCCGGCGTGCGTGAGAAGTTGTAGTCGCGGCGCAGCATGGAACGGACCTTGGCGGCCAGCGGGTCGTTGAACGTCTTGTTCAGGTCGGCGACCTGGATCTGCGTCGGATCGACCTGCCCGCCCGCGCCCCCGGTGGTGATGATCTGCAGCTTGCGGCGCTTGCACCAGGCGATCAGCGCAGCCTTGGCGGCGACGCTGTCGATGCAGTCGATCACGCAATCCAGCTCCGGGGTGATGTAGTCCGCCATGGTTTCACGAGTAACGAAATCGGCTACAGCGTGTGCGACGATGCCGGGATTGATTGCCTTCAGGCGCTCGGCCATGACCTCGACCTTGGGCTTGCCCACGGCGCCGGCCAGCGCATGCACTTGGCGATTGGTGTTGGTGACACAGACGTCATCGAGATCGAACAGGGAAATCTCGCCCACGCCGCTACGCGCCAGGGCCTCGGCCGCCCAGGAGCCCACGCCGCCGATCCCGACCACCGCCACATGGCTGGCCGCCAGACGCTCCAGGCCCTCACGGCCGTAAAGCCGCGCGATTCCGCCGAAACGCTGTTCATCCAGTTGCATCGCCCACACCTCATCTCGAAACGGCCGGCATTCTATAACGACCGGTCGCCCATAACGACCAGCCTTGGCGAGCGTGCAACAAAGCCGGATTGCCGCAGTCTCAGCCACGCGCCTGCCACACATTCTAAACTGTCGGAAAATACCCACGCTCGCCGTCTCGGCGGGCGGTGCCGGCAACCTGTACAGCCCCCGGAGTGCGGGGTAGGATGCGCCCCGACCGAAGAGTCTCCCGCAGAGACTGTCCCGGCCCCTCCCCGTTCCACCCTTTGGAACCCGATCGCACCATGTCTTCACGCAAGTTCGGCCTCAACCTGGTGGTTTTCGTCGCCCTCGCGGCACTCTTCACCGGCTTCTGGGCTCTCTACAACCGCCCGGTCAGCGTTCCCGACTGGCCGGAAAGCATTTCCGGATTCTCCTTCTCGCCCTTCCGCCTGAACCAGAATCCGCAGAAGGACCAGTTCCCCAGCGATGATGAGATCCGCTCGGACCTGGAACTGGTCTCCAGGAACACCGACAACATCCGCACCTACTCGGTGAAGGGCTCACTGGCCGACATCCCGCGCCTGGCGGAAGAGCTCGGCATGCGCGTCAGCCTCGGCATCTGGATCGGTCCGGACGAGGCCGAGAACGAGGCCGAAATCGAGCGCGGCATCGAGATCGCCAACAACTCGCGCAGTGTCGTGCGGGTCATCGTCGGCAACGAGGCGCTGTTCCGCCGCGAGGTCACCGTCGAGCAACTCACCGCCTACCTGGACCGCGTGCGCAAGGCGGTGAAGGTACCGGTGACGACCGCCGAGCAATGGCACATCTACGAGAAATACCCGGAGATGGCCAAGCACGTCGACCTGATCGCCGCCCACGTGCTGCCGTACTGGGAATACACGCCGATGGACAACGCCGTGCCGTTCGTCCTCGAGCGCGCCAAGGAGCTGCGCGCCAAGTTCCCGCGCAAGCCGCTGCTGCTGGCCGAAGTCGGCTGGCCGAGCAACGGCCGCATGCGCGGCGGCGCCGACGCCACCCAGGCGGATCAGGCCATCTACCTGCGCACGCTGACCAATGCGCTGAACAAGCGGGGCTACAACTACTTCGTCGTCGAGGCCTTCGACCAACCCTGGAAAGTCGGCGACGAAGGCTCGGTGGGTGCCTACTGGGGCGTGTATAACGCCCAGCGCCAACCCAAGTTCAACTTCACCGGGCCGGTGGTGAACATCCCGCAATGGCGCGCCCTGGCGGTCGCCTCGGTGGTGATGGCGCTGCTTGCCCTGACCCTGCTGATGATCGACGGCAGCGCCCTGCGCCAGCGCGGGCGGACCTTCCTCACCGTGGTCGCCTTTGCTGGCGGCTCGGTGCTGGTGTGGATCGCCTACGACTACAGCCAGCAATACAGCACCTGGTTCAGCCTGACCGTCGGCGGCCTGCTGGGCATCGGCGCGCTGGGCGTATTCATCGTCCTGCTCACCGAGGCCCATGAACTGGCCGAGACCGTGTGGGTGCGCAAGCGCCGCCGGCCGTTCGACCCAGTGCTGACCGATACCGGCTATCGGCCCAAGGTCTCGGTGCACGTGCCCTGCTACAACGAACCGCCGGAGATGATGAAGAAGACCCTGGATGCGCTCTCCAGGCTCGACTATCCGGATTTCGAAGTCCTGATCATCGACAACAACACCAAGGACCCGGCGGTCTGGGAACCGGTGCGCGACTACTGCGAAGTCCTCGGCCCGCGCTTCCGCTTCTTCCACGTCGCGCCCCTGGCCGGCTTCAAGGGCGGCGCGCTGAACTACATCCTGCCGCACACCGCGCCGGACGTCGAAGTCGTCGCGGTGATCGACGCCGACTACTGCGTCGAGCCGAACTGGCTCAAGCAGATGGTGCCGCATTTCAGCGATCCGAAGATCGCCGTGGTGCAGTCCCCACAGGACTACCACGACGGCGAGGAAAACGTCTTCAAGAAGCTCTGCTACGCCGAGTACAAGGGCTTCTTCCACATTGGCATGGTCACCCGCAACGACCGCGACGCGATCATCCAGCACGGCACCATGACCATGATCCGCCGGACCGTGATGGACGAACTCAAGTGGGCCGACTGGACTATCTGCGAGGACGCCGAGCTGGGCCTGCGGGTGTTCGAGAAGGGCTATTCGGCCGCCTACTCGCACCAGAGCTTCGGCAAGGGCGTGATGCCCGACACCTTCATCGACTACAAGAAGCAGCGCTTCCGCTGGGCCTATGGCGCCATCCAGATCATGAAGGGCCACGCCCGCGCGCTGTTCCAGGGCAAGGACAGCAAGCTCACCCTCGGCCAGCGCTACCACTTCATCGCCGGCTGGCTGCCGTGGATCGCCGACGGCATGAACATCTTCTTCACCGTCGGCGCGCTGCTCTGGTCCTCGGCGATGATCATCGTGCCCAAGCGGGTCGATCCGCCGCTGCTGATCTTCGCCATCCCGCCGCTGGCGCTGTTCTTCTTCAAGTTCGGCAAGATCATGTTCCTCTACCGCCGCGCCGTGGGCGTCAACCTCCTGCGTTCGTTCCAGGCGGCGGTGGCAGGCCTTGCGCTGTCGCACACCATCGCCAAGGCGGTGCTCTACGGGGCGTTCACCAAGACCATCCCGTTCTTCCGCACGCCGAAGATGGCCTCCAACCACGGCCTGCTGGTGGCACTGGCAGAGGCGCGCGAGGAGGTCTTCATCATGCTGCTGCTGTGGGGCGCCGCACTGGGCATCGTGCTGGTGCAGGGCGTACCGAGCCGCGACATGATGTTCTGGGTGGCCATGCTGCTGGTGCAGTCGCTGCCCTACCTCGCCGCACTGGTGATGGCGCTGCTGTCGGCCGCGCCCAAGGCTCAGGAGGCGCCGGCAGCGGATGTCGCGCCGGCCAACTGATGCAAAGCCTGCGGGAGCGAGCCAGCTCGCTTCCGCTGGGTGAACCGTACCGCTGATCCGCTCCCGAGAACGCCGGCCAAACGCCGGCGTTTTTGCTTTAAGATGGGCGCCTTTTTCCGTTCCACCCCCAGGATGCCCTCAATGTCCCTCTCGCCGACCCTGGCCCTCGCCTGCGAGCTGATTCGCCGTCCCTCCGTCACACCGGTCGATGCCGACTGCCAGCAGCTGATGATGCAGCGCCTGGACGCCTGCGGCTTCGCCCTGGAGCCCATGCGCATCGAGGATGTGGATAACTTCTGGGCCCTGCGCCAGGGCCGCGACGGCGCCAATGGCCCGGTGCTGTGCTTCGCCGGCCACACCGACGTAGTGCCCACCGGCCCCGAGCAGGCCTGGCAGCACCAGCCGTTCGACGCCCTGATCGACGCAGACGGCATGCTCTGCGGCCGTGGCGCGGCGGACATGAAAGGCAGCCTGGCGTCGATGATCATCGCCACCGAGCGCTTCGTCGCCGACCACCCCGACCACCGCGGCAGCATCGCCTACCTGATCACCAGCGACGAGGAAGGCCCCGCCCATCACGGCACCAAGGCCGTAGTCGAGCGCCTCAAGGCCCGCAATGAGCGCCTGGACTGGTGCATCGTCGGCGAGCCGTCGAGCACCACCCTCGTGGGCGACATTGTCAAGAACGGTCGCCGCGGCTCCCTCGGCGCCACCCTGACCGTGCGCGGCAAGCAGGGCCACGTGGCCTACCCGCACCTGGCGAAGAACCCGATCCACCTCGCCGCCCCGGCCCTGGCCGAACTCGCCGCCGAGCACTGGGACAACGGCAACGACTACTTCCCGCCGACCAGCTTCCAGATCTCCAACATCAATGGCGGCACCGGAGCGACCAACGTGATTCCGGGCGACCTGAAGGTGATCTTCAACTTCCGCTTCTCCACCGAATCCACCGTGGAGGGCCTGCAGCAACGCGTCGCGGCGATCCTCGACAAGCACGGCCTGGAGTGGCACATCGACTGGGCGCTGTCCGGCCTGCCCTTCCTCACCCAGCCCGGCGAGCTGCTCGATGGCGTGGCGGCGGCGATCCGCGCAGTCACCGGCCGCGAGACCACGCCGTCGACCTCCGGCGGCACCTCCGATGGCCGCTTCATCGCCACCATGGGCACCCAGGTGGTCGAACTCGGTCCTGTGAACGCCACCATTCACCAGGTGGACGAACGTGTACTGGCCAGCGACCTCGATGTGCTGACCGAAATCTATTACCAGACCCTGGTGCGACTGCTGGCATGACTGGACCGAACAAAGGCTTCTGCCTGGGCGCCATCCAGCCCGACACCCCGCCGCCCGCGCCAGCCGCCGAGCGCCGCTATTCCTTGCGCGTGTACCAGATTGCCCAGCGCCGCCGCTCGCTGCCCACCGTGCTGCGCAACGACCTGCCGCAGCCGCTGGGACCGGGGAAGAAGTGATGCTGATCTGTCCGCTGTGCCGCGAGGCACTCACCGAAGCCGACAACGGCGTGGCCTGCCCTGCCGGGCACCGCTTCGACCGCGCACGCCAGGGCTACCTGAACCTGCTGCCGGTACAGCACAAGAAGAGCCTCGATCCAGGCGATAACGCCGCCATGGTCGAGGCGCGCCGCTACTTCCTCGGCGCCGGCCACTACGCCCCGCTGGCCGGGCGCCTGGCCGAACTGGCTGCCGAGCGGGCTCCCGGTCGCTGGCTGGATATCGGCTGCGGCGAGGGTTACTACACCGCGCAGCTGGGCGAAGCCCTGCCCCAGGCCGACGGCTATGCCCTGGACATCTCCCGCGAAGCCGTGAAACGCGCCTGCAAGCGCGCCCCGCAACTGACCTGGATGGTCGCCAGCATGGCCCGCGTGCCGCTGGCCGATGCTTCCTGCCAGTTGCTGGCCAGCGTGTTCAGCCCGATCGACTGGAAGGAAGCCACACGCCTGCTGACTCCCGGAGGCGGCGTGCTGCGCCTGGGCCCGGCACGCGACCACCTGCTGGAACTGCGCGAACGCCTGTACGACGAAGTGCGCGAATACGTCGAAGACAAGCACCTCGCCGATCTGCCTGAAGAACTGAAGCTGGCGCACACCGAACAACTGAGCTTCAGGCTGCCGCTGGAAACCCGCGAAGCCCGCGAGCACCTGCTGGCGATGACGCCCCACGGCTGGCGGGTCAACGCCGAGCGACGCGAACGCATCCTCGCCGAGCCCTTCGAGGTGACGGTCGCGGTACGCTACGATTGGCTGCAACGCCAAGAACCCTGACGAGGACGCCATGCGCCAACCGGATATCGAGATATACATCAAGGATGCCGACCAGGCCGCCGTCAGCTCCTGGCTGGAAAAGGCACTTGGCCCTTGCAGCGAATGGCGCAAACAGGGCGAAACCCTCAAGTGCACCGCCGGTGGCATCCCTGCGACCTGGCTGCCGAAAGCCGTGGGCAAGTGGAACAGCCTGTTCCTCGAAAGTGACCGTACGCCATGGGACGACGACGCCGCCTGCGCCCGCGATGCCTGCGCCGCGCTGGACGTGGAAGTGCGCTGTGCACCAGGCAGTTGGAGCGAGGATCAGGGCGAGGAAGACGCGGACCGCTGGCTGAAAGTGACCGCCGCGGGCGTCGAGGAAATCACCTGGCGCACAGGCTGACCCCTCGCTTGCACAAGGCTTAAAAAGCAAAGGCCCGTCCAATGGACGGGCCTTTGCTTTTTCGGGGGCTCAGACCTTGGCGACGTCTTCCGCCTGGAGGCCTTTCTGACCCTGGATCACCGAGAACTCCACTTTCTGGCCTTCGACCAGGGAGCGGTGACCATCGCCACGAATGGCACGGTAGTGAACGAAAACGTCCGGACCGCTATCGCGTTGAATGAATCCATAACCTTTGGCGTCATTGAACCACTTGACGGTTCCGACCTCACGATCAGCCATTACCACACTCTCCAACTTGCCTATTATTTTTGGATGGCCCCCGGGAATGAGGACTTCGGCAGTCGCCGGCTGAACGCTTTCCTTATCATCCAACCCGCACCGAATGGCACGTAGGAAGGTAATTCGAATAACGCCGACGGGCGACAGCGCTCCCGAGTATATAAATCAAAAGTTACAGCTGAAAAGCACTTTTTCATCCCCTCCGCGCCCCTATGACCAAACAGGACAAAGTGCCATTTTTCGGGGCCTGCAGAGCCATTTTGGTGCTCGTTACCACGCGTAACGAAAGTGTTTCGAACGTGGACCTTTTCGCACTTTCACGCATTTGCGGCGGGTAGTTTCGTTCCCGCTCGTCCGCTTGAGCGAGCTTCCGAAAAATCTTTCAGACAACGGATCAGCCGGCGCTCCAGTTGCCGCTGCGACGATATGCCCGACTATTCCGCTGCTGAATAGGCGATCCGTTCTTCATCCAAGTCGATGGAGATATCCCGCAGAACTCTCCGTCGCACATCAAACTGCGGACAGGCCGTGCACCATCGCGGTTCTTTATGTCACGGCTACCCACCGCCGCAATTCAGGGACTGACCTGATAACCCCGGCCCTGCATACAACCGCCATAGGCGCTGGCACTTGCCGAACTCTGGGTACGCCGATCCTGCCGACGCTCCTGGCGCTGCCGCATGCCACCGACCGCCGCACCGGCAGCCGCCACTTCGCCGGCACGGTTCTGCCGGTACTGCTGTTTGGCATCGTCGCTGGCGCGGTCGTAGAGTTCGTCGTGCTGCTGCCCGCGCACTTCTGCGCCGACGGCTCCGGCCGCCGCGTCCTTCGCCGCACCGCGAACCCGTCCGCCGACATGCGGATCGGAACTGGAACTACTGGCCGCCGCCGCGTTGCAATCGGCCATATCCTGCTGCATCTGCTGGCTGCTCTGCCCTTTGAGCGGAACCACTGTCTGGGCCTGGGCAGGCAGCGCGGCGCAAAACGCCAGCAGGCATCCCAAGGTAAGCGCACGCATCGCGGAACCTCCCTAGAAGTTCATCCCTTAAAGGGCAGGATAGCCGCTACCCACGGGGCATCCGCGCAACTCCGACCAAGCGCTCGCGGCTTTGCTGGCGGGGGCCTAATCCGGCAAACTAGCCGGTCTGAGCAATCGCTCGTTTTATTTCTGCCAGCCATAGGGCCTGTATGCCTCGTTACCCGTTCCGCCGCTTCGGTTTCGGTGCCCTGCGCCGCCTGCTTTACCTCTGGGTGCGCTCGGAAACCATCAACCAGTCGTCCTTCAGCCTGAAGATCGACCGCAGCAAACCGGTCCTGTACGTCCTGCAGCAGCCTTCGGTGAGCGACCTCGCCGTGGTGGATACCGAATGCCGCAAGGCCGGCCTGCCGCGCGCGGTCATGCCGGTGGCAGTGGGTGAATCCATCGAACCCGCCGCCTTCTTCTACCTGACCCCCGAGCCCGACTGGCTGGGTCGCCAGGACAAACGCGGCGCCCCGCCAGCGTTGGTGCGCATGCTCGGCGCCATCGGCCAGAACGGCATCGACGATGCGCAGATCGTCCCGGTCAGCGTGTTCTGGGGCCAATCACCGGACAGCGAAAAGAGCGCCTGGAAGCTGCTGTTCGCCGACAACTGGGCCGTCACCGGCCGACTGCGCAAGCTGGCGCGCATCCTCATCCTCGGCCGCAAGACCCGCGTGCAGTTCTCCGCCCCCATCCATCTGCGCGAACTGGTGGAGCAGAACAAGGGCCACGAACGCACCCTACGCATGGTCCAGCGCATCCTGCGCGTGCACTTCCGCAACCAGAAAACCGCAGTGATCGGCCCTGACCTCTCCCACCGCCGAAACCTGGTCAAGGGCCTGTTGCGTGCGCCGCTGGTGCGCCAGGCGATCCAGGAAGAATGCGAAACCCAGAAGATTTCCCAGGAAAAGGCTGAAGCCGCCGCCCTGCGTTATGCCAACGAGATCGCCGCCGATGTCTCCTACCCGGTGATCCGCTTCCTCGAAGTGACCCTGACCTGGTTCTGGAACAAGCTCTACGAGGGCGTGAAGGTCAACCACATCGAGCGCGTCCAGGAAGTCGCCCAGGGTCACGAGATCGTCTACGTGCCCTGCCATCGCAGCCACATCGACTACCTGCTGCTGTCCTACCTGCTGTTCCGCAACGGCCTGACCCCGCCGCACATCGCCGCCGGCATCAACCTCAACATGCCGGTGGTGGGCTCTATCCTGCGTCGCGGCGGGGCCTTCTTCATGCGCCGCAGCTTCAAGGGCAACCAGCTTTACACCGCGGTGTTCAACGAATACCTGCACACTCTGTTCAGCCGTGGGTTCTCCACCGAGTACTTCGTCGAAGGCGGCCGCTCCCGCACCGGGCGCATGCTGCATCCACGCACCGGCATGCTGGCGATCACCCTGCGCAGCTTCCTCCGCGACTCGCGCCGTCCCATCGTCTTCGTCCCCGTGTACATCGGCTACGAGCGCGTGCTCGAAGGCCGCACCTACCTGGGTGAACTGCGTGGCGCGGCGAAGAAGAAGGAGTCGATCTTCGACATCTTCAAGGTGATCGGCGCGCTCAAGCAGCGCTTCGGCCAGGTGTGGGTGAACTTCGGCGAACCGATCCACCTCGACGACTTCCTCGACCAGCAGCAACCTGATTGGCGCGAGCAGGAACTGGGTCCGGAATACCGCCCAGCCTGGCTGTCGGAGACCACCAACCACCTGGCCCGCGACGTCGCCCGCCATCTCAACGATGCTGCCGCGATCAACCCGGTAAACCTGGTGGCACTGGCACTGCTATCCACTACCCGGCTGGCACTGGACGAAACCGCCCTGGCGCGGGTGATCGACCTCTACCTCGACCTGCTGCACAAGGTGCCCTACTCGCCCAGCGCCACACTGCCCGAGGGCGACGGGCAGCAGTTGATCGAGTATGTGAAGAGCATGAACCTGCTCAGCGAGCAGAAGGACGCCCTCGGCCGCATCTGCTACCTCGATGAACAAAACGCGGTACTGATGACCTACTACCGCAACAACGTCCTGCACATCTTTGCCCTGCCGGCGCTGATCGCCAGCTTCTTCCAGAACAGCGGCCGAATCAGCCGGGAACAGCTCCTGCGCTACACCCGCGCGCTGTACCCGTACCTGCAGGCCGAGCTGTTCATCCGCTGGAGCCTGGACGAGCTGGACGCGGTGGTCGACCAGTGGCTGCAGGCCATGGTCGCCAGCGAACTGCTCAAACAGGAAAACGACACCTTCATCCGTCCGGCGCCCAGCTCGCGACAGTATGTGCTGCTGACCCTGCTGGCTCGTGCTATCGCCCAGACCCTGCAGCGCTTCTACATGTCCATATCGCTGGTGCTCAACGCCGGACAGAAGCAGCTCACCGCCGAGGAACTGGAAAACCTCTGCACCGTGATGGCCCAGCGCCTGTCGGTCCTCCATGGCCTCAATGCCCCGGAGTTCTTCGACAAGAGCCTGTTCCGTCACTTCATCCAGACCCTGCTGGACGAAGGCGTGCTGCGCAAGGACGAGAACGGCAAGCTGAGCTACCACGAACTGCTCGGCGAACTGGCCGAGGGAGCCGCCAAGCGCGTGCTGCCAGCGGAAATTCGCCTATCCATCCGCCAGGTCGCCCTGGAGCGCCCGCCCCAGGAAGAAACCGCTCCCGCCGAGCAGCCGCCCGCCAGCCAGAGCTGAGCCCTGCTGCCCTCTGACGGCGGCTTGACGCCCCTGCACCACGACCGATAGATTTCTGACGATTATCGGTCGCGGTCAGGGACGCTCAACGTGTTCAACAGGATTCTGATCGTCTGCGTCGGCAATATCTGCCGAAGCCCAATCGCCGAACACCTGCTGCGCGAATCCCTGCAGGGCACCGATATGGCCGTGGCCTCCGCCGGGCTCAGCGCGCTGGTCGGCCACCCCATCGACAACACCGCCCTCGCCATCCTCCGCCGCCACGGTCACCACCCCCAACCTCACCGTGCCCGCCAGCTCAACGCCGAGATGATCCATGAGGCCAATCTCATCCTGGTCATGGAGCAATCGCAGATCGACAGCGTGATTCGCCTGGCGCCTGAGGCCCGCGGCAAAACCTTCCTATTGGGCAAATGGCAGACCGATCAGGAGATCCCGGACCCTTACCGCAAAGGCCCGGAAGCCTTCGAACGCGCGTACTCGCTGATCGAATCGGCGGTCGCCCCGTGGATCGGGCGCGTGCAAGTTCGCCGGTAATTTGGCGACTTATTCGCCATCCGACAAAAGCGTCAGAAATCCTTACATTGCACTGTTGAAAAAGGCTACGCTCTAGCCCAGCAAGACCATATCCAGCTGTTTGGTCTCCCAGTTACGACAAGTAATTTTCCAGGGGCCTACATCGCTTTATGAAGATCCTGCACATCACCGAGTCCTTCGGCGGCGGCGTCACCTCGGCCATCAACTCCTACATCCTCAACTCCCAGCAGCATGAGCACTACCTGCTGGCCTCGGTGCGCAAGGGCGATACCACCGGTGAGGAAAGTCAGGGCCTGTTCAAGCACATGGAACTGGTGCCGCGCCGGCTTTCCAGCCTGGCGCGGGTGAGGCCCTACATCGATCGCATACAGCCGGACGTCATCCACCTGCACAGCACCTACGCCGGCGCGCTGATCCGCGCCTTGCCGTTCATCCCGGCGCAGAAGATCGTCTACACCCCGCACGGTTTCGCCTTCCTGCGTGGCGATCATCCCTTGAAGCTGAAGGCCTACCGCGCCATCGAATCGCTGCTGGCACGGCGCACCGCAGTGATCGCCGGCTGCGGCATGGATGAACAACGCATTGCCGGGGAACTGATCGAACCGGGGCATACCCTGGGGCTGGTCAATGTCTGCTACGAACTGCCGGAGGTGCCGACAGTTCGCAGCCTCACCAGCAAGCCTGTGGTCGGCATGGTCGGGCGTATCAGCCGGCAGAAGGGCCATGAATACTTCCGCGCCGTGGCCGAAAGCTGCCGGGAAATCGCCCACTTCAAATGGATTGGCGGAGGCGATGCTCGCGCCATGGCGGAACTGGAGCACGCCGGTATCGAAGTGACGGGATGGCGCCCACGGGCTGAAGTCATCGCACACATGCAGGGACTGGACCTCTACTTCCACACTGCCGCGTGGGACGGATTTCCGATTTCAGTGCTGGAAGCAGCGAAACTCGACCTGCCCATCGCACTGCGGCGCATCGGTCCCTTTGTCGCCGAAGGACTATCCACCGCGCGGGATCTAGCAGAGGCAAAAAGGCAAGTCCTGGCCTTTGCCCAGGGCGACCCGCTCGTGCAGGCCGACCTGATCCGCAACAGCCACAGCATCCAGAGCTTGCACTGCGGCGAACAGTTGCAGTCTTCGCTGGAGAACCTCTACGCTCGCTTCACCCCACCAAGCCCAGTCCAGCGACTGGCCGCCAACTGACTCTCAGTCCTGCCCCGAAGGGCAGGCTCCCTCCCTCAGCCCCCATAAACTCCGCTTCCCCTCCGCACGCGCAAATCATCTTTCAACTCCTCCACATTCCCATGCGCTCAGATAACCGCAGTGGATCAATCGGCGAACTGGTGAGAGCAGCATTGCGCCACCAGAATCGTCTGCCACTACCCCCCTTTTGAAGGGATTCCCTTTAACCCTCCTCAGATAATTCCCAAACCCACAAAACGGTAGGAAACCGCATTGAATCACCTGTCCCCGAAGCTTAATTTTCGCGCCCCATAGGTAGCGATCTATAAACGTAGCGGTGGTCAGCGTGTTCAACAATGTACTGGTTATCTGCGCAGGCAACATCTGCCGCAGCCCAACAGGTGAGCATTTGCTGCGGCGCAACCTGGGCGGCACGGGCATCAGGGTCAGCTCTGCCGGTCTGACTGCCGTCGTCGGGCACCCTCTCGAGCGCCACGCCCTCGACACCCTGCAGCGCCACGGCCATCAACCACAGGAGCATCAGGCTCGCCAACTGACACCGCAGATCCTGCAGGCATCCGATCTGGTACTCGTCATGGAGCGCCGGCAACTGCAGGACGTGATCCGGCTATCACCGGTATCCCATGGCAAGACCTTCCTACTCGGCAAATGGCAAAGCGAGCGCGAAATTCCGGACCCGTACCGCCGCGGAACGGCAGCGTTCGAGCATGCCTATGCCTTGATCGAGGAAGGCGCAGATGCCTGGTCCCGACGTCTTCTACCTCAACGCTGAATCCATCAAGAAGCCCCTTATGCAATACCCTCAAGCGCCGGCCATTCAGCCGGCCGTCAGTGACGATGACGAAATCGACCTGCTGGCTCTGTTCGGCACGTTGCTCGACCACAAATGGATGATCGCAGGCATCACCGCTGGCTTCCTGCTGGCCGGTGCCGCCTATGCCGTGCTGGCCACGCCAATCTACCGAGCCTCCGCCACCATCCAGGTAGAGCAGAAAACACCCGGCATTCCGGGCCTGACGGAAATGAGCGATATGCTCGGCGGTCCTCAGTCACCCGCCGTGACGGAGATCCAGTTGCTGACCTCGCGCAATGTCATCGGCAAGGCCGTGGACACGCTGCACCTGGATATCGACGTCCAGCCGTCGGAGTTCCCGGTAATCGGCAGCTTCATGCAACGCCATTATCAGCCGACGCAGCCCGGCGAAGTGGCAGCCCCCGTTCTGGGCATGAGCCGTTTTGCCTGGGGAGGTGAATCGCTGGAGATATTCCAGCTGGAAGTCCCCGACGCCCTGCTGGAAGACAATCTCACGCTGATTGCCGGGGAGAACGGCAGATTCCAACTGTTCGACGATGACGACAACCTGCTCGTAGACGGTGTAGTCGGGCAAGCCTATGACCAGCAAGGCATCAAGCTTCAGGTCCAGGGCCTGCGCGCCAATCCCGGCACGCGCTTTCGCGTCATCAAACACCGGCGGCTGAGCACCATCCTGGACTATCAGGACGCCCTGAAGGTCTCGGAGACCGGCAAGGAGTCCGGCATCATCGACCTGTCGCTGGACGACGACGACTCCGCGCGCGCATTGGCCGTTCTCGATGAAATCAGCCAGCAGTACGTCCGCCAGAACGTTCAACGTGCGTCGGCGGAAGCCGCGTCCAGCCTCGAGTTCCTCCGTGGCCAACTGCCTGAAGTGCGGCGTGATCTGGAAACGGCCGAAAATGCCCTGAGCAGCTACCAGACCAAGGCTAAGTCCGCCGATATCAGCCTGGAAACCAAAGCCCTGCTCGACCAGAGCGTCGCCTTGGACACCAGCATCTCCGAGCTGAAACTGCAGCAGGCGGAAATGGACCGCAAGTTCACCCGCCAGCACCCGGCGTACCAGGCCCTGGCCAGGCAGATCGGCGAACTTACCGCCAAGCAGAATGGCCTGTCCAAACGCGTCGAAGGCCTGCCGGAAACCCAGCAGGACCTGCTGCGCCTGACTCGCGATGTCGAGGTCAGCACCACCATCTACACGCAACTGCTGAACAAAAGCCAGGAGCTCGACGTAGTGCGCGCAGGCGCGGTGGGCAACGTGCGTGTCATCGATAGCGCCGATGTCGACACCACCAAACCGGTGAAACCGAAAAAGGCATTGATCGTTGCGATCGCCACCCTGCTCGGCCTGTTTACCGCCATCGCCCTGGTGTTGCTGCGCAAAGCCCTGAACCGCGGCATCGAAACGGTAGATGCCATCGAACAACTGGGCCTGCCGGTCTACGCCTCTGTTCCGTTCAGCGTGTTGCACAAATCCGCGGAAGACGAACGCCGTGGCGGCAAGAAAGACAGCCGTGCTGCCGCCCCCCTGCTCGCGACAAGCCATCCGACTGACCTGGCTATCGAGTCCCTGCGCAGCCTGCGCACCAGCTTGCACTTCGCCATGCTGGAGTCCGGCGACAACCGCCTGATGATCTCCGGCCCAAGCCCGGAAGTTGGCAAGTCCTTCGTCAGCTCGAACCTGGCTGCCGTGATCGCCCAGACCGGCCAGCGTGTACTGCTGATCGATGTCGACATGCGCAAGGGCTATTTACACAAGACACTGGGCGTAAGCGAGAAGTCCGGCCTTTCGGACCTGCTCATTCGCCGCTGCAGCTTCGAACAGGCAGTGCAGCAGACCAACGTGGAAAACCTCTACTTCATCTCGCGCGGCGCGATTCCCCCGAATCCCTCCGAACTGCTGATGCATTCGAACTTCACCAACCTGCTGGAAACCGCGAGCAACGCCTTCGACCTCATCATCCTGGACACTCCTCCCCTGCTCGCCGTTACCGACGCAGCCATCGTTGGACACCAGGCAGGCACCAGCATGATCGTCACTCGCTTCGGCAAGAACGCCCCGCGCGAGATCGAACTGACTATTCGCCGCTTCGCGCAGAATGGAATCCAGCTCAAAGGAGCCATTCTCAACGGCGTGATGCGCCGCGCAGCGGACTACTACGGGAATGGCGCTTACAGCAACTATCAGTACGAGTACCTATCGGACAAGTCCTGACTGCCCATGAGCCATACCCCGCAAGGGGAGAGAGACATGCAAGCTACAGCGGAAAAACGTTGGTACCTCGTTCAGTGCAAACCCAAGCAGGGCTTTCGTGCACTCGAACATCTGCAACACCAGGGGTATGAGTGCCTGCTGCCCACCCACGAGATTGAACGGCTGAGGAATGGCCAATGGGTCCGCCAGGAGGAAGCACTTTTTCCTGGCTACCTGTTCATCGAACTGGACACCTTGCAGGACAACTGGATGCCGATTCGCTCGACACGGGGCGTCAGCCAGATCGTTCGGTTCGGCCCCAATCCGCTACCCGTTCCCGACCACATCATTGGGCACCTTCGACTTCGTGATCAACCACTGGAGCATGAATTACAGCCTGGAGACAGAGTCGTAGTCGACTGGTCCGGCACCAAAAGCATGGAAGCCATATTTATCGCGAAAGACGGCACCGAGCGAGTGTTGTTGCTACTTAATCTTCTACAACGAGAAGTGCAAGTCAGTGTTTCTACTCGCAGCTTTAGTAAAGCCGACTGATAGCTGGCCTGAATATTTATTAACCACCCCAGTATTTATCTGCATTTTGCAAATAGATATACAACATGGCCTAAACGTCTCAGGAGCTGAACGAAAAATCCTGGGGCGGTAGCGTGCCTGAATACTTTACATGCCGAAAATCCCATTATCCAGGATAGGCAATCTCGCCCTTCGCAGTGCGACATTGGCAAGCAAATTCCTCCTGATTTTTTTTCTCGCCCGCCTCTTGACTGCCAACGAACTTGGACTCTATGGGCTACTAACCGCCACCATTGCCTATGCGCTCTATCTTGTTGGATTGGATTTCTACACCTATACAACCCGCGAAATTTCAAAAAGTAGCGAGAGAGGCTTTGGCGGCATGCTGAAAAGCCAGATAACCATGACGGTTATTCTGTACGCTATATTTTTACCGCTACTGCTTTTTATATTTTCAGAAAAACTTCTCCCTTGGAAGCTGGCAATCTGGTTCTTTGCGCTACTCATTCTTGAACATGTAAATCAAGAGCTTGGTAGATTATTAATCGCTTTATCACAGCAACACGCCGCCAGTCTCAACCTATTTATTCGTAGCGGATCCTGGCCATTGGCTGTCATCCTGCTGATGACGTTCTACCCGAGCTTCAAGAACCTTGACAGTGTCCTACTCCTCTGGGTCATTGGCGATCTACTGGCAATAGCCCTCAGCACTGTCAAATTGCGACAACTGGAAATACATGGCTGGCGAGAAAAGGTCGATTGGCACTGGATCATCAAAGGCATCAAGGTCGCACTCCCTTTCCTGGTAGCCACTCTTGCCATCCGCGGAGTATTCACGTTCGATCGGTACTGGATACAAGCGCTTGCGAACCTCGAAATACTGGGCGCCTACGTTTTGTTCATGGGAATGAGCAGCGCCCTACTATCCTTTCTGGATGCAGGGGTTTTTTCATTCATCTACCCCGAACTCATAAGGTCCTATAACGAAGGTGACTCGGTCCGGTTTCGGGCCCAGTCGCGAAATCTTCTTATCCAGACAATCCTATTCTCATCTGCAATGGCGTTGGCTGCGGCGGTACTACTCAATCCAGCGCTCAGCTTGATTGGAAAGCCGTTCTACTCCGAAAACAGCGACCTCTTCTACTGGTCTTTATCCAGTATTCTTCTTTATGCATTTAGCATGATTCCCCACTACTGCCTTTACGCTCAAGGGAAAGATCGCGCCATCATCCTAAGCCACATTATCGGATGCCCCGTATTCCTGCTGAGCACCTGGGTGCTCTCATCTATTTTCTCGTACATGGCAGTTCCGATCAGTTTATGTATAGCTTTCCTCATCATCCTGATCATAAAAACCCTGAGCTTCTATCTACTTACCCCGCGCGACCACAACCCGTTCATTTATTTTATTAAATAGGCAATACCAATGCTCACCAACAAGACAATCCTGATTACCGGCGGAACTGGCTCTTTCGGGAACACGTTCGTCCCAATGACGCTGGCCAAATACTCTCCGAAAAAGATCATTATCTTCTCGCGAGATGAAATGAAACAGTGGGAGATGGCCAAGAAGTTCCAGGGTGACAACCGCGTTCGCTTCTTCATTGGCGACGTGCGGGACAAGGAGCGTCTCTATCGCGCTCTCGACGGAGTGGATTACGTCGTACACGCAGCGGCTACCAAGATCGTCCCCACCGCTGAATACAACCCGTTTGAATGCATCAAGACCAACGTGATGGGTGCCATGAACCTTATCGATGCCTGTATTGATAAGGGTGTAAAACGCGTTGTAGCGCTCTCGACCGACAAAGCCAGCAGCCCCATCAACCTCTATGGCGCCACCAAACTTGCTTCCGACAAGCTCTTCGTCGCCGGCAACTCCTACTCCGGCGGACATGACACACGTTTTTCTGTCGTTCGCTACGGCAACGTCATGGGTTCTCGCGGTTCGGTGATCCCCTTCTTCATGAGCATCAAGGACAAGGGTGTTCTTCCAATCACCGACGACCGCATGACGCGCTTCATGATTTCCCTGGAGGAAGGCGTGGAACTCGTCTGGCATGCTTTCGATGACATGGAAGGCGGCGAGATCTACGTAAAGAAAATCCCCTCGATGAAGGTTACCGACCTGGCACGTGTGGTCGCACCGCAGTCGCGCCAGGAAATCGTGGGTATCCGACCCGGCGAGAAGCTGCACGAGCAGATGATCAGCGCAGAAGATGCCCTGTACACCTACGAGTATCCCGAACACTTCAAGATCCTGCCGACCATCAACAATTGGGCGACCTGCAAGAAGCGAATCAAGGACGGCACCAAGGTTCCCGAAGGCTTCGTCTACGCCAGCGACAACAACTCCGAATGGATGACTGACGAAGCCCTCAGCACCTGGATCGACCGCAACTTCGACAAGATAGGAAGCATCTGATGATCCCCTACGGCCGACAGGAGATTCTCCGAGCTGATATCGATGCCGTTCTCGAGGTGCTGGATTCGGACTTCCTTACGCAAGGACCGATGGTTCCTCGCTTCGAACAGAACGTCGCCGAGCATGTCGGTGCGCGTTACGCTCTCGCGGTCAATAGTGCCACCTCTGCATTGCACATGGCCTGCCTGGCGCTTGGGCTGGGAGCAGGTGATACGCTCTGGACTACCCCAATCACCTTTGTTGCCTCTGCCAACTGCGCCCTTTATTGCGGTGCGAAAGTCGATTTCGTCGATATCGACCCGAAGACGTACAACCTTTGCCCCCAAATGCTGGCCCGCAAGCTTGAACTAGCCGCGGCCAACGGCACCTTACCCAGGATCCTGGTCGCAGTACACCTGTGCGGCCAGCCTTGCGATATGGCGGCAATTCATGCGCTGGCGCAACGCTATGGCTTCAAGATAATCGAAGATGCCTCCCACGCCATCGGCGGGAAGTATCGCGGAGACTTCATCGGCTGCGGCCGCTACAGTGACATCACGGTATTCAGCTTCCACCCCGTGAAGATCATCACCACAGCAGAAGGTGGCATGGCGCTGACCAACAACGCCAAGTTGGCGCAGCGCATGAACTTACTTCGCAGCCATGGTATCACCCGCGATCCTGCGCAAATGACTCATGCCGCTGATGGTCCCTGGTACTACCAACAAATCGACCTCGGTTACAACTATCGGATGACCGAACTGCAAGCAGCGCTCGGCGTCAGCCAGATGCAACGCCTGGATGCCTATGTAGCACGTCGCCATGTCCTTGCGCAGCGCTATGATGAATTACTCGCATCACTTCCGGTGGTGGTTCCCTGGCAACATCCGGAAAGTTACTCAGGCTTGCACCTCTACGTTATCCGCCTTCAGTTGGATAAATGTATACGCAGCCACCTCGAAGTTTTCGAGTATCTGCGCACAGCCGGGATCGGTGTGAACCTGCACTACATCCCTGTTCATACTCAGCCCTACTACCAGGGCCTCGGGTTCAAGAAGGGTGACTATCCAGAAGCCGAGCAGTATTACCGCGAAGCGGTCAGCCTGCCTATGTACCAGTCGCTTAGCGACGAACAGCAAGATCAGGTAGTCGCAGCACTACGCCAGGCACTCGGCGCATGAAACTGGCAGTCATTCCTGCCCGAGGGGGTAGCAAACGGATCCCACGCAAGAACATAAAGCTCTTCTGCGGTAAACCGATGATCGTCTGGTCCATCGAGGCAGCGCTGGAAAGCGGCTGCTTCGACGAAATCGTCGTTTCTACCGACGATCCAAGCATTGCGGAAGTTGCCCGACAAGCGGGGGCACAGGTGCCCTTTCAACGTCCCGGATCGCTGTCGGATGACCACACTGGAACTATCCCTGTCATTCAACATGCCATCGATTGGTACCTGCAACGAGAACGGGTCATCAGCCAAGTCTGCTGCATCTATGCAACCGCTCCGTTCCTGCAGCCTGATTATCTGCGCAAAGGAAAAGCAATGCTGGACACGCAGCGGGTGGATTATGTCTTCGCCGCAACCAGTTATGCGTTTCCCATTCAGCGCGCCATTCGCTTGGCTGCAAACGGCCGCGTCGGTATGTTCAATCCAGAACACTTCACCACACGCTCCCAGGACCTGGAAGAAGCGTATCACGACGCTGGGCAGTTCTACTGGGGGCGTCCCGAAGCCTGGCTCGCCGGAAATATGATTTTCGGGGATGCCTCCGCAGCAGTATTGCTTCCCCGGCACCGCGTTCAGGACATCGATACTGAGGAAGACTGGCAAAGGGCGGAGTGGATGTTCAAAGCCATGCAAGCAGAGGCCGGGACGGCCCAATGAATATTGTCTTCCGGGTTGACGCGTCATTGAACATGGGCACCGGCCACCTGATGCGTTGCCTCACGCTGGCCGATGCCCTCAAGACCGCTGGGCATCAGTGCCATTTCGTCTGCCGCGAACACCCTGGAAACATGAACAGTACTGTTCTGCAAAAAGGGCACACGCTAAGCGTCCTACCGGCGCCTTCCATCCAACAACATGTCGCCACCGCCCTACCTGCTCATGCTGGGTGGCTCGGTGCAAGTTGGCAGGAAGATGCCCAGCAAACCCAGCATCATCTGTCTGCAGGACAACCAGTGGACTGGTTGATAGTTGACCACTATGCGTTGGATCTCCGATGGGAAAGCCAACTCGCGGCGCACTGCAAGAAGTTGATGGTAATCGATGATCTTGCTGATAGGGACCATGCCTGCCACGTATTGCTTGACCAGAGTCAAGGACGGCAAGAAGAAGACTATTCCGCAAAAGTACCCAAAGGTTGCTTGCAACTACTCGGGCCACAATTCGCGTTGCTCAGGCCGGAGTTCGCTCTTATGCGTAAACAAAGCCTGCTGCGGAGAAAACATCCGCACATCCACAACCTGTTGATCACTATGGGAGGCATTGATGCTCACAATGCCACGGGGCAAGTTTTGGCAGCGCTACAAGCGCTCGCCCAGTCCCACTGGAACATCCAAGTGATAATGGGTGCGACCGCTCCCTGGTGTGAGGCGGTAAAAACCGTCGCTCACGCCATGCCCTGCCCTACGAGCGTATTAATCAACACGCCGCGCATGGCCCAACTGATGAGCGAAGCCGATATCGCCATTGGCGCGGCAGGTTCCACCTCGTGGGAACGCTGCTGCCTCGGCCTTCCCAGTCTCATGCTCATACTGGCGGACAACCAGCGCGAAGTTGCTCACCAACTTAAGGCTGTTGGTGCTGCAACCGTGATCGAATCTGTTGACCAGATTGCCGCCCAACTTCCCGGCGAGTTCGAGCGTATGTGCTCGTCGAGTAAACTTAGACAGATGTCCGAGGCAGCGAAAAATATTACCGATGGGCGCGGTGCCGAACGGGTCGTGAACCTCCTCAGGCGATAAACAGGATTTTTAATGGGAAAACTCAGACTTCTGACCGAGCCAGACCTTCCGTTATTGCTCGATTGGCGTAATGACCCTGCAATCAATCGCTACATGTTCAACCAGCGCCCCATCCAACTCGCCGAGCATATCCAGTGGTTCTGTCGCGCTGCACAGGATCCGAAATACACATTGCTGGTTTACGAGAACAATGGCACACCTCTTGGGCACGTGAGTTTCACGGAAAAACCCGAAAGCGGAATTGCCGAATGGGGATTCTATATTGCACCCGACGCCCCAAGAGGCACGGGGACCATCATGTGCACAGCAGCACTCCGAATGGCCTTTCTGGAAATTAAACTCAGAAAGATCAGCGCTCAAGTACTGGCCTACAACGAACGGTCCCTGCACCTACACCAGAAGCTTGGTTTTCAACAGGAAGGTGTGTTGCGAGACCAGCACTTCGATGGCAACCATTACCACAGCATTCATTGCTTCGGGCTGCTCGCGCAAGAGTGGCAAAAGTAACTCTGGAACTCAAACATGAAGAAAATTCCCAGCATCTCCATAGCCGGCCGACGCATTGCGGAAGACTGCCCCCCCTACATTATCGCCGAGCTCTCCGCGAATCATAACGGCAAGTTGGAAACAGCACTCAGGATTATTGAAGAGGCCCATAAGGCCGGTGCGGATGCCATCAAGCTGCAAACCTACACTGCCGACACCATCACCCTCGACTGTGACTCAGAAGAATTCCAGATTCGTGGTGGTCTGTGGGATGGTAAAACGCTGTACCAACTTTACCAAGAAGCTCAAATGCCCTGGGAATGGCACAAACCACTTTTTGAACATGCACGAAAAATTGGCATCGCCATCTTCAGCTCCCCTTTCGATAACACCGCAGTAGACCTGCTCGAAAGCCTGAACGCGCCCGCCTACAAAATTGCTTCATTTGAAGCAGTTGACTTACCCCTGATCAAATATGTTGCAAGTACAGGCAAACCAATGATCATCTCTACCGGCATGGCCGATGCCGATGAAATCGGAGAGGCGATCGAAGCCGCGCGAGAAGGTGGTTGCAAAGAACTGGCCATACTGCGCTGTGTCAGTGGCTATCCAGCTCCAGCAGAGGAATATAACCTGCATACGATTACCGATATGAAACTGCGGTTTGGGCTAGTCACGGGACTGTCGGATCACACCCTAAACAACACTACCGCCATCACCAGTGTTGCTTTAGGCGCATCAATAATTGAAAAACACTTCACTCTGGATAAATGCGGCGGTGGCCCGGATGACTCGTTCTCTATTGAGCCTGCAGAATTCTCAAGTTTATGCACTGAAACCACGGCCGCATGGAGAGCATTGGGAAAAATACAATATGGTTGCAAATCAAGCGAGCAAGGAAATATAAAATTTAGGCGCTCATTGTATTTTGTAAAAAACTTAAAAGCTGGTGACATAATCCAGATCGATTCCATAAAAAGCGTACGCCCTGGGTTTGGACTACCACCAAAATATCTTGACAAATTAATAGGGAAAACCGTAATTAAAGATATTTCAAAAAATACGCCAACGCATGAAAAAACAATCCTCAAGGAAATCGATAAATTATGATAATACTACCATCAAAAGAAAAGCTTGAAGAACTAATTCTCCACCAAATTAAAAATCTATTCCTTTTAGATGAGAAAGATTCCGAAAAAATCATAAAGAGCTTACCAAACGCCATAAAGAGAACCGAAGCGTGCTTTGAGAGGTCTCAAAATAAATATTACAAACTTCATGGAAGTACAAAATTCAATATCTATCACTCAGGCCAATACTGTATCTTCCTATACTTTCTGGCCAGAGAAATATACTTACTTAACAAAAACGAAACAACAACATCAGACAAAATATACTACCTAAACAAATCATTAAACTGCATAGATCTATTTTATGAAATAGAGATGCCTAATGTATTCCATCTAGATCATCCTATAGGCAGTGTGCTGGGACGGGCAACTTATGGAGAAAATTTTACATTCTCTCAGAACTGCACGGTCGGAAATAACAAAGGGATATTCCCCAAATTAGGTAAAAACGTAACCATGCATTCCGGTTCAAAAATACTCGGAGACTCAACAATTGGAGACAATGTGACAATTTCCGCAAACTGCTACATAAAAGATTCGAGCATACCAAACGACAGAGTTGTCTTTGGAGAGTCACCAAATTTGTCAATAAAACAAAAATGAACAACATATACATAAGCCACTCACCATTTCATTCGTATCTATCTGGGTTAATTGCAAGCACCTACTACCCAAAAGACAAGAACTTATTGGTCACCGAGGGAAATCATAAGATCAAGAGAAATATATTTCACGAGATAATTGAACTAAAAAGTACAGGAGGAAGTGTACTAAAAAGTAGAGCATCAATAGAAGAATCACTTAAAACGATAATTTCACTTGCAACCACCCCCTCTCGAATTTTCATTTCAGATATTGCCTGGCCACTGTGCAACCGAGTATTTTTCTCAAAAGAACTAAATACAAATAGCTTCTACTTTTTTTCAGACGGAATCGGTTCCTATATAAACGCCCAAAAAAACAAAAAGCAAATAATCAGGGATTCAGCAAAAGTAATTACAGGAACACTAGGACTAACATCCCGATATAGAAACTTCACTGGACACCACTTAGGGTATGACCAAAAGAAAACGAAAGGGATATTTATACCAAATGCATCATCCATAAAAGAAACTAACCTAACAATAACGAACATAGTACTCCCTCCCCCACAAACCTTCCCAAACCAAAAAAGCTTATTATTTCTAGACCAACCACTATGGTCCATACTGGGGAAATCTTGGGAGGAGAAATTCGACTACACCATCAAAAGAATTAAGGAAAACTACAAAGACTATACGCTTTACTTTAAACAACATCACCGCAGTCGAAACATCGAAAAACAAAAACTACTAGACCTTGGATATTTAGAACTAGACAGAAACTACTGCATAGAAGAAATAGCAGAAGAAAAACAATTCAACGTAGTAATTTCATTTTACAGCAGCGCCTTGCTCCACTTAAAACTACTAATCGCAGACATAGAAATAATAAGCCTCCGTGATAAAGACATAGAAAAAGCCTTACCAAACACAGTTAATGTCATAGATATATTCTCCAACCACAAAATACCTTCAGTAGAACTAAAAGATTTCTGAAATCATGAGAAATGAAATAGCCAAATTTTTATCCCTTTCTGCAAGCTATTTATCAGTCTGCGTTTGGACGGCCATTTCAATATACTACATTGAAAGTGGCGCCTACATGTCTGAAACCCGCACCACTGGATATTACTCAGGCGCAGCAATAGCATATACATGTTATATGCTGGCATTTTTCTCGATCAGCTTCATTTTCTACAAGATAGCTAACAAATTTCTCCCCAAAAGTTACAACAGAAAAATAACCATCCATAGCTTACACTTAACCCCCACCGTAATATCAAAGACTTTAACACCAACACTATTAATAACACTCGCGATATTTGGGCTTTACACTGGTTTCCCGCTTACAACGTCAATGGATAGGATTGTCTTTTGGCAACACATGGCAATTCCCGGCCAAAGAATACTATTCAACCAACTACCGCTTATAGCTTTCATCTATTCAATAACTTACACAGAAAGGCTCACTAAAGACAAAGCAAACATCCCAACGCCATTGATATTTATAGTTGCAACCCAGCTATTATATGGCGAAACCTTTACAGGAATATCAACATCACTATTCTTGTTCAGCCTTCCACTTCTATGCCACCCCAAAGGAGTACAATTAATAAAAAGAAACGCCTTTAAACTGATCATTATACTCATCACATTATCAACATTTCTCATTTATAATAAATTCTCAGGAAAAATTGTAGCAGGTACTGATTCCGGCATAGCTCTTATGATGAATAGAGTCTTTGCTTTACAAGGCCAGGTCTGGTGGAACATATTCACTTTCGAAGGTCAAACACACAACGGCCCATATGAGGGCATGAAACTATTGATGTATAAAATCTCTCCAAGAGAAGTATTTTCAGCATATAACTCAGGCGGTGTAAATTTTACGATGGGTTACCCAGCAATACTAATAGTAAACTATGGAAGCCTGGCAATATTTGCAAATTCTTTTTTTGCTGCATTTTTTGGAGCAATCATAGCAATACTAAAAACGACTATTAAACAAAACAAAATACTAACATCAATCTGCACGATAAAATTGTATTCATTCTATTTCACTATAATCACAAATGGCAACACGCAAGAACTCTTAGACTGGAAATTTGCCATGTACCTACTAGCAATTCCCAGCCTTTTTATACTTGAGGGGAGAACTAAAAGATCAAGAAGAAGACATCAGTTTCCAGGAGGCTTTAAATGCTCATACCAGCCCCCAGAGTAACGTTTGATTCCCGCTGGTGCGGCCAGAATGGAATTGGGCGCTTTGCATACGAACTGCAGAACCGTATAGATTTTCACAAAACATTATCCACCAACTGGAGCCCTACCAGCATAATATCCCCAATAGTAGCAACAGCCGCCTCTATCATAGATCGAATTGAGAATCTCTACATCCCAGGGTACGTGCCGCTACTCGGAAGAAAAACTCCATACTCATTTACAATTCACGACCTTAACCATATCGACACTCCTTTCAATAGTTCAATAGCAAAAAATCTCTTCTACCGCTCAATAATAAAACCAGCAACAAAAAACTGCCGATATATATTTACCGTTTCAGGATACTCAAAAAGCAGAATTGTCGACTGGTCCGACTGCCCACCAGAGAAGGTTATAGTAGTCGGCAACGGTGTTAGCGAAGTCTTCACACCGAATACTGAAGCGGCGCAATTTGATGCCCCCTTCATATTCTGCTGCAGCAATCGAAAAGGACATAAGAACGAGAGTCGTCTCCTGAAGGCTTTCAAGAGCAGCGGTCTTCATAAAGAGGTATTTCTTGTACTATCAGGGTTCCCAAACGAAGAAATAACCGCTGAACTAATATCATTAGGCCTAGAGAAATCCGTGATTTTTTCGGGACAAACTTCTGAGTCTCAACTAGCTTCTTTGTATGCCGGAGCAATATTTACCGTTTTTCCATCACTATATGAAGGATTTGGTCTTCCCGTAATAGAAAGCATGGCATGCGGAACTCCCGTAATCACGTCCAATTTAACATCAATGCCAGAGATTGGCGGATCGGCCGCAATATATGTAGATCCGTATGACATTGACAGCATTGGAGACGCAATGCAGAAGCTACTCGGCGACCATGAACTTCGAAAGAATATGCGAGACAGAGGGATAATCCAGTCAAGTAAATTCTCATGGGATAACACGGCTCAGATAGTAGCAAAATACTTAAACCAATCCTCGGACTTTTGACTTCAAACTAATGAAAACCGCAATCATCCACTATTGGTGGCTTAGCAATCGAGGAGGAGAAGCCGTTTGCTCCGCAATCGCTGAGCTATATCCTGACGCAGATATCTTTATTCACGTCTGCGACGATCAAGTCATGCGTCAAGCATTACCCAGAACTTTCCGCGGAAAGATCATCAAGACATTTATTTCAAGACTCCCCAAAGCCCAGAAGCACTATCAAAAGTATTTACCCTTGATGCCCCTCGCGCTAGAACAACTGGACCTGACCGACTATGACCTGATCATTAGCAGCGAGTCGGGTCCCGCAAAAGGGGTCATTACACGGCCCGATGCGGTTCACATTTGCTACTGCCATTCACCTATGCGCTATGTTTGGGATATGTATCATGACTACTTATCCGGCGCAGGCCGACTCGTTCGAATCCTGTTTCCCCTTATTGCTCATTGGCTCCGGGTCTGGGACAGGCTCTCAGCAGATCGTGTCGACCACTTCATTGCCAACTCTAGCTTTGTTGCGTCGCGGATAAAAAAATTCTACCGTCGAGAGTCCGACGTCATCTATCCGCCGGTTAATGTCGCGGATTTCAATCCTGCGCAAGAACGCGGCAACTTCTATCTCTGCCTAGGTCAACTGGTATCCTACAAACGAGCCGACTTAGCAGTTGAGGCCTTCAATAAACTCGGGTTACCGCTAATAGTTGTTGGCGAAGGCGAACTGTTTGAGCAGTTGAAAAGAACTGCAGGTACAAATATCACGTTGATGGGACGTCAGCCCTTCTCTGTTATTCAGGATTTGCTACAACGCTGCAGAGGGCTGATTTTCCCGGGCCTTGAAGACTTCGGAATCGTACCCGTCGAGGCCATGGCAGCTGGCGCTCCAGTTATAGCCTATGGCAAGGGCGGCGCCATGGACACCGTCGCCCACGGCAAGACCGGCATTCTCTTTCACGAACAAAGTGTCGGCGCCCTAATGGAAGCGGTTGGCCGCTTGGAATCTGGAGAGTTCGTTTTCTCACCAGCTGATATGCATCAGCATGCAAGGCGCTTTGAGAAATCAGTTTTCCAACAGCGAATTCAAGAATTCATCAATGAAGCTTTGGTTATATCTAAAGATTCTCCTTCAATTGAAAATTAAGCTTGGTGCGTACTCTGAAATCGGGGAGCCAAGCTAAAGGACTATTACATGATCATTCCTGTCATTATGGCTGGTGGTTCCGGCTCTCGATTGTGGCCCCTCTCTCGGCAGTTGAACCCCAAGCAATTTCTCCGGCTGGCCGATGCTCAACTCTCTATGCTGCAAGCCACGATCGAACGTTTGCGTGATCTGGAAGTATCTCAGCCAACACTTATTTGTAACGAGCAGCACCGTTTCCTCGCGGCGGAACAATTGCGTCAGTCGGGCATGGACAATTCCAGGATTTTGCTGGAGCCGGTAGGTCGGAATACTGCACCTGCAATTGCACTCGCCGCCCTGCAAATCGTTGAGGAAAAGGGCGACGCAGTAATGCTCGTGCTGGCAGCGGACCATTTGATAAAAGACGTCTCCGCCTTTCATATGGGTATTCACACAGCACTCCAACTAGCTGAGGCGGGAAAGCTGGTCACCTTTGGAATCGTTCCGAAAAAAGCAGAAACGGGTTATGGCTATATCGAGAAAGGCGACACTCTGGCTGATGGCAGCTATACCGTTCGCCGTTTTGTGGAGAAGCCAAATATCGAGACTGCACAAGACTATGTTGGTAGTGGCAACTACTGTTGGAATAGTGGCATGTTCATGTTTCGTGCCAGTTGTTATCTAGGAGAACTCGAACGTTTCAAGCCAGCAATTCTGACTGCCTGCAAAAAAGCTCTGGATGGATCAAAAAACGACCTGCACTTCACCCATGTAGATCATGATGCCTTTGTTGCCTGTCCGGAAGACTCAATCGACTATGCAGTTATGGAAAGAACCTCCGATGCCGTCATGGTTCCGTTGGATGCTGGCTGGAGCGATATCGGCTCTTGGTCGGCGCTGTGGGAAGTAAGTGAGAAAGACAGCTGTGGCAACGTATTGTCTGGCGACGTTATGGAGCAAAGTACTCGCGACACCTATGTCCATGCGGACAGCCGGTTGGTTGCAACCGTCGGAGTGGAAAATCTGGTAATCGTCGAAACCAAGGACGCTGTCTTGGTTGCTCATAAGGACAAGGTCCAAGAAGTAAAGAACATCGTTGAACGAATAAAGCATGAAAATCGAACTGAATATATCAATCACAGGGAAGTTTATCGCCCTTGGGGTGTTTATGACTCTATAGACAACGGTCAGCGCTATCAGGTTAAGCGTATAACCGTTAAGCCTGGTGCCAAGCTCTCTGTTCAAATGCATCATCACCGAGCAGAACACTGGATCGTCGTCAGCGGCACGGCGAAGGTCACCAATGGCGACCAAACCTATCTGGTGACGGAGAACCAATCAACTTATATACCAATCGGTCAGGTCCATGCCCTTGAAAACCCTGGGGTGATTCCGCTCGATCTGATCGAGGTTCAATCGGGCACTTATCTCGGTGAAGATGATATCGTTCGCTATGAAGATAAATACGGCCGGACGTGATTAAAATTCTTCCACTGATTGCCAGCTACAAGTCCTAAAAATCTCTATTCAAAGGTTAATTATGCGCTGCGCCGTCATCTTTGGGGGCTCCGGATTCATTGGAGTTTTCTTTGCCAAAAAACTTCTATCCACTGGGAAATTTGAAAAAGTCTATTTATTCGACAAGGAACAAGTATCCGATAAACGCTTCTCTTATCGAAAAGAACTGGTTCGGGCGGAGACCAGAATCGTCGAGATTCGTGGCGATGTCCGTCAGCCCATCGAATGGACGCCACCGGAATCCATTTCGCTGATCGCGAATTTTGCCGCTGTGCACCGCGAACCAGGGCATGAAGATTTCGAGTATTACGAAACCAACTTATTGGGCGCACAACACGTTTGCGCTTGGGCAGAGCGAGTTGGCTGCAATGAAATCATCTTTACCAGTTCTATCTCTCCCTATGGTCCCAGCGAGGAACAGAAGGATGAACGCTCCCTGCCTGTCCCTATGACTGCATACGGCGGATCGAAGCTGGTGGCGGAAAAGATGCATCAGACCTGGCTGGCGGCAGACAAGGAAAATCGCCATCTGGTTATTGTCCGTCCCGGTGTCGTATTCGGACCGGGCGAAGGTGGTAACGTGTCCCGTCTGGTCAAGGCAGTGATGCGCCGTTACTTCTTCTATATGGGCAACCGCGAAACGCGAAAGGCCGGCACCTACGTGAAGGAATTGTGTTCGGCCATATGGTGGATGCTGGAGCGACAAAAGACAGAGGGTGAGCGTTTGTCGCTGTTCAACATGTCAATGAACCCTGGCCCGTCCATACAGGAGTATGTCGATACAGTGTGCCAAGTCGCGGGAGTAACGCGCCGCGTGCCGGCGATTCCTTTCCCTCTGCTGTTATGTGCCGCTTATGGCATAGATCTGGTTGCTCGCCCACTGGGCATTCGTCACCCATTCAGTCCCGTCCGAATTCGCAAACTGGTGCGCTCCAACAATATTCATCCCGGCCGCTTGGTCGAGTTGGGATATCCCTACCAGTACGACCTGAAGTCTGCGTTCAGTGACTGGAAGTCCGCCGCCCCTGAAGAGTGGCGCTGATTTCCATCAGATTCCGAAGCTCCAGAGAGAATTAAAAAATGAACGGCATGGAACGCGGAATTCTCCGGCCCCATCAAGCCACGATATCCGTCCTGCAGAAGTTGCTCGACCTCTGTGTCATCTGTGTCGGCATGGAGATTGTTCTCACGGCCAATACAGCACAATGGGATTACTCAGCCGTCATCGCCACGTTGTTTGCGCTCGTTATCTTCTATCTGCTGAGTGATTTCGGACAGCTTTACACCTCGTGGCGCGGCGAGCGCATCCGCGAGGAGCTGCGCAAGGTAGCGGGGATTTGGGCGGTCAGCTTTGCCGGCGTAGCTGTCGCAGATTATTTAATACCGGAAATTACCCTGCTCGACGGCTCTGGCCAGCTTCAATGGTTTTCCCTGGTAGCTATCGGGCTTTGCAGTTATCGCATCTTGTTGCGCACAGCGCTGCATACGCTTCGCCGCCGCGGCTTCAATATCCGCTCTGTAGCCATCGTCGGGGCGGGCACCCTGGGCCAGCGCCTGGCAACCAATATAGCCAGCGCTCCCTGGATGGGACTGGAGCTCGTAGGGTTCTATGACGATATGCGCCATGAACCGGTCAGCTTGGGTAATGGCAAGGTAAGACTTCCCATCTCGGGCGATTTGAAGGATCTGGTCGAGCGTGCTCGCACTGGCGGCCTGGATCGCATCTACATCGCCCTGCCCATGCGCAGCGAGGCACGCATCAAATGGCTGGTGGAGCAATTGAGCGACACCACCGTTTCGGTCTGCATCGTTCCCGATGTATTCGTGTTTGATCTGCTCCACGCCAGTACCCAGAACATCGATGGTATCCCTACCATCAGCATCTTCGACAGCCCCATGGTGGGCGCCAGTGCGCTGGTAAAGCGTCTGGAAGACATCGTTCTTTCCTCTCTGATCCTCTGCCTGATCGCCCTGCCCATGCTGTTCATCTCCGTGGCTATAAAGTTAACCTCCCCCGGGCCTGTGTTCTTCCGCCAGAAGCGCTACGGCATCGACGGTCGGCCGATCGAGGTATGGAAGTTCCGCAGCATGCGCGTGATGGAGAACGGAGCAACTGTCACCCAGGCGACTCGCAATGACAGTCGCATCACGCCGCTGGGCGCGTTCCTGCGCCGTACATCGCTGGATGAGTTGCCGCAGTTCATCAACGTGTTCATGGGCGACATGTCGATCGTCGGCCCGCGTCCGCACGCCATCGCGCACAACGAGGAATACCGGGGCCAGATCAGCAGCTACATGCTGCGCCACAAGGTAAAGCCGGGCATCACCGGGTGGGCGCAAGTCAATGGCTGGCGTGGCGAGACCGATACCCTGGAGAAAATGCAGAAACGCGTCGAGTTCGACCTGGCCTACATCAATAACTGGTCCCTGTGGTGGGACCTGAAGATCGTCTTCCTGACTCTGTTCAAGGGCTTCGTGCACCAGAACGCGTACTGAGCGAACCACTCCTCCGTTAGCGAATTCCCTGTCGTTAACTGTTCGTCTTTTCCTACATCCCCAAAGCCTCCCGGTTGCTACCTTGCGCAGCCTCCTGGCCAGCCCCCTGTGCCATCAAGAACAGGCGCATCGCGCCTTTTAATCACTATTCCTATGTAGCCTCCCCATGATCCGTCCGTTGTCGTTTGCCGTCCTGTCCGCCCTCGCACTTCAGGGGTGCATGTTCTCCCCTGGCCAGAACCTGGATACAGGAAGGCTGATGCAGGAGGACTCGGCCGAGTCGAGCCGCGTCCAATTGGTGCAGATCACACCCAAGCTGCTCGCCGTCGAGGCCGCGACGCAGCAGCAGAGTTCAGTTCCCCAGAAGCTGATCGATTATCACCCGGAGAGCTACCGTATCGGCCCCGGCGACCTGCTGTACATCACCGTGTGGGACCACCCGGAGCTGACGACTCCCGCCGGCCAGCAGCAGCAACTGGACGCCAACGGTCGTCTGGTACGCCCCGACGGTAGCCTGTTCTACCCCTACATCGGCCAGATCAAGGTCGGCGGGCGCACCATCGAGGCCGTACGCGGGACCATCACCAACGCCCTGGCCGCCTACGTCGAGCAGCCGCAGGTGGATATCGCCGTCATGCGTTACGGCAGCCAGCGCGTCGTGCTCAATGGCGCCTTCCTGAAGGCGGGTCCGCAAGCCATCACCGCCACGCCCCTGTCGCTGATGGAAGCCATCGGCAGCGCCGAATTGGACACTACCAACGCGGATCTTTCCGGCCTCACGCTCAAGCGCGACAACCAGGTCTACCGCCTGGACCTGGATGCCCTGAACACTGCCCAGGATTCCGACCTGTACAGCCTGTACCTGAAGGATGGCGACCGCATCTACCTGCCCTACAACGATCGCAAGAAGGTCTACCTGATGGGCGAAGTCAACGCGCCGCGCGCGCTGACCTTCAAGACTCGCGAGATGAACCTGGCCGATGCGCTGGGCAGCGTAGGCGGCCTGAACCAGACCACCGCGAACGGCAAGGCAGTCTACGTCATCCGTGGCGTGGAGAACCTGGAGACCGAGCGCGCCAAGGTCTTCCAGCTTGACGCCAACTCGCCCACCGCTTTCATCCTCGCCCAGCAATTCCAGCTCAAGCCGCAGGATGTCGTCTATGTCGGCCCGGCCGGCGTGACCCGCTGGAACCGCCTCATCAGCCAATTGGTTCCGTCCGCCGGCATTCTCGGCACCAGCTCTTCCATCCAGCACAACCTGAACAACAACTGAGCCATCACCATGATCGCCATTCGCCTCGCGGGGCTGGCCGCGCTCAGCCTGTTGCTTTGCGCCTGCAACCCGCTGATGCGGGCGTCACTCGATACCCTGGGCAGCAGTGTCAGATCCCCTGCGTCGCTGGAGCTGACCCGAGCCCAGGTCAACGCCCTGCCCTATTACCAGATCGAGGTCACCAGCGAATATGGCTCGGCAGTCATGGCGCTGGTGCGCGTTCAGGGCAACGTGCAGTACTGGCGAACGTCGTCGAATCAACTGTTGCTGTTGCAGGATGGGTTGGTCGTCCGCAGTCTTGGTTTCCCGAACGACCTCCTGGGCACACGGCTGCCAGCGGATTCGCCTTTCCGCAGCGGGCTGCAGCACATCGGCGAGGAGCAGGCCAGCCAACGCTGGGTCGACCTCAGCCCGGGCTACCAGATGGACATTCCACTCAGCGGCAGTCTTCGGCGGGGCGAGCTCGAAACCGTGCGCATCCTGGATCAGGATTACTCGCTGTTGCGCATCGATGAGCGCCTGAGCGCGCCCATCAAGGGTATGACATCCACCAACAGCTACTGGGTCGACCCCAGTGACGGCTTCGTCATGCAGAGCCGCCAGCACGTCACACCCAGCCTGACGGTCACCATCACTCAATTGCGGCCGTTGCGGGGGCAGCCATGAAGAAGGTCCGGCTTGCCTTGCTGGCAGCCAGCATCGCTGCGTGCACAGTAACCCATGCCACTACCCGCATCGAAGTGCTCGGCGAACTTCCATCCCCAGGGGCACGTGAGATTCAGGAAGGCCTGCGCCTGGGCGAATTGCTGCAACACGAGCGGATCGATCCGCAAAGCTACTGGCTGGGTGCCTCCTGGCAGCGCCAGAGCCTGCAACAGCAGCAGCGCCGGCTGAAGGGCGGCATCCTGTTCGACCTGATCCAGGTGCAACGCCTCGCCTCGCTGCAGGAGAACACCAGCCTGGCGTCCACAGCCAAACGTCTCAGCGAGCGGGTGGCCGAGCTGCCCGTCACAGGCCGCCAGCTGTATCGGCTGGACCCGCTGGACGTCGAATTGAATGCGGCGCACTCGCCGAGACTGCTGGGCGGCGACCGGCTGATTTTCCCCGCGCGGCCGAGTACCGTGCGTATCACCGGTGCGGTATCGATGGACTGCACGCTTCCGTTCGTGCCGCTGCAGCCAGCCTATCGCTATGCGCAGGACTGCCCGGCCCAGGCCGACGCGGACCCGGATTATCTCTTCGTGATCCAGCCCGACGGCAAGGTCACGCCACTGGGTGTCGCCCTGTGGAACCGAGAGGATAACGCCGAGCCACCAGCCCCCGGCGCCGTATTGCTGGTGCCGCTGGACGCTTCGCAACTCAAGGACAACGCCCCTGATCTGAATCGCGAACTGGCCGACTTCCTCGCCACCCAACCCCTGCCAGCGGAGTCGCCGTGATGCGTCGCCACAGCCTTTACCTGCTGCTGGCCGGTGCCAGCCTGGCGGGTGCCGATCCGCGCTACACCCAGAACGATTTCGGCGGCGTAGGCCTGCTGCAGACCCCGACTGCGCGCATGGCGCCGGCAGGTGAGATCAGCGTCAACGCCAACCGCACCGATCCGTACTCGCGCTACAGCTTTTCGCTGCAACCCTTCGACTGGATGGAGGGGACCTTCCGCTATACCTCCATCAGCAACCGCAAGTACGGTCCTGATGATCTCAGCGGTGACCAGAGCTACAAGGACAAGGCCTTCGACGTCAAATTCCAATTGGTGCAGGAAGACCGCTGGACGCCGGAAATAGCCATAGGTGGCCGGGATATTGGCGGTACCGGGCTATTCTCCAGTGAATATCTGGTCGGCAACAAGCGCGTCGGCAACCTTGACTTCAGCCTGGGCGTTGCCTGGGGATACATCGGTAATCGAGGCGACTGGAGCAATCCGCTGGGCTGGGTCGATGACCGATTCGAGACCCGTCCTACACCTACAGGCACCGTAGATACTGCGGGCTCTGTCAATTCAAACAGCTACTTCCGCGGCCGCCCCTCTCCGTTCGGCGGCATCAATTGGCAAACGCCGTGGCAGCCCCTTTCGATCAAGCTTGAGTACGACGGCAACGATTACCAGCATGAGCCACAGAACAACAACCAGAAGCAAAGCTCTCCCTTCAACATCGGCGTGGTGTACAAGGCCAGCGACGCGATAGATCTGCAGGCGGCCTTCGAGCGCGGCAATACCGCCATGTTCGGCATCACCGTGCACACCAACTTCGCTACGCGCCAGGCCCCCGCCAAGATTTCTGACCCTGCCCCCGAGCCACTGGCGGAGCCCAAAGGGCAGCCGCAAGGTACAACCGATTGGGCCAATGTCTCGCGCCGTCTCGACGAAAATGCCGGCTACAAGGTCGAACGTATCGCCCAGAAGGACCATGAGCTCGTGGTCTATGGCGAACAGACCCGCTACCTCTATCCGCCCGAAGCTGTCGGCCGCGCCTCGCGCATTCTCGACAACAGCGCGGATGACGATGTCCAGTGGTTCACCGTCATCGATACCCGTTACGGGCAACCCGTGGTCGAAACCAGTGTGCCGCGCAAGGTATTCCGCGATGTCGCAACGCAGGAACGCCCACTGGAAGACCTGCGCCGCACGACTGAACAGAACACGCCGCTGCCGCAACAGGAAGAAGTGGTCTATAAACAGCAGCCCGAGGCGTTCGGCTACAACATCGGCCTGGGCTACAACCAGAGCATCGGCGGGCCGGATAACTTCCTGCTTTACCAGTTCACCGCCGACCTCGATAGCGAATACCGCTTTACCCCGAGCCTGTGGGCGAACGGCCTGCTCAGCGCCAACCTGATCAACAACTACGACAACTTCAAGTACGACGCCCCCAGCGGCCTGCCGCGGGTCCGTACGGACATCCGCCAGTACATGACCACCTCCGGCGTCGTGCTGCCGACTTTCCAGTTGAACAGGACCGCACGGCTCGACCAAGACCTCTACGGCATGGTCTACGGTGGTTACCTGGAGAGCATGTACGCCGGCATCGGCGGCGAGCTGCTGTATCGCCCTATGAACCAGGACTGGGCCGTAGGTGCCAATCTGGACCTGGTCCGCCAACGCGATTTTGATCAGCACTTCGGCTTGCGCGGTTACCAGACTGCGACGGGCTTTGTCACGCTCTACTGGCAAACCGGCTTCGAAGACATCCTCGCCCAGGTCAGCGCTGGTCGTTACCTGGCTCGCGACTGGGGCAGCACGCTCGATCTCTCTCGGCAGTTCCGCAACGGCGTGCGTTTTGGCGCCTGGGTCACCCTCACCACGGCCAACAAGGAAGCCTACGGCGAAGGCAGTTTCGACAAGGGCATCTACGTATCGATTCCGTTCGACGAACTGATGAGCAGCTCCACCATGCGCCGGGCCAATCTTTCCTGGGACCCGCTGACTCGCGACGGTGGCGCCCGCCTCAACCACTACTACTCGCTCTACGACCTAACCGAAGGCCGCGACCCGGTGATGTTCCAGAACCTGTTCGGACGCATCGTGAAATAACTCGAAGCTCTCCCGGATCATGGCGCGGAAACCAAAGTCACCCACAATGGTCTGAGGCGCCCTGGATCCAAGGAGAGTTACCTTATGAAAACCCTACCCCTGCTACTGATGACCGGCCTGCTCGCCGCGTGCAGCTCCACTCCCTCCGGTGACAAGGCGTCGCTGGACGGCGAAGTTTTCTACCTGCAGCGCATTGCTCTACCGCCAACTGCCCAGGTCACCGTCAGTCTGCAGGACGTTTCTTTGGCCGACGCGCCCGTCACCGAGCTGGCCCGGCAGCAACTGGACTCCGGGCGGCAGGTGCCACTGGCGTTCCACCTCGACTACGAGCGCAACCAGGTCAAGCCGGGCCACAGCTACGCCGTCAGTGCGCGCATCGAGGACAACGGCCGCCTGTTGTTCATCACCACCGAGCGACACAGCGTCAAACTCGACGGCAGCGACCCGCAACCACTACGAGTCCGCGTTGACCCTGTGCGCTGATTCACCGCGCCGCCGGATTTTCCCCGGCGGCCTTCCTCCGTTAATCTCCCTCCTCCATTCTCCACCGCGGGGCCGCCCGGCCGCCGTGTTTCGCCCAAGGAAGTATCGATGCTGCGATTCCCCGTTCTGCTGGCCGGCGCCCTGCTGTCCTTCAATGCCTTCGCCCTGTCCCTTTCCGACCTCAGCCAAAGCGACGCAACCGGCGGCCTGAAGGATGCGCTGACCCAGGGTGCGCAGGTGGCCGTGAAACAGCTCAGCCAACCCGGCGGCTTCAGCAACGACCCGGCCGTTCGCATCGAGCTACCCGGCAAACTGGGCAAGGCCGCCAAGACCATGAAGCAGTTCGGCATGGGCGCCCAGGTTGACCAGCTCGAAGCGAGCATGAACAAGGCCGCCGAGGCCGCCATGCCGCAGGCCCAGGCGCTGCTGGTGGATGCGGTGAAGAAAATGAGCGTGACCGATGCCAAGGGCATTCTTCAGGGTGGCGAGCACTCGGCGACGGACTACCTGAACCGCAGCAGCCGCGAGCAACTGCGCGCCAAGTTCCTGCCGATCATCAAGCAGGCCACCGACCAGGTCGGCGTCGCCAAGCAGTACAACGCCTTCGCCAGCCAGGCCGCGGCCTTCGGCGTGGTGGACGCGAAGAGCGCGAACATCGAGAACTATGTGACCGAAGAAGCGCTGGATGGTCTGTTCAAGATGATTGCGCAGCAGGAAAAGAGCATCCGCCAGAACCCGGCTTCCGCCGCTACCGGCCTGGCGAAGAAGGTATTCGGGGTGCTTTGATCTCCCCCGAACGAGAAAGGAAAAAGCCCGGCATTCGCCGGGCTTTTTCATGGGCCAGAGCCTTGGGATCAGGCTTCCTTCTTCACCCTGAACCACGCCGCATAGAGCGCCGGCAGGAACAGCAGCGTCAGCGCCGTGGCGACGATCAGGCCGCCCATGATCGCCACCGCCATCGGCCCGAAGAACACGCTGCGCGACAGCGGGATCATTGCCAGTACGGCGGCCAGGGCGGTCAGCACGATGGGGCGGAACCGCCGTACCGTGGCTTCGATGATCGCGTGCCAGGTATCCATGCCATGGGCGCGGTCCTGTTCGATCTGGTCCACGAGGATCACCGAGTTGCGCATGATCATCCCCGCCAGGGCGATGGTGCCGAGCATGGCGACGAAGCCGAAGGGCTTCTGGAACGCCAGCAGGAACAGGGTCACGCCGATCAGGCCCAGCGGCGCGGTGAGGAACACCATGATCATCCGCGAGAAGCTGCGCAGCTGGATCATCAGCAGGCTGAGGACCACCACGATGAACAGCGGTACGCCGGCGTTCACCGAGTTTTGGCCCTTGGCCGAATCTTCCACGGTACCGCCGACTTCCAGCAGGAAGCCGTCGGGCAGCTCGGCGCGGATCGGGTCCAGCGTCGGCGAGATCTGCTTCACCAGCGTTGCCGGCAGCGAGTCGTCGTAGATGTCGGCACGCACGGTCACAGTCGGTAGGCGGTTGCGCCGCCAGATGATGCCTTCCTCGAAGCCATATTCCAGGGTCGCGACCTGCGACAGTGCCACGCTGCGGCCGCTGCTGGTCTGCATCGACAGGCTGGGCAATTGCGAGAGGTCATGCCGGCCGCGCTCGTCGCCGCGCAGGAGGATCTCGATCAGCTCGTTGTCCTCGCGGTAGTAGCTGACGGTGGAGCCGGTCAGCGAGCTCTGCAGGAACTGCGAGATGTCCGAAGTACTCACGCCCAGGGCACGGGCGCGCTCCTGGTCGATGTCGAGGAAGATCGCCTTGCTCGGTTCTTCCCAGTCCAGGTGCACGTTCACCACATGGGGGTTCTCGCGCATCTTCTCGGCGACCTTGCGTGCCAGCTCGCGGACTTCCGGGATGTGCTCGCCGGAGACGCGGAACTGCACCGGGTAGCCGACCGGCGGGCCGGGCTCCCGGCGGCGGCGACGAGGACGCCTCAAGCTG
>OGQD01000182.1_pt1 | contig 51554 bp, 57 predicted proteins | sample 1553091 | NCBI WGS metagenome assembly OGQD01 (sample SAMEA2580290, study PRJEB22360) | human gut metagenome | biome: human gut; feature: human-associated habitat; material: faeces | place: Denmark | collected 2008/2010
TCCGGAATTAATTAAGTACGCTAATGATAAAAAGGTTACTTTGAAATGGTCAGTATCATATATGAACAATGGTTTATTATACTTTACTCCTCCTACAACATTGTCATATTCTGCGCAGAGAGCCACCATAAAATTTCCAATTGGTCTCCCCCAATTGCAAGGTGTAGAAATAAAATTTTAATTATGATCAGATTTTTAAAAAATATAATATTTATAATTTTTTTAAGTGTTAATTATATATATTCTCAAAATAAAAAAATAGAAAATATGGATGTTAAGAATTTAAATTATAGTGAGGGAAATAAATTAATAAAAGATTTTAATTTTAAGCAAATCCATTATAATCCTAATGATAAAGAGCACATATATTACATTAGTACGGACAAGCGTTTTCTGATTTATTTTAATTTGCACTTTATCAAGTTTTAAAAAGTAAAAATCCAGAACAAATTAAATATTGTGGTGATTATAAGAAAATAGTAGAATCTTTATCTAAAAAATATAATTCAATAGATGATTATGAAAGAGCGATGAATGCGCTCTCAGAGAAAAAAACAATAATTAATTTTGATAGTTTTCATGATAAAATTGAAGAAAGAATTTTCTTTTTAAATAAGTTTTTAGGAACTAATATATCTAGTTTAGATAAGCTAGATAACTTAAATGCTTTTGATAAAGCAATTAAAGATTTTGGAATTGAAAAAATTGATTTCAACACATTGTTTATGAACTTCTTTTCATATTATTATGTTGTAATAAGAAATGAATTAAATTATGAAAATTTCGAAATTAAATTACATGATGATGATTATGAAGTTTTTGTGTTTTCTGATGAAAAGGATAAGAGAGAAATATTAAGTAATTTTCAAAAAATGATTACTGATCCTGATGAAGAAATAAATTTTCATTTACGAGCAAAAATTATTATAAAACCCTTTATTATTTCAACTAGGAATAGAAGGTAATGGATAGTGTTTCAAAAAAATGGCTTCAAAACATGCTGCGCAAGGTGATGGACGCTTCCCTAAGCCCGCAGGGCTTTTACGACGACAGCGACGGGATTACCGATCCCGTGGACGACTATGCCTATGACGATTTCGGGAACATGACCGCAGACCAGAACAAGAACATCACGGAAATACTCTACAATCAGCTTAACCTTCCCACGAAGATAACTTTCGGTTCGCTAAAGCGAAAAATAGACTATCTTTATACCGCTAACGGAAAAAAGGTAAGAAAGAACCTTAACAGCAGGGACCTGATGGAAATAGGTTCCATAGACTATCTGGACGGGTTCCAGTACAGGGACGGATGGTTACAGTTCTTCCCAACATCCGAGGGCTATGTCAGGGCTACGGTAGTCAACGGGACCACAGCCTACAGCTATGTCTACAACTATACCGACCACCTTGGCAATATCAGGCTTTCCTATGCGCAGGACCCGGCCTCGCCCACAGAGCTGAAGATACTGGAAGAGAACCATTACTATCCGTATGGGCTAAAGCACACCAACTATAATTCCGACCTGTTGGTACACAGGGAATACAGGGGTGCCCTGGGGATAAAGGATCCGGGACCTATTGAGCCTTTGGTACCGGTGCTGCCCTATAACTACAAGTACAACGGCAAGGAATTACAGGACGAGATGGGGCTGAACGCTTACGCATATGGATGGAGAGATTATGATCCTGCGATTGGAAGATTTCATAAAATAGATAGGTTTGCAGAAAAGTATTACAATCTAAATCCATATCAATATGGAGCGAATAATCCTATTATTTATAACGATATTAAGGGAGATAGTATTGCAATATATTCTCCAGAAGATAATGGATTTATCAAATATGAAAATGGTAATTTATATTCTAAAAACTCAAAAGGGAAATGGGAAATATACAATGGTAAAAATGTCAAAATTGACAAGAATGGGAGTAGCTCTATTGGAGGGTTTTTAGGAAAAGTGTTAGAAGCATTAGATAAAATCCGAAATGGTAATGCGGGTAGCGAATTAATAAACGTATTACAAAATGCCTCCAAATATATTAGAATTTACGAAGGTGAAAATGGAGCATCAGGAATCGCCGGAAACGTCTGGTGGAATCCATTAAACACAACAGGAGGCCCAAATCAATTAGGCAACACTTTTCGACCCGCTTATATTGGTCTAACCCACGAATTAGGCCATGTTTTTGATGGTTTAGACGGAGTAGTAAACAATATGCCTATTGGGTACATAGAAAAAAATGTTACGGCTTCTGAATACCAAGCTATGCATTGGGAAAATAGAGTAAGAGGCGAAAATGGCTTACCTTTGAGAACTCATTATGGGAATGATATAAATGGTAGAGCTGTAGGTCAAGCACTCAACCTAATGGCTCTAGTAATATATATACTCAACAATTAATAATACCAACAATTTATTTAGATATTCAATTTACATCATCTGGGATGCAAATAGTACCCATTTCAAACCCAACAACAATAGTTATTCCTTTTCAATATAGATAATTATGAGATATATAGTAATATCGTTTTTAGCTTTTATTCAATATTCCGCAATAATTAAACTTGAAAATTATTATTGTGGAGAAGGTGTTATTTTTGATAAAAGTATAAAATATCCTTTTGTAGAACCCGATTATAAGGAAGGTTATACCCCTACAATAAACGACATAAAAAAAACAGAAACATATTTATTTAATACTTATTATGAATATGAAACTAATGTTTTAGATAGTTTTAATTTAGACAAATCGAAATTTAAAAAGAAGTTTAAAAACCCTTCAATTGTCAAAAAAAAGTTTTTTAAATACAATAGGCAATATGCAGGATTTATAGATAAATCAAACGATACTATTATCTATATTGGATTATTAAACTTTACTAATAAAAAACTGGCAAATAAATATTTTGAAGGTTGGAAAGAAAACATCTTTTTTGGCTTCGATGGTTTTTATGATAAAAATCAAAAAACTTATTTATATAACTTAAGTAAAAATAAATTTGTTTACAAGTTAGATACTAGCGGGTACAAATAATTTGATAATCTATAAAATCAGGCCACAGACTAAATTTAAAAATTAACCCCCCTCGCTGCGCAAAGTCTCCTGACTTTGAGCAATAATTAAAAACGACCGCTGTTTCTTCGCTTCAAATCCGGTTGGCTGGGTTGTTGGCGCTGTTGCTTTAGACTACTCTATAGGCACTACTATTTATGATGCAAGTAACTAAACAATAAAAAATGAAAAAATTATTCTACAAAATAATGATTAGTTCAATTTATACTGCTCAAAATAATGGGTTTATGAGCGATATCTGGAAGTTTGCTTCAGGGTTTTATTTTGCTTTTGCAACTTCCGCATATGCTATTTTTGTTTATTTAATCATTAACAACTATGTACTCAATGGTGCTTTAGATTTTTTAATCATAAATTTTATTTCTGATCTCAGATACAATTTCATTTTAAATATAGGCGTGTATTGTATAATACCTATTATGTCACTTCACTATCAACTATTTTTAAGAGATGATAAATACAAAATTTTGATTAAACAATTTAAAAAACAATACAACAAAAAAACATTTGGGTGGTATTTTATGATAGCGTTGGTTTTTATGTTTGCTTCATTATTCTTAAAAATTGAAAAACCATAATCCGTTAATTTATTAAAGAACTCGGCGACTTTAGGTCGCCTTTCTTTTTTAAGTAAAAGGTTTCTTAAGCGCTAAAATTTATTTAGTAAAATACATAAAATGATTAAAAGTAAAATTACAGGGAATGCCTATTTCTGGAGTATCTTTACGATAATACCATTATTTGGCTCAATAGTTTTCGCACATAGAATACTAAAAAGACCCTATTTGAATATTAGTGACATTTTAATTTTATTAGTTTTTGTTTTTTTATTCTATATAGTAATAAATTTTCTAAAACATATAAAACACATAATTATTCAAGATACTAGTCTAAGATATTATTCTATTTTAAGACCATTTGGAAAAACAATAGACTTAAGTGCTTGCGCTGGAAAAATTATTTTACAAGAAACAGGTATTCAGGGCAGTTATAATGTAGTTTATTTAATAGACCAAAAAGGGATTACTTTTTTTAAAATAATGGGGCTACATTATAAAAATTTTGAAGATTTAAAGAATGGTATAAACCTTAAAACCATAAAATTTAATCCCTCTGTATCTCAATATCTCAGGCTTTTATTTTTTGAAAGATTAAACATAAAGGAACATAGCGATAGTTTAAAAAAAATCTCAATAAATACATTTAAACCAATAAAGTACATCGTGATTATTGGAATTATATTATTTATTTTTAGATTTTTAATACAGAACATATCTTAATTCACCACCATTAAATTTAGAATTACAAAACTAAAATTTAAAGTATATCTACTTATGTTGATAATTTCAACAAAAAATAAATCATTAAAACGCCGGACAATTTAATCCGGCGTTTTGTTTTTGTAAAAAAGAAGACAATTACTCATAATTAATATCAATCTTCCGGATTCCACAAACCACTAGCCGCAATCTCTTTCACATATTCTGAAAAATCTTTTGGTTTTCGCCCTAAGGCTTCCTCAATTCCATTACTCACAGAAGCATTTCTTCCGTCTAATACCTCAGTAAAGAGATATGTTGATAAATCGATATATTCTTTCGGAATTTGATAGGCTGTCATCTGTGCTACATATTCTTCCGTTGAAGGCTGTTCATAAACAATTGGCCGACCAACTGCCTCAGCAATCTCAGCAATTGCTTCCTTAAAACTCAGCAATCTTGAACCAGTGACTTCATAAAGCTTTCCATCGTGTCCTTCTTCAGTAAGTGATACGACAACTACATCCGCAATATCGTCTGCATCGATAAACGGTTCTTTGACATCTCCAACAGGCAAAGAAACATACCCTTGCAAAATAGGCTCCAGGAAAAAGCTTTCGCTAAAATTCTGGCTGAACCAACTGGCTCTTACAATAGTCCATTTTAAACCGCTTCCCATGATGATTTTCTCGCATACTTCAGCTTCCTTTTCACCACGGCCAGAAAGAAGTACCAGCTTTTCAACACCCGCTTCTTTTGCCAGTGCTGAAAGCAACCGTATCGCATCATCTGAACCTTCCACAGCCAAATCCGGCTGAAAAGTAATATATACGCTGCTGATACCTTCCAATACTTCCTTCCAGTTTTCAGAATATTCCCAATCGAATTTAGGAACCGCGGAACGGGAACCTTTTCTGACTGGCAAATTGCGCTTTTCCAATCGCTCTACTACCCGGCTTCCGGTTTTTCCGTTAGCGCCCAATACTAAAATCTGTTTTGTTTCCATTATGTTTCTGTTTTTTTTAGACAAAACTAGCTATCAGAAAAACCTTAAAATAGAACAGAACCGACAGCCATACTTTTTTTGTAAATTAGCTTGGCCTAAAAAACAAATCCATGACCCAACGCGATATCGCAAAATTTCGGATGCTTGCACAGCAGATTGCCAAACCGGAACTAAAATCGGCTCCAGAAATGGTGGCTTATTTTGGAGCCATTCAAGGACAGGAATATGCCCAGACAAAATGGTCGCTTGGCTTACGGATGCCACATTTGACGGATGTCGATATTGAAAAAGACCTCAACGAAGGCCGAATTTTAAGAACGCACCTTTTGCGGCCTACCTGGCATTTTGTGGCGCCGGAAGATATCCGGTGGATGTTGATGCTAACAGGCCCAAGAGTAGAAGCCATAAATGCTTACATGTACCGAAAGATGGAACTGGACAATGCGACTTTCAATCAATGCAACACCATCATGCAGCGTGCTCTTGAAGGTGGAAAACAAATGACACGCGAAGCATTGAGTCAGGAATTTCTCAAAAACAACATTCAGGCTGACGGTACGCGTTTAGTTTGCATCATGATGAAGGCAGAACTCGAAGGGCTAATCTGTAGTGGCGCCAGAAAAGGCAATCAGTTTACGTATGCGTTGCTGGAAGAAAGGGTTTCGCCTGTCAGCAAAAAAGAACAGGATGAAGCTCTGGCTGAACTTTCCCAACGCTATTTCATCAGCCATGGACCGGCAACCGCCAAAGATTTTTCGACCTGGTCCGGATTGAGCCTGACCGACTGTAAAAAGGGAATCGAAATGGTCAAAACCCATCTGGCAGAAGAAAAAATAGAATCCGAAACCTATTATTTTTCTCCCAAACTAAATCTTGACACCGCAACTTTCGGGCAACTGCAACTGCTTCCTGTTTATGACGAAATGATTATGGGCTATAAAAACAGGGAGGCTTTAATGCAATACCGAAATGCTGTACAACCCGGAAAAAGACTCCGATATGACAACACGCTTTTATTTGACGGACAGGTTATTGGTTCCTGGAGAAGAAAAATAAAACCAAAAGTAATCGATCTGGAATATGAATTTCTGGAACAGCCGGGCAAAAAGCAAGAATCCGAATTTGAAAAGGCTTTACTTCGGTTTGAAAAATTTTATGAACTACCCGTTAATACAATTAATAACTCCCAATAAACTTATGAAATCCTTTTTAACCCTTTTATTTTCCTTTGCCATTACCTTTTCTTTTGCACAAAAAACAAGTCCGAAAACCGAACCTTTTGTTTTGGGCAGAATTGAAAAAATCAATTCAAAGGTTTTGAATGAAACCCGAACCCTGAACATCTATATTCCGGACAGTTACAATAAAAATCCGAAAACGGCTTACCCGGTTATTTACCTTCTGGACGGTTCTGCCAACGAAGATTTTATACATGTCACCGGACTTGTGCAGTTCCTGACCATGATTCAGAAAATGCCCGAATCGATTATTGTTGGAATCGCCAACGTCGACAGGAAAAGAGATTTTACATTTCCGACAACGAACGTTCAGGACAAAAAAGACTTTCCAACAACCGGCCATTCTGAAAAGTTCCTGAGTTTTGTTGAAAAAGAACTGCTTCCTTACGTCAAAAAACACTACCGCACCAGCACCGCTACAATTGCCGGACAATCACTAGGCGGGCTTTTTGTAACAGAAACACTTCTTAAAAAACCGGAACTTTTTGATAATTATATTATTATAAGCCCAAGCCTTTGGTGGGACGATGAATCCTTACTACGTAAAGCCCCGGAATTATTAGAAAAAAAGAGAAACAAAAAAATTCAGGTGTTTGTAGCCGTTGGTTCTGAAGGACAACAAATGGAAGACGATGCGTTCCAACTTTCGGAAATTCTGGCAAAATCAAAAGACAATCTGGTTTCTTCCTTCGCAAAAATGACAGAAGAAAATCATCTTACGATACTGCACAATTCACTTTACAAAGCATTGGAAGCAATAAATAAAACGCAATAAACAATTATATTTACCACTATGTACACTCCACCGCACTACAAAAATGAAAATATTGACGAAGTCCGGGAATTTATCAAAGCCAACAGCTTTGGCATACTGGTCAGTCAGACAAAAGGCAGATTGTGGGGAACGCATATCCCAATGGAACTGGACTTTGACGAACACGGCAATACTTTTTTATACAGCCATATTTCCAAAGCCAATCCACAATGGGAAAGTTTTGCAGATGGCGAAGAAGTATTGGCAATCTTCCACGGACCACACAGTTATGTCTCTTCTTCATGGTACCAGAAAGAAGATGTGCCAACCTGGAATTACATTGCAGTACATGTTTACGGAAAAGTCGAGATTATTGAAGGCAAGGAATTGATGGATTCGCTGAAAAAGCTCGTTGACACCTACGAGCACAGCTCAGAACATCCGGTTTCTGTAGAGAATCTCTCCGAAAAAACGATGCGGCAGGTTAACGGAATTGTAGGCTTCAAAATTGCCGTTTCTGAAATTCAGGCAACCTATAAATTATCCCAAACCCGAAAAGAAACTGACTTCCATACGATTGTCAACCAATTGGAAAACAGTTCTGATTTTATGTCAAAAGCCACGGCCAAAGCCATGAAACAATCCAGAGAAAAAGAATAATCCCGCAAGTTTCGGGTTTTAATACGCCAAAGCCTCCGATAACTTTGTATCATAAATTTCAAAGAAATGAATGAGCAAGAACACATCAATTATATCCGGATTGCAGAAGCTATCGAATATATCCGGGAAAATTTCAAGGACCAGCCTAATCTCGATGACGTAGCGGCAAAGGTACACCTGAGTCCTTTTCATTTTCAACGCCTTTTTACGGAATGGGCGGGCGTTAGCCCCAAAAAATTCCTGCAATACATTAGCGTTGAACATGCCAAACATATGCTAAAAGAAAAGGAAGCAACGCTGTTTGACGCTGCCTACGAAACCGGACTGTCAGGAACCGGAAGACTGCACGACCTTTTTATCAAAATTGAAGGAATGACGCCCGGAGAATTTAAAAACGGTGGCGAAAACCTTTCCATCAATTATAGCTATGCCGAAAGTCCGTTTGGCAATATTATAGTAGCTTCAACACCAAAAGGAATCTGTTATATGGCTTTTTCAGAAAATGAAGACCAGTCGTTTTCAGACCTGAAAAGTCATTTCCCTAATGCCGCAATTAAGCAAAAGCTGGACCTCATACAGCAAAATGCCCTGTATATTTTCACACACGACTGGGACAAACTCCACCAGGTAAAATTGCACCTGAAAGGAACCGATTTCCAGTTGAAAGTTTGGGAAACCCTGTTGAAAATTCCAATGGGCGATTTATCGACCTATGGTAAGATTGCCGAAAAAATTCAGAAACCAAGAGCATCACGGGCTGTCGGAACGGCCATTGGCAGCAACCCGGTAGCCTTTCTGATTCCTTGCCATCGTGTTATCCAGTCCAGTGGAAATTTTGGAGGCTATATGTGGGGCAATACCCGAAAAACAGCCATTATTGGATGGGAAGCGGCACAATCACTTTCTCCAAAACTATAAGCCATGGAAAACATACACGAAAAATTTACAGCACTTGATTGGGCTGCATTTAATGATGAAATGAACGAAAAAGGATATGCCATCATTCCTAAGCTGATTACAGAACGGCAATGCGATGAACTCGTAAAAAATTACGACAATCCTTCCGGCTATCGGAAAACTGTGGTTATGGAACGCTACCGTTTTGGATTGGGAGAATATAAATATTTTAATTATCCGCTTCCGGACCTGATTCAGGGCATCCGAGAAAACCTGTATCCAAAACTAGCACCAATTGCCAATTTGTGGATGAAGGTACTGAACATAAATTCCCGTTTCCCTACCGATTTTCATGAATTGCAGGCACTTTGCCATGCCAACAACCAGTTAAGACCAACGGTGCTGATTCTGAAATATGGCAAGGGCGGATACAACACACTGCATCAGGATTTATATGGAGATATCTTTTTCCCGATGCAGACCGTGCTTTTCTTAGACAATCCGGATGAAGATTATACCGGTGGCGAATTCGTACTGACTCAACAAACACCAAGAGCACAGTCCAAAGCAATTGTACTCAAACCAAAAAAAGGTGACGCATTGGTATTCACAACCAATTTCCGACCTGTAAAAGGTTCCAAAGGTTATTACCGCGTTAATATGAAACATGGCGTAAGCGAACTGCATTCCGGAAAACGGCATACGCTAGGTATTATTTTTCACGATGCCCTAAGCTGATTATGATAGCACACGAACACATTACAGATGCCTTGCTTAGAAAAATAATACGGAAGGAAATCCTGTTGGGAGGAAATAAGAAGTTGAAAATTTACGGTAACTTGCGTTGTCAATCCGGAAAAAGAATGCTGCGGAAAAACAGGGTTTTCTTCATCTCTGAAGAAGAAGCCTTACAAAACGGCTACAGGCCTTGCGGACACTGCCTCTCGGAAAAATATAAAATCTGGAAAACCAATAACAGTAATGGATTTATTTAATACTGACATCACGGCTAATCTGCTGCCTTATGACGGAACCGTAATCTACTACGGAAAGGTGATGAGTCATGCCCGGGCACAATTTTATCTGGAAAAATTGCTTAAAGACATCGAATGGAAAAATGACGAGGCTGTTATTTTCGGAAAGCTCATCATAACCAAAAGAAAAGTGGCCTGGTATGGGGACAGCGATTATCTGTATACCTATTCCAATACGACCAAACAAGCGTTGCCGTGGACTAAAGAACTCTTGGAATTAAAAAAATTGGCCGAAGAGATTTCAGGAACTTCCTTTAATTCCTGCCTGCTGAACCTCTATCATGACGGAAACGAAGGTATGGCCTATCATAGCGACGATGAAAAATCTTTGGGCAAAAATACGACCATCGCTTCCCTCAGTTTTGGCGCCGAACGAAAATTCTCATTCAAACACAAACAAACAAAAGATAGTGTTTCCGTACTATTAGAGCATGGCAGCCTGCTCGTTATGAAAGACGAAACGCAAAGTCATTGGCTGCATCGCCTGCCACCCTCAAAAAAAGTAACACGGCCAAGAGTCAACCTGACCTTCAGGACCATTGTTTTATAGCAGAAAAGGATATTTAATTATGAAAAAACTTCTTTAAGTACCTCCAATGATTTTGGTTTCTTAAAGCCATCCAGATGGAAACTGTAATAATCAAGGATAATCTTGAGTAGTTGTTGCCTCTCCTTTCCGTTAAAAACCTGCTGGTTACTGTCAAAACGCAAGGCAAGCAATTTTCTGAAAAGAATGGTCTCCTGTACAGAAAGGCAGGACAAAGATTGAAAAGGTGTAAAAATGCCTTCCGTCATTTCAAAAAAGGCATAATCATTAGTCGAAGCATCCGGATAAAAACCCAGGAATTTGGTAATTTCCAAAAGCAGTATCAGGTGGAAATTGGCAATCTCATCATGGCTGTCAAGCCATAAAAGAGCCGTTTCCAGAAAATGAAAAAGGTCTTCATTGTTCTCCTCTTCCCGTATGCTATGATGTAGCATTTCTGAAAGGAAAATAATGATTGTGCTTTTTACAATATCAACATGTATGGTGTGGTAGGCCGCAAAAAGCTTGATTTCTCTAAAACTTTCCAGCGTTCCCTTATTTTTATGCACCGCTTCAATCTCCAGTAGGTTCAGCGGTTGGAAATAGGCTATTTTCTGTTTGTTGTTTTTGCCTGAAAAGGCATTGTGAACGAAATAAGATTTTAATCCGTCTGTTTCCGTAAAACATTTCACAATCAGGCTTTTTTCCTGATATTTAAGGGCACTGATGACAATGGCTTTCGTCTTGACAAGCATTTTGCAATTACGAATTTATCTTATTATCATGACTTTTTTGACCTTGGTTTCAGACCCGTCTTTGGAAGAAATAAATACCATATACACTCCGGAAGCTACCCTGTATTTTCCAAAAGCTTTGGTATCCCATTCAATAGTTCCTCCTTCTGAAGTAGTTTCATAAACGAGATTGCCTTCAATATCGGTGATTTTAATATTGGCATCGTTAATCAGGCCGCTTATCTTCACCGTTCCCGTAAATTCCGGGCGCACCGGGTTCGGATAGATATATACCTGGGAAAGGTCGTCATTGCCTTTGGTTGAAGTACCCTGAAAAGAAACAAGACCTGCCGTAGTGGCAAAAAACACTTCGCCGGTCACAGCATTAATATCGATATCATTAATGGAATTGCTTGGCAGAGGTGAATTTTCTCTTGTAAATCTGTGAATGGTCTGCTGTCCGTTAGACGATACCAGGAAAACACCGGAATCTGCAGTTCCTATCCATTTGTTATTGGCTCCGTCAACTACTATATCCGTAATAAACTGCTCATAAAGCAATTCCTGCGGAAGTCCGTCTTCAATGATGATAATCGGGTTGGTTTCCAAATCGCTTTCTCCCATAAAACGGTCAACGCTTGGCAGAACTCTCAAACCTTGCATCGTACCAATCCAAAGCTGGTTTCTGTTATCAACCGCTACCGCAATCGCGTTTTTTATAAGCGGATTTCCGGCATCTTCCTGCGAAGCTGCCAACCTGAATTTGGTTGCGGCATTTTCATTAAAACCGATAACTCCGTTTAGGGAAGACACAAACCATTTTGTTCCGTTTTTATCAATTGCCATGCGTCCATAATCCTGCTCTAAATAACCGGTTGCGAAACCATCAATAGAATAGGACTGCCACGAACCATTGGTTTTCAAAACTTTTATGGCATTTTCAACCCTTGAATTATTAAACCACAAATTGCCTGACCTGTCAAATCCGGCACCATTAATACGCACTGATTTATAATTGGGGTCTGGTCCAAAGAAAAGCGATTCCGGCCCGTTTTGGGTGGTGTGGTCATATTTTGCCACGACTACATCATTTTCTACTTTTAGTAATCCGGAATGGAAAGAACTGATATACAGCTGGTTTTCATTAGACGGATTTATGGTTATCCTTGAAAGCGAATGGGCCTGCAGAACATCCTCATACGGAATATTCAACCAACCATTTTCTGAAAACTTACTAATGCCGTTACTGCTCACATCCGGAACATAAAACACGTTATATCCTCCATAAACCGCCCAAAGTTTTCCGGTAGGCGTGGTCTGAATTGCAAAAATATTGTTCTTTGCAGGACCGTCAGGTTTGATTACCAGAAACGTAGCCGTATTGGTAACCTCTGTTGAGATAATACCGTTTTCTTTCGTACCAATATAAATTGTCCCGTCAATGACGGTCGCGCAATTGAACGCAGCAGTCATTTCAGGAATACTGCTACTGACTATATGCGCTGTCTGTGAAAAGTTTTCATTGTAGGTATAAACATGATTAAGCGTGGTAGCAATCAGGTTATTTTGGTAAGACCTTAAATCTATTCCGGGTTGCATCAGATTGGTCACAGTCGCAAAAGCAGTTCCGGTATGTCTTGCAACTCTATTGGCACTTATCCCTACAATCTGGTTATTATGTGTCACGATTCCTGTCCATATTCCGCTATCAAAAGTCTGCCATTGGTTAAAATCATTAAGATTCGGATTGGACAAATCGGCTCTCCTGATACCGCTTTCTGCGGTTGCCACATAAATAAAATTGTTTAAAACCGTTGACTGATAGGCCTTCACTTCTTCACCTGCCGGGCCGAGCAGATAGGTATCGCCAAATCCAAGTGTGGCCAGATTGTACTGCACCACTCCAAAATCACAGGAAATGTATAATTTTCCTTCGTGTTCATAAAAATGGTTGATGCGTTTTCGGTTTGGCGTTAGTCCGGCCTGGTCACGAATTCCGGGCACAATTAAAATATGTCCGGTACTTTCTGTAAGTATAAGCATCAATCCGTTGGCGTGCCCAATAATCGTTTTATTAAAAGCCTGGCTGTAATAAACCGCCGTAATATCCTGACCGGAAAGACCATTAATTGTGGTTACTGTCTTTAGCTCATTGGTTGCCAGATTTTTGGAAAACAAGCTTTTTTGTGTAGCACCTGTTATTCTTGTAGCTGATTCTGTCAGGTCGTTTACTTCATTATAGGAGAAATAGCCCTTCCATAACTGATTGTTCTGGGCAAAAGCGATTTGTATAAAAAAAGAAAAAAGAAAAATTAGGAATTGCTTTTTCATTATCGATTAGGAATTGCATACAAATATAATACAAACGGATATATTTCTCTTTTCATATATTTTATGCCTGAAACAGTTAAAAAAAATGCCCTCTAAACAGAAGGCATTTTTATAATGTTATGGATTTTTCGATTATACGACTCCTTGTGCCAGCATAGCATCGGCTACTTTCACAAAGCCTGCAATGTTTGCCCCTTTTACGTAATCTACATATCCGGTTCCGTCAGAACCATATTTTACGCATGATGTATGGATGTCCAGCATAATTCTTTTTAATCTTTCGTCTACTTCTTCAGAAGTCCAACTCAAACGCAATGAGTTTTGAGACATTTCAAGACCGGAAGTGGCTACTCCACCTGCATTGGATGCTTTACCCGGAGCAAAAAGAATTTTAGCTTTCTGGAAAACCTCAACAGCTTCAGGCGTTGAAGGCATGTTAGCACCTTCAGCTACACAAATACATCCGTTTGCCACTAATAATTTTGCTTCTTCTCCGTCCAATTCATTCTGGGTAGCACAAGGCAAAGCAATATCGCATTTCACTTCCCACGGACGTTTTCCGGCTACATATTTTGCGGTTGGATATTTTTTCGTGTACTCGCTGATTCTGGCATAGTCCACATTTTTAAGCTGCATTACATAAGCTAGTTTTTCAGCATCGATTCCATCCGCATCATAAATATAACCGGCAGAATCAGACAGGGTAACTACCTTACCTCCCAATTGCGTTGCCTTTTCTGCAGCATATTGTGCTACGTTTCCGGAACCGGAAACTACAACTGTTTTGCCTTCAAAGCTCTGTCCTTTGGTCTGAAGCATGCTTTGTGCAAAATACACATCGCCATAACCCGTAGCCTCAGGACGGATAAGAGAACCCCCGAAAGAAATTCCTTTACCGGTCAAAACACCCGTAAATTCATTTCTAAGTCTTTTGTACTGACCAAACATGTAACCCACTTCTCTTCCTCCAACACCAATATCACCCGCAGGAACATCGGTATTGTCACCAATATGCTTAGACAATTCCGTCATAAACGCCTGGCAGAATTTCATGATTTCGTTATCTGATTTTCCTTTTGGGTCAAAATCAGCGCCTCCTTTTCCACCACCCATTGGCAGTGTAGTCAGGCTGTTTTTAAATGTCTGCTCAAAAGCAAGGAATTTTAAGATGCTCAGGTTTACAGAAGGATGGAAACGGATACCTCCTTTGTAAGGTCCGATTGCTGAATTCATCTGGATTCTGTAGCCGCGGTTTACCTGAGTATTTCCGGCGTCATCCATCCAGACAACTCTGAACATGACCACACGCTCAGCTTCGACCATTCTTTCCAAAAGCATCTTGTTTTGGTATTTTTTATTTTCTTCAATAAAAGGAATTACAGTCTCTGCAACTTCTTTTACAGCCTGTAGAAATTCAGGCTCATTAGGATTTCTTGTAGCAACTGCTTCAACAAAAGAGTTAATACTTTCTGACATGATTATTAAGTAGTTATTAACGTTTTCAATGAAAACGTTTTCGTTTGATAGCACAAAGATACATCTTCTCCAAATACGTGAAGTTTTTTTTTTGATTATCAATAGATTTATTTTTTTATGAGAAAATCTCAAACAAATCTATTTTTAGCAGGGCGATTTTAGAGTTTTTATGATATTTTTTGAAGTAACAAACTATTTTTCTTTTTTTTTTATAAGTGCCTGATGTTTTTATATATTTGTCTCGAATTCTTTAAAAATTTGATTAGATGCCCAGAATCTATTTTTTAATTCTAGCATTAGCTTTTGGAGGGCTAAATGCTGCTTTTGCCCAATTTGGCTTTTCGCATGAAATTGGGGTAATCGTGGGTCCTGTAGCACTTCAATCAGACTATGGAGAGCGCCACGACTTAAGCACAAATGCTGGAAATACAGGAATTGGAGTTGGAATTATTCACTACCTTAATTTTTCTTATAAAGCAGAGTGTAACTGTTATGCTCGTGAGACGTTTTTTAACGACCACTTTAAAGTTAGAACCGAATTGTCCTATAGCAAGACCAACTTGCAGCACTTTGGAAAATGGGTTGATGACAGCAAAACCAGCGTTACCGCCCAACAGCTAAGAAATATGAGAGGAAGCACTGCGATTACCAATATCGGAATGCAGCTTGAATATTATCCGCTAAGTATCCGTGATTTTACGGCTTCTGACGGAAGCTGGGCACCTTTTATCAGCTTAGGAGCTCAATTCAGCCATTACAATCCGGAAGCAAAGTCTACAACCGGACCATTGACAATCATCAACACGCCTGTAAAATATCGTGATGCTTTCAAAAACGAATCCGGAACCGTATGGTCTGTCGTTTCCAGCGTTGGAACGCGATACAAACTGAATGAATTATCAGATTTGATGGTGGATTTGAGATTCCAGTATTATTTTTCTGACTGGGTTGACGGATTGCGACCAGACCCGGCTCGCTATTCGGAAAACAAAGCCAACGACTGGCTGGTTTGGCTAAACGTAGGTTACATCTACTATTTGAATTAAAATTATATCTTAAAATAAAAAAGTCCCGATTTTCATCGGGACTTTTATTTTTATTGCAATGCCTGTTTCAGGTCTTCAATGAGGTCATCGATATCTTCGACACCTACACTCAAACGAACCAGGTCATCTGAAATTCCTATTTCTTTTCTCTTATCTTCCGGAATAGAAGCATGTGTCATCAAAGCCGGGTGATTTGCCAGCGATTCCACACCCCCTAAAGACTCTGCCAGGGTAAATACCTGCAACTTCTCCAGGAAACGGACTGCATCTTCTTTCTTACCTGATTCAAACGTAAAAGAAACCATACCTCCAAAACCATTCTTCATTTGCTTTTTAGCAATTTCGTGGAATGGATGTGACTCCAATCCCGGATAAAAAACGGTCTTTACTTTTGGATGGCTGCTCAAAAACTCTGTAACCTTTGCTCCGTTCTCACAATGCCTTTGTACTCTTAGATGCAAAGTTTTAATTCCTCTCAACACTAAAAAAGAATCCTGCGGACCCAATGTAGCACCTGTAGCAAATTGCTGGAAATGCAATTGTTCTGCTAAAGCCTCATCTTTTACGACCAAAGCACCGGCAATAACGTCGGAGTGCCCACCAAGGTATTTTGTGGCTGAGTGCATAACAATATCTGCTCCCAAATCCAATGGCTTTTGCAAATAGGGAGTAGCAAAAGTATTATCGACAGCAAAAAGCAATTTGTGTTCTTTGGTTATTTTGGCAATGGCTTCGATATCAGCCAATTTCATCAAAGGATTGGTTGGTGTTTCTACCCATACCAACTTTGTATTTTCGTTGATTAGCGATTTGAATTTCTCCAAATCGTTCATATCTACAAAATGAAACTTGATTCCGGAATTTTTATAAATTCTCGTAAACATTCTGTAGGTTCCACCATATAAATCGTCCATGGCAATCACCTCATCTCCTGCCTGGAAAGACCTCAATACACAATCCGTTGCTGCCAATCCTGAAGAAAAGGCAAGACCTTTTGTTCCGTTTTCAATACTGGCCAACGCATTCTCCAAAGCCGTACGCGTTGGATTGGCTGCCCTGCTGTATTCATAATCTCCAACAGGCTGTCCCGGGCTTGACTGCACAAAGGTAGAAGTCTGGTAAACCGGCGGCATTACGGCACCCGTACTTGGGTCATGATGCTGTCCGCCGTGTATCACTTTAGTGTTAAATTTCATATAAATGATTATTTATGTATCAATATTTTGGACAAATTTACCTTTTAATTTTATTCTAAAAACGCTATATTTATAAATAATTAACACAGCTGCCATGAAACGTCTCTTACTATTTATCGCAATACCGCTCGCTTTTGCAAGCTGTCAAAAAGACAAAAAAGAAAGTTCTGAACTGAAAACAGTTGATTTCCAATCTAAAACTTTTGAAAAGAAGACAACGCTGCCATGCAAGGGAGACCTTTGTGCCGAAGTAAAGATAACGGTTCCGGAAGCTTCAGCCGTTCCGGTAGTAGCAGACAGTATCAACAAGAAAATCTTCAACACCGTTCGTGGCATAGTCTATTTTGGCGAGAAACCCTACAACGGAAAGACTTATGAAGACATCATGACTTCCTTTATCAATTCTTATGAAGAGCTGAAAAAAGAATTTCCTGATGAAACTTTAGGCTGGGAAGCCAAAATAGATGCCAAAGTAGATTATACTTCAGATAAGGTCTTAAACATCAAATTGCACCATTATACCTACACAGGCGGCGCCCATGGTTATGAAGGAAACCGTTCCCTGCTTTTCAATCCTGAAACCGGAAAAGAGTTGACACGAAAAGACTTCCTGAAAGACGAAGCAGGATTTAAGGCTCTTGCCGAAAAGGAGTTCCGAAAAAAATATAAGATTCCTGCTGGCGCCATAAATGCAACAGGGCTGATGTTTGAAAACGAAGTATTTGAACTTCCACAAAGTATTTTCTTTACTCCAAAAGGACTGTTGTTATATTACAACACCTACGAAATTGCTTCTTATGCTGATGGCCCTAAAGAGTTATTACTGCCTTACGACCAGCTAAAAGACCATCTTCTTATCAAATAGCCTACACAAATTTGCGAATGCTCATCATCATCCCCAAATGCATGGCTTCGTGATAATAATTGTAAGCGATTGCGCCTTCTGCACTTCGGATTGTAAATCCCAGGTTGTTGGTGAATTCGTGGTACGTTTTAAAAATCTGGTTGTCAAAATCAGTTTGGGTCTGCTCAACGGTCACATAAAGCAATCGCTTTATTTCATTGATTTCTTCCTGCGTAGCGTCAGCTTCCGGACGGGTTCCTTTTTGGTATCTGGAAATCATTTCGTCTGAAACCATCGTTGGAAGTCCGGACAATTTATAAACCAACAATTGCTGTACGACAATAATATGGCCAATATTCCAAATCAGGTTATTATTAAAACCTTGAGGAACTTTGTTTAATTCTTCAAGAGAATAGTTTTGCAGATAGCCCTGTAAGACTTTTCTGTTCTGCATAGTGATATTGTATGCTTCGTGCATAGTATTTATTTTCTATTAATTATTTTTAATCATTATTCTTGCGGGATTTACTCCTGTAAAACAAGCATTTAGCGGATTACTACATTGAATATTAGTCAATTTAATTATTGAACCTTTTTTAAGTTTAGCTATTTCTTTTAAGACTTTTTCATCAAACTTATTTCCTTCAACGACCATTGATTTATCATTCGGAAAAACAACTGAAAAACTTTTAATATAGCTTTTACTTAAATCTATATCAAATAAAAAACCCTTAGTCCCCAGTTTTATCTCTTTATCTTTCAGCTCTTCCTTTGAAAACTCCAAAATACAGTTTTGACAACTTTCTTCATCAATAACTACATTTAATCTTTGAATGTTTTTTATCCTAAATATCTTTTCTTCAACCAAAACAGTATCATCCGGCATTATAATTTCTATTGTAATTTTCACCTCAAGACCGGCACCTGGCACAAGATTATATTTTCCGGGAATTTGTGTTTCGGACAATCCTAAACCTTTAGCTTTAAATGATTTAGCACCAGGAACTACAATTGAAATTGGATTTATAATTCCTCGATAAACAACATTCATTTTGTCTGCAGAAACGACAGCAATTACATTATTTGATGATATGTCTTTAGTGTTTTGACCAAAAGCAGCACAAACAACAAAGAGAAAAATTATTATTATTTTCATAATCCAACCTTCTTAGTTAAATGAAACAACTACCTTTCTCTAATCAGGAACAGAGCGGAATTTAAAAAACACCTTTCTCTTGTCTTCTAAGCTCATGGAGAAATCTCCTGTCATCATTTTACATGTTTTTCTATCCAAAACATACTGTCCTTTTGCCTCATTATCAACAAAACCTTTCATTCCTTTTATTTTTGAAGCTATTGAGACAACTATTTGCTTGTCATTAATTTCTGTTATTTTATAGGTTGATACGGTTTTTATTTTGGTCAGGGATTCTTCCCTTTCTGCTTCCCATTCAGAACCCACTCCAACCGGTTCTTCAGGAAAGGGAATATAGATGTTTGAAATATCTATAATCTGTTCCGTAAGTCTTCGCCTGTCTCCGTTTTTACTCCTGAAAGGCTCCACAACTTTTCCTTTGTTATTTACAGCAACCAAAAAAGACTGATTTAATACTTGCTGAAACTCCTGATGTGTGCTCCTTTCTTCCTGGGTCATTTCATTGACATCTTTATTGGAATCATAACTTTCCTTTTCTCCAAAAGCATCAGAAGACGAACTCATCCTGACAACCTTTACATCAATTACGTTCCTGTCAGGCTTTATGGCCTCAGTTGTAAATCTCATTTCTACAATGCTTTGAAATTCCATAGAACCTCCTTTTACTATGGTAGCCGCATAAACTCTTTCGACTTCACCGGCCTTTAATTTAAGTTTCAGGTCAATAGTATCCTTTTTAGCACAACCAAATAAAATTGCCATTATTCCTCCAAAAAGGAGCCCGCAGATAATCCTGGATTTCATATTTATAATTTGCTGATAATTTTGATAAAAATACATCTTTTAAACTTTAAATGATTTTTCTTTGTACTATTAAATTTTATCCAAATGAACAATAAAATATACTATTTAAGCTCTTGCGATACCTGCCGAAAAATCATAAAATCACTTCCAAATACGGACAGGCTTGAATTTCATGACATCCGCCAGAATCCAATCACGGAAGCAGAACTGGAAGAAATGCACAAATTGTCCGGAAGCTATGAAGCACTATTCAGCAAAAAAGCACAACTATACAAATCACTGGACCTGAAAAATAAAAACCTGCAGGAAGCCGATTTTAAAAAATACCTTCTGGAACATTATACCTTTTTGAGCCGTCCGGTTTTTATCATCGACGGAAAAATCTATATTGGCAACAGTCAGAAGAATATCCTTGAAGTGACCAAAGCGCTTTCTTAACATGTCTACAAGAAATTGGGCCTTGCTGGGAGCCCTGATGGTTTCGATTATTTATGGCGTGACCTTTACCATTGCCAAAGACGTAATGCCGGAGTTTGTCAAACCTTTCGGATTTATCGTCTTGCGCGTTGGCGGTTCCGCATTGCTGTTCTGGCTCGTTGCGCTTTTTTTAAAGACCGAAAAAATTGCCCGGAATGATTTTCCCAGAATTATTGCTTCCGCCTTTTTTGGAGTAGCTTTTAATATGCTTACCTTTTTTGAAGGATTAAGCCTTACCTCTCCTATTATGGCTTCCGTAATTATCGTTACAACACCCATGATTGTACTGGTCCTTTCGGCAATAATCATGAAAGAAAAAATTCTGAAATGGAAAGCTTTCGGGATTATATTGGGATTGGCCGGAACCTTACTGCTCATTTTATATGGAAAAAGCGTAGGCAATGCTCCCAATGCCATGTGGGGCAACTTTTTGGTTTTTGTCAATGCTGTTTCTTATGGATTTTACCTGATCATCGTCAAAAAGCTGATGGAAAAATACAGTGCTTTTTCATTTGTGAAGTGGATTTATCTTTTCGGATTTATTATGGTGTTGCCTTTTGGATGGAAGCAGGTTCAGGAAATCGAATGGGCTGTTATTCCAACACCTGTATATGCTAAAATCCTTTTTGTGGTTGTGATTTCTACATTCCTGACCTATCTGCTGAATCTCTTGTCCATGAAAGAACTCAAGCCTACTATTGTAGCCGTTTTTATCTACCTGCAGCCCTTTTTTGCAACATTATTCGCTATTGGTTTGGGAAAAGACCAATTGAGCCTGATAAAGGCAATTTCTGCCGCGATGATTTTTCTGGGAATCTATCTCGTAACACAGAAGAAAAAAACCGTACCGGCCAACTGATTCAAATCCTTATTTATAAGAATCTAATTTCAGGCGCCTGAAAACGGACTCAATACTTTTTATTACATTTGTAGCTATTTAAATTGGAATATGATACAATCAATGACTGGTTTCGGCAAAGCAACTTTGCAATTGCCTAACAAAAAAATTACCGTTGAAATCAAATCCTTAAACAGCAAAAGTTTGGATTTGAATGTGAGGACGCCTTATGTTTATCGCGAAATGGAATTGGCACTCCGAAATCAGATTGCTCAGAAATTAGAAAGAGGAAAAGTAGATTTTTCTTTATTTATAGAAATTACCGGAGAAGAGACTTCATCCAAAATTAACGTGCCTATCGTAAAAGCCTATATCAATCAGCTCAGACAAGTGGTTGACGGTGACGATACGGAACTATTAAAAATGGCTGTCAGGATGCCGGATGCACTCAAAACCGAACGCGAGGAATTAGACGAAAATGAATGGAAAACCATACAGGGTGTTATTGACCAGGGATTGGAAAACATTCAGGAATTCAGGACCTCGGAAGGTATTGCGCTGGAAAAAGAATTTCTTATCCGGATTGGCAACATTCTTGCGTTAATGAGAGAGACTGTAGCTTTAGATGGCGAAAGGATTGAAACGGTTAAAAACCGACTAAAAACGGCTATCGAAGAACTGAATGTCAATGTTGACGAAAATCGCTTTGAGCAGGAACTGATTTTCTATCTTGAAAAATACGATATTACGGAGGAAAAAGTACGTTTGGAAAACCACCTGAATTATTTCATGGAAACATTGGCCGGAAAAGAAGCCAACGGTCGAAAACTAGGTTTTATTACCCAGGAAATAGGCAGAGAAATCAATACGATGGGTTCCAAATCCAACCATGCACAAATGCAGAAGCTTGTCGTCCAGATGAAAGACGAACTGGAAAAAATCAAAGAACAAGTCTTGAACGTTTTGTAAAAACAAACAACAACGCAACAATGAATAATGGCAAATTAATAGTATTTTCGGCTCCTTCCGGTTCTGGAAAGACTACGATAGTACGATACCTTTTAGCTCAAAAAGAACTGCACCTGGACTTCTCTATTTCTGCGACTTCACGCGAAAAAAGAGGAGAAGAAATCGACGGCAGGGATTATTATTTTCTATCTGCTGAAGAATTCCAGAAAAAAATAGAGGAAAATGCTTTTGTCGAATATGAAGAGGTCTACAAAGACAATTATTATGGTACTTTAAAAAGCGAACTGGAACGAATCTGGGCAGCCGGAAAGCATGTCATATTCGATATTGATGTAATTGGCGGACTGAACATAAAAAAGCAATATCCAAAACAAACCCTGGCCGTATTTGTAAGTCCTCCTTCTGTAGAAGAATTGGAAAGAAGACTTCGTTTCCGTCAGACTGAAACCGACGAAAAGATACAGATGCGTCTTGCCAAAGCCGAGAAAGAAATTGCCAAAGCGGAGGAATTTGACGTAATCCTGAAAAATTACGACCTGGAAATAGCAAAAAACGACGCTTATAAATTGGTTTATGATTATTTGAAAATGATTTAATAAGTGGCTAAGTTGCTAAGACTCTAAGTTTCTAAGGGCCTTAGCTGCTCAGAAGCTTAGCAACTCAGAAGCTTAAAAAAATGAAAATCGGATTATACTTCGGAACATTTAACCCAATCCATGTAGGCCACATGATTATTGCCAACCATATGGCTGAATTTTCAGATTTGAATCAGGTATGGATGGTTGTGACGCCTCATAATCCGCATAAGAAAAAAAGTACTTTGCTGGAAGACCACCACAGGCTTCAGATGGTTTTCCTGGCAACAGAAGACTATCCAAAACTTAAACCTTCTGATATTGAATTTAAGCTGCCGCAACCAAACTATACAGTAAATACGCTGGCTTACCTTCAGGAAAAATTTCCAAAATATGAATTTTCCCTTATCATGGGTGAAGACAATCTGAACTCTTTTCATAAGTGGAAAAACTATGATGTTATCCTCCAGAATCACGATATTTATGTGTATCCCAGAATTTCTGACGAGGCTATCAGTCAGGAATTTACAGGACATCCGAAAATCCATGTCATTGATGCTCCCATAGTAGAAATTTCATCGACTAAAATCCGGGAAAGCATCAAAAACGGTAAGAATGCAAGACCTATGCTTCCTGAAAAAGTATGGGATTATATTGACCACAATCTGTTTTATAAGAAATAGATTTCAGCCACAGATTAAGAGATTAGAATGATTTTTATCGGTGTTTAAAAATCAGTGGCAATCATTCCAATCAGTGGCTAAAAACAAAGAAGTAGATTTCAGACACAGATTAAGAAATTAGAATGATTTTTATCGATGTTTGTAAAATCAATGGAAATCATTTCAATCTGCGCTAAAAACAAGAAGTAAATTTTAGTCACAGATTAAAAAATTAGAGTAAATTTTATCGATGCTTATAAAATCAGCGGCAATCATTCCAATCTGTGGCAAAAAATAAAGAAGTAGATTTCAGACACAGATTAAGAAATTAGAATGATTTTTATCGATGTTTGTAAAATCAATGGGAATCATTTCAATCTGCGATAAAAACAAGAAGTAAATTTTAGTCACAGACTATAAAGGTTAAAAATGAGTCAACTATTACGACAGCAAATCGAGAAAATCACACCACTAACTGATGGCGAATTCGATTATATACTGTCGCATTTTACTCCTAAAAAATATAAAAAACACCAGTTTTTAGTTCAGGAAGGTGAAGATGTCCCTAATGATTTTTTTGTTTTGGAAGGCTGTCTGAAAGCCTATCATGTTAGCCAGGACGGGAAAGAACACATTCTCCAGTTTGCACTTCCGGATTGGTGGATTTGTGATTTCAATGCCTATTTCAACCAAACAAAAGCCACTCTCAACATTGACTGCATTGAAGATACGGAAGTACTTTGCCTTTCACTGTACAACCGTGAAAAACTCTGCTCAGAAATGCATAAGATTGAACATTTTTTTCGCAGAAAATCCAATGCCGGATATATTGCCCTGCAACAGAGAATCCTGTCGATGCTAAATAACAATCCGCAGGAACGTTATGAAAAATTACTGCAGCTTTATCCCAGCCTATTTCAAAAAGTCCCTAAAAAACTGATTGCTTCCTATCTTGGCGTTTCCCGGGAAACATTGAGCCGTTTTAGTTCGTGAGTGTGACAATTGTCACTTCAAATTCGTGACTTTTTACCTTTTCATCCCCTAAATTTCTTCTGAATTTTGTAACTTAATTCTAAAGAACATTAGTTATGAAAAAAATAATCGCTCCGGTTTTGATGGCATTTACCGTTTTTGCCCTTTTCTTAAATCCGGATTTGTCCAACGCACAAACTAAAAAATCAAAAAAGATGGAAAAAAAGAAAATTTTATTCGTGGTATCGAGCCATGACAAAAAAGGAAACACAGGCGAACCAACCGGTTATTATCTGGGAGAAGTTACCCATGCCTGGGAAGTATTAAAAGACCATTATACAATTGATTTTGTAAGCCCAAAAGGCGGAACACCGCCTGTTGATGGTTTTGACCTGAACGACCCTATTAATAAGCAATTTTGGGAAGATGCGGTTTATCACAACAAAATCAGCAATTCAATGAAACCGTCTGAAGTAAATCCGAAAGATTATGTCGCTATTTACTATGCCGGAGGCCATGGTGCCATGTGGGATTTTCCTGAAAATGCAGAAATTGCCAAAATCGCTACGGCTATTTATGAAAACAATGGCGTGGTTGGAGCAGTCTGCCACGGACCAGCCGGATTGGTAAACATTAAATTAAGCAATGGCAAATATCTGGTTGACGGCAAAAAAGTAAACGCCTTTACGAATGAAGAAGAAATTGCAGTAAAATTAGAAAAAGTCGTTCCGTTTGCTTTAGAAACAAAACTGATAGAACGTGGTGCTAAGTTCGAAAAATCTGGATTATGGCAACCTCATGTTACGGTTGACGGAAGGCTGGTAACCGGACAAAATCCTCAATCCGCAAAAGGTGTTGGAGAAGCAGTTTTAAAAGAGTTGGAATCGCTTGGGAAATAATTGATAAATAGAAAGCCTAAACATTCCTGTTTAGGCTTTTATTTTATTATTCATTAATCGTTTTACGAATCCCGGCAAGAGAGTAATCAATGAGCAGTTTTCCATCTCTGAAAACTTCTTTCAGTTCACCTTTCTTCTCTTCATCCCAGGAAACCTGGTCAATGAGCTTGTAGGTTCCGTTTTCCAATTCAATTTTCATCAATCCTTTCGCTGATTTTTTTGTTCCGTCATCTGTAATCGGGTCTTTAAAAATAGCTCTTCCCTCACCGTTTACTTCTCCATAGGTAGCTTTCATCGCAAAACCAAAAGTATCTCTGGTGTTGTATTGGTAGGTAAACGACCCTATTCCTAAAACTACATTCGTAGAAGCAAAGCCTTTTTCTTTTAGTTTTTCACAGATTTTTGTTGCCCGTTCAATCGTGATACTATCACCATAAATGGAACCTATTTGGGGAACCAATTCTTTATAGCCCTTATCATTGATAGTTCCTCCAAAAACATCCCATAACAACTCTATCACACCCTTTCTTTCTTCTTCAGTTTTTCCATAAGGATTACCGCATAAAATATGAATCGGGTCTCCACTATCCGGTCTTACTACAACTTTCCCTTCTCTTGAAACAATATTATTTTTAAGTCTTGGAAGGTAGTCTGTCAAAACTTTCCATAAATCCCAGGTATCAGAAACAATAGAAACAATACCTTTTGGATATACTTTTGTAATCAGTCGTTCAAAGGTTTCGAACTCGCCTTCAGTGGTTCCCATGCACATAACGGAATGTTCAGTAGCTGCTACAGAACCACCAATAAGTTCCTTATCTGAATTCGCATTATAATATTCTTCAAAAAAATCAATTGCAGGAATCGTGTCTGTGCCTGTAAAACTCAACAAATGACCGGCCGCAGAAGTTACTGCTGCTTCTACTCCGCCCATTCCCCGCATGGAGAAATCATGTGCCTGCCAGTTTACAAACTCCGGAACCGAAGAAGTTTCTTTTGCAAAACGGTCCAAAACTTTTCGGTATTGTCTGGCTATCGTAGCCGAATTACAAGGCAGCCAGATTACCGCAGAAAGCAGGGTTTCGAAATAATTGGTCAACCAGAAAAACTCCGGTTTCGTGTTGTACATCGTGAACATAGGAACACGAACAGGAACACTTGCTCCTTCAGGCAATGCCTTAAAAACCATAGGAATGTATCCTAAATCATGCAAATCCTCAATATGTTTTGTACCAACTTGATTTTCACCTAAATAATTGTTGATTCTTCGGGCATACTTTTTTACGACTTCTTCTTTTGGCTGTCTGAAAAAACTGTTCTCAAAATCTTCAATGATGTATTTCTTGATAAAGTACTGTAATCCGAAAAAAACTACCTCATCTACATTTTCAATTCTTGATTTTCTTGGTGTCCAGTTAGAATAAACCAGTGTTGTTCCTTCCGGATATTGTCTTCTGTGATCGACTTTGTAGCCGTCTGTCAATAAGAGTGGGTTCATATTTGTTTTTTTAAAAATCGTAAACTGTTGTGTTAATATCTTTTTTTGAAATGGTTTTCTCGATAATTGGTTCAATCATTTCCCATTTTCCTCCTGCTAAACCGCAACCTATTCTGGGCATATGTACAGAAGCCTTTATTTTGTGTGCAAAATCCGCAACCTTAACCAATCCTTTTTCAACGGCTTCATATCTTATGGGAGCATTACCGTTTTCATCTTTGTTTATTTTATGCTGGCCAATTAGGTTTGCAACCCACAAATCTTCCTGAACTTGTACGAATTGAACCTCCCCAAGATTGAAATTTTCTTTAGATTTAAACCATTCTCTGTATTTCTTTTCCGGTTCTTTCCATTTTTTTGAAATGGCCATCACAAAACCTTTTCCCCATGCACCAATGTCATTGCATATGTGGACAATTACCTTGTTGCCATTATCTATAGGATTGGTTGCATCTCCTTTTTTGTATTGAATATCTTTCATTGTTTGGGTATTAATTTCTTCCTTTTTCATTTGGATATAACTCAACAAGCGGGTCACTTTGCCAAAATAGTTTTGATTCTATATCTAAAACCGACAGCTTTCCTTTAAACCCGGCACCTGTATCGATATTCCATACATTCATAGCATTCATTGGAACATCCTGATTGTAATTTGTTGTTGGTGTATGACCGATATAGATTTCACGATAATGGCGTAATCGTTTAGGATAAGCAAACACCTCTTCGTCCATATTTTTATCCATTGCCAAAGCCATTTCCCATAAAGTCCTGTCAAAATAATAATTGGATTCGTATTCTTCTTTTTCGACTCCATGAATTGAGGTATATCCGGCATGGATGAAGAGCCTTTCTTCTTCGTCAATATAAAAGTTTTTTAGGTTTTCGAAAAAGGATTTATGTTCAGAATTAGTCAATAAACCTGTTTTCAAATAGCTTTCTTTTGTAGCCTTCCCTCCATTTTCTTCCCATACTGGGTTAGAAGCTCCTAATAACAGCCATCGTCCACACCACAAATCATGATTTCCTTTTATGAAAATACATTTGTGTTTTTTATCCAGTTCAATCAAATAATCAATAACCTGAGCCGATTCGCTCCAACCATCTACATAATCTCCTAAAAAAATCAGGGTATCGTCAGTCGTAACTTTTGCTCTTTCCAAAACCTGAACCAAGGCTTTATATCCTCCGTGGATATCTCCTATAACTAAAGTTCTCATGGATTAAAATTAGTTGTCTTGTAAATTTTTATATAAACTGTGGTTTTCTTCGTCAAAACAGACAAAAATTATCTTTTCGAATTCTTCTTTTCGGGAGAATTCTTTTACTGCCTGGATGGCAATTTCTGCAGCTTTATCTTTAGGAAAATGATAAATTCCCGTACTGATATTCGGAAAAGCAATGGTTTTAATGTTATTCTCAAGTGCCAATTCCAAACTATTCTTATAACAATCAGCCAAGAGTTTTTTCTTTTCTTCCTTGTCGCCATTCCAAACCGGGCCAACGGTGTGGATTACAAATTTTGACGGTAAATTTCCTGCTTTCGTAATTACAGCTTGGCCTACATCACAACCGCCTTGCCTGTTTCTGATAGCAATACATTCTTCAAGAATTTGTTTTCCCCCTTTTCTATGGATGGCTCCGTCAACTCCGCCTCCGCCCAAAAGGGAAGTATTGGCCGCATTTACTATGGCATCAACCTGAATTTCTGTAATATCTGCTTGGATAACTTCGATTTTCACTACCTAAACTTTTCTATTTTTATATTTAAATCATTGTTTATTGAAGCCTTGTAATTTGCTCCAAAAAAGACATTTACAATCTCAATTTCTCCTTTTATATGCTGATTAAAAACTTCCAATTCTTCTGACGGAACCCATAGCTCATTGTGTGAATTATCTCCAACATTTTGAATTTCAAATTTTTGAAGATAGTCTTCATCAACATTAAAAGCAGTCACAATACCGCAAAAACCTGAGAATTCATCTGGTGTATTCCATTCGTTTGCTATCTGTTCTGCATATTGCTGATTCAAAACCGGATAAAAAACAGGCTGCCATTCTAATCTGGGAGGAAATTTTTTATAATTGCTTTCAGCAATAAGTTCCATCTCTCTTAATCCTACCGGACGATATAATGTTTGTGTTTTCATTAGTTATTTTTTAAAAAAAATCTTCAAAAAATTTAAAATTCGATTTCTTTTCGGAAGTATCATACACTGCAAAAACGATTTTATGAAATGCCCCTGAATATTTTTCGGAGATAATTTCTTTAAATAATTGTGCTACTTCTTTGGGTTCATTTCTAAAAACACCACAACCCCAGGCACCCAAGATTAATATTTCAATCTTATTTTTGGCTGCAATTGCCAACACCTCATCCATTCTCCTTTTAAAAACTCCATCAATTTTCTCGATTTCATCTTTTCTGTTATGCTGTAGCATAGCCCCTTTATTTGGAGCCGGAGAAGTAATCACATCAGCAATTAATGGTCGTTCAAAATAATTTCCGTTATCATCGTTCCAGAATAAAACATCCGGACTGTAAATCATATAGTCTGAATATAAAAACGATGATTGGCTTCTATTAAAGTCATACATTTTTTTATCTTTAATCTGCGATTCATACAGACTTGACGACCTTGCCAAACTTTCTTCCTGTGCAGATGCACCACCCAAAAATCCCCCTCCAGGATTCTTTGCAGAAGCAAAATTCAACACTCCTATTTTGCCTTCTTTTTCTTGAAATATCGCTTCAATCGTAGAACAGTTTTTAATGCTGATTTCTGTATTGTGCGTATTATCGATTGGAATTCTCAAAATAGGCTCCCAATCCTCTGGTGCTATTGTAATCGTATTTTCTATTGAACTCCTTAGTTCTTTTTCTATATTAACTTTTTTTCCGTTGACCTCATAAAAACCATTCTTGATGATTTCCAGTGTCTTATTTGCTATTTCTACTCTATAATTTTTATTCATAATTTTAATTTTACCACCTCTACCATCTCATTGTCAAATTCTCTAAAAGAATTTGTCGTAAATATTTTCTCGAAATCTTTTTGAAAAACATCAAATCCTTTGTTGAAAATTCCGTGGCTTACGGCTAAATATAATTTTCCAGCATTTTTCTTTTTTAATTCTTCGGCAAGTCCAACAAAGGTGCCGCCTCCATCACAAATGTCATCTACAATCAAACAATCCATTCCTTTAAGGTCATCGTTGTAAACTTTAAAACCAGATAACTTCCCTGTCTTAACATCACGGCTTTTGCTGCATTCCACGACCTCAACGCCGCCTAAATATTCAGAAACTTTATAGATTTTTTTCAAAGCACCACCATCAGGAGAAATCAATTTTACTTCCTTGCCTATTTTTTCTAAGACCTCCGCAATAAAAGCATGGTTTGGAATCACTTCGCAGTTGTCAAGTAATGCCGGAGTTACTTCAGAATGTGCGTCAAAAACAGTAACTTTATTTAGTTTCAGGCTATTCAAAATATCCGCATAAACCTTTACAGACAATGGTTCTCCTGAAATCATTACACGATCCTGTCTTGCTGCCGGAAAATAAGGTATAAAAACATTGATTAATTTCACATCCATTCTTTTCAACGCATCTATTGCCAACAGCAGCAAGCCAAAATCATTAAAAGAATTGATTCGATGTGTAATCGTTACCGGTTCAGAAACATCAAAATCAGGATTGATCTTGATATGAGGTTCACCACCTGAAAAAGTAAAGCTTTGAAACTGTATTTCTCTTTTACCTGGAAAAGGATTGAAATGGGTATCTAAATTGAGTATCATGTTTTTTAGTTTGTGTAATTATTACGCAAATATAAAACAAAAAACACAACAGTCAAATTATTTAGTGTAATTTTTACGCAAATTTAATTTCGAAATGGAAGCCTTCTTTTTCAAGGTCGTAATATTTTTGCTTGTTGAATTTGAAAAGTTTGGCCGGACGCCCGCTTTTTATGGGAGAAAACTTATCTGTTTCTTCAATAATTCCGAAGCTTAAAATCTTCTTGCGGAAATTTCTCCTGTCGATTTCTTTTTCTAAAATGGTGCAGTATAGATTTTCAAGCTCAGAAAACATAAATTCCTCAGGAAGCAAATCAAATCCTACGGGTTGGTAGGTCAATTTTGCTTTTAATCGTTCCACCGCTTTATCTAATATTAAATTATGGTCAAAAGCCAGTTGCGGGACAGCTTTTATCTCAAACCATTTCACATTTTCAGCATCAGAATCTGCCTTAATATCAAATTTTGAAGAATCAACCAGGGCAAAATACGCCACAGAAATTACGCGGTTTCTGGAATCGCGGTATATGTCATCACCAAAAGTATAAAGCTGTTCAAAATAATTAATGGCCACATTGGTCTCCTCATGCAATTCCCGTTTTACTGCCTCTTTTAATGTCTCATCTTCTTTGACCAAACCGCCCGGCAGAGCCCAATAGGCTTTTTCTGAACCAAATTTTTGTTGTATCAGAAGCACATAAAGCTTATTGTTTTGATAACCAAAAACAATGGCATCAACGGCTATTCGTATATTTTGAACTGGCGACATAAATGCGTAATTTTTACACAAAAATAAAAAATTGTTTCGCGGAAAGCAGTATTCTTTTCTACTTTTTAGGTTATTTTCTTAACAGAGCTTTACCACTTTTTCGCTTCATGGATTCGTAATTTTACATAAAATTTAAAATTATGCTGAACTTTGAATTATATAATCCTACCCAATTGGTTTTTGGGAAAGGACAAATTGCAAAAATTTCCGATCTCATCCCAAAAGAGGCAAAAGTATTGATTACTTATGGCGGTGGCAGTATCTTCAAAAATGGTGTTTATGACCAGGTACGAAAAGCACTGCACGGGTATGACATCACCGAATTTGGAGGAATTGAGCCCAATCCACGTTATGAAACCTTGATGAAAGCCGTAGAAATCATACGTGAAAAACAACTGGATTTTATACTGGCTGTAGGCGGCGGTTCTGTAATTGATGGAACCAAGTTTATTTCGGCTGCCGTAAAATTTGACGGAAAGCCAATGGATATTCTAAAAAAAGGAATTCGGATTCTTGACAATGCCGTTCCGTTTGGGACAGTTCTCACGCTTCCGGCTACTGCAAGCGAAATGAATTCGGGAGCGGTAATCACCATCAACGAAACTCAGGAAAAACTTTCGTTTGGTGGTCCTGCCCTATTCCCAAAATTTTCAATCTGCGACCCTGAAGTAGTTGCTTCATTGCCAAAAAGACAAATCCAAAACGGGATTATTGATGCCTACACGCACGTTCTTGAACAATATCTTACCTATCCGCATGATGCTCTTTTGCAGGACAGAATTTCAGAAGGAATTTTGCAAACCCTAATTGAAATCGGACCGAAAGTTGTAGAAAATCCAACCGACTATAAACTGGCGTCTAATTATATGTGGAGCTGTACGATGGCATTGAACGGACTAATCCAGAAAGGCGTTCCAACGGATTGGGCTACGCATATGATTGGCCATGAACTGACTGCCCTGTTTGAAATAGACCATGCCAGAACACTTGCTATTATTGGCCCAAATCTGTACCGCGTCATGTTTGAAACCAAAAAAGATAAGCTGGCACAATATGGCAAAAGAGTCTGGAATGTTGCCGATGCTACTATAGATGAAATGGCTGTTGAAGCTATTGAAAAAACTGTTGAATTTTTTCATAGAATGGGAATGCAGACCAAATTGTCTGAATACACACAGGACTACGAAAAAACAGCCGATTTCATAGCCCGACGTTTTGAAGAAAGAGGCTGGAAAGGCCTGGGAGAAAAGAAAAACATTACTCCTGAAAAAGTAAAAAATATTGTGGAACTCAGCTATTAAGAGTTCACCCGTTTTAAAGTCAAAAGGCACTCCTGAAAGTAATTTTCAAGAGTGCCTTTTTCAAAACACCAAAAACAAATCTTAACTAACTTAATAATACGAAGGCGTATTATTTTGCAACGTATATTGTAATCTAACCAACTCAATATCAATAACGGCAACAATGGTCCCGCATTGCATTGATAATCATAATTTTAAGTTAAAATTATCGCTGTGTCCGTTTTATGGAGTAGGTTTCTGACAAAAAAGAGAATAGAGGGGCGAAATTAATTTCCGATTACCACTTATTTGAGTATTTTTGGCAAACAAACGAACCGAAATGAATGAACATCCAAAATTTGCCGTAATTGGCGGCGGAAGCTGGGCGACAGCAATTGCAAAAATGCTTTGCGTTAATCTCGAAGAGATTGCGTGGTATATGAGGAATGAAAGTGCGATTGAACATATCAAAAAGTTCAAACACAATCCGAATTACCTCAGTTCTGTTGAATTTGACACCAAAAAACTAAAACTTACCAGTAATATAAACGAAGCAGTAAAATATGCCGATTATATTATTTTCGCTATTCCTTCAGCTTTTTTAAGCGGCGAATTGGAGCATCTTACAGAAAGCCTGGACGGAAAAATTATTTTTTCTGCCATTAAAGGTATTGTTCCGGAAACCAGCCTTATTGTTGGAGAGCATTTCCACGAAAAATACAAGATCCCGTATGACAATATCGGGGTTATAACCGGTCCATGTCACGCTGAAGAAGTTGCCATGGAACGCCTCTCCTATCTAACTATTGCTTGTGGCGATTCGCAAAAGGCCAAAATTATGGCCCATAACCTCAGCGGCAATTATATCAAAGCCAAAATTTCTGACGACATTATTGGTACAGAATATGCCGCCATGCTAAAAAACATTTATGCGATTGCAGCCGGAATGGCTCACGGTTTGGGTTATGGCGATAACTTTCAGGCACTTTTGATGAGTAACGCAATACGCGAAATGAAAAAATTCATCCGAAAGGTTCATAAAATGAAACGAAACATCAATGATTCTGCCTATCTGGGCGATTTATTGGTTACGGGATATTCCATATTTTCCAGAAACAGAATGTTTGGAAACATGATTGGAAAAGGCTATACCGTAAAATCTGCCATGATGGAAATGAGTATGGTTGCCGAAGGCTATTACGCCACAAACAGTGCCTACAAGCTAAATGAAGGCTTGCGTGCCAAAACTCCAATCATTGATGCAGTTTATGGCATCTTATATGAAGGAAAAGAACCTAAAAAAGTATTTAGAAAACTAACTGAAAAACTTAACTAATTCCTGACATGCAAAACAACGGCGTCGACCATCTAGTCAATCATCCCGGAATCCTGACCGCATTTTCTGTTGTTATCATCATTATGCTGCTTCTTGATTTAGGAGTGTTCAACAAAAAAAGCCATGTCGTTTCGAACAAGGAAGCGGCTATCTGGTCAATTGTATGGATTTCGTTAGCCATGGGTTTTAGTGGCGTGATTTATTATTTGATGGGAATAGAGCAGTTCACGCAATTTCAATCGGCTTACTGGATTGAAAAAGCGCTTTCTGTCGATAACCTTTTTGTTTTCATTCTGGTTTTTGGTTTTTTTAATGTTCCGAAACATTTGCACCATAAAGTCCTGTTTTGGGGAATTATCGGGGCTTTGATTTTCAGGGCGATTTTTATTTTCTCCGGCGTAGAGCTTATCAATATGACCTATCTCCCTGAAATGAATATTTTTGGAAAGCTGGTCAGCATTAATGTTGTCTTATCGGTTTTTGGGTTTTTCCTTGTTTTCGCAGGATTCAAATCGTGGTTTTCAAAAGAAGACAATGACGAAAACAAAGATTTTACAAAAAGCCCGGGAGCCAAATTGGTACACCGATTCTTCAAAGTTTCTGAAAATTATGATGGCGATAAGTTTTTTACGGTAGAAAACGGAGTCAAAATGGCAACACCGTTGTTAGTTGTTGTGGCTGTTATCGAATTTACTGACCTGATTTTTGCGGTCGATTCTATTCCGGCTATTTTTGCGATAGCACCAAACGACCCTTTTATTCTTTACACTTCAAACATTTTTGCCATATTGGGGCTTAGGGCTTTATATTTCCTGTTGGCAAACTTTATGTATATGTTCAGCCGACTAAAGTACGGACTGGCAATTATCCTGGCTTTTATAGGCGTAAAAATGCTTATACAGCCTTTTTACCATATCTCATCACCAACTTCACTGACTGTAGTAGGAAGCGTACTGATTTTGTCTGTAATGGCTTCTTTGGCTTTTCCTGTAAAAGAAGAAAAATAGTCTATTTGTGAAAATAAAGTGAAAGTTCTCGGCTTGTGTTATTATTTTTCGTAATTATGATAAATAATAACCATACAACCTTATGTTAGAACAACTTTTAAACTCGGGAAAATTCTCCGAAGTTTTAGACCATGTTGCCAATGGCGAAAAACTTCCAAAAACACTAAACGAATACAGCAAGTCAGGCATTTTTGACAGACTATTTCAGCAAAAACAATTTGAAATTATCCGCCTCTTTTTAGAAAATGGTGTTATTGAAACTGACGTCTATGAATTTGACAGTTTTGATAAAAGCATTTTCCAAAGCGTCGTGAGGGGCCTGCAGACAGATGATGAATCTCTTGATTTTTTCAGGGAATTTATTTCAAAATTTGACAATATAAACGATGAAGTGGGTGCCAAAACTCTCCTTGGCTACTTTTTCGAGAAAGGCGCCAGTCTCGAAAGTATTAAAATACTTGTAGAAACGGGATGTAATGTAAACTTCAAGAACAATGCCGAAGAAAATTTCCTGCATCAGATTATAAAAACCAATCTGATGAAACCCGAACTTTCCCTTTCGTATCTTGAATTTCTGATACAGGAAGGTTTGGATGTCAATGCTCAGAACATTGTGCAGAAAACACCTTTGATTACAGCCATAGAATTCAACAGAAACGAATATCTTGAGCTTCTTCTGCAAAATGGAGCCAATCCTAATCATGCCGATAAAAATGGAAATACGGCCTTTTTCTATGCCGTAGCCCATAAACTAGATGTCAGGTTGTACGATTTACTTCGAAATTACGACATGCCTCAATTTGACCTGCTCAACAGCGACCAGGTAACGCTTTTGTTTGAATACATGCGAATGATGTATGATACTTCAGAAAAAAGTCTGGAATTATTACGAAAGCTCATTGATGATGGAGCAGATATATACCAAACCAGCATTTATTATGGCCGGGACACAATGCCAGCCGACCTCATCGCTGAAAAAAAACCGGAAGTACTTCAAACTATTATAGAAACCGGAGCCATCGACATCAATCGTCAGGACAATAGCGGAAATACATTATTGCATAAAGTTTGTGCCTACAATGTGAATTATGATGCTGAAAAAGCAAAGGAAATGTACCGAAAAGTAAAGCTTTTGCTTGAAAACGGTGCCGATGTCACAATCACAAACGATAAAGACCAGACGGCCCTGAATCTCGCGTCTGATGATAACCTGAAAATAAAAACCGTTGAACTGCTGATGAAGCAATCCTAATCCGAACGAACCATGTCCATGTCATTTATAATCGCTTGCGAAAGCGGAAAAAGAAAAATAGCAGAACTTTTATTAGCCAACAAAGAAGTTGATGTAACCTATACTGATGAAAAAGGCAGAACTGCATTGCATTATGCTGCCCATCATGGTTATCTTGACCTTGTACAGATACTCATTAGCGAAGGAGCCGCTATTGATTATGAAGACCACGCCGGCGAAACGCCTTTCTATTTTGCCTGTTTGCAAAAACAAAAGCAGACGGCATTATTCTTATTGGAAAAAGGCGCCAAAACAGACGTCAAAGATTTCAAAGGAAACAGTCTTTTGCATCTTACAGCCCAAACCGGACAAATTGAGGTTTTAGAAAAACTGCTTGAACAGGGCGTAAATGCTGATATAGAAAATAATGAAGCCGAAACCCCGCTTCTTATAGCAGCCAGTTGGAGAAATGCAGCGATTGTCAAAAAATTATTAGAAAACGGAGCCGATGTCAATACGACCAACAAACAGGGCAATTCACCTTTGCTGTTTGCCGTCAAATCAAAAAACCAGCCCATGGTCGAACTGCTTTTGGAAAATGGCGCTGCTATTAACCATATCAATCATGCCGGCGAAAGTGCTTTGCTTTTGGCCTGCTATGACAGCAACCGCATGCTGACGAAACTCTTAACGGAAAAAGGAGCCGACATTTTTGTTTCTTCCCAAAACGGATTGTCACCAATATGGTATGCCTGTTCCAACAACCAAAAAGAAATTGTCGAGCTTTTTATAAATAATGGTGTCGATGTTAATTATTCCAAACCCGTGACCGGAAACGAAACGTCCATGTATTCTTATCTGGATTGGGTGGAAACGGCCGACAGTCTTAGTATTTCGAGTAGTTTTTCATTAGACACATCTTATGGTTATGGTGGCGAAAGCTTGCTGCATGTTGCCGCAAAAAGCGGCCATGTGAGTATGGTCAAATTGCTTTTGGATAAGAATGCCAATATCAACATACAGGATGAAAGTGGCAATACGGCTTTGCATTATGCGGCAGCTAACGGCAAAAAAGATATGGTAAAACTGCTTTTGGAAAAAGAAGCAGATGCTTCTGTAGTAAACGCAAAAGAACAGAAAGCGATTGATTATTCCAACATCAAGGGATTTAATGAAATTACGGAACTGTTGCTAAAATACAGTCCGTCAAACACTGCTAATCCAAATAGTACGAAAACAGAACCCGCACCAGCTTCCGCTCCTGTTGATATGGCTTCAAAAAAACAAGCCTTATTAGACCTGAAAGAGCTTTTGGATGCCGGAATTTTATCGCAGGAAGAATTTGATGTTGAAAAGGCTAAGATTTTGAAAGGCTGATTTAACGGACGATAACTCCGTTTACAAATAAAATCGGCACTTCTTCTGTAGCGCGCTCATTGATGGTATTTGTACGGAAAATGAATTTCTTATCATACAGGGTGTTTCCTATAAAATAAGTAACCATGAATTCGTTGTTAAGAGCCAAAACACTCTTTTCAACCATTTCTACTTTTACTACAGAAACTGCAGGAACCTGCGTAAAGGCATGGCGTAAAAGTGATGTTTTTTTCATTTCGCCATCAATGGTTCCGAAGGCCTTTGATACGACCATGACACTATCCAAATCAAAATCACTGTCATTGACCAAATAAACATACCATACCTTTTCCATAAAGTCGTCGTTCCATTCCTGAACGGCGGCTAGGAAAACGTTTTCTACTTTTGGGATAACGATATCTTTTTTCATAGTGGATAGTTGGTAGTGGATAGTGGATAGTCGAAAGTGGAAAGTGAATAGTGGAAAGTAAGTAGTCTTGTTTTAGACAATTACTTTCCAACTTTCGACTTTATGAACTTTATGACTTTATGAACTTTACGACTTAAATAGAAGCTTTAAATTGCTCCAGGAATCGTACGTCGTTTTCATAGAACATCCTGATGTCGCCAATTTGGTGCAGCAGCATTGCTATTCTTTCAACGCCCATTCCAAAGGCGAAACCTGTAAATTCATCTGCATTGATACCGCAGTTTTTCAATACATTAGGGTCAACCATTCCGCAACCACCAATTTCCAACCAACCGGTTCCTTTGGTAATTCTGTAGTCGGTTTCGGTTTTTAATCCCCAGTAGATGTCAATCTCTGCGCTTGGTTCCGTAAACGGGAAATACGACGGACGCAAACGGATTTTTGATTTCCCGAACATTTCTTTTGTAAAATATAAAAGCGTCTGTTTCAGGTCGGCAAACGAAACATCTTTATCGATGTACAAACCTTCCACCTGGTGGAAAATACAGTGCGAACGCGAAGAAACGGCTTCATTTCTGAAAACACGTCCCGGAGAAATCGTTCGGATTGGCGGTTTGTTTTCTTCCATATAACGCACCTGAACTGATGATGTATGTGTTCTCAAAAGAATATCCGGATTAGTCTGGATAAAAAAAGTATCCTGCATGTCTCTTGCCGGATGGTATTCCGGAAGATTCAATGCCGTGAAGTTATGCCAGTCGTCTTCAATTTCCGGACCTTCGGAAACGTTGAAACCGATGTTGGAAAAAATATCTACAATCTGATTTTTAACCAAAGAAATAGGATGGCGCGAACCTATCTTTACAGGTTCTGCCGGACGTGTCAAATCACCATAGATGCCTATGGTTTCTTCCTTGCTTTCAAACAATTCCTGAATTGATTTTAGCTTATCTTCTGCCGTAGTTTTCAATTGATTGATTACTTGCCCGAATTCTTTCTTCTGTTCGTTAGGAACGTTTTTGAACTCGGCGAAAAAATCTTTTATAAGGCCTTTGCTCCCAAGAAATTTTATTCTGAAAGCTTCCAGTTCCTCTTTATTTTGGGTTTGAAACGCTTCTACTTCGCCAATATATTCTTTAATCTTGTCTATCATCTTCTTTTTAGTAAAGGTGCAAATTTAATATTTTTTCCCTGAAAACAGCCTGTTCTGAACGAACGTTTCGCAATCTCTAATCGATAAATTCTCTTTCCAGAAAATAATTCACGATGGCTTCTTTCATTAGTACGGATTGCTCACCTGCCTTCAATGGTGGCAGTTCTTCTTTTATCTTATAATGCGGCCATCCGTCATTGTCGAAATAATCAAATTCGTAGAATCCGTAAGGCTCCAGCAGTCGGCATATTGCAATATGCATCAGGTTTACCTTTTCATCTTTTTTAAATTTATTATGAACCTTTCCCAGTTCCTGCACTCCAATAAGGTAAATGATGGAGTCCAAATCGAGCTCCTCATCGCCTTCGGCAAATTGATGGGATAAAAGACTGACGACTTTTTCCCAGCGTTGTTTTAATTGTATATCTCTAGACATTTGAATCTTAGTTTTTTAAGTTACGAACAGAAATCTTCCATTCATAAATTGTGAATTTAATCTGCAAAGATACATTGTTGATTTTTGTTTTTCTATGCAAAGTCATCTATCTTGGCTGCTTATTATTTTTTGATGGGATTTTTAGATATTATTTTAGGCATTTTCTTAGCCTATGGTTTAATCAGAGGGCTTTGGAATGGGCTTTTTGTAGAGTTTGCTTCTTTGGTTTCGCTACTTTTAGGAATTTATATTGCGATAAAGTTTTCTTTCATTACAGCTGAATTTTTAGCAGATGTATTTTCCTGGAATCCAAAAACCATTGCCATCTGGGCATTTGTACTGACTTTTATTGGTGTAGTTATCGGTATTTCGTTACTGGCAAAATTCTTTACTTCCATTGCCAATTTTGCAAGTTTGGGACTGCTAAATAAAATTGCCGGAGGAGTTTTTGGCGTCCTGAAAATGTGCCTGATTCTGAGTTTTGTGCTGGCACTGTTCCAAAAAATCAATTCCAACAATACGTTTGCCGAAAAGAAAACCCTTGATGACTCGTTGTTTTATAACCCGATTCTGAAAATTTCAGAGTTTGTTTACCCTGTTTTTGAGGAATGGTTTGAGGAGTTGAAGAAGTAGTATTTAGATGGCAGATGCCAGATTTTAGGCGGCAGAATCAAATCATAAATCTTAAACTCTCCAAATCCTGTATACTGACTAAATAAGATGGTAGATTCTAAACAGCAGACTGAAACCTGCTACCTGCCTCCTGATATCTACTACCTATAAACTACTTTATCTCTTTCAAAACATCCTTATTCACCCAGCCTTCTTTTTCATCAGCCAATTGAATTTTCCTCCAATTATCCAACGTTTCAATAATCTGGACTTTTGTGCCTTCATGAAGTACAAAGGCATTATCTGCATTTTCCTTCGGTTCATTTTTAACACCTACCGTATCTGCAAAAATTATGGCAGGCTTATCGTTTTCATAGCTTGTCTTTTCTGCTATGGCAGAAGCAACACTCACAATTAATGCAATTAATGCAACGAATAATCCCACAAAAAAAACGCGTTTGAGCCAGGTTGCCGCCGAAAAATAATATCCTATGAAAAACAACAGGAACAGGATTGAAAAGCCAATAGCAATTTTGGCCCAGCCATCATAGGTATAGGAAGACGTAAAATCATGAATAATTTTTCCAAAACCAACCTGCTGCACAGGCTTGATATCGTCAATTGTCATGTTTTGGGCAAATTGCAGGTTGTTTTTGGCATCACTATAGCCAGGATTAAGCAACAGAGCCTTTTCGTAATAATAAATCGCAGGAGCGGTTTTATTGAGCTTGTAATAAGCATTTCCCAGATTAAAATACAATTCCGCGGAGTGTTGTTTTGTTTTCAGTACATTTTCATAGGCTTTGACAGCTTCTTCAAACTTGTCCTGACGATAGAACTTATTTCCGGCCTCAAAATTGTCCTGTGCCCAGAAAATCTGGGTAAAAAGCAACAGTATGTAGACTATGTTTTTCATTTTTGTTCAATTTTCAATTCTATAATGAATTATCAATTGTTAGATTTGTTTTTCCAGTTCGGAAATTACGGTTACGGCCTTATCAAAATCCTGTTGGATGGCTACGCTGGAATAAGGCGCATATCTGGCAAACTCACAGTTCTCCGTAAGGTTTATAAAATCATCTATCGTTTCCGGCCTTGCGTTTCTGTCCAAAAGAATTTCACGAATCTTGTCTTTGCTCATTTCTGAAGTCTCAATATGTAATTTGGCTTTCAGGAAATTGTGCAATGCTTTTTCAAGGGCAATATAAAACGGCTCTTTATTATTGATTTGTTTTTTAGCTTCCGAAAGGTATTTTTTAGCCAGCCTGTTAGACATCTTTCTCTTATTTCCAACAACATCACTATCAATTGCTTCTTTTTTCTTCTTAGCCAAAATAATTATAGGGATAAAGAGGAAAGGCAGGAATAGCAACGTATAAAACAACCCTGAACCGAAGAAATCTTCTTTATGGGTAGAATGCAATTGCGTTTTCAGCGCAATAAACCGGAACTGATTCGTACTTTTTACTGCCTGTTTGTTTGTTGTAGCTCCCGGAGTGGCTGCTACAGAAGAATCTGAAGAGGTTGGCCCATCCAAAACTTTAATGACAATATCGTTTGAAGTTATTGTTTTGTATGTTTTTGTAGACAGGTCAAAATATGAGAATGTCAATCCCTTAATGGTATAATTGCCCTGATATTGCGGAATAATGGTGTATTTATCCGCAATTTTTCCCTGCATTCCGGAAAGTGGTGTTGTAACCTGCTCACTATGTACCGGGTCATACATTTCCAAAGCACTTGGCACAATTGGTTTTGGCAAGGTAAACAGTTTCAGGTTTCCGTTACCGGAAACACTGATATCCAAATCCAATGATTCACCATGTCTTAACTCCGTTTTGGAAGGCTTGACAACAAAATTGAATTTTCCTACGGCGCCGGTAAAATCCTGTGGTTTTCCTGCTTCAGGCAAAGCTTTTACATTGATAACCTTACTTCCGGCAGAAACCGTTTTATTGCCAGTAACAAACTGGACTCTTCCAAAAATATCTCTTCTGTTGGTAGGCTGGTCAACCACAATGTCCAAAGAAAGCGGTTCTATAGTTAGTTTACCCGATTTTTGAGGATATAGCACCGTTTTTCTAAGCACCACATAACGGTAGTCTTCACCATTATATTTTCCGTTTTCGACTACAAGATTTTTGATATCGATATTCTGGCTCCAGAAATCGTTGAATTTTGGACTATCGATTTCTTTCCAGTTCCTAACGCTGACATTATTGCTCACATACAGCTTGTAGACCACTGTAATTGGCTGGTTTAGATACGGGTTCGTATTGGATATTTCAGCAATAAGATGGATTCCTCCGCTTGGCACATAGTCCGGACTGCTAGGGTCCTTAGACTCATCAATAGGCGCCGTTACGTTTATTTTAATGGGTGCCGTTTTATAGGTCTGCCCTTTAATTTCTATTGTTGCCTGCTTGATGGTGAGTGTTCCTCTTTGTTGCGGAAGCAGTATGTAAATATAGGATTTATTAAAAGTTGCCCTACCATTAATCCAGGTCTGGCTCACTTGCTGGCTTGGACCACCAACCACACGGAAACCTTCAAAAGAAGGCGGCGTAAAGTTATCGCCGTCTTCATTCATGATGAAATCAATACGGAGCCTTTCGTTAAGTCCGAGTGTCTGTTTACTGACTTTTGCCTCAAATTGTACCTGGGCAGAAAGACCCTGGAAACAGATTAAAATTAGTGCTGCTATATATTTTCTCATCGCAATCAACATCTTACCAGTCTTTTTCTGTTTGAACCGGCTTGCCTTTTACTTTTTTGGCATTGACCTTTTCCTGAATTTTCTTTTCTTCATTGTTTACTGCATCGAGCAGGTTTTCAATTCGTTGCTTTGACGGACTGTTACCCGGTTGCGGTTTAGGCTGGCCTTTCTGGTCAGAATCCTTATCATTCTTTCCTTCATCATTTTTGCCGTCCTGCTTGTCTTTTTTATCCTCTCCCTTGTCTTTATTCTCTTTCTTATCTTCGCCCTTGTCTCCTTCTTTTTTGTCGTCTTTCTCGTTTTTCTTGTCCTTATCCTTTTCTTTCTTGTCTTTGTCTTTCTTCTTATCGTCTTTAGGCGGCTCCGGATTGTTTTTCAGATATTCTTTAGCCAAGGCATAATTGTAACGGGTCTGCTCATCAGCCGGATTGTTTCTCAGTGCATTTTTATAGGCTTCAACAGCATCTGAATATTTTTTTTCTGTCATAAAGATGTTTCCCAAATTATGAAAAGCTTTGTGTTTTTCGGCTTTGGTTTTGGCATTTTCTATAGTATTGACATAAGCCAGTTTTGCTTCACTTGGCTGTTTTTGCTTATAAATCGTATTTCCTAAATTATAAGATGCTATTGCCTTGGTTGGCGATTTGGATAATGAAATTCTGTATTCGGCTTCAGCATCGACATAGTTTTTTTCTTTAAACTCTTTATTTCCTCTTGGCAAATTCTTGTCTTTATCTTTTTCCTGTGCGATTGCTGCAAAGGAAAAAAGTAGAAGCGTATATATCAATAGCTGTCTCATATTATTCCTTTTCATTAAATAAGTTCATCTTTTTCACCCAGTTTGTCTTTTTCTCCAAAAAGAAGATATCAATAAAAAACAAAAAGAATGCTATTCCTAAAAGCCACTGAAACTGCGATTGGTAATTGGCAAACTGCTTGGTTTCGAATTCGCTTTTTTCAATATTTTCCAAGGCGTGTTTCACATAATCGACCACTTCTTTTGTATTGTTTCCGTTCACATAACCTCCTTTGGTAATTTTGGCAATTTCTTTCAAAGTAGTCTCATTCAGTTTGGTGACTACAACTTCTCCATTTTGGTCGCGTTGGAAGCTTTCAACCACACCATTTCTTTTTAACGGTATGGGCCCGCCTTTTTCGGTACCTACTCCAATAGTTATGATTTTCAATCCGTTTTTATTGGCTTCTTCTGTTGCTTCTTCAATTCCTTCGGAATGGTCCTCCCCATCAGAAATCATGATAACCAGCTTACTCACCTTACTGTCCTGGCTGAAAAAACTAGACGACAGGTGAATAGCTTCATCAAGCGAGGTACCTTGTGATGACACCATTCCCGGATTCATGCTTTGCAGGAACATTTTGGCCACACTGTAATCTGTCGTAATTGGCAATACCGGAAAAGCACTGCCCGCATAGGCTACAATTCCGATTCTGTCACTCCCCAACTGATTGATAATCTGCGAAACAATCTGCTTGGTTTTTTCCAGACGGTTTGGTGCTACATCTTCTGCCAGCATTGATTTTGAAACGTCAATAGCAAAAACAATATCAATACCTTCTCTTTTTACGGTTTCGACCTTGGTTCCCAATTTAGGATTAACCAGACCTAAAATGAGGCAGGCCAACGCCAAAAGAAAGACCGTAATTTTCAGGGTTGATTTGAAAACCGATTTTTCCGGAGTTAGTTTTTTCACCAATTTCAGGTCACCAAATTCTTTCTGTTTTTTTCTTTTCCAATAAAGATTGAAAAGGAAAATCAGTACCAGAATTGGTATGACTATCAGGAGATATAAATATTTTTTTTCGTCTAATTCGTCGTACATAATTTCTTAAATAAAGCTTCTAAAAACCGTATTTTTCAATAAAACTTCTAACAATAAAAGTATGCCTGCTGCTATAGCAAAAGGTCTGAACCTTTCATCGTAATTATAGAATTTCTGTTCTTCAATTTCTGTGGTTTCCAGCTTATTGATTTCATCATAGATAGCTTTCAGGCTCTGGTTGTTTTTTGCCCTGAAATATTTTCCATCGGTATTTCTTGCAATTTCTTTCATCAACTGCTCATCAATTTCCACCTGCATCATTCGGTAAACAAAATCTCCATTTGGAGCTATGGCATAAGGAGATTCTGCCATTCCGGTAGTTCCTATACCAATCGTATATACTTTTATGCCGTATTCTTTTGCTATTTCGGAAGCCATTCTCGGATCGATAAACCCGGAATTGTTGACTCCGTCGGTAAGCAATATGATTACTTTACTTTTTGCCTTGCTGTCTTTCAATCGGTTTACGGCTGTTGCCAATCCCATACCAATTCCTGTTCCGTCCTGCAAAAGGTTATCATACTTTACACTGTTCAAAGCATCCAACACGACTGCCTTGTCACTGGTTACCGGCGTTTTGGTATAGCTTTCTGCTGCATAGACAACCAGACCTATTCTGTCGTTTGGACGGGCTTCTACAAATTCCGAAGCCACCCTTTTCAAAGCTTCCAAACGGTTTGGCTTCAAATCGCGCGTTAACATACTTCCCGAAACGTCGATTGACATTACAATATCAATTCCGTTGGTTATGTTGGTCTTATTACTAATATCTACGGTTTGCGGTCTTGCCATGGCAACTATAAGAAAACCTAAGGCAAGAATCCTGAAAACAAATAATAGCGGTTTTAATTTTGACCAAATTGATGGTTTCGCCTTGAATCCTTTTAGCGAGCTTACTTTTAGAGATACCTGTTTCTTTCCTTTCCATATTTGCCATGCAATAGCAATCGGAATGAGGACAAACAGCCAGAAAAACTCAGGATTTAAAAAGGTAACATTTTTCATCTAGTTTACTTTTTTAAGTTCGACCGAGTTTACTATCCTATCTGAAATTTTAGAACCGTATTCGTCATTATCACGATAGGTAATAATAATTTCCTGAAGGCCTCCTTCTTGTCCGAATACCATAATTTCATATCCAATTTTGATTCCTTTATCACTGTCTTCTTTAAAAACGACCATAGTTCCGTAGGCTTTTATTCCGGAAATACCTTCTTTGGTATCGAACTGGTCCTGCTTTACAAAAACATCTTTTGCTTTGTATTGTTTTTCAAACGACTTGATTTCCTTTTCAACTACTTTTTCCAGTGGTCGGCTCAAAGTATCCTTAAATGATGTAGTAGAAATATTCACCATCACCTCATCAAAAACATTCCCATAAGCAAATGCCTGGCTTTCTTTTATGCCCATGTCTTTATTGCCGCCCGGAAGTTTTGTTCTTTTCAATACTTTCGGTGTTTCAATGGTCACAGCCGGATTTCCGTAATCACTCTTAATCCATTCGCCTTCATATAGTTCTTTTGTAGGGTTGCCTAAAATAGCATCCAATCCTCTGGTCGTAATAAAATAGGTTAACGTTCCTACTACCAAAAATGCTCCTATAAATGTGGCAATTGCAATTTTGCGTTTGCGTTTTTTCTTTAGCAGCAGTTCTTTTTTCTGCGCGTCGAGTAATAACAGTTCTTCGTCTTCTTCCTCAACTTCTGGTATAGCCTTGTGCAGGGTGAAAATTGTCTTTTCTATTTTTGCACGGTCTTCCGCTATTTCGAAATCAAGCGGTTTTGATTTGGCAAATTTCACCAAATCTGCCTGACGCAGAACACGCTCCAGATTGTCAACGGTTTCCTGTGAAATTTTCATCTTTTTACGGACAGCGGCATTTCTCAAACCTGTAATAACTTCGGAAGTGGTGCTTTCCATTGCCGGAACCTGAATTTCTTCTTCAATATAGGTTCTGGTAATATCTGTCAATTCTGAATAATAGTTCTTAACTTCTCCTTTTTGCCAAAGTCCTTTCTGTTCCAGATTTTTAAGAAGTGTTACCGCTTTTTCTATTGGTGTTGCATATACAACCTCTTCCGGCTTTTCTTTCTTTTTATATTTTTTGGAAAAGTAATAAATCAGGTATCCGATTCCGCCCAAAAGCAAGAGTCCCAGAAGGTATTTCCACCAATTACCCATAGATTCCTTAACTTCTGCTATTCCTTTAATGTCGTACATTTTTTGTTTCAATGTATCGACCTTGACTCCGGCAACTTTAACAAAAATTGAATCTGTTGAGTAGGGTTTGTCGTTGATGAGCACTTTAAGGCTCGGTATCATGTATTTTCCGGAATCAAACTGGGTAAGTCCATATCTTTTTGTAAGCAGATAGCGGTCTTTTTGTTTCACGGTATCTGTTGGATAGGATTCCAGAACTTCTAACTGTCCGAAATTAGTGCTTTCCGGAAATACCACATTTGACAATGTGTCTACTGAAGTTTTTAACGTAAGATTGATTTGTGCCCCTATTTTTATTTTGGTCGAATCAACGGCTGTAGTTACCCGTTTCTGCTGCCCAAAGGCAAAGGTTCCGATGAATAAAAAAAATAGTATGTAAAGCGTGTTGTTCTTCATTTTAGTTCCTAATCTTAATCATGAAAGGGGGAAAAAAGATTATCCTCTCGATTTAAAATAGCCCAATAGTTTCGTCACGTAGCTTTCATCTACTCTGGTATTTACCGTTCCCGAACCACATCTGCTAAACGTTTCCTTAAAAAATTTCATTTTTTCCTGATAGTATTTTTCATATTCCAGACGTACCGCTTTTGAGCCCGTGTTGACCAATAGGGTTTCGCCTGTTTCGGCATCCAGCATATTGACCATTCCTATGTTTGGCATTTTTTCTTCTCTTACATCATAGACACGAATACCGGTAAGGTCGTGTTTTTTTCCTGCAATTTTTAGCGTATGCTCATAATTATCGTCTGTCATAAAATCAGAAATCACAAAAACGATGGCTTTCTTTTTCATGACTCCGGACAAAAACCGCAATGCCTGAGAAATATTCGTCTTATGGCTTTTAGGCTTGAACTCTATCAGTTCCCGGATAATTCTCAATACGTGTGACCTTCCTTTTTTAGGCGGAATATACAGTTCTATTTCATCCGAAAATAAAATCAAACCAATTTTGTCATTATTCTGTGTTGCTGAAAAGGCCATTGTTGCCGCAATTTCAGTAACGATATCTTTCTTGAAGCCATTTTGTGTTCCAAAGCTTTCCGAACCGCTTACGTCAACCATAAGCATCATGGTCAGCTCGCGTTCTTCTTCAAAAACTTTAATGTAAGGTTCATTGTATCTTGCCGTAACGTTCCAGTCAATTGCACGCACATCGTCTCCAAACTGATACTGGCGGACTTCGCTAAAAGTCATCCCGCGTCCTTTGAACGATGTGTGATATTCACCCGAAAAAATATGATCGCTCAATCTTCGGGTCTTGATTTCTATCTTCCGTACTTTCTTGAGTAATTCCTTTGTATCCATTTTTTTTAGTTGATAGTGGACAATTTTTAGTGGATAGTCTTTTTTAGTGGATAGTGGATAGTCTTTAGTGGATAGTTAGTTTGAACTATCGATAAACTATCAACTATTCACTGTCAACTATCAACTTACTAAGGTACTTCAACTTCGTTTACGATTTTGTTTATGATGTCTACAGAAGTTACGTTTTCTGCTTCTGCTTCATACGTAATTCCAATTCTATGGCGAAGTACATCGTGAACAACAGCACGCACGTCTTCAGGAATTACATAACCTCTGCGTTTGATAAAGGCATAACATTTAGCCGCATTCGCCAAATTGATACTTCCACGAGGCGATGCACCAAAACTGATTAATGGTTTCAGGTTTTCCAGTTTGTATTTTTCCGGATAACGGGTTGCGAAAATGATATCCAGAATGTATTTTTCAATTTTTTCATCCATATATACTTCACGAACTGCTTCCTGAGCGCGAAGAATCTGATCTGTAGAAACCACAGGATTTACTTTTTCATAAGAGCCTTTCAGGTTCTGGCGGATGACCATTCTTTCTTCATCGATTTTTGGATAGTCGATAACTGTTTTCAACATAAAACGGTCAACCTGAGCTTCTGGCAACGGATAGGTTCCTTCCTGTTCTACCGGGTTTTGTGTAGCCAATACTAAAAATGGCTTATCTAATTTGAAAGTAGTATCTCCAATAGTTACCTGCTTTTCCTGCATGGCTTCAAGCAATGCCGACTGTACTTTTGCAGGGGCACGGTTAATCTCATCTGCCAAAACGAAATTAGCAAAGATTGGCCCTTTCTTGATTGAAAAAGCATTGTCTTTGATATTATAGATCATGGTTCCTACCACATCGGCAGGAAGTAAATCCGGAGTAAACTGTATACGGCTGAAAGAACCTTGAACTGCCTGCGACAGTGTATTAATTGCTAATGTTTTTGCCAATCCGGGAACACCTTCCAGCAAAATATGCCCTTGTCCCAAAAGTCCAATCAATAATCGCTCCACCATGTGTTTCTGACCTACAATGACTTTATTCATTTCCATCATCAGCAAGTCGATAAAAGCACTTTCTCTTTCTATTTTTTCATTAATTGCCCTAATGTCTAATGCAGTAGCATTTTCTTCCATAATCTAATATTTAAAAAGCCGTGAAATTAGTATTTAATTTTAACAGTGCAAATTGAAAATTTATTTAAATGCAAGTTGTTAACGTTACGTTAAAATATGTTTGAATGCCTTGGTTTTAAGGATGATTTATGATTTTGTTTTCATAAATTTAAAATCTCAAAACTTATCATCGTGAAAACACATTCTTAGTCATTGAAACTTTGGGTGAATGAAATTTGAGAATATATATTTTTAAAACTCTTATATCTCTCTGATTCTAATTTTCTAGTCTATAAAATCCCGTTATAAAACTGAAAACCTTTGCTGATGGCAAAGGTTTTCAGTTTTATTTTGAAATCTGTTCATCAATATGCTTTTCAATAAAATCTGTAAAAGAAGGTTTCGTTTTTTTATAGTAGGAAGGGTTTCCATATTCATCTTTATGAATTTTCATTTCATCATAAGCATAAACTGGCGGATTATCTCCCTCATTTAAAAAGAAAAATAAAAATTGGTCACCACCATATTCTGCAAAAGCAAAGAAATTTCTTAAGCCTAAGCCAACATTATTAAAGCTTTCTTCCGCTTCTTCTTGGATTCCCTCCAGATTATCGAAACCTCTATTCCAATCACCTAATATTCCATCTCTATTACCAGCTATAAACAAAAACTCTTTATATGCTTTCGGAAAGCCTAAATTTAGTTTTTCTTCAAGAACTGAGATATCAATTTCTGAAACCCCAATCTTGCTTATTCTTTTGTTACTGGCATATATATTCTCTAGATTTTTTAAATATTCTAATTTCATTTTCTTACTTATTTAAAGGTTTTTTAACTTCTAAATTTGGGTATAATTCCAATAATTTTTCTCCATTTTTTGCTCTAGAAGTTACGCTTGAAGCTATACTTGCCATTTTCTCAACATTTTGAGTACTACTTCTTAAATTTGAAGTCATCTCTTCTAAAGAAGCAGCTGTTTCTTCAAGATTTGAAGCGGTACTTGTTGAACTTTCATTTAATTTTTCAACATTACTCAAAAGTATATTTGAACTTTCAGATAAAGTTTCTCCATTTTTTTTGTTTTTAATGAATACCTATGGTACTAATTATTTGGTTATTGTTGGTAAGGAAAATATACTTCGTAATATAATTGTTGGATGCTCTGCTTTAGGATTTGTATTAACTTGTTTTTTTACTATTCAATTCAGCTACATAGGTGCATCTATTACAGTAGTTTCAGTTTGGGGAATTCGAGGGATGCTGACGTATTATTATGCAATAAAATGTAAGAAAAATGGTTAATTTATTGATAGCAGGAGATTTTTGTCCTAATGATCGTGTGGCTAGATTAATAGAACAAGAGGAATATTCAGATATATTAGGTGAGATAAAGCCTATAATTGCTCAAATGGATTATTCATTGATAAATTTGGAATGTCCTATAGTAGAATGTCCAATTAAACCCAAAGAGAAGCAAGGACCTAATTTGAAGGCATCTCAGTTAGCAGTTAAATTGATTAAATATGTTAATTTTAAATGTGTTACGCTTGCTAATAATCATTTTCTTGATTATGGAGATGAAGGAGTGTCTCATACATTAAATATTTTGCGATATGAGCATTTGGATTTTGTAGGAGGGGGCGAGGATTTGTCGAGAGCTTCTGGTATTTTATATAAAGATATAAATGGGAAAAAAATTGCTTTTATAAACTGTTGTGAACATGAATTTTCTATAGCTACAGAGCATTCGGCTGGCGCTAATCCTTTGAATCCAATACAACAATATTACGCGATTGTAGAAGCGAAAAATAAAGCTGATTATGTAATTATAGTTGTTCATGGTGGGCATGAATACTTTCAATTACCCAGTCCTCGTATGCAAGAAATATATCGCTTTTTTGTTGACATAGGTGCAGACGCTGTAATTAATCATCATCAGCATTGTTATAGTGGTTATGAGGTGTATAAAGAAAAGCCTATATTTTATGGGTTGGGTAATTTTTGCTTTGATAAAAATACTCAA
>OGQD01000184.1_pt1 | contig 51489 bp, 49 predicted proteins | sample 1553091 | NCBI WGS metagenome assembly OGQD01 (sample SAMEA2580290, study PRJEB22360) | human gut metagenome | biome: human gut; feature: human-associated habitat; material: faeces | place: Denmark | collected 2008/2010
CAGGGCGACGCGCGCCGGCGGTGGCCGGCCCGCGGCGGCTGCGGCTGTCCGCCATGCGCCCGAGGGGAATGCCGCACAGGGTGTAGAACAGCGCGAAGGACAGGCCCATCAGCAGGCTCATCTGCGTGTCGCTGATTTCCAGGTCGCGGCGGATGGGGCCGACCAGCAGGTTGAGAATCTGTCGGTCGATGAAGGAAAGCACATAGGCGACCATGAGGATCGCAACCGTGGACCAGGCCACGGCACTGGAGGGGTAGCCGTTATTGTTGTTGTTCATGCCGGGCTCCTGATACGCCGCCAATCGCGGCGAAGGCGAAGGGGAGACCGGCAGAGTAGGCATTGCGAACACACAGCGCGCGCACTATCAGGTCTCTGAATGCGTGCGTCGGCCGTTGGCTGATGAATGGGTGGTCAGAGGCTGGCCGCCGGGTTTCAGCAGGGGCGCTCCTACGAAGAGCAGGCAAGTACCGGAGATACTCTCACCCCAGCCCTCTCCCAAAGGGAGGGGGGGCAATCCGAGCCGGCTGACGCTGAGCTTTCATCCTGTACCGAACGCTCCCCTCTCCCTCTGGGATAGGGTCAGGGTGAGGGGAAGCCAGAGCGCCGAAGTCGATCAGATCGCGGCAGGCGTCCGCTCACACAGCTTGGCCAGCGCGCGCGCCCACAACTCCTGGTCATTCAGGCAAGGCACCAGCACCAGCTCCTCGCCACCTGCCGCGCGGAACTGCTCGTTGCCGCGCTGGCCGATTTCTTCCAGCGTCTCGATGCAATCGGCGACGAAGGCCGGGCACATCACCAGCAGCCGTTTCACGCCCTGCTTGCCGAGTTTGTCCAGCTGTGCCTCGGTATAGGGCTCGATCCACTTGTTGCGTCCCAGACGCGACTGGAAGGACACCGACCAGCGCCCGTCCTCCAGCCCGGCACCCGCGGCGAAGTCTTCGGCCGTGCGCAGGCATTGGCTGCGGTAACAGACAGCCATGACATCCTCGTGCACGCCCCGGCTGGAGCTGGCGGTGAGGTCGTGGCTCTTGTCCTTCACCAGCTTGCGGATGTGAGACTCGGGCAAGCCATGGAAGCTCAGCAACAGATGGTCGTAGGGCTGCTCCAGATAGGGCTTCACGCTATCCACCAGCGCCTGACGGTACTCGGGCTCCGCGTAGAACGGCGGCAGCACCTTCAGCTCCAGCTTGAGGCCATGCTCGCGCATTACACGGCGGGCTTCCTCGATGGCGGTGGTGGTGGTGCTGTCGGCGAACTGCGGGTAGAGCGGCGCGAAGGTCACCTGGGTGATGCCCTGCTGGCTCAGGCGCAGCAGCGCACCCTCGATGGACGGCTCGCCGTAGCGCATACCCAGCTCCACCGGGCCATGCGACCAGAACGGCCGGACGGCCTCCTGCAGGCGGCGGCTCAGCACGACCAGCGGCGAGCCGTCGTCCCACCAGATCGATGCATAGGCATGGGCGGACTCCTCCGGGCGCTTGCGCAGCACCAGCGAAACCAGCAGCCGGCGAATCGGCCAGGGCAGATCGATCACGTAGGGGTCCATGAGGAATTGATCGAGGTAGCGGCGCACGTCCTCGACCCGGGTGGAAGCCGGCGATCCCAGGTTGACCAGCAGGAGGGCGTTTTGGGTCATGCAGTGTCCTTAAACCGGTGCGGTAGGCGGTCATCGTGCGGGCTGCGCAGTTTACACGCAGCTCGCACCATCAAGAGGCCCCGAGGCTGTCACCGATGTCGCAGGGCCTCGGCAGGCCGGGGTTCAGCGGGCCTCGCGAAGCACGTCGGCCAGGGCCTCCTTCAGCTCCGGGAAACGAAACTCGAAGCCGGCGTCCAGCAGGCGTCGCGGCACGATGCGCTGGCCGCCCAGCAGCAGGGTCGACATCTCGCCCAGCAGCAGGCGCAGGGCGAAACCCGGCATGGGCATCAGCGTCGGCCGGTGCAGTGCCTGGCCCAGCTCCTGGGTGAAGTCACGGTTGCGCACCGGCTGCGGCGCGCAAGCATTATAGGGACCCTCGGCATCGGCCTTGCGCAAAAGAAAATCGATCAGGGCGATCTGGTCCTCTATATGGATCCAGGACATCCACTGGCGACCGTCCCCCAATCGCCCGCCCGCGCCCAGGCGGAACGGCGGCAACAGGCGCTTGAGGAAGCCACCTTCGGGCGCCAGCACCAACCCGGTACGCACCAGGACCACACGGATGCCCAGTGCCTCGGCCTCGCGGGCGATCTGCTCCCAGGCCAGGCACAGCTCGCTGGCGAAGTCTTCGCCGGCCGCTGCGCTGTTCTCTTCCAACGGGCGCTCACCCGCGTCGCCATACCAGCCGACCGCCGAGCCGTTGATCAGCACTGCCGGGCGCTGGCTGAGGCTTTCCAGCCAGGCCACCAGGCGCTCGGTCAGGCGCACCCGGCTGTCCCACAGCAAGGCCTTGCGCCGGGCACTCCACGGCTTGTCGGCAATCGGCTCGCCGGCCAGGTTGACCACTGCGTCCAGCGGCCCGTCGCCATAGCCTTCGAAGTCGGCGATGCCGCGCACCGTCTCGCCGCACAGCGACGGAACGCGCTGCGGCTGGCGGCTGAGCACGGTGAGCTGGTGCCCCTCGGCGCTCCACTGGCGGCAGAGGCGGCGGCCGATCAGGCCGGTACCGCCGGTCAAGAGAATATGCATGGCGAACTCCTTGTTGCGTTGTTCCACCTTCCATCAGTCTGGACGAGAGGGAGGCGATTGCATTGACACTCCCTCTGCGGCGAGGTCTACGCTGTAAGTGCCGGAACCCGAGCCGGGCTCATCTCTGAATGAACCGATGCGGCACCGAAGGTTCCGATGATCGGATTCCTATCGATGACGAGCGCAGACAGCTGAAACACAATTGTACAGATAGTTTCGTTTGTACAAGAGTATCCCGCTCGTTACGCTGAAAGACACAGAATACGAGGCATGTCATGAGCGCCCCCATTGCCATTATCGGCACCGGTATCGCCGGACTCTCGGCGGCCCACGCCCTGCGTGACGCCGGACAGGACGTCCAGCTGTTCGACAAGGGCCACGGCAGCGGCGGCCGGATGGCCAGCAAGCGCAGCGAGGCCGGTGCACTGGACCTCGGCGCACAGTACTTCACCGCCCGCGACCGGCGCTTCCTCGACGCCATTCAGCAGTGGCGCGAGCATGGCTGGGTCGCCGAATGGGACCCAGCCCTCTACCAGTACCGCGACGGCGAGCTCAGCCCCTCTCCCGACGAGCAGCCACGCTGGGTCGGCACCCCGCGCATGAGCGCGATTACTCGTGCACTGCTGCAGGACCAGGTCGTCACCTTCGCGTGCCGCATCACCGAGGTATACCGCGGCGAGGAGCACTGGCACCTGCAGGACTCCGAGGGGCAGACGCACGGTCCGTTCAGCCGCGTGCTGGTCGCCACCCCTGCGCCACAGGCCGCCGCCCTCCTGGCCAGCGCGCCTAAGCTGGCCGCCGCCGCCGCGAGCATTCCCATGGAACCCACCTGGGCCGTCGCCCTGGCCTTCCGCGAACCGCTGGATACGCCGGTGCAAGGCTGCTTCGTCCACGAGGGCCCGCTGTCCTGGCTGGCCAGCAACCACTCCAAGCCGGGGCGCGACGAACAACTGGACACCTGGGTGCTGCACGCCGCCAGCGGCTGGAGCAAGCAGCACATCGACCTGCCCAAGGAAAGCGTGATCGAACACCTGCGCGGGGCCTTCGCCGAGTTGATCGGCTGCGCCGTGCACGCGCCCGACTTCGCACTCGCCCACCGCTGGCTCTACGCCCGGCCCATGGAAGCCCATCAGTTCGGCGCCCTGGCCGATGCTGACCTGGGCATCTACGCCTGCGGCGACTGGTGCCTTTCCGGTCGCGTCGAAGGCGCCTGGCTGAGCGGCCTGGAAGCCGCCCGCCGCCTGCTCGAACACCTCTGATCGCGCACGGCCCTCACCTTCCAAAGAGGCCGTGAAGCCCCACGCTGGCGTCGCGCCCCTGTACAAAGCTTTGCACTTGTACAGGCTTGCGTCTATCCTGGCCGATAGTTGTACAAATAAATCATCATGTACAAGAAATCGGTCAAAACCATGTCCAGCATCCCGCCACGTCCCAAGCTCGGCATCAGCGCCTGCCTGCTGGGCGAACCGGTGCGCTACAACGGCGGGCACAAGGCCTCGCGCCTGTGCCTGGACGTGCTCAGCCGCTATTTCGACTTCGTCCCGCTGTGCCCAGAAGTCGCCATCGGCCTCGGCGTGCCACGCCCAACCCTGCGCCTGGTGGGCGACCAGGATGATCCCCGCGCGCTGATCCAGCGCGAGGGCGGCCGCGACGTCAGCGAAGCCCTGCGCAATTTCGGCCGCCAGCAGGCCACTCTGCAGCAGGACATCTGTGGCTACATCTTCATGCAGCAATCGCCCTCCTGCGGCCTGCACCGGGTGAAGCTGTACCGCTTCGACGGCCAGTTGCGCTCAGCGGGCGGGCGCGGGCTGTACACGGAAACCTTCTGCGCCGCGCGCCCGGAACTGCCGGTGGAAGAAGAAGGCCGGCTCAACGATCCGGTAATCCGCGAGAACTTCCTCACTCGCGTCTTCGCCTGCGCCGAATGGCAGAAGCTCTGTACCCAGGGCCTCACGCGCCATGCAGTGATCACCTTCCACTCGCGCTACAAGTACCAGCTGCTGGCACACAACCCGCGTCAGTACAGCGCCCTCGGCCAGCGTCTGGCGAAGATCGGCGAACAACCGCTGGAAGACTTCGCCCCGGGCTATTTCCGCGACTTCATGCAGGCCCTGGGTAGTTGCGCCACCCGCGGTACCCACAGCAATGTCCTGCAGCACCTGGCCGGCTATCTCAAGCACGACCTGCCCTCCGCCGAGAAGGCCGAGATGCAGCGCCTGATCGATCAGTACCGCGAAGGCGTGATACCGCTGGTGGTGCCGCTGACCCTGCTCAAGCACCACTTCCGCCTGCACCCGCACCCCTACATCGACGCTCAGGCTTACCTGCAACCGCACCCGGAAGACCTGAGCCTGCGCAATGCCATCTGACGTACCCACAGGATCCCCATGAACCCCGACCACCCTCACCGCGAGTCGGACGACGACTACCGCCAGGCCCTGGCCGACGGCTGGCTGCCGATCCGCGAAGTATCCCGGCGCACCGGCGTCAACCCGGTCACCCTGCGCGCCTGGGAACGCCGCTACGGCCTGGTCGTCCCCCAGCGCACGCCCAAGGGCCACCGCCTCTACTCCGAAGCGCAGATCTCGCGCATCCAGGCCATCCTTACCTGGCTCGGCCGAGGCGTGGCAGTGAGCAAGATCCGCGCGCTACTCGACGACAACGCGCCGCTGCCGGTGGACACCTCCGCCTCCCCCTGGGACGACCTGCGCCAGCAATGCATCGCCGCCATCGGCCGAATCAGCGAGCGCCAGTTGGACGAACTGTTCAATGGCGCGCTGGCGATCTACCCCGCACAGACACTCTGCGAACAATTGATGCTGCCGCTGCTGGACGAACTGGAACGGCGCTGGCAGGGCCAGTTCGGTGCGCAGCTGGAACGGGTGTTCTTCCATACCTGGCTGCGCACCAAGTTCGGCACCCGCCTGTACCACCACAACCGCCAGCAACGCGGTGCCCCGCTGCTGCTGGTCAACCAGTCCGGCTTGCCGCTGGAGCCAGGCCTGTGGCTCACCGCCTGGCTGGCCAGCAGCGCCGGCTGCCCACTGGAAATATTCGACTGTCCGCTACCGCCGGGCGAGTTGGCACTGGCGGTGGAGCGACTGCAGCCACGCGCCGTGCTGCTCTACTCCAGCCACACGCAGAACCTGTTGCAACTGCCCAGACTGCTGGCTGGCGTCGACTGCCCGCGCCTGCTGGCCGGCCCCGCCACTGCCATCCACCCCGATGCGCTGCAGGAACTGGCCATCGGCGAACCGCCGCTGCACCTGGCGAGCGACCCAGTCGCCGCGTTCGACCTGCTGCGCGAGCTGCACCTGCTCAACGGGGAGGCTGCATGAAGCGCCAACTCGTCTGGCTGCGCACCGACCTGCGCCTGCGCGACAACAGTGCCCTGCATGCCGCCGCCGAGCGCGGGCCGGTGATAGCCCTTTACCTGCTCAGCCCCAGCCAGTGGCAACGCCACGACGATGCACCGAGCAAGGTCGACTTCTGGCTGCGCAACCTGCGCGAGCTGCGCACCGGCCTCGGCGAGCTGCACATCCCGCTGCTCATCCGCACAGCGGACCACTGGGACGAGGCACCGAAGGTCATCGCGCAACTCTGCCGCGAGCTGGACATCGAGACGCTGCACGTGAACGAGGAGTACGGCGTCAACGAAACGGCCCGCGACGCCGCCGTGGAGAGGGAACTGGTGCACAGCGGTGTCCGCTTGCGCAGCCACCTTGACCAGCTGTTCTTCACACCCGGCACCATCCTCACCAAGAGCGGCACCTACTTCCAGGTCTACAGCCAGTTCCGCAAGGTCTGCTACGAACGCCTCAACCTGGGCGTACCCAGCCTTGTGCCTGCGCCCCGCTCACAGCAGGAGCTGAATATCGCCAGCGATGAGGTGCCCGAATACATAGAAGGCTTCGAGCCTCCGCCGCCGCAACTGCGCGAAGAATGGCCCGCCGGCGAAGACGCCGCGCACGAGCGCATCGTGCTGTTCACCGACGAGATCCTCAGGACCTACCAGGACACCCGCGACCTTCCCGCCCGCGACGGCACCAGCCGCCTATCGCCCTACCTGGCCGCTGGCGTGCTCTCGCCCCGGCAATGCCTGCATGCGGCGCTGGCGAATAACCATGGCGAGTTCGAGACCGGCAACAGTGGCGCAGTCAGCTGGATCAACGAGCTGCTCTGGCGCGAGTTCTACAAGCACATCCTGGTCGGCTTCCCGCGCGTGAGCCGGCACCGCGCATTCCGCGAAGACACCGAGAAGCTGAAGTGGCGCCAGGACAAGAAGGACCTGGAAGACTGGCAGCAGGGTCGTACCGGCTTCCCCATCATCGACGCCGCCATGCGCCAGTTGCTCGCCACCGGCTGGATGCACAACCGCCTGCGCATGGTGGTGGCGATGTTCCTGACCAAGAACCTGCTGATCGACTGGCGCGAGGGGGAACGCTGGTTCATGCGCCACCTGATCGACGGCGACCTGGCGGCGAACAACGGCGGCTGGCAGTGGAGCGCCTCCACGGGGACCGATGCGGCGCCCTACTTCCGCATCTTCAACCCGATCTCGCAATCCGAGCGCTTCGACCCGGACGGCCGCTTCATCCGCCGCTGGGTTCCGGAGCTGGCCGGACTGCAGGGGCGCGCGCTGCACGATCCGTCGAAGCAGGGCCTGTTCGGGCCTGACGGTTATCCACAGCCGATGTGCGACCTCTCGGCCACGCGGGAGCGGGCGCTGGAGGCGTTCAAAAGCCTCGCAAACTCCCGCTGAGGCCCCCTCTTCGTGGGTGCGGCTGAACCTCGATATGGCGCACATAAAAAAGCCGGGCGCTGGGCCCGGCTTTTTGTCAGCGATCTGTTACAGCGGATGCGTGTAATAAAGGCTGTAGGATTCGATGCCATCGTTCGGCTGGCTGATACCGGCGTTGGAGTAGTGCATGGCCCGGACACCCAAGGCCTGGCCCTCGCCGAAACGCAGGCCGACGCCCAGGCGATCCTCGAAGTTGAAGGCGCCACCCAGGTTCTGGTCGCCGACACGGGAACCGCTGAATACGGCTACGCCGATACCTGCCTCAACGAAGGGTTTGACCTTCTCGCCGGAAAATTCGTAGACGAATACCGGGCTGAAGGACAGCGAGTGGCGGCCACTGGCTTGGTCACCGCCTTCCCAGTAAGTGTAGCCGGCGTCCCAGTAACCGGTGAGGCGGCCCGTCGAAGTTTCCCACCAACTCTTGTCCCAGTCGAAACCCAGGCCCAGTCGGTAGGTCATGTCGTTCTGCCCGGTGAAACCGACAGCGCCGGTCAGGCTGGCTGCCTGCGAAGAGACCATGTATCCGAGAGTCAGAGCTGCCACAGTGGCAAGCGAGAGCAGTTTCTTCATCGAAACGTCCTTTATTAGAAAGCTGAATGAAAAATCCCCGCGAATAGCTGGCAATTATAAGGCCATTTGTCAGCATTTACTGACAGACCAAAGTAGATAGCTAGCTATTTTTCCATCAGCCAGGGAAGTGACTGACAGGTTCGTCAGTTCCCCAGAGCACTGGCAATACCGGTTCAAAGGCTTCGACTGCGCCGCTGGTCCATAGCTCAATTTTTTTTGCGTGGCCTTCAGCCAGCATCCCCCGTGCCTGCAGCACCCGCTCAAGCTGGCGAGCTACGGCAGCCCCCGTGTCGATCAGCGAAACGTCGGCCGGCACCAGTTGGCGCAGCAGCGGGCGCAAAAAAGGATAGTGCGTGCAGCCCAGGATCAGCGTGTCGCAGCCTTCGGCCAGCAACGGCGCAACATAACTCATCAGCAGTTCACGGGTCTGGGGGCCGTCCAGATCGCCCAGCTCGATGCGCTCCACCAACCCAGGACAAGGCTGGGTGATAACCCTCACATCGCTGGCGAAACGATCCAGCAACGCGGCGAATCGCGCACTCTTCAAGGTCCCGGTGGTGGCGAGTACGCCCACCACACCGCTGCGGGTCGCCTCGGCGGCGGGCTTCACCGCCGGCTCCATGGCAACGATGGGCAGCTGTGGATAAAGCTCGCGCAGGTCGGCGGCCGCAGCGGCCGTTGCAGTGTTGCAGGCCAGCACCAACGCCTTGGCGCCACGGCCCAGAAGGAATTCGGCGATGGCACGGCAACGCGCGCGGATGTACTCGGGAGTCTTCTCGCCGTAGGGCACATGGCCGCAGTCGGCAAGATAGATCAGCGATTCATGGGGCAGCCGCGCGCGGATTTCGTGGAGGACGCTCAGGCCGCCCACGCCGGAGTCGAACACACCGACCGGCGCGGCATCAGCCATGCGCCGCTCCGCACACGGCGCACTGCGGATCGCGCTTGACCCGCAGCTCGCGGAAGCGCGAGCCCAGCGCCGCGCGCGTTGGCAGGCGGCCCCCCAGCGCCTGGCCGAAGCCAGCCAGCAGCTTCAGCGCTTCCAATGCCTGCAGGCTGCCCACCAGGCCCACCAGCGGACCGACCACGCCGGCCTCGCTGCAAGTCAGCTCGGCTTCGCTGCCATGGCCATAGAGGCAGTGGTAGCAGGGGCTTTCCTCACGGCGCGGGTCAAACACCGAGAGCTGCCCTTCCAGGCGAATGGCCGCGCCACTCACCAGCGGCTTCTTCGCGGCAACGCAGGCGGCGTTGACCGCCTCCCGGGTGCCGAAGTTGTCGCAGCAATCCAGCACAAGGTCGACGGCGCCAACCGCGGCCTTGAGGGAGTCGGCGTCCAGCGCCTGGCGATGGGCGACCAGCTTCACGTCCGGATTGATCGCCGTGAGGCGGGCAATGGCGGAATCCACCTTGCTCACTCCCACGCTGTTGCTGTCATGGATGATCTGCCGCTGCAGGTTGGTCAGGTCGACCGTATCGAAGTCCGCCAGGTGCAGCTCGCCAACGCCGGCGGCGGCCAGGTACAACGCCACCGGAGCGCCGAGGCCGCCGAGGCCGACGATCAGTACGCGGCTATCTTTCAGGCGTAATTGGCCGTCCACGTCGATCTGTGGCAGCAGTATCTGCCGGCTGTAACGCAGCAGTTCGTTGTCGGTCAGCATGTCCAGCGCCCCAGGCTGATGCGCTCGTGGCCACCCAGGTCGCGGCGACTTTCCACGGCAGTGAAGCCACGGCCTTGCAGCAGGTCGCGCACGGCGTCAGGTTGGTCGAAGCCGTGCTCGAGCATCAGCCAGCCGCCGTTTTCCAGGTGGTCCGGCGCCTGGTCGATGATCAGGCGGATATCGTCCAGCCCGTCCTGCCCGGAGACCAGCGCGCTCGAAGGCTCGAAGCGCACGTCGCCCAGCTTGAGGTGCGGGTCGGTACTGGGAATGTAGGGTGGGTTGCTGACGATCAGCGAGAAGCGCTCGCCATCGACCGCAGAGAACCAGTGACTGGCACGGAAGGCGACATTGGTCAGGCGCAGCCGTTCGCGGTTGCGCTCGGCCAGGGCCACGGCCTCGGGAATGCGGTCCACACCCAGCACTTGCCAGCTCAGGCGCTCACAGGCCAGCGCGAGGGCGATGGCGCCAGTGCCGGTGCCCAGGTCGAGCACGCGGGAAGGCGAGGCCGGCAGCAGCGCCAGCGCGGTCTCCACCAGCAGTTCGGTGTCCGGGCGCGGGATCAGGGTATGCGGCGCGACTTCCAGGTCCAGGCTCCAGAAGCCCTGGCGGCCAAGGATGTAGGCCACCGGCTCGCCGGCTAGGCGGCGCGCCAGGTAGCGGTCGAAGAGGTCGTGCGCCTCGCGGCTGACCACGCGTTCGGGCCAGGTGCGCAGGAAGCTGCGCGGTTTGCCCAACGCGGCGGCGAGCAACAGCTCGGCATCCAGGCGCGCACTGGGCGAGTCCGGCAATTGCGCCTCGTTGAGCAGAGTCATGATGGTTGCCATGGTCTGTCGCTCTCTTAATCGCCGAGCGCGGCCAGCTGGTCGGCCTGGAACTCTTGCAGCAAGGGCTCGATCACTTGCTCCACCGCGCCTTCCATCACTTCGCCCAGGGAATACAGGGTCAGGTTGATGCGGTGATCGGTGACGCGCCCTTGAGGGAAATTGTAGGTGCGGATGCGCTCGGAGCGATCACCCGAACCGACCAGCAGCTTGCGCGTGCTGGCGATCGCCTGCTGGGCCGCAGCCTGCTGCTGGTCGTTGAGCTTGGCCGCCAGCCAGGCCATGGCCTTGGCGCGGTTCTTGTGCTGCGAACGCTCTTCCTGGCACTCGACCACAATGCCCGACGGAATGTGCGTGATGCGCACCGCCGAGTCGGTCTTGTTCACGTGCTGGCCGCCGGCACCGGAGGAGCGGTAGGTGTCCACGCGCAGGTCGGCCGGGTTGATCTCGATGGCCGCCTGTTCGTCCGGCTCGGGCAGCACCGCGACGGTGCACGCCGAGGTGTGGATACGACCCTGGGACTCGGTCGCCGGCACACGCTGCACGCGGTGTGCGCCGGACTCGAACTTGAGCTTGGCGAAGACGCTTTCGCCCTCGACGCGGGCAATCACTTCCTTATAGCCGCCATGCTCTCCCTCGTTCTCGGACATGACTTCCACACGCCAGCCCTGCTTCTCGGCGTAGCGCGAGTACATGCGGAACAGGTCGCCGGAGAAGATCGCGGCTTCGTCGCCGCCGGTGCCGGCGCGGATTTCCAGGAAGACGTTGCGGCCGTCGTTGGGGTCCTTGGGCAGCAGCATGCGCTGCAGGCGGTCCTCCAGGCCAACCAGCGCAGTCTTCGCTTCGGCGACCTCCTCCTCGGCCATCTCGCGCAGGTCCGGGTCGCTGTCCTTGAGCAGCGCCTGGGCGCCTTCAAGATCGGACTGCACCTTGCGGAACTCGCGGAAGGCAAGGATCACCGGCTCCACCTCGGCGTACTCACGGGAGTAGGCGCGGAACTTGGTCTGGTCGCTGATCACCTCGGCGTCGCCCAGGAGCGCAGTGAGCTCTTCGAAGCGATCGCTGAGGATATCCAGCTTTTTCAGGAGGGACGCTTTCATCGCTTGTCAGTGCCCTCCTCGAGGGCGAACAGTTCCTGCGCGACGGCCAGCGCATCGATGCGGCCCTCGGCGGAGAGTTTCTTCATCTGCACGCTGGGAGCATGCAGCAATTTATTGGTCAGGCCACGGCTGAGCTGGGCGATGACTTCCATCGGGTCGGCGCCATTGGCCAGCAGACGCTGGGCCTTCTGGGTTTCCTCGTCGCGCAGGCGCTCGGCCTGCTGGCGATAGGCGCGCAGCACGTCGACCGCGGCCAGTTCGCGCAGGCGCTGCATGAACTCGACGACGCCATCGCCGACAAGCTCCTCAGCGGCCTGGGCGGCGCCCTGGCGGCTCTTGAGGTTCTCGGCGACCACTTCGTGGAGGTCGTCGACGCTATAGAGGTAGACGTCTTCCAGCTCGCCGACTTCCGGCTCGATATCGCGCGGCACGGCGATATCGACCATGAACATCGGCTTGTGCCGGCGCTGCTTCAAGGCTCGCTCCACCGCGCCCTTGCCGAGGATGGGCAACTGGCTGGCGGTGGAACTGATGACGATGTCGCTGTTGACCAGCTCGTCCGGCATGTCTGCCAGCAGGATGGCGCGGGCGCCGAACTGCTCGGCCAGTTGGCTGGCGCGCTCCAGGGTGCGGTTGGCGACCACGATGCGCTTCACGCCCTGCTCGTGCAGGTGGCGGGCGACCAGCGTGATGGTCTCGCCGGCGCCGATCAGCAACGCCTGGCTGCGGCTCAGGTCGCTGAATATCTGCCGGGCCAGGCTTACAGCGGCGAATGCGACCGACACCGGGTTCTCGCCGATGGCCGTGTCGGTGCGCACGGTCTTGGCGGTGCTGAAGGTAGCCTGGAACAGGCGCCCGAGCATCGGCCCGACGGTGCCGGCCTCGCGGGCCACCGCGTAGGCGGACTTCATCTGCCCGAGGATCTGCGGCTCGCCCAGTACCATGGAATCCAGGCCGGCCGCCACGCGCATCATGTGGCGCACGGCTTCCTCATCCTGGTGGACGTAGGCGCAGGCGCGCAGGTCATCGATGCCCAGGTTGTGGTAATCGGCCAGCCAGGCCAGCACGTCGCCGGCATCCGGGTGTTCGATCTCCAGGTAGAGCTCGCTGCGGTTGCAGGTGGAGAGGATCGCGGCCTCGCGGCTGGAGGTCAGCCTGCACAGCAGCTGCAGGGCCTCGACCATCTGCTCGGGAGTAAAAGCCACGCGCTCGCGCACGGCCACGGACGCGGTCTTGTGGTTGATGCCGAGGGCAATGAAGGCCATGCAGAATCGCTGATGCTGATCGGAAAGCCCGCAATTGTCCTACTTAGGCCAGTGAAGGACAACCACCCGCGACGTATCGCACACTGCAAATCGTATACAGGCCATCCAGCGGCGCTTGCCCATGGGATTGGCACTTTCCTTATGTCATGATGGTCCCATTTCGCAGGTCAGGCCCTCGTCCTTCCTCTATGAACAAGTCTCTTGCGCTGCTGACTGCTCTGCTGCTGCTCGGCGGCTGCCAGTCTCTTACACAGAAAAATTCCGACAGTGCTTCCGCGGAGAAGGACAAGGCCGCGGCTGCCCAGAAGGACCAGAAGTACGGCTCCTTCAGCGAGGACACGATGTTCTCGCTGCTGACCGCCGAACTGGCCGGCCAGCGCAACCGCTTCGACATCGCCCTCGCCAACTATGTCGAGCAGGCCAAGGAAACCCGCGATCCGGGCGTCGCCGAGCGCGCGTTCCGCATCGCCGAATACCTGGGCGCCGACCAGGAAGCCCTGGACACCTCGCTGATCTGGGCCAAGGCCGCGCCGGACAACCTCGACGCCCAGCGCGCCGCCGCCATCCAGCTGGCGCGCACCGGGCAGTACGACGAATCCATGGTGTACATGGAGAAAGTCCTCAATGGCCAGGGCGACACCCACTTCGACTTCCTCGCGCTGTCCGCCGCCGAGACCGACCCGGATACCCGCGCAGGCCTATTGCAGAGCTTCGATCGCCTGTTGAAGAAGTACCCGGACAACGGCCAGTTGCTGTTCGGCAAGGCCCTGCTGCTGCAACAGGACGGCCGCCCGCAGGAAGCCCTGCACCTGCTCGAAGACAATTCCGCCAGCAAGCACGACGTCGCCCCGCTGCTGCTGCGCGCCCGCCTGCTGCAGAGCATGAAGCGCAGCGATGAAGCGCTGCCACTGCTCAAGGCCGGCATCAAGGAACACCCGGACGACAAGCGCGTCCACCTCGCCTACGCCCGCCTGCTGGTGGAGCAGAACCGCCTGGAAGACGCCAAGGCCGAGTTCTCCGCGCTGGTCGAGCAATTCCCCGATGACGACGACCTGCGCTTCTCCCTGGCCCTGGTCTGCCTCGAAGCCCAGGCCTGGGACGAGGCCAAGGTCTACCTGCAGGAACTGGTGGAGCGCGACAGCCACGTCGACTCCGCCCACTTCAACCTGGGCCGCCTGGCCGAGGAGCAGAAGGACCCGGAAACCGCGCTCAAGGAGTACGCCCTGGTCGGACCGGGCAACGACTTCCTCCCGGCCCAGCTGCGCTCCACCGAGATCCTGCTGGACCAGAAACGCTATGACGATGCCTCGCGCCGCCTCGCCGAAACCCGCGACCGCCAACCGGACTACGCCATCCAGCTGTACCTGATCGAAGCGGAAGGCCTGTCCAACCGCGACCAGGTCGATCGCGCCTGGAGCGTCATCCAGCAAGGCCTCAAGCAGTTCCCGGACGACCTCAACCTGCTCTACACCCGTTCCATGCTCGCCGAGAAGCGCAACGATCTCGCACAGATGGAGCAGGACCTGCGCCTGATCATCCAGCGCGAGCCGGACAACGCCATGGCGCTCAACGCGCTGGGCTACACCCTGGCCGACCGCACCACCCGCTACAGCGAAGCCCGCGACCTGATCCAGAAGGCCCACTCGCTGAACCCGGACGACCCGGCGATCCTCGACAGCCTGGGCTGGGTGAATTATCGCCTGGGCAACCTCAGCGAAGCGGAAACTTACCTGCGCAAGGCGCTGGAACGCTTCCCCGACCACGAAGTGGCCGCACACCTGGGCGAAGTACTCTGGGCCCAGGGCAAGCAGAGCGAAGCCCGCAAGGTCTGGGCCACCGCCCTGCAAAGCCAGCCTGACAGCGCCGTCCTGCGCGACACCATGTTGCGCCTGACCGGCTCCGGAACCCTCTGATTTATGCGTTTACGTCACCTGATCGGCGCTGCCGCGCTGGCCCTGCTGGCCGGCTGCTCCAGCTTCGGCCCCCACGAAGCCCTGGAAGGCCAGGGCAACGCCACCGCCTGGAATGCCCACAAGGCCCGTATCGCCACCCTCGACGGCTGGCAGATCGACGGCAAGGTCGGCATCCGCGCGCCCAAGGATTCGGGCAGCGGCACCCTGTTCTGGCTGCAGCGCCAGGACTACTACGACATCCGCCTGTCCGGCCCGCTCGGCCGCGGCGCCGCGCGGCTGACCGGCCGCGAAGGCGCCGTGACCCTCGAAGTCGCCGGCCAGGGCCGCTATGAAGCCGCCTCCCCCGAAGAGCTGCTGGAACAGCAGATGGGCTGGCGCCTGCCGGTTTCCCACCTGCTCTGGTGGATTCGCGGCCTGCCCGCCCCGGACAGCAAGAGTCGCCTGACCCTCGACAGCGACAGCCGCCTGGCCAGGCTGCAACAGGACGGCTGGGACGTGGAATACATCCGCTACAGCGAACAGAACGGCTACTGGCTGCCCGAGCGCCTGAAGCTGCACGGCCAGGACCTGGACGTCACCCTGGTGGTGAAAACCTGGCAACCGCGCCAGCTGGGCCAGGCGAGCCAGCAGTGACATGCAAGACCGCCTGACCCTGCCGGCACCGGCCAAGCTCAACCTGTTCCTGCACATCACCGGTCGCCGCGCCGACGGCTACCACGAGTTGCAGACCCTGTTCCAATTTCTCGATCATGGCGACGAACTCCAGTTCGCTGTGCGCGAGGACGGCGAAATCCGCCTGAACACCGACATCGCAGGCGTGCCCCACGACAGCAACCTGATCGTGAAAGCCGCACGCCGGCTGCAGGAACAATCCGGCACGAAGCTGGGCGCCGATGTCTGGCTGGACAAGCGCCTGCCCATGGGCGGCGGCATTGGCGGCGGCAGTTCCGATGCCGCCACTGCCCTGCTGGCGCTGAATCATTTGTGGTCACTGGGCTGGGACGAAGACCGCCTTGCCGCACTGGGCCTGAGCCTGGGCGCAGACGTCCCGGTATTCGTACGCGGCCGAGCGGCATTTGCCGAAGGCGTCGGCGAGCGACTTACGCCAGTGGAACTCGACGAGCCCTGGTTCCTCGTCGTTGTGCCGCAAGTCTTTGTCTCCACAGCAGAAGTTTTCTCCGATCCCGAGTTGACACGGGATACTCCGCCCATTAAAGTTCGCAGCCTTCTCGGGGTGGACGGTCATAACGACTGCCAGCCGGTCGTCGAGAAGCGTTACCCGGATGTACGTAACGCACTGATCCAGCTAGGTAAATTTACCGAAGCGAGATTGACCGGCACCGGAGCTTGTGTGTTTGGGAGCTTCCCAAACAAGGGCGATGCTGATAAAGTTCGCCGCCAACTTCCGGCCACTCTGCCGAGTTTTGTTGCCCAGGGCCGTAACATCTCGATGTTGCACCGAAAGCTGCAAGGCCAGGCCTGAGAAGCAGTAATGTAATCGGTTGTACGATACAGGGGCGTCGCCAAGCGGTAAGGCAGCAGGTTTTGATCCTGCCATGCGTTGGTTCGAATCCAGCCGCCCCTGCCATTAACCCAAGGGGTTATACGTACAGCGTCAACGAACACATTGCTCCGCAAGTTGTAAGCTACAGGGGCGTCGCCAAGCGGTAAGGCAGCAGGTTTTGATCCTGCCATGCGTTGGTTCGAATCCAGCCGCCCCTGCCATTTTCTTCTGGCTCAACCGGGCCTACCCTCAAGCCGACACAGGTACCGCAGCGTGTCCAAAATGATGGTTTTCACGGGGAACGCCAACCCCGATCTGGCACGCCGTGTCGTACGGCAGCTGCACATCCCCCTCGGTGACGTTTCTGTCGGCAAGTTCTCCGACGGCGAGATCAGCGTTGAAATCAACGAAAACGTTCGTGGTAAGGACGTCTTCCTGATTCAACCGACCTGCGCACCGACCAACGACAACCTGATGGAACTGGTGGTGATGGCCGATGCCTTCCGCCGCTCCTCGGCGACTCGTATCACGGCAGTCATCCCCTACTTCGGTTACGCCCGCCAGGATCGCCGCCCGCGTTCCGCTCGCGTGGCCATCAGCGCCAAAGTCGTTGCCGACATGCTGACCGTCGTAGGCGTCAACCGCGTACTCACCGTTGACCTGCACGCCGACCAGATCCAGGGCTTCTTCGATATCCCCGTCGACAACATCTACGGCTCGCCCGTACTGGTCGACGACATCGAAGACCAGCGCTTCGAGAACCTGATGATCGTCTCCCCGGACATCGGTGGTGTGGTGCGTGCGCGCGCCGTCGCCAAGTCCCTGGGCGTCGACCTGGCCATCATCGACAAACGTCGTCCGAAGGCCAACCAGTCCGAAGTCATGCACATCATCGGTGATGTCGAAGGCCGTACCTGCGTACTGGTCGACGACATGGTCGATACCGCCGGCACCCTCGGCCACGCCGCCAAGGCTCTGAAAGAGCACGGCGCCGCCAAGGTCATCGCCTACTGCACCCACCCGGTGCTGTCCGGCCGCGCCATCGAGAATATCGAGAACTCCGTACTGGACGAGTTGGTGGTGACCAACACCATCCCGCTGTCCGCTGCTGCACAAGCCTGTGGCCGCATCCGCCAGCTGGACATCGCTCCGGTTGTCGCTGAAGCCATGCGCCGCATCAGCAATGAAGAATCGATCAGTGCCATGTTCCGCTAAGGCGGGACAGGCCTGACGTAAAGCGCTTCGCCATGTCGGCGGAGCATCAGCAAAATCGCCCGAACGCTGGTCGCAAGCGTCCGGGCGATCTTGTCATTTTGGAGATAGTCAAATGGTTGATTTTGTACTGAATGCCCAAGAGCGTTCCGACCTGGGGAAAGGTGCGAGCCGCCGCCTGCGTCGTAATGCTGGCCTGATCCCGGCTGTGATCTACGGTGGCGAAAAAGCCCCGCAATCCGTCACCCTGGAACTGCGCGAGATTTCCAAACTGCTGGAAAACGAGGCTGCCTTCAGCCACGTGATCAGCCTGAACGTCGGTTCCGCCAAGGAAACCGTACTGATCAAGGCCCTGCAGCGCCATCCGTCCAAAGGCTTTGTCATGCACGCTGACTTCCAGCGCGTCGTTGCCGGCCAGAAGCTGACCGCTCACGTTCCGCTGCACTTCCTGAACGAAGCCACTGCTGCTGGCGTCAAGACTGGCGGCGGCGAGATCTCCCACGTGATCTCCGAAGTCGAAGTTTCCTGCCTGCCGAAAGACCTGCCGGAATTCATCGAAGTCGACCTGGCCAAAGTAGAACTGGGTCAGATCGTTCACCTGTCCGACCTGAAACTGCCCAAAGGCGTAGAGCTGGTGCAACTGGCCCACGGTAACGACCTGGCCGTCGCCAACATCCACGCTTCCCGCGTAGTGAAAGAAGAAGGTGAAGGCGAAGCTGCTGCCGAGTAATCGCGCGCACCATTGCCTTTAAGGAAGGGGCCCCCGTCGTGACTGCCGTACAACTGATCGTTGGCCTGGGAAATCCAGGCCCTGAATACGACCAGACCCGGCATAACGCGGGGGCCCTTTTCGTTGAGCGACTGGCGGACGCGCAACGCGCGAACCTGTCTCTCGACAAGAAGTACTTCGGCCTGGTCGGCAAGTTCAGCCACAAGGGCCGCGACGTTCGTCTACTGATTCCCACCACCTACATGAACCGCAGCGGCCAGGCCGTGGCGGCGCTCGCCGGATTCTTCCGCATTCCGGTCGAAGCCATCCTGGTGGCCCACGACGAACTCGACATGCCTCCCGGCGTCGCCAAGCTCAAGAAGGGCGGCGGACACGGCGGGCACAACGGACTGCGCGACATCATCGCCCAGCTCGGCAACCAGAACGGTTTCCATCGCCTGCGGCTTGGCATCGGCCATCCGGGGCACAGCAGCCTGGTTTCCGGTTTCGTTCTCGGCCGCGCCCCGCGCGCCGAACAGGAACTGCTCGATACCAGCATCGACTTCGCCCTCGGCGTGCTGCCGGAAATGCTCGACGGGGATTGGACCCGCGCGATGCAGAAGCTGCACAGCCAGAAGGCCTGATTACACCTCTATTTCCGCCACGTGGCGCGAGGGACCTAGCATGGGATTCAACTGCGGCATCGTCGGCCTGCCCAACGTCGGCAAGTCCACCCTGTTCAACGCCCTGACCAAATCCGGCATCGCGGCGGAAAACTTCCCCTTCTGCACCATCGAGCCGAACAGCGGCATCGTGCCGATGCCCGACGCCCGCCTCGATGCGCTGGCCGAGATCGTCAAGCCCGAGCGCGTGATCCCGACCACCATGGAGTTTGTCGACATCGCCGGCCTGGTAGCCGGCGCGTCCAAGGGTGAAGGCCTGGGCAACAAGTTCCTCGCCAACATCCGCGAGACCGACGCCATTGCCCACGTCGTGCGCTGCTTCGAAGACGAGAACGTCATCCACGTCTCCAACAGCGTCGACCCCAAGCGCGACATCGAAATCATCGACCTCGAACTGATCTTCGCCGACCTCGACAGCTGCGAGAAGCAACTGCAGAAGGTCGCGCGCAACGCCAAGGGCGGCGACAAGGACGCCTTGGTCCAGAAAGCCCTGCTGGAAAAGCTCATCCCCCACTTCAGCGAAGGCAAACCCGCCCGCTCGCTGATGAAGAACATGGGCGATGACGAGAAGCGCGTCGTGCGCAGCTTCCACCTGCTGACCAGCAAGCCGGTGATGTACATCGCCAACGTCGCCGAAGACGGCTTCGAGAACAACCCGCACCTGGACGTCGTCCGCGCCATCGCCGAAGAAGAAGGCGCCATGGTCGTACCGGTGTGCAACAAGATCGAAGCCGAGATCGCCGAACTCGACGACGGCGAAGAGAAGGACATGTTCCTCGAAGCCCTCGGCCTCGAAGAACCCGGCCTGAACCGCGTGATCCGCGCCGGCTACGAACTGCTGCACCTGCAGACCTACTTCACCGCTGGCGTGAAGGAAGTCCGCGCCTGGACCGTGCGCGTCGGCGCCACCGCCCCGCAGGCTGCGGCTGTGATCCACACCGACTTCGAAAAAGGCTTCATCCGGGCCGAAGTCGTCGCCTACGACGATTTCATCCAGTTCAAGGGCGAACAGGGTGCGAAAGAAGCCGGCAAATGGCGCTTGGAAGGCAAGGAGTACATCGTCAAGGACGGTGACGTGATGCACTTCCGCTTCAACGTCTGAGCCAAACAAGCCATTTCTAGAGCTTTCTTTGCGTTTCTTTTGTTCTGAAAAACCTCATCAAGCCCGCGAAAATAAAGGGTTCTGTATGTTCATGCAATCTCATGAAATGACCTGAGCTTGCATCGAAAAAGTGACTACGCTGGTGTATACGAAGATTGGACGGGGCGACAGAAGGTGTATATGATCCTTCTGTCGTCCCTCATTGCCGATCCCGTGACACCGTGCTTACAGATGCCCACTGCCGTGCTGCCAAGCCGAAGGAGCAGCTCTACCGCCTGAATGACCTTCGCGGCCTCTACCTCGAAGTGAAGCCCAATGGGGTGAAGGCTTGGCGCTACCGCTTCAAGCTGGGCGGCAAGGGGTCGTGGTTCGCGCTAGGCGACTACCCCACCGTCAGCCTTGCCGAAGCGCGAGACAAGTGCGAGGAAGCTCGGAAACTGGTCAAGCAGGGCATCAACCCCGTCCAGCACCGGCAGCTTGAGCGCCTCAAGCGCGAACAGGATTCCGCCAATACCTTCGAGGCCGTCGCCAAAGAATGGCTGGCTCTGCGGGACTGGGAGGACATCACCAAGAAACGCCGCCTGGACATGCTGGAGCGGGTGGTCTTCCCCAGCATCGGCAAGCTCCCGGTGCGCGACATCACCCCGGCGCACGTTCTCGACATCCTCACCAAGACCGTGAAACGCGGTGCGCCGACCGTCGCCGCCGAAGCCAAACGCACCATGTCCGGCATCTTCGAACTGGCGGTCGCCACCTTGCGGGCAGACAACGATCCCGTCTGGCCCGTTCGGAAGGCGTTGCCCGCCAACAAGACGCAACACAAGACGGCGCTGACCACCGCGCAGATTGGCAAGCTGCTCAACGACTTCGACAACCACCGCTGCGGCTATCAGGTCAATTTCTGCATCCAGTTGATGTGGTGGACACTGGCGCGTCCCAGCGAAGCCGCAGAAGCAGAATGGGCTGAATTCGATCTTGATGCGGCGCTTTGGACGATCCCAGCCCGGCGTATGAAAGCCCGCCGCGAGCATGTGATGCCACTGCCAACGCAGGCCGTAGAGATGCTGCGCCGCCTGCACGCCATCAGCGGCGACCGGACGCACCTCTTTCCCGGCAGGGATGACCGCAACAGGCCGATGTCGGTGCATTCGATCCGGCAGGCGCTCAAGGTGCTGGGCTGGAGCGGCACCTACAGCCCGCACGGCACCAGAACCACGGGCAGCACCCGGCTGAATGAAATGGGCTATCGCGCCGACGCCATCGAAGCGCAGCTTGCCCATGCGGAACCCAACTCGGTACGCCGCACCTATAACCATGCCACCTACCTCGAAGAGCGGCGAGACATGATGCAGGCATGGGCGGACAAGCTCGAAATCTGGAAGCGGGAGAGCACAGGTGAAGTCAGTAGAACACAGTGAGTACATGCCCGACACGGAGGTAGGACGCTCCTTATTCAGGGAGCGCCTGATTGCAAAAATTCAGCAACATCGCGATTTCAAGGCGCTGCCACAAGAAATTCAGTCGAGCTACTTTGAGGAGTTAGCTGAACTCACCCTCTTCGGCACCAACAACTGTTCGGTGGAGACACATAGCCCTAGGATACGCAAGCTCGAAAAACTGGCCGACAGTTATCGCCGGGTTGCCAATAGCATTGCACTGCTTTCGGAAATAGATGAGCTGCTGCTCGATGATGCCTTTCAACATAGCATGTCTTTGCAACAGCAAAAGAAACTGATGCGGCAACTGGTTGCTGAGGTTGATGGTCTGATAGGCGCTATGCGTCAGACGCCCTCTGGCACATCTGAGCGGTTTTCACTGCGACTGCAGGGCGCGGGCTTGCTGAAGCAATTGGGCAAGCTGGGGGTGACCTGCAAGATCAACAATGATTTTCAAAAAATCGATCAAGATGATGCAGTGCAGCGCGAGAAAAGCGAGGGCGCACAGCGCTTTCTGCCAGATCTTTCGCAGAGCATGACACTTGCCATGCTCTGCGCGATGCTGGTTCTCTTCAACAATGGTCAGGTCGTCGAATGGAGCTATTGCCGGAGGCTGCTGAAGGAAGGCAAAAAGCATCTCGATTCAGCGACAACTGAATGAACCACCTCTGTGCCAGCACCCCGTTTACGGCACTTTCCACGCGGGCAAGTCTGTTTAAATCACTCACACAGAACGCGGCCAATCCTCAGGTACGAGCTTCAGCCCATCGCGCCAGCGTTCGCGAAGCGCTGCCTGGAAACGCACATCGTCGCTGAAGTCTGGGTGATCGGTGATGAGCACTTGGAACTTGCCTCCTAGTTTCTCCACAACGTCGAAGATCAGGTTGAAGAGGCGCTTAACGGCTTGGCGATCTGCGTCGATCTTTTCCTGCGTTACGCCATTACCGGGCAACGTGTCCGGCGAGAAATGTGCCTGCGACAGCTGATCCAGTAGCAGGAATGAGGGCACCGGTCGTCCTCGGCTAGCGAACCAAGTATGCAACGCTAAGTGTGCGACGATGTGGTAGCCGACGTGATTCTCGCCGCTACCGATCTCGCGCATGGATACCCCCCGCTCAGGCGTGTCGGCCACGATGGTCAGATTGCGTGGGTCGAGGCGCAGCGGTGAATCTGAGTATTCCAGGTCGATTTGCTTGGCATAGTCAGACAGGTGCCTGTTGACGTTGGACAGGCAGGACTCCAGCCTGGCTTGGATGGTCTCGGTGCTGACAACCTCATTGAGCTGAGCCTCTTGCTCCCGCAATTCGTCCAGTCGTACTTGCTGCCCACTCACGTCGGGCACCTGCGGGATATTTTCCATGTAGAGGCTAATGCGCCCCAAGACCATGGCACGCCGTGCCTCGGTGTCTGTAGCCAACTGCAGTCGCTGGTTCGAACGTTTAACAGCTGTGAGCAGGGTGCGGTTGTCGTCGAGGCGGCGCCGTACGTCGGCGAGCTTCTCTTCCACTTCCTGAATTGCTGTCGCGATGCGGGGTGTCGCTGAGTCCATTGCACCACTACGCTCGCCAATGTAGTCCTGTGCTGCGCGCAGATCGCTGACCGAAGGCACCTGCGACGCCTCAGGCAAGCCTTGCAAGCACAGCGGGCAGGCGTGTCCTGGCGCATCGTGCTCGAAAATCGTCACCGCTTGGAGTCGAGCAGCGTGCTCGCGGGCCTCAGCGGCGTAGCCTTTGGAATTGCCTTCGAAGCTACGAGCTCGCTCCAGAGTTGATTGGAGTGTGCGCTGCTCGCGCACAAGCTCACTGCGCACATCAGAGAGGCGACGGAACTCGACGTCTTCGTCAGCTTCTGAGGCTGCCGAAGGCACCGGGGTGTTCTGGATTGTGCGTAGAGCCTCGATTTTCTCCTGCCAGGGGGCACTGTCATCGAGCACAGTCAGGCCGACCGCTTTCGCTTCGGCCAGCAGCGTATCTGCGCGGCTAAGTCCTTCACCACGGATGGCGGTGGCCTCGGCAAGCCTGCGCTCGATCTGCCGAATATCTGCGCGCACGCGCTTGAGCTCCTGCTGTTTCGCCACGTAGTCTTCGGTGACAGCACCCAGGAAATACGGCAGGGTGTCCTTGATGGCTTGGGCCACGAAACGGTCGCTCGAACCGTGGAACAAGTGCTTTCGCTGCGCAATTTCGGTCTGCGACTGGAAGCAGAACGTGAGGGCGTGGCTGATCGAGGCGGCCAGCGGATCCCGGCTCTGACCTGGCGGTGGTTCGTACAGATAATCGGACATACCAACCCAGGACGCCAAAAGCGCACGCAGGCCGTCACGGTTGGTAGTCTGGCGCAGCACATTGGCTGCGGGGATCGCCACTGTGTTGTCGGTCTGAACGTAGATCGCCTCGTTGGATTTACCGTCGCCATTCGGCAGTTGGCGCGCCACGAAAGCCTGGCCTCGCCCCGTTTCCAGAAGCAGACCAAACCAGGCAACGTTGCGGCGCACCTTGCCTTCCGGCACATCAATCTCTTTGGCCCCAAAGCAATAGTCGATGACGCCAAGGATGGCTGACTTACCCGTGCGAGAGTCGCCCGAGATAATGTTGACGCGACCCGGCTCGAAAGGCACTACGCGGTGCCGCCCATCATGGCTATAGATCACGACTGCGCGAATCTGGATCATGTCTTTACTCCCAACAGCGCCAGCACGGTCGGGGGCGCCCCCGCTTTGCACAGCCATCGTCCGACGAACGTCGCCTGATGCATACAGTCCCTCACCTCCTCGCTCGATGTTCGGAGGTAGGTGTTCATTTTTCTCGCGGCGATGCTTCCCGCTTCGATCCGTTGACCATCGAACGACAGCAGCCCCTGCTGTGTGCCGAACAGCAGTGCCTCCCGCACCGTCTCACGCAGTACGACCACGCCTTTGGCAACCGCTGAACGCTCCAGCGGATGGTCATTCACCCAGGTCGCGAGCGACGAAGTGATCGTGCGTGGCAGTTGGTCACGCGTCTGCCCGCGCAACACCAGGCTGGCGCCCACGAACGCCAGCGCAAGTGGCAAACCATCCTCGTTGCTGCCGAGTGCCGTTGCCTCAGTGCGATAGCCACGCGCAAGGTGCCACACGGCAATTGCGCAGAAAGCCGGGTTGAGCAAGTTGCGCTGCTCGATGGCGCGCTCCTGCCAAACGCTCATATCGCACCCCCTTCTCCGGTTTCGCTAAAGATGGCCCGTAGCCGGGCCTGGAAGTCTGGGTGCCAGCCCAAGCGCTGGTCTTCGGCCAACATGTGCAGTGAACCCCGGCAAACCCAGGGAACGTTCACGCCCGAACGGATCGGCACATGTGCGTCCTCGGCCCATTTCAGGATGGCGCGTCCGGCACGGGCCATGGATTCCTCAGTGGGCTCAGCACCAAGTTCGTCGCAAGCTTGAGCGAACTGCAGCTCCCATTCGGTATGCAGGCGCTGGTCGTATTTCTGCAGATCGGCGTCGAACAGCAGGTCGTCGCGGGTCCAGGCTGAACGCTGCCGGAATGCTTGCAGGTAACTCGTAATCGCGTTGCGGATACGCAGTTGGCTACCCCCAACCAGTTCCACCTGCTTATAAAAGGGACGGTTGGCGAATTCCGGCAACTGATCCAACGCAACCATCAATGCGTCGAGCTCGTCGTCGATGGGCAGCGATTCAGGCTTTAGTGACTCCTGGATTTCCGTGATCTGGGCATCGATCTCCGCACGCGGGATACCGCCTCCAGGATGGATCAACTCGCAAAGTACGCGTTTGAACCACCAGCCCTCCAGCATCTGAACGGACAGAGCTTGATGGTGCAGTGAGACATGGTAGAGCTCGGATTGCAGTTGCGCCTCTATGGCCGCCGCATCAGGCTGGGATGGCACGACATAGATTCGTGCCAGCAGAGCCTCCCTTTCCGCCTCATCCAAGTCCAGATAGGCTTCAAAGGCATCCTTGAGCTCACTGTTGGTCGAACTCGTGGCGGCGTGTTTGAGCCGCTTAGCCGCTTCTGCCACATTGCGTCCCGCCTCCTCGATGCACAGCGCGGCGCAGGCACTGCCTGCTGGGGCGTTCGCCGTCGCAATCAAAAAACGTGTTGCTTCAGGTGGGATCTCACCGCTGGCCAGACCAACGAGCCAGATTCGCAAGGTCTTCCACACCTCAGGGCTCAGGTCGGTCAGGTTGGCTGTCGCGTTGAGCGAGTGTTTGGTTTGCAGCACGGCATCGGGCTGGCCACCGACCTCAAAGCTCACGTCGTCCAGTGTTTCGATGCTGACAGTAAAGTCACTGGTGCGGCTGCGGCGGATAGCCCAGAGCAGGCCAAGCCGAACCTGGTAGAGATAGCCCGTCATCGAACCGGCTGCGCCGAAGGTGGAGATGCTGGAGGGATTCATGGGCATTTGCTTCCGGAATGCGCATCCAGCCAGCGCTGCCCGAGGGCTGTCAGGCGGTAACGTTGACTGCGGCTATTGGGCTTGTCGGGGTGGGTCATCTCGATCACGCCCAGTTCCAGCGCTGGGACGAGATAGGTTTTCCTGAAGTGCTCCCTGTGGGCAAGCCCTACAGCATCCTGCATCGCCTGCCGGGGCATTTCACCTTTCATCTGCACCAGCAGTGCCCCAACTTGCGCGGTAACTTGCGCGGTAACTTGCGCGGTAACTTGCGCGCCGACTTCCTCTGTCGGGACAAGAGATAAAGGATGGCGCGGTAGCCGAATCACGAACGACAGGCGGTCGTCGTCCGTCTCGAACAACGGCGCTGGCGAGCCGTTGGCTGCCATTTCCTTCAGGATTTTCGGGATGCCGGTGGAACGCCCTTCGGTCATCTCCAGTTCTTTCAGGAACTCCCCGATCCGCCGGTTGCGGTAGCGGCGGCTGACGGCGCGCCCGGTTTGAAAATCCTCCAACCGGATCGACCGATCCGGGCCGGGGAAGCTCAGGATGACCAGATCATCGTTACTGATGCGTACCTCGATAGGCTCTCGCTCCTCGTAAGATCGGTGATAGACCGCGTTGACCAAGGCTTCCTCGATGGCGGCGTAAGGGAAGTTCCAGACCCGTGTGGCCTCGGCGCGATCCGGGTGCTTGATGACGGTCTCGCGCAGGAAGTTGCGCTGGATGTAGCTCAAGGCCTCGCGCGTCATCCGTGCCAGCGGGCCTTTGAAAATCTTTTCCTCAAAGCGATCTCCGCCTGCGCCTTCGGGGAACCAGACCACATCGATCTGCACGCCGGGGAAGAAGCGCTCTGGTGCTTCATTGAAAAACAGCAGGCCCACGTTCTTGGGCCACGGTGATTCGGTGGGGCCGCCTGCTACATTCATCTGCCGCGCCAAGGCCTCGACCGACAGGCCCGGCGCATCAGCGGCCAGTTCGCTGCCCACCTCCTGCAAAAAGGCCTGCATTAGCGGCTTGGACAAATCATCGATCCGAGCCGACTGGTTGTAGCGGTCATCGAATGGCACCTTGGCTGCGAGGCTCAACAATTCCTGCTCGTTATCGCCCTTGGCCTCGACCGTGCTGCTGTATTTGCGGATGAAGTACTTCCAGACCTTGTGCTTCGCCGTAACGGCTTCCGGCGCTTTGTAGGGCCGGGTCTGACCGCCCGGTGCCCACAGCACGATCAGCTTGCGCCCTTCGACTTCCTCGATGCTCAACACCGGGAAGTACGGTGGCTGGATCAACTGGCAGTGCGCCAACAGTTCCCGCTGAATTTTGTCGAGCTGATTGTCGGCCAGCCCAACGGGAGGAAACACTGGCTGGCCATTGGCATCGCAATCCTGCCCGATCACCACATAACCGCCGCCGAGGTTTTCGAAGTCGTTGGCGAAGGCGCACAGGGTGCGGATAATCGGGTCAGGATTCCACCCGGTCTTGTATTCGATGCGCTCACCCTCAACGGTGCGTTGGCGCAGCAGGTCATTGAGATTGATAGGAAGCTTGGTGCTCATGCGGGGGCACCTCCAGCACACTTGGATTTGATGAACTCAAAAACCGGCTTGAATGCTTCAAAGTGTGCCCGATCCAATGTTGGAACGACGTCGTTGGCAAACTTGACCTTATCGCCTGAAAACTCAATGATCTGAGCGCCAGCGGATGCTGCCTTCCGTTGGAACCAAGTGCCGACCCATTCGTCTTTAAAGAAAAGTAGCTCAATGGATAAATGGGAATCCTGCCCTCGCCCCCAAGGCTTTCCTGTGTCGTCGAGTACCTGCCGTTTGACGGCATCAACATTTGGCACCGGGAGAAGTGCTGCGTAATGATTTTGATGCCGAAGTCGCTTGACCAATCCCTTATGAGGGTCAGTCACCTCAGCATGGCATGCTTTAGAATCCAGGCCATTCCAATCATCGTAGGCCTCATCGAAATCGAACAAGGCAAACATCTTGCGATCGGGAAAGTTGACTCGAAGCTCATCTCTTGAAAAGAGGTTTCTAAGAAAAATGCGATCAAACGCATTCTGTATTGCAAATGGACATGGCTCCTCTGGGTAGAGTTTCAGCCATGCTGTCTCCAATATCTTTTCATCTGTCACACCTTCGGTAAATAAAACATCACCGGATGTGCTGCGGAGAAAATGATTGATGCTGAGCCGCGCCTCACTTTCAGAAAAAGTTATCAAGCCAGCAGACAGTGACTTGATAACATCTGCCTTGTTTACCTTGGTTAGCGCCACCTTTTCACCGTCAAACTCGAACAAATTGATAACGTTCTCGTTAGCGCAGGTAATTGTTGATGCGCTATGGCTGCTCATCAAAACGTGGCTGGTTTTCGCTGCCGCATCAGTGATGTCGAATACCTGCCGCAAAAACTCAAACTGCCATTCAGGGTGAAGAAAAGCATCCGGTTCATCCAGCAAAATCAGGCAATTGCGGTCTTTAAAGAGTTCGATAATAGAATATATGTAGACCGACTGAAATTGGCCGTCACTGAAATGGCTAATATTGGCCTCTATGCCAGAAGCAAGGCGAAGCGGTACAGAAACGCCGCCCAGCATTCCCAAGGTCTTCAAGTTATCAAACTGCCGGAACAATTCCTGCCATTTTCCGGCAAATTTCTCCTGCAGCTTGCTGATGGACAGGTATAAGATGTAACGATCCTCAGTAGGCAAATAACCCTCTGTCACCGTCAGCTTCTCTGTGTTGTCCCACACACAATCGCTCAAGATGCCGAGAAAATCCTTTGTAATGCCGAGTGGACGCCAATAACGGGAGGCGGCATCAACATTGTCGATGTCGTACTTTTCCTTCTCGCCACCTCGCGCGTAGTCCGGCCGCTGTAAATCAATCCTCAACACAGGCTCGGAAACGTCTGCAGTTCCAGGTTTTGTGATGCCAAGTCTATCGATTTTCAGCTTTTGTCGAATGAATGTGTGAGCTCTGCTATCTAAGGGCTGCACCAGCAATGCCGCCAATAGCAGTGCCTTGTATTCTTGGCCGATACCGAGGAAGCGACGGGAGTCCTCAAGATTGGCTCCTTTGATGCGCCCACGAAATTTCTCTTCGTAGTCGGCAATCAAGTCGGTAACAGTAGTGTTGTGGCCAGAGTAATAGATCAAGACGTTGTCGGGGAATGGTGTTTGCCCCAGCGTTTTGCGATCTTCGCCCTTGTTAATTCGCAGCTTTCCCGCCTTCCATTCGATTTCAGTCTCTTGCCCTTCGATTTCGTAACTCACGAGGTAATCGAAGGATATTTCATTCGCAGGGCGGCCAAATTGATCTAGATGCCGGAATATCTCAATCAGCGCCTCGAATAGATTCGACTTGCCGCTGCCGTTCTTTCCTACGAACACATCGATAAAGCTCGTGCCATCAAAACTCAACGTAAAATTCTTGAGATTCTTGTAGTTGCTAACAAAGAGTGATTTCAGGCGCATGACTGTTTTCTCACATCTTCACCATCAGGGAGCTCAACAACGCTGTCTGCTGGTTGGCGGCGGCGTCAATCTTCTCTTCCAATGCATTGCACATTTTCATCAGCTGATTGATCTTCACCACAATTCGGTGCTGTTCTTGAATCGGCGGGATCGGTATTGGGAGGCTCTTTAGAGTCTTTTGGTTAATTTTTGGCATCGTCCCCGACGTTCCGGATGCTCGCTCCCTGAGAAAGTTTCTTGCTGGCTCCGAACTCATCGCAAAGTACAGATAATCAGTGTCAAGCTCTGAGGACACACGGAGCTTCATCATCAAATCTGGATAGATGTAGCAGTTGGGTTCACCCCGATAAACAGCAGGTACGCCAACGTACTCCAGCGTATTTCCTCGTTGGACCAGAATGTCGCCGTCACGCAGCCAAAGGTCGGAATCAGACGAAATTTTGTCCGCGATAAATTTTGCGTGTTCGCCTTTAAATATGCCCGAAGTTGTCGCGCTGAGCGTTAGAGAGCGTACCGGAGTCTCGTAGTCAACCGCCCTGGGCGAGAATCCATTGGTTGGGCCAGACACAAGAAGGTCGCCGAGGCATCGCCATTCCCAGTTCCCAGGGATCTCGTAGCCTAATGGTTTGGGATCGCGAATCGGATTGGGTGACTCTTGAATTTTGAGGCGACGCCTTTCTGAAGCTACCTTGACTAAGGTGTCAGTTGCTGAACCATCCTTATCGTTTTGATCGGTTAACCTGCCCCGAACAGCAAGTTGCAGAATGGCCTTACGCAGTTCGGTGATATTTTCTTTTACTGAATATAGATCGCCGAAGTGTTGGGTGATAAAGGCCCACGCATCGTTGGTGCTGCGGTTGCCGGTGGTGTCGATCAGTTGCGAGAGCGCGGCGGCGTGTGTGGCCAAGCGCTTTTTTTCGCGTTCATTTCGCAGATTTTCCAGCGCGTCGCAACGCGCCATCAACCGGTCGATTTGGGCGACGATGCGATGTTGCTCGTCAAGCGGTGGAAGCGGGATTGGTATCTCGACAAACTTGGCAATGGAGACGCCGCCGATGATTCCAGTCATCGCGGCTGTGAACGATGCACGAAAGACTGGGGACAGATAAACATAAAGGATGAATCGCGACGGGATCTGCCCAAACAACTCATTGGCAAACAACTTGTTGCCAAAACAGATATCGCGATCGGTCAGACCACACTTTTTTCCCGCGCTGCCGCCTTCGGCACAAATCAGCACAGCGCCCTGGTGCGCGATCCTGAATTTTTCTTCATCCGGAGGAATGCAAATACCGTTGTCGTAGTCAAGCGGTTCGAAACCGTAGCCGACATCCTTGGTTGCTATGTAGGGCAACCCCTCGACGCCGGCATATTTCGATTCTTTTTCGGATGCATTGATGCTGTTGCCGTTGAAGATATTGCCAATTGCACCGAGTCGAACCCACTGCCACCCATGGGGCAAAGAGTAGGGTTCATCGCTGGCGGTGACCTCCGGCAAGGTTTTAGGCGCTTTGATCTTACGTTGTCTCACCAGCCGCTTCTTTTCGGCGTCAATGGACCTGAGCAGTTCGCTGGCCGGTGAGTCATTTGGAGCTTGCGGCACCAGTTTTCCCTGCATCGCAAGCTTCAAAATCAGCTCGCGCAATCTCGGGATGCCATCGGGCGCGGCAAAGGCGGTTTCGAAATGCTGTTCTAGCAGATCGCGGGGTGCGTCAGTCATGCCTTGCCCCCGAGACACGCCATCAGCTCGGCTTTCAAAGCAGCCTGCGCTGTTTCGAGCTGGGTGACGATTCCCTGGTATTCGCGCATCAAGTCTTCTGGCTTGCCATGCTCAACTTCTACCAAGTGCGGGTTCTTGCCAACAGCATCCAGGTTGTAGTTTTTGTCGGCTATCTCTTTTGCAGAAACTTTCCATGCGTATTGCGTTGTCTTGCGACCTTTGCGGCTAGGGCCACCCCACCAGGCTTTTTCAAGGTCGAATTCTTCGATGGTTAGCGGCTTGGAGCGCGAATAGCTCTTGTAGCCTTCCGGGTATGGGTGCTCAAAGAACCAGACGTCTTTGGTGGGCTCGCCCTTCTCGAAAAACAGCACATTGGTGGCGATGCTGGTGTAGGGCGCGAACACGCCTTTGGGCAGGCGCACGATGGTGTGCAGATTGAACTCTTCGAGCAGTTCGCGCTTGAGCGTGGTCTTGGCACCCTCACCGAACAAGAAACCATCCGGCAGCACGACGGCGGCGCGGCCTGTGTCGTGCTTGAGCAGGTGCATGATCAGCGCCATGAACAGATCGGCGGTTTCGCGGGTCTGGTACTTGCGCGGGAAGTTATTCTCGATGCCATCTTCTTCCATGCCACCAAAAGGCGGATTGGTGAGGATGATGTCCACCCGATCCTTCGGGCCGTAGTCCTTGAGGGGGCGGCTCAGAGTATTGTCGTGCCGGATGTTGCTGGGCACATCAATGCCGTGCAGCATCAGGTTGGTCATGGCCAGCATGTGGGGTAGTGGCTTTTTCTCAACCCCGTGGATGCTGTCTTGCAGCGTGATGCGGTCAGCTGCTGTTTTGACCTGTGCCTTCAGGTGCTCGATGGTGCAGGTCAAAAAACCACCCGTGCCGCAGGCTGGGTCCAGCACGCTTTCGCCCAACTGCGGGTCAAGAATGTCCACCATAAACTGGGTGACGGCACGTGGCGTGTAGTACTCGCCTGCGTTGCCAGCCGACTGAAGATCGGCCAAGATTTTTTCGTAGATGTCGTTGAACAGGTGCCGGTCTGTGGAGGAGTTGAAATCGACATCGCTCTCAATGGTGTTGATGACTTGGCGCAGCAGGGTGCCGGACTTCATGTAGTTGTAGGCATCCTCGAACACCGAGCCAACCACTTTGCCGCTTGGTGACACGCCAGCAGCGGTAGCCAGCTTTTTCAGGGCCGGAAAGAGATCGTTGTTGACGAAGTCAATCAGCTCTTCTCCGGTAATGCCCTCGGCATCCTTGGCCCAGTTACTCCAGCGGAACCGGCTTTGCAGCGGTGACTTGTAGCCGGGGACAGTGAGCTGCCATTCCTGCTCCTTGTCGTCGAAGATTTTCAGGAACAAGAGCCAGACGATCTGGCTGATGCGCTGGGCGTCACCATCCACGCCAACGTCCTTGCGCATGATGTCTTGAATGGTTTTGATCAGGGTTGCGATGGACATAAATAGATTCCGAAGTGTTTGTCAGGCGCGCTGCTGCGGTGAGCCGTAAAGCGCTTGTTCGAGTTCAGAAATTGCACTTTGGTAGTGATCCAAGCCACCGAAAGCACGGATGATTTCCATGGGTGTGCCGATACTAGTGAAGGGGGCGATGGTGAGGATTTGGGTTTCCTCAATCGGGCCTACGCCTTCATCTGCATATTTGTCCAGCAGGGCTTGCAGCACACGCTGCGCCTGTTCGCCATAGCGGGTGAAGTAGTTGCGCTTCTTTACCTGTTCGGCCCGCTCTTTGCGGGTGAGCGGTGGTTGATCCCAAGCAACATGGCAAACCAGATCAAAAGGATCGAATTCCTTGCCGGACTGGCGGCCAATTTCTTCGGCCAGCGCTTCAAAGAACACGCCTTCGTTGGCCAATTCGTCGATGATGACCTGTTTTTTCTCAGCGTTATTCCAGCGCCGCAGAAAATCGTCGAGCGAGCTGAACTCCTTGGCCAGCGCCTTGCGGGTGTAGTCCTTGAGTGATTCGGTAATCAGTTTTCCGTTGGCATCGAAATACTGCACCCGCTCGGACGCGACTTTGACTTCTACATTAGCGACAACGTAGCGACGGATGCCGCTGCCTTCCTCGCCTGGTCGAGGTTCGGCCACACCTGTCCACGGCGATTCTTCTGCCGGTGGATAGGTGAAGCCATCCTGGGTGGATGAAGCCTCGCCCTCATCCGGCGGTACGGGCGAGTCATCGCCTTTGGGTTCATAGACCTGCACCGGGTCGCCATCAAAATCAGGATCAGCGAACAGCTCGGTCGCTTTTTTGAAGTCGATGATGGTGAAGTAGTACTTGTCGTAGTCTTCGTTGATGCGCGTGCCACGGCCAATGATCTGCTTGAACTCGGTCATGGACTGGATGCGTTGATCGAGCACGATGAGCTTGCAGGTCTGCGCATCCACGCCCGTGGTCATCAGCTTTGAGGTGGTGGCAATGACCGGGTACTTGGACTCGGGGAAGATGAAGTTGTCGAGCTCTGCCTTGCCTTCTTCGTTATCGCCAGTGATGCGCATGACATACTTGCTGTTCTGTGCCACGAGGTCGGCGTTCTCATTGACCAAGGCTTGGCGCATACGCTCGGCGTGGTCGATGTTGTCGCAAAAGACGATGGTTTTATCGAAGCGATTAGTCTGCTTCAGAAAGTCGCTGATTTTTTTGGCGACCAGCTCTGTGCGCTTTTCCAGGACTAGGTTTTTGTCGAAGTCGCGCTGGTTATAAATCCGGTCTTCGATCTCGTTGCCGTATTTATCGACCATGCCTTTATCAGGTCGCCAGCCGGTGAGGTCTTTATCCAGATCAATGCGCACGACCTTGTAGGGCGCGAGAAAGCCGTCATCGATGCCTTGGCGCAGGGAGTAGGTGTAAATCGGCTCGCCGAAGTAGTCGATGTTGGAGACTTCTTTGGTTTCTTTCGGGGTGGCGGTCAAGCCAATCTGCGTGGCCGACGAGAAATACTCAAGAATCTCGCGCCAGGCCGAGTCGGCTGCCGCGCTGCCACGATGGCATTCGTCGATGACGATCAGATCGAAGAAATCACGGCTGAACTGCTTGTAGATGTTTCGTTCTTCTTCCGTGCCAGTGACGGCCTGATACAGCGACAGATAAACCTCATACGATTTGTTGGCCTGCCGCTTCTGGATCTTGGTCATGGCCGAACCAAAAGGTTTGAAATCGTTGGTCATGGTCTGATCGACCAGAATGTTACGGTCGGCTAGAAACAGGATGCGTTTTTTAGCTCTGGACTTCCACAGACGCCAGATAATCTGGAAGGCGGTGTAGGTTTTTCCGGTGCCGGTGGCCATGACCAGCAGCAGGCGGTTCTGGCCGCGAGCGATGGCTTCAATGGTTTTGTTGATCGCCAGCAGTTGGTAGTAGCGCGGGGTTTTGTTGCTGCCGTCGCTGTAATAGTCCTGCGAAACCAGCTCGCTTTGCGCTGTGTTCAGGCCAAGGTGTTCAGCCCACCATTGCCAAAGCAGATCCGGGCCGGGCAATTCGTGTAGCGCCAACTCACGCTCAATGACACCGTCTTTGGCAATCTTGTTGTGAAACAGGAAACCGTTGCCATTGCTGCTGAACACAAAGGGTACCTGCAGCATCTCGGCATAGCCCAGCCCTTGCTGCATACCATCGCCCAATGAGTGTTTGTTGTCCTTCGCCTCGATAACCGCGATCGGCATGTTGGGTTTGTGGAACAAGACATAGTCGGCACGTTTGTTTTGAGCGCGAGTGTGCAGCTTGCCTCGGACGATGATGCGCCCCTTGGTGAGCGGAAACTCTTCTCGTACCTGAGTGGCAATGTCCCAACCCGCTTGCTCAAGCGCAGGGGTAATGAACTTGGTGCAGATGTCACGCTCACTGAGCTGGCGTTTATCCATGTCAGTCGGCCTCCTTATTTTCGCGGCCTTGATCTTCGTCAGCCCCGCCTGCGCGCACCCACTCATCGACTTCGGAGAGCTGGAATTTCCACAGCCGTCCTACGCGGTGCGCGGGCAAACCCTTGCGCTCGCGCCAGCGGTACACGGTGTCCTTGGCCACGCCCAAGTGCTGGGCGACGTGCTCGGCGGTAACCCACGGTTCTGTGCTCATGTCGTTGGCGCTCGGATTATGCGATTCAAAGTCGTCTTAAATCGTTTGAAGTCTACCATTTAGGTGCTGTGGACGCATCCCGACTGCCTTTGACTGCGTTCGCTGTAAGTTGAATGTGGTAACAAAGGGCGCAGCACCACACTGTCACCACCATGGCGACACAATGCTGCCACAGAGCCCCCACATTGCCACCATCATCCTTGCCACACTTTCAACACCTTGTTCCCATAAGGTTGACACCCTGCTGCCACCATCCAACCACACTGTTCACACAGTGGGCCCGCCGCCCGATCTGATCGCACTGACAACTTTTGCTGGTCACAAAGACCCACGCGCCGTTACTCACTAACCTGGGCACAAGATAAGCAATAACAGTCGAGGGATTTGGAATGTACGTTGTGCAACTTTGGAATGTACGTGGCCGGAAATAAGCTTTTCGCAGCCTGATCATGTGCCCGAACAACAAAAGCATTGGAAAGAACGTAGTACCAGATAGGGAGTAACGGGGCATGTGACCATGCTAAAAGTCATTGCGATCAACGCAGCACGATTTGAAAACCCAACGGCTGAAAACAGCACATTTTTGCTTACCCAGTTGGCGGCATGTCCGCATTGCCGCCGCTGCGGAAATGGCTATCAACCAGCTTGGCGATGTCGGCAGGCTGGGCTCCTGTCTTGAGCGCAAGGCAGAGCGTTTGTTCCAGCTGCTGCCACCCCCGTGATGACGTGACATTGCTGCCAACCGTTTCGGTCAGACGGAACATCAGCCCTTCCAGCAGCTCTTCGTCACCCACGTCCGATGCGGTCTGCTCCGCTAGTGCCAAGAGGACGTTGCGCGCAGATGCCAGCGAGTCGATTGGCACCCCGGCCAATGCCGAAGGCATGGTGATGACACGATCCACCCTGACGACTGTCGCCAAATCTAGGGCTTGATCGACACCAGGCTCGATCTCCATGCGGATCAGCACATCGCCAGCCAACAGAAAGCGCGTCTTGATCAGCCCCGGCTGCTCATCCTGAAACAACCACACCGACTGCTTGTCGGCCAGCAGCTTGCCTAGCACGAGCTTGCTGTCATCCAGTGCCCCACGATCCTGCCACTGGTGCAACACGTCGGTACGCAGGCGCCCGCCTTCCACACCGAGGTGGTGCAACAGGCCGACGAGTCGTTTGGCGGAGATCACCTGCTCCTTGCCACGTAGCCAGACCGAGAGGTTAGCGGTGCGGATGCCGGTGGCTTCAGCGATCCGCCCCAGCGTTTCTCCGCGCAGTCTTATCAAGGCGGCGACAAGGGCCGGCAATTGTTCGTTGGTAAGGCTTGGCATATCGGGCTCTGCGAATTCACTGTAAATCACTATAAGACTTATTGGTCGACAAGACGAGCGCGCGGAGTTTGGCGATTCGTGTAAATTGTCGTTATAGTAAATTATAGTTAGATGTTTTGAGAGGCCATCATGCGCAAGCCGAAGCAAGCCCGTCCGTTGCGCCTGCGGGAATACGAAGCCGCCATTGCTGCACTCAAGGTGCAGCATCCCTGGCTTGCCCGGCAGATCGTCGAACCTGCGCCGGGGCATCTGGCTTTGGTAGCACATCTGTTTGCTCAGCTGGAATGCCTGCTGCCGCCCACAGTGCTCGCACGCAAGGGCTCACTGTCAGTGAGCTGCAACCGGGATCGCCTGGTCATTCATTACCAGCCGCCGCGACGCCACAGCGAACGCGCAGCAGCCGTGTTCGATCTGATTGCCCAAACGAAGCACCTTTCGCAGCAACAATGCCCCGTTTGCGGTGTACAGGTTGTCGGGGACGGCATCCGTCCGCAACGCTGTCCGCAACACGACGGCATCCAAGGATTGTTTGCCGAAGAAGTGCGCCGCAGCCGCCAGCTGATCGTCGAACAGGGGGTACAGCAGGTAGTGCACGATCTGGGTAAGGTGACGACTGAAGATGTACGCGCCGCCATGGCTGTTGAGGATGAGCCCGTCCCGAGTGAAGCCAAACCGGAACAGGTTCAGGAGCAGCCGACAGAAGCCGCTAAATCAGCGCCCTTGCCGAGCATCGTCTTTCTCGATGAAGCCGGGCTGGAGGCGTTCGTGGATCGCCACCGACCAAAAGGCGACGACAAGTTCAAGCGCGCGCAGGCGATGGCGGAGCGGATCAAGCGGGCGGGCCATGGTAGCCGCCAACTGGGCCTGCTACCCCCGGACTGGAAAGCCCTGCTGGATGAGTTCGCGCAGGCTTTCCCAAACTTCCATGAACTGGCCGAGCTGCTGCGTGATCACTTCGCCTTGTCCAGTCTGGGCGATGGCCGCGTGTCCTGGCCTGCCGTGTTGCTGGTCGGCCCGGCGGGCATCGGCAAAACCGAGGCGGCACGCTGGCTTGCCGATCAGCTCGTGCTACCGTTCCGGGTCTTCGACATGGCGAGTACGCAATCAAGTTCGCCGCTCGCCGGTTCCGAATCATTTTGGAGCAATTCCGAGCCAGGCCAGCTCTTTGAGCTGTTGGCCTACCAGCCACTGGCCAACCCGGTGGTGGTACTCGATGAACTGGACAAGGCCAGTAACGGCAGACCGCAATACGATCCGCTGGCAGCACTCTATACCTTGCTGGAACCGCGCAGTGCGCGGAATTTCATCGACCTGTCGATCCGTGATTTCTCCATCGACGCCAGTCATGTGAATTGGATGGCGACCGCGAATGAGCTGGAGGCGATTCCAGGGCCGCTGCGCTCACGGCTGACAGTGCTGCACATTCAACCGCCCAGGCCGGAGCAGGTCAGAAGCATTGCGCAGTCGATTTACAACCGCCTCCGCGACGAGGCGAGCTGGGGCAAGGCCTTTGCCGAGCGACTGGATGATGATGTCCTGTCCCGTCTGCAAGCCTTGCCGCCGCGAAGTGTGCGTCTGGTTCTGCAGCGGGCCTTGGGTTCGGCAGCTCGTGATGGCCGGGGTGTTGTCCAAGTGCAAGACATCAGGCCGCCGGTCGAGATCAACCGCCGTGGCGTTGGCTTTGTCAGCGAGGGCTGGAATTGAGGTTGCTCAGCGTTGTCCGGATAGCCAGGCCGCACCGGCGGCCAGTGCATCGGCCTCGCTGGGGTAAGTGGTCGATGGGCCGCTGATGATGCAGGGCTTGGTTTCGCCGTCGCCTTCCACCGTCCACAGCTCCCAGGTTCCGTCATTTTTCCAGCTAGGGATGGCGGTGTAGGGTTTGTCTTTCAGCGCAGCCAGCGCGGCATCTACTTCGGGGCGAATCTGCAACTCACCCGAGTAGATATAAGGTGTCGCGCAGCGGGTATCAGATCGGCTCATGTTCCGTGCTCCAGAAAAGATCCAGTAGCGCGCTCGCCTGCAAGTAAATACCGGGGTTGCGCGCTTCACTCGGGCCAGCAATGTTGAGAATAGCGATGGGATGGCTAAGCAACCAGCCTTGCCATGCCGTCAACAGCTCTTCTGTAGGGTCATGCAAATCGCACAGCAGCAGCGGCTTGCCGTGTCCCGCCGCCAGATCGCGAGTGAGCAGGCTGCCGCCTTCGAGCCTGCCCCGGTAAAGGATCAGTGTGGCATCAGAGTCCAGCACATTGCGTTTGGTGCGCTGGCGGTAGCCGCTGGATTCGGTCTCCAGCAACTGGTAGCGAGCATCCAGTACGCCATCAGCGGCCCGTCGGCCTGCCGGGCACCAACCGCCGTGCGGAATCTGCCGGGCAATGGCGAAATCCAGCGCCGCCCGGTCTACGCCGGTCTGGCCGCCGGAGAGGATGCGCTGAATGCTCACCCTTGCTCCGTTGCGGCGACCGTGCAAGTCACTTGAACCTCTGCGCTGGGCTGATCTGCCGAGAGCTGGCCGATGCGCCCGCGCTGGCTGGCAAGCTTCAGTTGCTTGCGCACCTGTTCCAAGCTGCGCTTTTCGATCACTGCGGTATAGCTCGCACCCAATTCACCATCCGGGTCGATGAACAGCTCGATACGCGTCACCGGCAACCCGAACACTGTGAAGCTGCGTGCCGGTGTCAGCGACCAACTGCCGGGAGCATTGGGCGCAATGCCGTCCAGTACGTGCAACGGCAAGGTTTGACGGCATTCCACGGCGGCGACGATGGCTGGCTCGATTTGCAACCAGCGGTTGAGGTCTGGGGCTGTGCCATCCATCAGCACCACCGGCATGGCGGCCAGTAGCAGTGCGTTCATCCCTTGATATTCCTGATCCAGAAGCGGCGATCATCGACCGTGAAGTTGGGGTCATAGCCGACCAGCGTCAGCAACGAACCGACATAGTAAAGGCCGAACTGATTCATCAGCCAGCGCTCCATCGCCGGGTCGCTTGGCAGCTTACTGTACGGGGGGATTGGCCCGTCACCGCGAACCTGGCCGCTGGTTTTGCCGGAGATGAAAAAGCTCTTCCAGGTCAACACGAAGTTGTTCGACTGTTTCGGCAGCTCCGGCGCGCAAAGCGACAGATTGCTGAAGCGCTCGGAGCGCTTGGCGTCGTGCCAGAGCACTGCGTCAAAGCGAATGCAATCACTGGCTTTGAGCGTGAGGCTGCGGGTCAGCGTCATCTGATCAGCCGGAATTTGCAGATTGCTGATCACCACCTTGGGCCACTCCGGGGCGCGACCGTCGGTAGAAAGATTGTGGCGCAAGGCGTTATGCAGTGGAGTGCCCAGCAAGCTGTTGCGGCTTGCCCCGCTTGCGGGCGTAGCCGCTTGCGCCAGACTGGTTCCAATGGATTGTCCCAGTCCGTTCAGGGAATCCAGTGCGCCTTGCATGTCGGGTGTGGCACAACCCGTCAATACAAAAGGCAGAAGCAATAAGCTCCGGTAGTGTTTCATCGCAGTTCCTCGCGGGGTTATCCGTTGAAGAGGGCATTGAGCCGGGCGCACCAGGTTTCCGCCGCCCGACGGCTCATGGGAAAACTGAGCAGCGGTCGTTGCGGGTCGGCGGTTTGCAGCTCGATGGCGAAGTCTTTCGCGCGTACCGTGCGCTCGAAGGTCGGCACGCTCATGCCGCTGGCGTTGACCTGACGGCTACCGCCGTTCATCTCCATGCTCTCGACCTCGCGCCAGGTCATCCGCCAACCAAGCAGCCAGGAGAAGTCGTGCAGTTTGTATGCGTCATTGACCACATCACAGGCCGCGATCTTGCGATTCTGAGAGTCAAAAACAAGGAATGCCGGTGCGGGATAACCCAGGAGATGTCCAGCATCGAATGACAGTCCCTGCTGGGCGTTGATCCTGGCGACAAGGGCCTGACAGCGGGCCTGCAAGCGCGCCAGAAAGCGGAAGGACAGCGTGAAGATCGCCAGCGAAATCAGTAGATAGAGCATCAGCTCACTGGTCAACAGCCCCCAAAGCGATGCCTGTGACAGGCGCGCAGGCCCCACGCCGATCATCGCCAGTACAAGAATCAGCGTAAGACCAGCGGCAGCAAGACCTGAAAGCCCAGCCACCGGAACTGCCAGCCCCGCCGCCGCTCCCACCCCCGCAGTCTTCCAGACGCTTGCCATACGTCATTTCCCCCATTTTGTTACTCATAGAGGCCATTTTATGGGGCCTGCATTCAATTGTCACTCATAGTGCGGGTACTTATCGGGCGTAGCCCTATAGAGGGGGTACTCATAGAGTCATTTCTCTTTAAAGAAGAGAGAAATATGGCCCTTGATCCCCGCCTACGCTTCGGCCTGAAGCTGATAGAAATCAGAAAGACCAGAGGGTGGTCGCAAGAACGCCTAGCACTGGAAAGTGGCTTGGCACGCAGCTATCTGGGGGGTGTTGAGCGTGGGCAGCGCAACATCGCATTGCTCAACATCTTCAAGCTGGCCGAGGCGCTGGGGGTGGAGCCTTCAGTACTGCTGGAGGCGCCGGCGGCTGGACAGGAGCCTGCACCGTAACATCGTAACGCTACGTTATCGTAACGTTACGATGTCGTCTGAAAGGAGCGAGTGGGCAAGACCACTGGGCAGGCCCACCGAAGGCATATTGGAAACAGCCGACGCCAAGTAGCCCTGCTATTTTTAAATGGGTATCCGGATTAAGTGGTTGATGGGCCTTCCAGCCCCATCCAACCCTTAGTCCTTCCAGAAGGTTGATAGATCGACACCGAAGTTCTTCTCAGGCTCGGGGAGTCCCATGTTGTAGGTCATGGTGGCTCTGCCCAGAAACGGGGATTCCTTGACTTGTGGCGCCTTCTTCTTGTGCTTGGTGGTATAGAGCATCCGGGCTCGCATTACCTCGAACGAATAGCCCCGGCCATCACGGTTTTTGTCCTTGGCTAGGGCCTGTTGCCGTTTTACATGGGCAACCATAGGAAGGCGCAGGCCATGGCCACCACGCTCTCGTAATTTCTCTTGAGCTTGTCGAATCGAGAGGCCACCGCCCGGTAGTGCTTCAGCCGGGCGAAAGCGTTTTCCACTAGGTGGCGATTGCGGTACAGACCTCTGTCCAGATTCGCGTTGCCTTTCACAGAGTTACGCTTCCTCGGGATCACGGCCTTGGCCCCTTGTCGCTCAACTTGCTCTCGGATTCTCTCGCTGTCATAGCCCTTATCCGCAACGATGGTTTCTGCCGCTGGGAGCTTGGAAATCAATGCGGGTGCCTGAGTGCAGTCATTGATTTGGCCTCCCGTGATTTCAAACTCGATGGGCAAACCATGGGCGTCCACCGCCAGATGAATCTTGCTGGTATTGCCGGCTCGGCTTTTCCCTATAGCTTCATCGTTTGCGCTGGCAGCACCTGCGCTGTGCTGGTGAGCCTTGGCATAGCTGCCATCAATGAACACCCACTCCATGTCGGGCTCCTCCACCAGCATCTTAAGACCTTGAACCATTTGCCGGCAGCAGACCATGCGTTGAGGCGTTTGTAGACCTTATTCCAGTTACCAAACTCCTTGGGCAGGTCTCTCCAGGGACATCCCGTGCGCATGCGGTACAGCATGCCCTCCACGGTCATTCGTAGATCACGCTTGTTGTAGATGGCCTTGTGCAGGAGAATTTCCCGCAGCTTCGACCAATGCTCGTCGTTGAGTAGTAATCGGGGCATTGCAAGCTCGTATCGATGTCGGGTCAGAGCTTCAACGATACGAGCTTGCTCTTATAAATCAATTGGTTAGCGCGAAACGGCAACAGGCCCTAGGCGGTTTATCGACTACGTGAAAGCGTTGGTGATCGGGATGTCGGTCTCAAAGTAGGTCAGCATCTCTTCACGCCAGCCACTGACGGCGCTGACGAGATCCTTCCAAACCTCCTTCTGCCCCTGAGGGATGTTGTCAATCCAGGTGGCGAGAGCCTGTTCGGCACCACGCCGATTGGTACAGTCCCAGATATGGTAGAAGCGCTCCTTGTGCTCGTAAGCCGCCAAGAGCTGGGGGGAATGCTCCTGTCCAGGTCTCCATGATGAGCCGTTCGCGGTCTGAAACGTCGTGAGCGCGCTTCAGCAGGATTTTCCGGTCACCTTTGAGGGTCCGGCGCTGATTGGGCTTCAACTCCTTCCTTAGGCCTTTGCGGATCTTCTCTAAGGCCTCGTTGGCCATGCGCACGACGTGGAACTTATCGACCACGATACGGGCCTGTGGCAGCACCGTCTGGAAGGCGCAGCGGTAGGGCTTCCACATGTCCATGCTGACGATCTCGACCTGGTGGCGGTTGGCCATGCTCATGAGGCGTCTTGTCACCCTCTCTTGCTGACGACCGGGCAGCAGGTCCAGCAGGGTGCGCTCTTCCAGATTGGTTAGGATGCAGCAGAGCCCTTGGCAGCAGTCGTGCATCAGGAACGTACAGCTGGCTCATGAAGGCGTGCCGCCTTATCAAGGCCCAGGACGCGCCTATTCCGGAAGTCAAGCATGCGATAGCGAAGACGCTAGGCGATTCAGCGGCGGCGGCTGCCTGGTTGATGTCGTATTTCCGCCCAAATAAAGAGGGCGACACCGAGGAAGATCCATACGTCCGCTAGGTTGAACGATGGCCAGTGCCACTGGGCATAGTGAAAATCGAGAAAATCCTCTACGTAGCCTAACCGCAAGCGATCTGCGACATTGCCCAACGCGCCGCCGAGGATCGCACTGAGGGCGAGCCGATAACTCAGTACGCGTGGTGAACGCCAAAGCCAGTACACCAGTAATATCGAGATAACCAGGGCCAGTCCGATGAAAAGCGGCTGCTGCCAACCGCCGACATCCGCGAGAAAGCTGAAGGCCGCCCCCGTATTGTGGCGGTGGACCCAATTGAAGAAGGGTGCGGCAGGCACGCTTTCACCATGCGCTAGCATGGTGCTGGCAAGGTACTTGCTCGCCTGATCGACAAACAGTAACAGGAGCGAGAGCCACAGCCAGCGCATCGCCTTTCCCGGCTCGTGGGCTTTCTCTGCGAGCCGACTGCCATAAGTAGACATATCCCCTTCCTCCTGACCCAATCTAGAATTTGCTCGCTGCTAAATAACAAGCGTCATGTACCCAACCGATGATGCCGACGAATTCGACGGAGCAGGAGCAGGCCGAGTCCGAGTGCGGTCAGGCCAAGGACAGGCCAATCCCGCCAGCGCACATAAGGGGGCGCGCCAGTTCGCGGTGTCACTTCGGCGCTGAGGGTGGCCACTTCGAACTGCGGAGCACGCTTGAGCACTTTGCCCTCATGATTGATGGCTGCTGTGATACCGGTGTTCGTGGCTCGAAGAAGGTCACGTCCGGTTTCGATGGCACGCATGCGTGCCATCTGGAAATGCTGGAGGGGGCCGAGCGAGCTGCCGAACCAGGCATCGTTGCTGACATTCACCAGTAACTGCGCTTCGGGCAGAAGCTCAGTGACTTCGGCACCAAAGACCGCCTCGTAGCAGATGAGTGCCCCTACGGGCACCCCTGCTGCATTCAGGACGTGCGCTTCCCGTCCCGGTGTGAAGTCGGACATGGGCGCCCCGAGCACGTCGAGGGCCGACCCCAAAAGATCCCGAAACGGAACATATTCACCGAAGGGCACCAGGTGGCGTTTGTAGTAGAAGCCTGAGGGATCGGAGAGGCTTACCACGGTGTTGTAGGTACGGCCCTCCGCCTCGCGTACCGGGACGCCAATCATTAACGATGTGCCTGCCTGATCGGCTAACGCCTCAAGCTCAGCAAGATATGCTTTGGCCTGGTCATGCCACATCGGGATTGCCGCTTCTGGCCAGATCACGATATCGGCTCCGAGATGCTGCGCGGTAAGCGCCTGATAGCGCTCAAGTGTGATGTCCCGGTATCTCGGGTCCCATTTCTTGTCTTGCGCGATGTTTCCTTGCAAGAGGACGACATCGATCGGGTCAGCGGCTGGCTGCGTCCATTCACGATCCAGCAGTTGCAAGCCGGCGAGGGTAGCGACTAACACGGCACCGACTACCGCAGCACGGCGCAGGCTTGGCCCCTGGACAACCCAGGCAAGCCCGCCAGCGAGAAGTGCCACCAGTAAACTCACGCCAAGCACGCCAAAGACGGGAGCGATAGTGGCAAGTGTGGTGTCGGTCTGGCTGTAGCCAATGAAGAGCCAGGGAAAGCCGGTCAAGAACCAGGTGCGCATCCATTCACTCAGCACCCATGCCGCAGGTAGCCCTAGCCAGAGTGCCATTGCATCCATCTCAGGGCGCAGGCAGCGCACGAGGTACGCGACGCCCCATGGAAAGAGGGCGAGCAGCGAGACAAAGGCCGCCGTGACTAACACCGCCACCACGGGGCCATTGCCGTACTGGCTAATGCTGATAAAGACCCAGGAGACACCCACGCCGAAGTAGCCAAGGCCAAAGAGGTAGGCCGACCACAGCGCCTGACGCCTTGAAGACTGCGCGGTCAGGACAAAAAATGTTGCCAGAGCGATCACCGCAAGCCATGCCCAGCCCACAGGGGCAAAGGCAAGCGGCATGGCGCCTCCAGCAAGTAGAGCCATCCCCCCTGTCAGAAGCGGCTTATAGCGCACGCCCGTGTATAGGCTAGAGGGTAGCGCGCACTTATCACCCAATGCTCTCTCGCCTCCGAATCCAGGATCAACCCTGTGGCTCATGCTTTCTTGCTCCGCTTAATCAAGCTGCGTCAATTCATTCGGCCGGCTGGCCAGGGTGGCAAAGTGAATGTTTCTGGACTCGACTAGGTGCGCCGTAAGCTGGGAGCTGCTTCGTATTCGGCCAGCACGACAGTGTCTGTGTTGGGGAGCAGTACGTTAGCTTTGCGATACCACCCCTTCCAAGCCCGCTGATACCAGAACGAACAGGACGAAGCCGCCTATGAAAGCCAGCGGTGAGATGTGCGTATCGTCACCGCTCTCGTGAGCCTCGGAGACCATATCTTCGATGGCAGCGACCGTGAGAAGGCCTGCCGTGAACGTCAGTGCCGCTAGCTTAAATGCCTCCGGCTGGTTCCTGAGTACGAAGTAAGCAAAGACGGCTGCCGAGAGCACAGGAATCGCGAAGGAAGCAGAGAGCAGTATCCGCTTGCTACGAGGGATTCCTTTATCTTTCATGGTGGCGATCGTCGCAAAGCCCTCAGGAACATCGGCGAGAACCTGACCCGCCGCCAGGATTATCGCGACCGACGGTGAGACCGCCGACCCCGCCCCGATCAGGAGGCCATCGCTGAACAGGTCGATGGATACGGCGATATAGATCATCCAGACACTCGTCTGACCGCCTTCTCCCTGCTGGCCTTGTCGCTTCTGGAGACTCTCAACGAGCTTCTCGATACCTACGTAAGCAATGCCGCCCAGCGCGAAAGCGAGGGCGATTACCCAGGCTGAGAGGTTCTCTAGCACGCGCGGCATGATTTCAACCGCCACCACCGCAATGACGAGGCCGGCAGCGCCGTGAAGGGCGTAATTGAGACGGCGCCCGGTAGTTCGGGAGGCCTCCGCAGCGAGCCCACCACTAAAATTGCCTAAGGCGGGCAACAGCGCCAGGCCGAGTACCAGCCAGATACTATCCATCATCTTCCTTCCTTGGTTGATTCCTAGATACGCTACCTTGCTGGCTCCGAGCCTTCGCGCTATATGCTGTCGTTCAGGCCTAGCGCGCTTGTACAGCCACTTCGATCAAGTGTCCCAGGCATCGATAGCTGCGTACCGTGCAGCCTCACCCCTTGAGCGCCAGGATGCGCCGAGCGCCGTTGAGGACGATCAGGCCCACGATGGTACCGATAATCAGGTCAGGGTAGCTGGACCCCGTCCAGGCGACCAAGGCACCGGCGGTGATGACGCCCATGTTGATCACCACATCATTGGCCGAGAATATCCAGCTTGCCTTCATATGCGCGCCGCCTTCGCGGTGCTTGGATATCAACAGCAGGCAACCGGTATTGGCGATCAACGCGACGAAGGCGATCGCCATCATCATCAGCGATTCAGGCTCACTACCGAAAACAAAGCGTCGCACCACCTCGACGAGTACGCCGATAGCCAAAATCAGTTGCAGTACCCCTGCCAGATGCGCGGCACGTACCTGCATTTTCGCACTGCGCCCTACGGCATAGAGAGCCAGGCCATAGACGGCTGCATCGGCAAACATATCCAGGGAATCAGCGATCAGGCCGGTAGACTGGGCGATCAGGCCAGCAGTCATTTCCACCACGAACATGATCGCATTGATACCGAGCAACACGCGCAGAGTGCCTGACTCCTGCGTAGCAGAGACTGCCGAGCTCTCAGCGGCCTTGATCGTCTCTGGGTCGGCAATGACGGTTTCCTGAAGAGAGGCGCCTAGCCCCAAGGTCGCCAGTTTCGCGGTAATGGGCTCAGCCTCGCCGTCATGCACGACCTCCAATCGGCGGTTCGACAAGTCGAAGGACAGCGTTCGAATCTCATCAAAGCCGTTCAGCGCCAAGCGGATCATCCGTTCTTCTGAGGGACAATCCATCTTCGGCACAGCATACACGCTGACCCATTCCCCTGACGCTTCGGAGGAGACCGGCATATCGGTATCCGCTGCAGGCGTTGCATCGCAGCTACATGGGCCACCACAGGCTTTACTCACGATACGGCTCCAGTTAACCAACATAGATTGCTAGTATTAAAAACTATATAGCTACTATAAGGTCAATGGGACAGATGATCCGTTGAGGAGTAAGCCTGATGCGTATTGGTCAGTTAGCCCAGATAGCGGGTATCGACACGCAGACGATCCGCTTCTATGAGCAGCAGGGCCTGTTGCCGCCGCCAGAACGGCAGGAGAATGGTTACCGTGTCTATACCGAGAAGCATGGCGAGTGGCTTGCCTTTATCCGCCGCTGCCGAATTCTGGACCTGTCACTGACAGAGATTCGCGAGCTACAGAGCTATCAGGACGACCCTCGCCAGCCTTGTACCGCCGTCAACGCCATGCTCGATGACCACATCTCTCATGTGCGGTCGCAGATAACTGCTCTGCAAGCGCTTGAGCAACAACTCGTTTCACTGAGGGCGAGTTGCAACGAGGGTCGGGAGATCAATGCCTGCGGCATCCTGACGGGGATCAGCGAGGAGAGCAAACAACAGCTGTATAGGGCTAGCTCAGGCCGTAAGGACTGAGCAGAGACATGCCGGACCTTGCAGTGACATTGTGAATGCATGGTGTGTTGATCGCGAAGCCTCACTGCGTATCTCGGCATGCGAACCTGGGCGTTGCTGCAAACTTGCAGGGGCCGTGAAGAAGAGTCGTCATCAACCAGGTAATCCGCTGAGCTGATGGTTGGTTCCGTCATCATGATATGAGCCAATCAACCAAAAAATCCGGATACCCTTTTAAATAACGAGTAGCCGCGCAGCGACCGGAGGGTGCGAAGGATTGCCCACAGCCGAAGAGCGGCAGCTACTAGGTTTTCTATAAATACTAGAAAAGCCTAAAAGCAGAACTACTAGGGGCGGTCTCTCCATTTCGCTGAATCCCCGTCCCAGTGGGGTTTACAGGCGATTCCGCACGTCGGCCGTGACTAGCGATGTCACGTAAAACGGCTAGCGATGTCACGTACCGATGACTAGCAATGTCACGTGGACAACTTGCAGAAATGGCACCAAAGCCAGCTCTGGCAAGGGTTTCAGCCTTACTAGTGATGTCACGTGGACAACCCGAAAAGCCCACAGGCTTATCCTCTCCTCTTGGTCGCTGCGATATGTAGGCGTGCAGGGGTGAGGATCAGGTGGTCTTTCGTTTCCTCGATGTGGTTCCGAGCCTCGGGATAGAACAGCAGCGCTTCATTTAGCCGGAGGCGGAAATTGGTCTTGAAGTTGGCCAGCCCCTTAGGAGTATTCGCATAGCCAGAGCCGAACTGCCTCATCAAGCCAGCCCAAGGCACCTGAGCAAGCCGCTTGCCGCCCTTGATTGTCGCCACGTTCAGACTGAACATGCGGTAGACCAGCCATGTGTAGATATCCATCGCCAGAGGCGACTTCTTGAGCGCTTGAAGCGCCTCCATTCTGATCGGCACCGGAGCATGGGTCAGGCTCTCGAAGAAGTCCGTACTGAGGGTGATTGAGCTGTCCCACAGTGCGGGCTGCTCAGTGTCGCGGGCGTTCCAGAAGAGAAATGCCCGTTTGGCGATCAGGATGTTTTCGATACCCAGTGCATCCCCGTCCGCGCCGCTGACGGAGATCAGCGAGCGGACTAGCCGCAAGCTCTGGTCACGCACTCTGGCGATGTACCGGCCATCGTTGTACAGGTCGAGCTTTTCCAGAAATTCCGCCTGTGAGCGCCCCAGCGATAGCTCCGGACTGCCTGTGCGGACGGCCTCGGTACACATCCACGCCAACAGCAGGCGCGGCAGACCGCCATAGGGCACGCCATGTTTGGGGTTAGCTGTGATGGAGAGGGTCAGCTTGCCTGTGCCGCGTTCAAAGTAGTTGCTCTTGGGGTCTGTATGAGGAAGCGTGGCCTGCGCCAGAAAGTGCGCGATGTAGCCTGTCGCGCCTGCGCTGCGGGCCTGCTCGACCTCCAGCTCCACGGCTTCGTCGATCAGGTGGCGTACCCGCGGAGTCAATACTTGGGCGGCGTCGTGCTGCTCCGCCTGCTTCGCCACCTCGGCGGCATTCTGCCTGATCCGCTCCAGCGGATCGCGCTTGAGCGTGGCTTTTGCCACACCAGCGTCCAGCAAATTGCCCACGCTGCGCATCGTCAAATCCTGACCCTCGACCGGCGGGATCGCAGCGATCAGGGATGGACAGCGTTGTTGTTGGCGGTGCGGGCGGCAGCGGCCTTCTGTCCGAGCCAGGTATCAATCTCGTGTTCCAGCCATCCGACAACCCGCTTGTTGATCTGGATGCATACCGGGAATGTCGGATCATCGCGTGTGATCCGCCAGAGCGTTACGTCATTGATGCCGCCAAGCTTTTCGCAGACGGCCTTGCGGCGTAGAATTTTCATCGTCCCCACCTCCTGCACATTGAAAGTCGATGCAGGAAGTTTCAGGCGGCGACCCGGCAGCGGTCACGGATTCCCAGAAGGGAATTTTTGCAGCAAAAAATCCGACAGCAGCGATGCGGGCCAGGCAAGCGATGCGCGGGCTTCGCTCCGGGTAGCAGCGGCCAAAGTGTATATGGAAGTGACTACAAGATGAGTGACAACAGGGGTAATTCCGCATCCATAAACGCTTTACGGACAGATTTCTGGTTTAACGTCTAAGCGCCAGCCAAACACGAAAAAGCCCCGGCCATAAGCCGGGGCTTTTTCTTATGGCTGCCCCGCCCTGCCGCTCATCGCGAAAATCCCGCACGACCGGCTAAACGATTGATAGAACAGAACAATATTCAAGAAAAGGGGTTGACACCCCCTCTCGATCTGCGGAAAATGCGCGCCACTCGGCTACATAGCTCAGTCGGTTAGAGCGCAGCATTCATAATGCTGATGTCCCAGGTTCAAGTCCCGGTGTAGCCACCATATAAAAGAAGGGGTTTAGCGAAAGCTAAACCCCTTTTTCTTTGTCTGCGAAAAGTCATTCTTTCCCCGACTACTCAGCTTCGGCCAGCAAGCCATCCCCATCATTCCGCGTGTCATTTACCCGCAACGAAACCCGGCGTCCCGCAAAGTCCTCCCGCGCGTGACGAATCAGGTCGTCCACCGCCTCGATACGGGTGGCAGTAGACAGCCATTCCTCGAAGCTTTCCGGCGCCAGCACCACAGGCATGCGATGGTGGATGTTTTCGATGCTCGGCGCAGCGGATTTGGTGAGTAGGGCGCAGGAGAGGACCGGTTCGCCATTGGGGCTCATCCACAGGGACCAGAGGCCCGCGATGGCGATGATGGGGTCGGTGTCGCTGTGGATGAAGTAAGGCTGGTGGACTTGCCGGCCCGCCGGGTTGCGCAGATTTTCCTTCTCGTTCCACTCATACCAGCCCAACGCGGGCATCAGGCAGCGAGTGCTGCGCAGGGCGTGCCGCCAGAGGCGTTTGCCTGCAGCTTCTTCGCTGCGGGCGTTGAAGGAGAAGCGTGGTGGAGTAGAGTCCTTCCACCAGTTGGGGATCAGGCCCCAGCGGGCAGGCAGCAGTTCGAGTTGGCCGCTTTCGTTGTGGCGCAGGATGGGGACGGTCATGGTCGGGGCGACGTTGTAGCAGGCCTCCAACCAGCGCGGCGGTGTGCGCGCACCGATGTGCCAGTAGCGCTCGATGGCGGCCTCTTCAGGACTGACGTAGCGTCCGCACATGCTGCGCACCTCAGGAGAGTGGTGCTTTCAGCGTAGTTCGGGCCGATAGTCAGCGAGGGTCACCGCGACCGGCAAGATCGCTCAATCAGCCCAACCGCTCCAACACACCCTGCCCAATCACCCGCGTCGTTTCGATCCCGAAGTCCACCCTCCCCTCCTCCCGCAGGAATGCATCCACCGCGTCATCGATGCGATCAGCCAGTTCCGGTAACTGCCAGTAATGTCGCAGCAACATGCCGACACTGAGGATGGCCGCGAGCGGGTTGGCGCGGCCAGTGCCGGTGATGTCCGGGGCGCTGCCGTGGACGGGTTCGGCCAGGGCGATGCCGGCGCCAAGATTGAGCGAAGGTGCAAGGCCCAGGCCGCCGCCCCAGTGGCTGGCGAGGTCGGAGAGGATGTCGCCGAAGAGGTTGGTGGTGACGATGAGGTCGAAAGACTCCGGGCGTTCGACCAGTTGCAGGGCGGCTACATCGACCAGGCGTTCGTCGAGTAGGTCGCTCCAGCCATCTTCGGCCAACCGGTCGCGGCAGGCATCGCGGAATAGGCCGCAGGTGAGCGGCAGGACGTTGGCCTTGTGCACGAGGGTGATGCGCCGTGCGTGGCGCAGGCGAGCAAGCTCCGCGGCGCCAGCGGCGAGGCGTTCGCAGGCGGTGCGGCTGATGACTCGTTCGGCGATGGCGACGCCTTCCGCCTCCCAGTGCTCACGGTGTTGCCGCTGACCGAAAACTGACCCAGTAGAGGCTGTTCTGCCGATCGAAAAC
>OGQD01000186.1_pt1 | contig 51094 bp, 49 predicted proteins | sample 1553091 | NCBI WGS metagenome assembly OGQD01 (sample SAMEA2580290, study PRJEB22360) | human gut metagenome | biome: human gut; feature: human-associated habitat; material: faeces | place: Denmark | collected 2008/2010
ACCAGTGGATGGCACGCGGGGGGGAATGCGGGCAGGCGGACGTGATCGTCCGGCCGCTGGACGAGGACTCGGCGGCGTTGACGACCTACCTGCTACATCCCGAGGGCGCGATGTCGGAGCCGCTGCGCCACTTCATCGACCGTGCTCAGCGTGTCGGCCATATGCCGTTGGATACGCAACGGCTCGCATGAGGCTGCTTCAGGCGGGTTGGGGCGATGCCATTTTGGTCAAGGTGCCAGACCCGTTTTGTCATAGCGGGGTTCCATTGACGCGGTGCACGGGCGTGCTGCACTCAGGCTGCTCGCGCTTGCGGTTGGCATCCTGCGATGAGACTTGCATGCCCATCGCGTCGCGTCACAGCGAAGACGCGCGGCGCAACAGTGCTTGCCGTATGCGCATCGGCTCTGGCGTGTTGAGCTGATCGCGCTTTACTGGGCCTTTTCCCCTGCAAAGACTTTGGCCTGGTTATCCGGGTCAGGCATGGTGCCCGCGAATGATGCTGGTGACAGCATGTTTCGCGGCTTGCGAATTGTGAGTGATGGCGCCATGCGCGGCAAGACGCACATCTCGCAACGAAACCGGCGGCATCGTCGATGCCACGGTCTTCGCCGCTTCGCCACTTGCTCGTTTCGCCCGGAGATTTCTGGACAGCCACGCACGTCGCCTGTACGGCGGGTGCGTGTGTGTGGACTCGGTGCGATGACGAATGGAGGCGCGTGATATGCCGAAGTCGAGCAGCCTGGCCGATGGCGCCAAGACCAACTACCGCCCGATCGAGGCGGCAATCCGCTGGAGCGGATTGCTGCGCTTCGAGCGGCGCATCCTGGCGACCTTGGGACAGCGGCCTCTGCCGGAGGCAACGGAGTTTCCGCGCTGGCCGATGCTGCGGTTGAACGCCGAAAGAATCTTCGATGCGCTGGCTCACGGCGAGCTGCCGTATGGCAAGGACGGCTTGGCGCGGGACACGCAGGGCCTGACGATGGACGACCCGTCGCTGACCGTGCGGCACGTCGATCTGAAAGCCTGGATGGCGCACTACTACCCCGGCGAGAAACCGGCGTTTCTGTTCGATGAGATCGAGCGTGCGCTTCACCCGGCGATCAGCCTGGACACAGTGGGCGCATTGATGGCCGAGCGGGAAGCGATCAAGGCGCGGCTGGCGGAACACTTGGGCGTGCACGAGACGCTGCGCGCCGAGCACGAGGCGCTGCTGAAGACGCACGCCGCCTACACGGCCGACGCGGAGCGTGCGAGCACGCCTGGGCCGCGCAGCGAATCGACCTACCTGAACATCGTTGGCGGGTTACTGACGCTACTGCTGGGCAAGTCGCCCAGCGGCATGCCGTATTCCAGCTTCCTGACGCAGGAAGCCATCATCAGCGCGATGGTGGCGCACCACGGCAACGCGATGGGCATCACCGAGCGCACGCTGCAGGCCAAGTTCGCACTGGCTCGGCGCAATCTGCAGAGCACAAATTCCTGAGCGATGCCAGACCGTATCTGCGGTCGCGGATGCCGCATTTGCGGTGTCTTTCCTCAGCGCGGCGTTCTTAATGCGAGTCACGCCAATCAGCGCCACTGAGCGTTAAGGAGTGACCCTCATGTCTTCGCAGACCACCGCCACGGCGGCACCGACCGAGCACCGCATCCTGCGCCGCGCCGAGGTCGAAGCCAAGACCGGCTTCAAGCGCGCGCACATCTACAGCCTGATGAAGGAAGGCAAGTTCCCCAAGGCGCTGCGCCTGGGCGTGCGCGCGGTGGGCTGGGACTCGGTGGAGATCGAACAGTGGATCGCCGATCGCCTCAAAGAACGCGCCTGACGCTTCTTCTCGGTTCATGCCATTCGACGAGGAGAAGCCCATGCAGGTGGTGTCCATCATTTCGACCAAGGGCGGCGTGGGCAAGACCACGACGGCGGCCAACCTGGGCGGCTTTATCGCCGATGCCGGGCTGCGCGTGCTGCTGCTGGACCTGGACGTGCAGCCCACGCTGTCGAGCTACTTCACGCTGGACGCGCGCGCGCCCGGCGGCATCTACGAGATGCTGGCCTTCAACGAGCGGCGCATCGAGCAACTGGTGTCACGCACCGCGATCGCGGGCCTGGACCTGGTGCTCTCCAACGACGACCGCGGTGAACTGAACACGCTGCTGCTGCACGCTCCGGATGGGCGCCTGCGACTGCGCCATTTGCTGCCCGTCTTCCGCACGCACTATGACCTGCTGTTGATCGACACCCAGGGCGCGCGCAGCGTGCTGCTGGAGATGGCTGTGCTGGCGTCCGACCTGGCGCTGTCGCCGGTGACGCCGGAAATCCTCGCGGCGCGCGAGCTGCGGCGCGGCACGCTGCAACTGATCGAGGACATCGCGCCGTATCGGCACCTGGGCATCGAGCCGCCGCCGCTGCGCCTGCTCATCAACCGTGTGCATCCGGTGTCGTCGAACGCGCGGCTGGTCCAGCAGGCGCTGCGACAGGTGTTCCAGGAACAGGCCGGCGTGCAGGTGCTGGGCACCGACGTGCCGGCCATCGAAGCCTATCCGCGCGCTGCGACACGAGGATTGCCAGTGCACCGGGTGGAGTACCGGCAGCCGGCTGGGCGCACGGCGCCCGCGGCGCTGGAGACCATGCGCACGCTGGCCGGCGAGCTGTTCCCCGCGTGGCGGGAGTGCTTCGCGCTGGTCACCGGCCGGGCCGATGCGGGAGGGGCCAGCCATGGCGAGCGCACATGAACTGGCGCGCGGCCGTGAACGGCTGCGCGCGCTGATCGAGTTCGCGCTGGGCGAAGGCTGGCGCGTGGTGCGCACGTCCGGCGGGCACCTGAAATTCACGAAGCAAGGCTGCGCGTCGATCTACACCAGTTCGACGGCGAGCGACCACCGTGCCGACCGCAATGCACGCGCGCAACTTCGCCGCGCCGACCGGCAGGCGCAGGAGAACGGCCGTGGCTGAGCTGACGCCGCAGGACATGGCTGCCAAGCTTCTGGCCACCGGCTTCGAGCGCAGCGGCCCTTCGGCCGCGACCTTGAGCGACCCCATCGCCGACACGCCGATGGTGGTGACGCTGGACCAGTTGCGGCCCTACGACCACGACCCGCGCGTGACGCGCAACCCGGCCTATGCGGAGATCAAGGCGTCCATCCGCGAACGCGGGCTGGACGCGCCCCCCGCGATCACGCGCAGGCCGGGCGAGGCGCACTACATCATTCGCAACGGCGGCAACACGCGGCTGGCGATCCTGCGCGAGTTGTGGAGCGAGACCAAGGAGGAACGCTTCTTCCGCATTGCGTGCCTGTTCCGCCCGTGGCCGGCGCGCGGCGAAATCGTGGCGCTGACCGGGCATCTGGCCGAGAACGAGCTGCGCGGCGGGCTGACCTTCATCGAGCGGGCATTGGGCATCGAGAAGGCGCGCGAGTTCTACGAGCAGGAAAGCGGCCAGGCGCTGTCACAGAGCGAACTCGCGCGGCGGCTGACGGCCGACGGCTATCCGGTGCCGCAGTCACACATCAGCCGCATGAACGATGCGGTGCGCTATCTGCTGCCGGCGATCCCGACGCTGCTGTACGGCGGATTGGGCCGGCATCAGGTGGACCGGCTCGCAGTGCTGCGCAAGGCGTGCGAGCGCACCTGGGAGCGGCGGGCGCTGGGCCGCACTGTGGCCGTGGACTTCGCCACCTTGTTTCAGGACGTGCTGACGCAGTTCGACACACAGCCGGACGACTTCTCGCCGCAGCGAGTACAGGACGAGCTGGTGGGCCAGATGGCCGAGCTGCTGGAGGCGGACTACGACACGCTGGCGCTGGAGATCAACGACAGCGAAAGCCGCCAGCGTGCGCTGACCAGCGAACCGGCGGCGCCGACGCCAGCGGCAGCGCCTGTCGTGCCTGCTGCACCTCCCCCGCCGGTCTCCGCGCCTCAGCAGCCACCCGCCTCGTCTGTGCCGCGCGACACCACGCCAGCCGCGCCTCCGGCGCCAGCAGCAACACCGCCTGCACCGCCCGAGGCGCCGGAGGAGCAGCACGGGCAGCGCGACGAGCGCCTGCAAGGGCACATCGTGACGCCGGCGCCGACCACCGAGCGCCTGCAGTCCATCCAACGGATGGTCGCGGACCAGCTCGGCGACAAGCTGCCCGACTTCGAGGCCGATGCGCTGCGTGCGATCCCCGTGCAGGTCGGCGGGCTCTATCCCATCTCGGACGTCTGGTACATCGAGCCGAGCTTGGACGTGCCGGATCGCCTGCGCGTGCACATCGCGCAATTCGCGCGCGAGATCGCCGGGGACGCAGCGGTAGCCGACCACATCGAGGCCAGCGACGGCGGCATCGGCTTCGTCTGCGTGGCGCCGGCCGTGGGCCAGGCGAAGGCGCTGCCGGTGTTCGCGCGGGCGGTGCTGACCCTGCTGCATGCGCTGAGTGCAGCGCCGCCCGCCGCGAACGGATTGGACCGCGCGCGGCTGGCCGATGAGCTGGCGGCGCTGCTCCATGGCCATGGCGGCTCGGCCACACGCCTGAGCGATGCTGCGCTGGTGAAGCTGTTCCGTCTGCTGCGCCTGGCGCGCCGGCTGCTGGATCTGGAAGCCGGCGTAGCGAGCCAGGATTCCTGAGCGCAGGAGGCTCCCGTATGTCGGCACCGCACCCGCTCAACCAGGCCGTGATCGCCCAGGCCCTGCATGACCTGCGCAACGGCCAGTTGCGCCGCTGCAAGGCCATGGGCTTCGGCGAGGAGGAGCTGGATGCGCTGAAACACCCCGAGCTCGTGAGCATGCTGGTGAATGCCACGGTGTCGTGGTGTTCGGTATCGGTGAACCGGGAAGTGTTGAAGCGGCTGCTGAGCCAGGTGCACGACGTGGAGCGGGAGATCGCCACGGTGGACCGCATGCTGCGCCTGGGGGCGAGCACGGAGATGGTCAGCAAGTTCTACGGCCTCACGCATCAGGAAGTGGCGCTGCGCCGCGACATCCTCGGGCTGCCCAAGCGCAAGGGCCGGCATCCGGTGCTCGACGAGGCGCAGGAGGTGGCCTTGTGGGAACGCTGGAAGGCCGGCATCACGGAGCGGCAGATCGCGCTGAACGACGACATGGCGATGGTGGCGCTGACCATGGATCTGGCCGAGGCCATGACCCTGCCCATGTCGGTGATCTGGTCGGCGATACGGAACTGGATCGACCATGGGTTGGTATAGGCCATGACCACGGGCGGCGCACCACGGCGCGAAGGCCCCGTTGCGCTGTCCGCGCTCTTCGACGAGGCCCTGCAGCACCTGCAGCCGGCGCAGGGAACGGCGCCGGCCGCCGACGGTTTCCTCTACAGCGGCAACCGCCATGAGAGCGTGCCGCGCAGGCTGTTCCTCGACCGGCGCCTGACGCCGCTGGAGCGAAACGCCTGGCAGGTGTTCCGCCTGCAGCTCAACGACGACGGCGTGACCGCCTTTCCCACCTACGACCAGCTCCGCCCCTATCTGGCGTCCATGCCCTGTGCGGCGCAAGCCTCGCACGAGACCGTTGCGCGCGCCTTGACGCTGCTGCGGCTGACGCGCTGGCTCAGCCTGGTGCGGCGGCGGCGCGATCCCAAGACCGGCCGTATCCAAGGCAACCTCTACGTGCTGCACGACGAACCGCTGTCGCCCTTCGAGGCGATGCAGCTCGACCCGGACTACCTGGGCCTGGTGAGTCAGGCGCTCACGCACGCGGCGAAGGCGGTGCAGGTCGTGGGCATGAACACGCTGCGAGAGATCGCCGAAGACCCCCTGCTCAGCGGGCGCACGCTGCCGACCCGTCTGCAAGTGCTGGCGCAGCGCATGGCGCGGCATGGCTGGACGACGCCAGGTTATCCACAGGAGGGTGCGGACCACGAATCCGAAGAAGGCCAGGAAGCCCTGCTTCGGAATGACGCGCGCCCGTCTTCGGAATCCGAAGCAGGGCCGAAACCCGCGCCGGACGGCTCTCTTCGGATTCCGAAGGAGGACCGTACAGTACGTAATGATCGTATAAATGAAGTACGTACAGTACCGCGCGCGAGGGCCTTGCAGAACCTGCGGCTGCCCGAGCGTTTCCTGCGCTTGAAGGACGAGCAGCAGGCCGGCGCGCTGATGGCGCTGCAGCAGGTGGACGAGGCGCAGCGGCAGGCCGTGCTCGACGAGTGGGCGGCACGCTGTGGCGGCAGTACGGTGCGCAATCCCGCCGGCTACTTGTTCGGCATCATCCAGAAGGCGATCCGCGGGGAGTTCAAGGCGTGGGCGGGCAACGACGCAGCAGCGCCGCCCGCGCCGCGAGCTGCGGGGCCGGCGCCATCGTCGTCGCCTTCGGCTTCCCGCCCAGCCGACCCCGAGGTGGCGCGCGCCTACCTCGCACGGCTGCGTTCAGCCTTGCGCGATCCCTGAGCTATCCCCAGGGGATAGACGGAACAGGTCGCCTTCCAGCTGGGGGAGCAGACCGCTTGGAACTGTGCTCAAACTGTGCGTATAATGTGCTCGTGATTCCTTGCCTTTGGGAGCAACGTCATGGCCTCTACCGCTTTCGCGGATGTGCTCGAATCGGTGCGTGAAGCCGGCACGTCCCGCTTTTCCGCCACGAACGTCGCCGATGCCCTGGGCCTGCAGTACCAGGACTTGGCCACGCTGGCTGGCGTGCACCGCAACACCCTGCGCACCCACCCCGAGTCACCGCGACTCCAGGCCGCGCTTCGTGACCTGATGCGGGTGCTATCGGCCGCCTCGGCGGTGCAGCCGGATACCGCGCGTGCATTCTTCATGGTCAAGAACGAGCCCATCCCGACGTTCCACCACAAGACCCTGCTGCAGTTGGTGCAGGAAGGACGCACCGACGATGCGATCGACTACCTGGAGTCGATCAGTGCAGGGTTCACCGGATGATCCTCCTCGACCTGCCGCCCGGCACCACGCTGTTTCGCGCGCACACCCCGCAGTGGGCCAGCCGGCCAACCAGCGGCGCTGGTGCGGCGGCCAAGGGCGGGCGCTTCAACCGGGAGGGCGTCGAGGCGCTGTATCTGTCGCTGGAGGAAGCGACCGCGCTACGCGAATACCAGCAGACCTCGCCCTTCCTGCCGCCCTGCACGATGTGCTCGTACACCGTGGCATTGCGCGAGCTGGTCGATCTGCGGCAGCTCCACCGCGGCGAACCTTGGGACGAGCTGTGGCACGACTGGCGCGAGGACTGGCGCCATCTGAAATTCGACCTTCACATCGAGCCGCCCACTTGGGTGCTGGGCGACATGGTGCTGGCCCAGGGCCATACCGGAATCCTGTTCCCCAGCCAGGCGAACGATGGCGGCACCAATATCGTGGTGTTCGTGGATCGGCTCAGGGATGGCAATTCGGTCGAGGTCAATGATCCCGACGGGCGACTGCCCCGCGACCAATCCAGTTGGACGCGCTGACTCCACAGCGCGGATTCGCACTCCACCCTTCGGCCCGCCGCCGAGCTATCCCCAGGGGATAGCCGGCACACACAGCCTTCCGTGCGGAACAAACCGGGCGCGCATGGGCTGCGGTTTGTTGACTGACGGCCTTCCGGCCGATGCCGATGCTGGCGACTCGCCCCTTCACCGCGAGTCGCTCCCATGGCCAACGAACGCACAGAACCCCTGCAACTGAATCTCGGATCGCTGCGCAGCGCGATGTCGCTGACGCTGCACACGCACCATGCATCGCGCATCTGGCACGGCCGCGCGCCGACCGAGGGGCGCCCAGGCATCATCGGTCTCAACGGCTTCATCGGCGCCATGAACAAAATGAAGCGCGGCGCCGAGCAGGACGACCCCTACTCGGACTGGTGGATGCTGCGGATCGAGGACAAGCTCGCCGACACCAAGACCCGTCTGCAGACCCTGCGCGAACAGGTGGATCAGGCCTTGGCCGACGTGCCAGCGGCGCTGTCCCTGGGCGAGAACATGAACGTGCAGCCGGTGAAGCTGCCGCTGTTCGTGAACGCCCAGCTCGGCTTCATGGCGGTGTATCTGCTGGCCGACTACGACGACCTGGCACGCAAACTCATCCTGGCGCACCACACGGCGCTGATCGATCGCAGCACCTTGGAGCGCTGGCTCAATGATGGTGCGCACGCGCTGCGCAGCCTGTTCTCGCTGGCCCAGCAGTACCGCTACTCGGGCACCACGCGCGACGACTTCGCGGCGAAGAACGCGGCGGCGCGAGCGGCGCTGGAGAAGTTCGGCGAGTTGCCGCAGGACGTGCTGGAAGGCACGCGCCGCTCGCGCTTCGCGCCACCGATCGCGCGGCGGACGACCAAGCCCGGCACGCCGCCTGCAGCGCCCGCCATCGAGCCCGATGCGCCGGCTCACACGGATGGCACAGCCGATGGTGCGGCGGGCGATGAGGCTGCGGGCGCATGACAGCATCGCCCCCTATCAGCCACTCCACGCGCTTCGTGGCGCTGGAACAGGCGGACTTCCAGCGGCTGGAACACGCAGGCTACCTAAAAGGCCTTTTACAGCCTTTTAAGGGTAAGGGGAGTCTGGAGACCTGGGCCAGCCAGTGCGCAGCGCTGCGCGACGACGTGATTGGCCTGGCGCAGCGGCGCGTGCTGCCCCAGGCGCGCGCCTACCCATTCAGTCTGCTCGACGTGCAACTGGCCCAGCAGGCCACTGGCGCAGGGACGACCTTCCTGCGCTGGCGCAACCTCGACCGTTCCTCCATGGGCGTGGCGTTGTGGGAGGCCCTGCTGGCCAACCCCGCGACGCCGGCCTCGCTGATCGACGAGCTGTACGCGATCGAACTGCAGCGCATCGTGCTGAACATGCAGATCAGTCTGACCCACAGCATCGCTCGCCAAGCCCTGGAATGCGCCAACAAGGCCGCCCAGGCCGAAGTGGCTTACCTGCGGCGCGTCCACGGGCATACCGCGTCCGTTCCACCCACCACCAAGGAGTCACCATGAGCACGCACTTCGTCGGCGAGGGCAGCATCGGTTCTGCGCCGGACTACCGCGAATTTCCGAACGGCAACGACGAGCCACGCCGGCTGCTTCGCCTGAACGTCTACTTCGACAACCCGATCCCGAAGAAGGACGGCGAGTACGAAGATCGCGGCGGCTTCTGGGCACCCGTGGAGCTGTGGCACCGCGACGCCGAGCACTGGAAGACGCTGTACCAGAAAGGCATGCGGGTGCTGGTCGAGGGCCGCACCGTGCGCGACGAATGGGAGGACGCCGACGAGAACGAGCGCGTGACGTTCAAGGTCGAGGCGCGGCGCGTGGGCATCCTGCCGTACCGCATCGAGTCGGTGGCGCTCAGCGCCAAGCCCGCCGGCGGACAGTAATTCGCCCATCGCCGTTCCCCCGAGGGCGGCTGTAGCAACCGTCATACGCCCGCGATGCACCAGCGAGCTATCCCCAGGGGATAGCTCCAAGGTCGTCCACAGAGTTCCAGCCGCCCTCCCGAAACGACGCTCTTGCTGTGCCAGCTCCTGTGGTCCATGCGCACAGCTGCGGCAACGGACCGCCTGCCGATCACAAAGCGGTGTCTGCATCAATCGGCTTCCTTGCTGCCGGCATCTCCTGGCCCCGCCAAGCTGACGCCCATCCAATGAACCGCACATTTCCAAGGAGGCTTCATGCGCGTGTTCCTGTGCGAGAAGCCGTCCCAGGGCAAGGACATCGCCCGTGTGCTGGGCGCCAGCCAACGCGGCAACGGCTGCTACAGCGGCGCCGGTGTCGTCGTGACCTGGTGCATCGGTCATCTGGTGGAGGCGGTTCCACCCGAAGGCTACGGCGAGCAATACAAGCGCTGGGCCATCGAGCAACTGCCCATTCTTCCTGAGCGTTGGCGTGTCGAGCCCAAGGCGGCGACCGCAGCGCAATTCAAGGTCGTGCAGCAGCTCGTCGCCAAGGCGGGCGAGCTGGTGATTGCGACCGATGCCGACCGCGAGGGCGAGATGATCGCCCGCGAGATCATCGACCTATGCGGCTACCACGGGCCGATTCAGCGCCTGTGGCTGTCGGCGCTCAACGATGCGTCGATCCGCAAGGCACTGGGTGCACTCAAGCCGTCCGCCGAGACGCTGCCGCTGTATTTCTCCGCACTCGCCCGATCGCGCGCCGACTGGCTGATCGGGATGAACCTGAGCCGCTTGTTCACACTGCTGGGGCGCCAGGCCGGCTATACCGGCGTGCTGTCGGTGGGGCGCGTGCAGACGCCGACGCTGAAGTTGGTCGTGGACCGCGATCGCGAGATCGCGCGCTTCGTCTCCGTGCCGTATTGGGCCGTGGACGTGCTGCTATCCCATGCCGGCCAGTCCTTCACCGCGAGCTGGATACCGCCCGAAGGCAGCACGGATGCAGCGGGTCGCTGCCTTCAGCAGCCGGTGGCGCAGCAGGCTGCGGATCGCATTCGCGCGGCACGCGATGCGCAGGTCGTGTCGGTAGAAACCGAGCGCGTTCGCGAAGGGCCGCCGCTGCCGTTCGACCTGGGCACGCTGCAGGAGGTGTGCTCCAAGCAGTTGGGCCTCGACGTGCAGGAGACGCTGGACATTGCCCAGGCGCTGTATGAGACGCACAAGGCGACAACGTACCCGCGCTCGGATTCGGGCTACCTGCCCGAGAGCATGCTGGCCGAGGTACCGACCGTACTCGACAGCCTGGTCAAGACCGACCCCAGCCTGCGGCCGCTGATCGAGCGCCTGGATCGCAACCAGCGTTCGCGTGCGTGGAACGACGGCAAGGTGTCGGCTCACCACGGCATCATCCCGACGCTGGAGCCCGCCAACCTGTCGGCCATGAACGAGAAGGAACTGGCCGTCTACCGGCTGATCCGCGCTCATTACCTCGCGCAGTTCCTCCCGCACCATGAGTTCGACCGGACGGTAGCGCAGTTCTCGTGCGGCAGTCAGTCGCTGGCGGCCGTGGGCAAGCAGATTGCCGTCATCGGCTGGCGTGAGGTGCTGGCGACGCCGGGGCCGGACGATGCCGGTGGCGAGGATGCGCAGCACAGCCAGGTGCTGCCCGCCCTGCATGCGGGCCTGTCCTGCCCGGTCGGAAAGGTGGATCTCAAGGCGCTGAAGACGCTGCCGCCCAAACCCTATACGCAGGGCGAGCTGATCAAGGCCATGAAGACCGTCGCCAAGTTCGTGACCGACCCGCGCCTGAAACAGAAGCTGCGAGATACCACCGGCATCGGCACCGAGGCGACACGCGCCAACATCATCAACGGTCTGATCGGTCGCGGCTACCTGGTCAAGAAAGGCCGCGCCGTCCGCGCTTCCGACGCGGCATTCACGCTCATCGACGCGGTGCCCTCGGCCATCGCCGACCCCGGCACCACGGCGGTGTGGGAGCAGGCGCTCGACATGATCGAGGCCGGCCAGATGGCGCTGGACACCTTCATCGAGAAGCAGTCCGTGTGGGTCGGCCAGCTCGTGCAGCAGTACCGCGGCGCAACGCTCTCGCTCAAGCTGCCGCCGGCGCCGGCCTGCCCGCAGTGCGGCGCACCGATGCAGCAGCGCACGGGCAAAAGCGGCGCGTTCTGGTCCTGCTCGCGCTACCCGGACTGCAAGGGCACGTTGCCGATCGAGTCCCCGACGGGCCGGCGCAGCGCACCGCGCAAGCGGCGCGCTGCCTCCAAGGCGTCCTGATCCTCGCTTCCCCCTGCCGCGCCAGCCCTTCACTGGCGGCGAGGCAAACGTCCCGCACCGCGCGGGACTCCAAAGCGCGCGTCTCCTTCTGCAACGGTGTGCGCGCCCCGTCTGCCCACCATCGGGCGACGGGGCGAGAAGGTCATTGCTCCACGAATCGCGCCCGCCGCCATTCCCTTGATCGGTGTGCCTTGCCTCGGCCACGAGGGGCTTCCTGACGCCTTGCCGCCGCGTGAGCCGTGAGGAGGCCCCTTGGGCCGAGGGTATTCCGTGCCGGTGCCCGCCGGCGGAACAACGGGCTCCCTTTGTGTGTGGATGCACGCCAGAGGTTTCCGGCCCCAGCCACGAAACGGGCCGGGTGCGATTGCTGACGCAGCGAACGGCTTTGACGACGGCCTGCGCTGACGCAGCCCACAGGTGGTTTTCCTTCCTCTCCAGCCGAAGGCCCGCGTGGCCTTCGTCGCCCTGGCCCTTGCCTTGTCCCGTGACGCGGGCCTGCCCTAAAGCGGGCCGTCCGCGATTCGGTTTTCCCTGCGACGGCAGCCATGCTTCGCGCCCATCCTCACGCCATGCGTTGCTGACAGTCGTCAGCGGCATGCCCTGGCAGTCTCGGTCTTCAAGACTGCAACGCGGTTCGCCGCGTTGACCGATCCAGTCCGCTTCGCATCGCCCACCGCGGACGCTCGCCGGCCTGGCGACGATGCACTTTTCTCAACCACCCGAGGGGAACCCCATCCCCTGCGGGATGCGTGCTCCCCGACCCACCAAGGAGCACGGCATGTCTGAACCTTCCGCATCTTCCTCTGCAACCGCAGTGCGCAGTGGTGCGCTGGCGCTGGCCTGGACCGGCAAGCGTTTGCCGCTACAGGTGCTGCGCAGCGCGGCCGGCCACTACATCGGCACGCAAGACGACGAAGGCCCGGTATCGCGGGAGTCCGTCGAGTATTTCCCGAACCACCTCGCAGCACAGCGCGCCCTGGATGCCCATGCCTGGACACAGCGCGCTCACCCCTGATTCCCACCCTTCAAGGAGTTCTCTCATGAATCTGTCTTTACCCGAAGACGTGCTCGATCAGATGGCGCTGGAACAGGCGCACTTCGACGCTGCACCGCAGGCCTTCTTCGAGGCCTGGAAGCGCGGCGCGCAGATCGCCGGCCACGAGTGGTTCGGCGACGGCACACGCGAAGGTCTGCAGCGTGCCACCACCAAGTGGGACCTGCGGCCCAACATGCTGATGCTCAACGACGCCTTGGGCGTGCTGAGCAGCGGTCAACGCATGTTCCTGTCCGCGATGGTGAGCTTCTACAACTCCCGCGAGGGCGGCGCGATGCTCAAGCGTTGCGGCTTCGAGGGGCTGTCCGACTTCGGCGGCCTCAATCTGGAACGGCGCCAGGTCATCGCCGACCTCACGCTGCACTACAACGGCTGGTGAGCCGCGCCTGGCAACCCACCGTCTTTTCATCCCACCCCACGAGGGACATGCGTCCCCGTTCGGGGCCATGTCCCTCCTTCCTTTCGCAGGAGCGGCCATGTCCCGAATCAGCATCTTCCACTGACCTGCACCGCCCGCCACCAGGGCGGCCCGATGCCGCGGCCGGCTGACCGGCTGCCACTTCATCCACCTACTGGGGTTCAATCCCCGGCAGGGGATTGCCTCGGCCATCCTCTGCTGGAGGAATCCCATGTCTCATTCCAAAAACCCCTTCGTCCGCGGCTACGATGGCCTGTCCGTGCAGCGGCTGCTGGCGATTTCCTACGACGACGACTGCCCGCTGAGCTATCTGCCGCTGCACGTCTCGCAGTCGCACCTGCCGGACAGCCAGGTCGAGCGCCATGCCTGCGTCTTCTGCGACGACTTCGCGCTGATCACCGAGGGCCAGAACGTGCCGCCCGAGCTGGACGCGCAGTGTCCCAGCCACGGCATCGCCCGAAACCTCGTCTACACCGTCATGGCCGAAGAAGCCGGCCAGCCGCTGCACGTCGGCGATACCTACTCCGAGGAAGCCGCGCGCGAGGTGGTACGCCGCCTGCGCTTCGAGACCGGGTTCTACAGCCGTGCCTGGGAAATCAGTTCGGCGCACATCACCGAGGAGGCCGGTCGCTTCCTCGCCGAACTGGCGGACATCGCCACGCCGAGCGGTTTTCTGTTCGTGGCCTTCCGCATTCCCTACAGCCCGGCGGTCGGCATGAAGCTGATCGCCACGCCCTGGACGGATGCGAACCTGCAGCATGTCGAGGGCATCACCGCCGAAGAGCTTCGGCAGGAGCACCGGGCCAAGGGCATGCCGGAGTCCCTCGTGGAAGTGTTGCACCTGGCTGCGCTCGCCGACGTGCGGCTGCTGATCTTCGATGCCGACGCGCCCGTGCTGGACGGACTGACGCTCTACGACGACGAGTAACCCCCTCTTGAGCCCCGTGCGGGGCTCTTCTTTTTCGCGGAACGCGGTGCCGGCGCATTGCCGATTCCCGGCGGACGGCCGCCGCCATGTGCCGCACGCTGGCCGCATGTTCGCTGGCGTTGCCGGCAGCATGCCCAGGCAGTCGAGACCTTCAAGACTGCGGCGCGGTTCGCCGTGCTGGTTGTTTCGTTCTCCGGGCGCACCTGCGTCCATCCACCTCACCCTCAAGGGACAGACCTCCCTTGCGGGCGGGAGTCCCTTGGTTGCCACAAGGAGTCTCCCCATGGATACCCAAGCCATCCGTGCACAGATGCCAACGCTTGTCGTCGGTCATGTGCCTTCCAACGTCCGTTCGTTCAAGTTCAACATCTTCGACGGCCAGCCCAAGGTTTCGACGCTGGGCTTTCACATCGACCCGAAGCCTTTCGAGGGCAAGGTCATCGCCACCACCGACGAGGCCATCGTCGTCAAGACGGGGCGAGCCGAGTTCGCGGTGCTCGATCGAACGCTCGTGACCGAGGTGCCCGACGAGGGCGCCAAGGTGCAGGTCGAAACCTATGTCAGACGCCGCTTCGACGGTCAGCGGGCGGACACGCCCGAGGAGCAGACCGAGTTCACCGCCGACGGCCAGCCCTACACGGTGAAGCGGTTCGTGCTCGGGTCTGCACCGGCGAAGCTGCCGATCCCCGAGCCGCGCTGCCCCGAGCTGCAGGAACTGATCGACCAACTGGAGCAGTTGCCCGCTCCCGATGGTTTCCGGCGCATCACCCACATGCTGGTGGATGCCGGTGCACGGGACATCACCTGGGTCGATCCGCTGCCCGCCGACATGATCCGCACGCCGCCGGCCATCGGTTTCACCGTCGCCACGATGAAGTTCCAGGGTCGCGTCACCGTGCTGTATGAGCGTGGCCTCGACCTCTACGCGGTGGAGCTGCACCGCGACGGCGAGCTGATCGAACGGGTCGATGAGGTGTTCTTCGACACCCTCGGCGAGACGCTGGAACGGCTGATCGACGACGGGAGCTGGAAACGCATTCGCGTGCAGTGCCTGTCGGGTCGCAAGGCTGTCCGGCACTGACCCTCCCAGCAGCTTCCCGCCCTCGCGGCGGGAAGCCTCTCTTCCTGCCTCCCTGGAGATCACACCCATGACTGTTCGATTCAAAGGCACGGAGCTGCGGCCCGTGCTCGCCGAAGCGGTGGCGAATCAATGCCGCGTCATCCTGGTCAAGGATCAGGGCGTGTACTTCCTGGCCGAGCGCGGCGAGCGCCGGCCCGATGGTCGCCAGAAGACCATCGCCTACGCCGCCGGCTGCAACCCGGATGTCGATGCCTTCGACTATTGGTGGGAGCTGGCGCGCGCCGAGTTCGGCGACGACGACTTCGGCGAGTTCTTCGATCCGCAGGAGGGCGTGTTTGCGCGCATCCTGCACAGCGAGGACGACCTCGACGTGTCCGCCACCACGACACACCTGTCGCTGCAGGCGGTTCCTCCCACACCCAACGGCAACTGACCGCCCATCCCTGGCCCCCGCTCCGGGGGCCTCTTTCTTCCCGGCAATGCGGACAGCCGCGAGTGCCGATTGCCGCTCGCCTGCGCGCCGTCCCGGCGCCACGCTTCCGGCCATGTTCCGCTGACGTCCGTCAGCGACATGCCCAGGCAGCCACGATCTTCAAGGCTGCGACGCGGTTCCGACCGCGTTGATCACCCCAGTTCGCACCGGCATCCATGCGCGAACGGCCATCGGTTCTCGATGGCGATGCCACCAAGCTGTTCCATCAACCCACGCGGGGGTTCCACACCTTCCCCGCCTTGGGTCGGGTGTGTCTCCGCCTCATTGTTCCCAGGAGATTCACCATGACCACTTCCAACGAGAAGTCCTACTTCGATCTGCACATCACCGGCCTCGGGTACCTCAATCGCATCCGCGAAGTGAAGCCCAAGAAAGGCGATGCGTTCCTGGCCTGCGACATCGCGGCTCTGAACGGTCCCAGCGATGACGTCTCGTATGTGCGTTTCGACACGCGCGTATCGGGATCGGAAGCGCAGCACCTGGTGCGCCGCTGCATTCAGGCGGTCGACGCCGAGAAGAAGGTGATGATCGGCTTCCGCATGGGCGACCTGTGGACCGACACCTTCACCTACTCCAAGGGCAAGCGTGCCGGCGAGCAGGGTGTGAGCCTCAAGGCCCGCCTGCTGTTCGTCAGTTGGATCAAGGTCGACGGCAAGCTCGTCTACAAGGCCGAGCCCAAGCCGACCGAGACCGACGAGCGGGACCCGGAAGTCCCTGTGACGTCCGACGCGCCCGCCGCGCAGCAAGCCTCGGCACCGGAGCCTTCCGAGCCCGTCGCCGATGCTGCCGACGACGCAGCCGATGCCCCCGCATTGGCCGTTGCCGAGTCGTTCTGATCCGCAAGGCCCCATCCCCGGGGCCTTGTCTTCTCTTCGTCCGCAGGAGACCTTCATGATCACCATCCCCGGCCAACTGGCCATCAAGACCATCCACGGCAGGAACGGCGACTTCAACGTCGGCCGCCTGGCGACCTCGATCGGCGAGTTCGTCGTGAAGAACGCCGAACTCGATCAGTACCGCGAGGGCAAGTACGACGGTGATTTCGTCATCGTCGAGATTCGTCCCTCCACGTACAACGCCAACGGCCGCATGGTCATCGAGATCCGCGCCCATCTGGGCGGGATGACACTGTCCAACATCGACGCCCTGAGCCGCGACGAAGCCCGCCGGCTGAGTCCGCAGGAAGTCGATCCGATCGACGAGGAGGCGCAGGCGCCCGTGCCGGCAACGCCCCCGGCCAAGCCGAAGGCGAAGCCGCGCAGTCCGCGCGATCCCCTGGTCGATACCACGCCGTTCGGCAGCGAACCGGCTCCCGTGTCCGCTGCGGCCTCGGCCGAGGCAGACGACGCGGCGCTGTTCGGTGCCTTGTGGCCCCTGGGCGAGACCGTGAAGCTCGATGCGACCGTGGATCGTCGTGTGCTGCGTCAGCAGCGCGACCGTCTCGACAAGCTCGGCTACGAGTTCGCTCCGTTGTCCCAGGACTGGCACCTCAAAGCTGCCTGATTCATCCGCCGCCTTGCGCGGCATTCCGCCACCCGCTGGGGTTCTCCCCCGACGGGGAGGGCTCCGGCCTTTTCTTCAAGGAGACCCTCATGGGCTGGACCTTCGTTCGTCAGACGCGCGATCAGTTGATCCGCGAGCTGCTCGCTCCGCAGGCGTCCGACCGCGCTTGCTGCGAAGTCATCGACCACACACTGGACGGCGACGTTCTGTGGACCGTGGTTCGCGTCACCGCCAGGCAGGCGGGCGTCATGGGCCTCGCGGCCGGTGAGTCCGTCTGCTACATCGGCTGCCATCTGCTGGAAAGCTCGGGCGGCGATTGGGGCTACAAGTCACTCGATGAGTCCGTGCATCCGTACTACTACTCGTGCCCGCTGCGCTATCTCGACATGGCGCCGGTGCAAAGCCCCGAGTGGCGCGAGCGGGTTCACCGCTTCCACGCGGGCCGCGCTGTCTAGCGGCACGCATCTTCCTTCACCCAACCGGGGCGAGCATGGCCCCGCGGGCTGTGGTTGCTCCTTCATTTCCAAGAGGACATCACCATGCCTGCACCTTCTTCCGCGAAACCGCTGTACCGCATCGACGAATGCCCCGACCTCATGGCCGACGGTTGCGTCGGTGACGAGCAGGGCAATCTCGTCTTTCTCTCGATCTGGGCGCGCGACACCGCCGTTCAGGAGTTCCTCGCCCGCCTGACTCTCGGCTGGGATGAACAGGGGCTCGACCAGTTCCACGTCATCACCGAGCAGGGCGCATCCATCCCGGTCTTCGTCGGCAACGTCGAGAACCTGGAAAAGCGCATCACCCGCGCCTATCGGCGGACGCTGTTCGGTTCGCTGACGAATGTGTGGCTGTTCGACCGTCGCTGCGTGAAGCCAGACAAGGCCAATGCCAGCGCGCTGGCGCTTCTGCCCAGGGATTCCGCTCACCGGCTCGACCGGCTGTGGACGCTGGTGCAGGACACCTGCCCGCTGCCACTGCTCGACCACTGGCGCGACACCGTGCTGGAGCTGTTGCAGACACGGCGGATGCTGACCGGTCTTCCCTTGGCCCTCGGGCCGCTGGAAGGCCATCGGCTGGCCCTCGATGTCCCGGCGCTGACGAAGGCGCTGGGCGAGCTGATCCGCAACGGCACCCTCGGTGCCACGCAGTACGAACTGGCCGCGAACGCACCGCTTCGGCGTGTGGCGTGAGCCATCCCCACGGGCATGCGCGCCGCGCGTGCCCGCCTTCCCTCATCCATCATCAGGAGAAATCCATGGCACTCATGTTTCCGCGCCTGGCGCGCAATTTCATTCGTAACGGCTACTTCCCCACCGACGAGCCGACGCTGGAGCGGGCCTTGTCCGCACTGGCGCCGTCTCCCGGCTCCATGTCCATCATCGATCCCTGCGCCGGCGAAGGCGTGGCGATTGCCGAAGCCGCCCACGCCCTCGGGCGCGAGCAGGTCCAGGCCTTCGCCGTCGAGTACGACGCCGAGCGTGCCCGCCACGCACGGCAACTGGTCGATCGCTGCATCCACGGTGACCTGATGGACTCGCTGATCTCGCGCCAGTCCTTCGGGCTGCTGTGGCTGAACCCGCCGTATGGCGACCTGAGCAAGGACGTGAACGGCAACATCGGCTATCAGGGCCAGGGCCGTGCGCGGCTGGAAAAGCTGTTCTATCAGCGCGCGCTGCCGCTGCTGCAGTACGGTGGCGTGCTGATCTTCATCGTGCCGTCCTACGTGCTCGACGCCGAGCTGGTCGGATGGCTGACGCGCCACTTCGCCGACCTGCGCATCTACCGTGCGGTGGAAACGCAGTTCAAGCAGGTGGTGATCTTCGGTCGCAGGATTCGTCAGCGCGACCAGGCATCGGATTCGGTCAAGGCCACCCGCGGTCTGCTGCTGCAGATCGGACAGGGCGACGCCGAAGCCGAGGAGCTGCCGCTCGAATGGCCGTTCCTGCCGTACACCGTCCCTGCCAGCCCGGCCGAGCCGGAGCACTTCTATCGCGTGACGATGGAGCCCGAGCAGTTCGCCGATGAAGTCGGCCGGCTGCAAGGACTCTGGCCGGCGCTCGATACGCACCTGGGGGGCGCGCAGCAGTCGCTGCGTCCACCGGCGCGGGCCTTGTCCCACTGGCATCTCGCTCTGGCCTTGGCCGCGGGCGCGATCTCGGGCGTCGTGACCTCGAAGAGCGGCAGAACGCTCGTCGTGAAAGGTGATACCCATAAGGAGAAGACTCTCCAGACGGAGTACACCGAGCGCGACGACGGCTCCGTGGCCGAGACACGCATCCTCACCGACAAGTTCGTGCCGGTCATCCGCGCCTGGGACATGACACCGGGCTCCGCCACGCGGGGCGAGGTGTTGACCATCCGCTGATCGTCGTTCCCCGACGGCAAGCCGCCAGTGCTTCGCCGCCTTCTTTGTCCACTCACCGGGGTCATGTCGCCCCGATGGGGCGCCGTGGCCTCTTTTCCCTGAAGGAGAAATCACCATGGCACTCGCTGTTCTCAATCTCGTCTCGCAACCACGGTTCCCATCCGGGCAAGTGGTCATGACCGCCGGCATCAACGATCTGGTCCAGCAGGGCCAGTTCAATCCGGTGCCTTATCTGCGTCGCCACCTTCGTGGTGACTGGGGCGATCTCGACGACTGCGACCGGCGTTCCAACGATGCCGCGTTGAAGTCCGGAGACCGCTTGTTCTCGTCCTACCAGGTCACGCCGACCTTGAAGCTCTGGATCATCACCGAGTGGGACCGCAGCGTCACCACGCTGCTGCTGCCATCCGAGTACTGATCGTCCTCTGACGGCTCGGCCGTCTTTCTCTTCCCACCCCTGGGGCATGCCATCGCCCCGCAGGGGTCGGTGCATGCCCCATTTCCATTGGAGCATCACCATGTCACTCGATCTCGAAACTGTTCCCGCGGCTGTTTCCGATGCCTCGCCCGTGCAGGGCGACCTGCTCGAAGCCGCATCTTCTCCGCTCACCCTCAGCCTGCAGGACTTCGTATCGGAGTTCGGCGACGAGCTGCTCGATTCGCTCAACCGCGCCAATCCTCCGGTCTACACCGGCCAGGTGCGGGTGCATCGGCAACTGATCCTCGCCGCGCTCAAGCGCAAGCTGTTCCCGGCGCAAGCCGATGTGGTCCACGCCGTCACCGAGCTGTTGGTCGATCGTGGCGAACGCGCCGCGATCGTCAATGGCGAGATGGGCTGCGGCAAGACGACGGTGGGTATTGCCACCGCCGCCGTGCTCAACGCCGAAGGCTACCGCCGTACCTTGGTTCTGTCTCCGCCGCACCTGGTCTACAAGTGGCGGCGCGAAATCCAGGAGACGGTGGCCAGTGCCAAGGTCTGGGTGCTCAATGGCCCGGACACGCTGGTCAAGCTGCTGAAACTGCGAGAGCAGTTGGGCGTGCCGGCCCAGGGCCAGGAGTTCTTCGTCCTGGGCCGCGTGCGGATGCGGATGGGGTTCCACTGGAAGCCTGTCTTCGTTCGGCGGCGCACGCCTCACGGCGACGTGGGGGCCTGCCCGGATTGCGGGCATGTCATCACCGACCTCGACGGCGAGCCGATCAATCCGGTCGAGCTGGAAGCCGAGGAGTCCCGCCGCAAGTGCAGCCACTGCCGTGCACCGCTGTGGTCGTTGATCCGTCCCAGAGGCCTGTCCGCCAGCGACCAGTCCTCGACCGTGCTCAAGGCACTGAAGCGTATTCCAACCATCGGGGAAGTCACCGCGCAGAAGCTGATGCAAAAGTTCGGTGACGCCTTCCTCGCGTCGATGCTCGGGGACAACATCCACGAGTTCATCAACCTGATGGATGGCAACGGCGAGCTGGTCTTCTCGGACCGGCAAGCCCATCGGATGGAACGTGCGATGGCCAACATGGAGTTCGGCTTCGGCGAGGGCGGCTACCAGCCGTCCGAGTTCATCAAGAGGCAGCTTCCCCAAGGCACGTTCGACCTGCTCATCGCCGACGAGGCGCACGAGTACAAGAACGGCGGCTCCGCACAGGGCCAGGCCATGGGGGTGTTGGCGGCCAAGGCGCGCAAGACGCTATTGCTCACCGGCACGCTGATGGGCGGCTACGGCGACGACCTGTTCCACCTGCTGTTCCGAGCCCTTCCGGGGCGGATGATCGAAGACGGCTACCGGCCGACGAAGAGCGGCAGCATGACGTCGGCCGCGATGGCGTTCATGCGCGATCACGGCGTGCTCAAGGACATCTATTCCGAGAGCACCGGCACGGCGCACAAGACGGCCAAGGGCACCAAGGTATCGGTGCGCACGGTCAAGGCGCCGGGTTTCGGTCCCAAGGGCGTGCTGCGTTGCGTCCTGCCGTTCACGGTCTTCCTCAAGTTGAAGGACATCGGTGGCAATGTGCTGCCGCCCTACGACGAGGAGTTCCGCGAAGTCGCGATGGACACGGCGCAAGCTGCGGCCTACCGCGATCTGGCGGGTCGGCTGACCCAGGAGCTGAAGCAGGCCCTGGCGAAGCGCGACACGACGCTGCTGGGTGTGGTCCTCAACGTGCTGCTGGCCTGGCCGGATTGCTGCTTCCGGTCGGAGACGGTGGTGCATCCACGCACGCGCAACACCCTGGCCTTCGTCCCGGCTCAGTTCAACGAGCTGGAGGTGATGCCCAAGGAGCGCGAGCTGATTGATATCTGCAAGCAGGAGAAAGCAGAAGGTCGCAAGACCCTGGTCTACACGGTCTACACCGGCACGCGCGACACCACGTCGCGCCTGAAGGTGCTGCTGGAGCAGGAAGGCTTCAAGGTGGCGGTACTGCGCGCGAGCGTGGATGCCTCCCGCCGGGAAGACTGGATCGCCGAGCAGTTGGACCGCGGTATCGACGTGCTCGTCACCAATCCCGAACTGGTGAAAACCGGCCTGGACCTGTTGGAGTTCCCGACGATCGTGTTCATGCAGTCGGGCTACAACGTGTATTCGCTGCAGCAGGCCGCACGCCGTTCATGGCGTATCGGTCAGAAGCAGTCGGTGCGCGTGATCTACCTCGGCTACGCCAACTCCTCGCAGATGACCTGCCTGGGGTTGATGGCCAGGAAGATCATGGTGTCGCAGAGCACGTCGGGAGACGTGCCCGAATCCGGGCTGGATGTCCTGAACCAGGACGGAGACTCGGTGGAAGTGGCACTGGCGCGGCAGTTGGTGCATTGAGATTGTTTCACTCTTGGTCGGCCCCTTCGGGGGCCGAATTCTTGTCTTCGGTCGTTGCCGCAGTCGCTATTTCAGGGGAGCGTTTCAGAAAACAAAAAAGCGCGGCCGTAGTAGTGCCGGTCAATGCCAGCATCGGCCATCGCCAGCTTCTCCCAGCGTTCCTTGATAAGGCTGGTCGGCGCATCGGCGGGCACCATGCGATTTGGGATCAGATCCGACGGACTCGCTACGCAACTTCTTAGATTTCGTTTGATCTATAACATGCAGTAAGATATATAACTCATTACCAACCCCTTGGCGATAAAGGAGTCCGTGCTTGAGCTTTCTCGCGCTGTTCATCAGCCTGCCCACCAAGGCATCGACCGGCCGCATGCGCGTCTGGCGCTCCGTCAAGGCGCTGGGCTGCGCGACGCTGCGCGATGGGGTCTATCTGCTGCCCGACTCGGCCGATAGCGCTACGGCGCTGGACGAAGTGGCGGCGCAGTCGGTCGAGGCCGGGGGCAGCGGCGAGGTCTATCGACTGTCGGGGTGTGACGAAGCTCAGGAAGCCGCGCTGCGCGCCCTGTTCGACCGGGGCGAGGAGTACGCGGGCATCGTCGAGGAGATCAAAGGGCTCGGACGGAGCCTGGCGTCCCTGGACGGCGCAGCCGCCGCGCGTAAGCTCCAGCCGCTCGTGCGCCGCTTCGAGCAGGTGGCGCGCATCGACTTCTTCCCCGGCGAGGCGCAGCGGCAGACCTTGAGCCTGCTCGACGACCTGCGCGACGCGCTCACCCGCCGGCTTTCTCCCGACGAGCCGACCCCTCGGCAGGCTGACATTCCGCGACTGGAGCGGGCCGACTATCGGGGCCGTGTCTGGGCCACGCGGGCCCGTCCGTGGGTCGACCGGCTCGCCTCGGCCTGGCTGATCCGCCGGTTTATCGACCCGAAGGCCCGCATCGTCTGGCTGACGAGTCCCGCCGACTGCAAAGCCGATTGGCTTGGCTTCGATTTCGACGGCGCGGCCTTTAGTCACGTGGGCACCAAGGTCAGCTTCGAGACGCTACTGGCGAGTTTCGGACTTGATTCCGCCCCTGCACTGATACGCCTGGGCGAGCTCGTGCATTGCCTGGATGTGGGGGGGCTACCGGTAGCTGAAGCGCTGGGCATCGAATCGCTGCTCGCCGGCCTGCGGGCATCCGAACCCGACGACGACGCGCTGCTTGCCCGCGCATGCGAAGTCTTTGACTGGCTATTGAAGAGTTACGAGGAAAAAACAACGTGAACGCCCCGACCAGTCCTCAGACCGCTGCCACGACTGAAGCGGTCCCTCCAGCGATGAGCTACCTGCAGCTCTTCGCGCGCTTCCTCAAGTTCGGCTTGCTCGCATGGGGCGGGCCTGTGGCTCAGATCGGCATGTTGCGCCGCGAGCTCGTGGACGAGGAACGCTGGATCTCCAGCAGACGCTTCAACAAGCTGCTTGCGGTGATGCAGGTACTGCCCGGACCCGAAGCGCACGAAATATGCGTTCATTTGGGCATCCGGGCGAAGGGGCGGCTGGGGGGCGTACTGGCGGGACTCGGTTTCATGCTTCCCGGATTCTTGCTGATGTTCGCGCTGTCCTGGTTGTACTTCCAGATTGAATTCGTGGGTACCGCGCTGGGCGCGGCGTTCCTTGGCGTGCAGGCGGCTATGATCGCCCTGATCGTGCGCGCCGTGCACCGTATCGGCGAGCACATCCTGCTTGACCGCTGGTTGTGGGTCATTGCCATCGTTTGCGCGCTGGCGGCCATAGGTCGTGTCGACTTCTGGATCACCCTGCCGGCGGGCGGCCTTGTGTACGCCCTGCTCGTGCTGAATCATCGGGCCTTGGCGCTCCTGGTGACACTGGCGGCGGTGGCGCTGGCCGCGGCCGTGGCTTTGTGGGCTGCACCGACAGCGAAGCTTGTGGAAGCGGTCGTTCAGGGCCAGGCCTCGGTGCTGCTCATCTTCGCGTCGGGCCTGAAGGCCGGCTTGCTCACCTTCGGCGGCGCCTACACAGCGATTCCGTTCGTTCGCAACGACGCCGTCGGGCGCGGATGGATGACGGATGGGCAGTTCCTGGACGGCCTGGCGCTGTCCGGTGTGCTGCCGGCACCCCTCATCATCTTCGCCACGTTCGTCGGCTATGTGGCAGGGGGGCCGATCGGGGCGGTGGCCATGACGGTGGGTGTCTTTCTTCCGGCCTTTGCGTTCTCGTTGATTTTCTACGACCGGCTGGAGGCTGTCGTGGAGAACAAACGGCTGCACGCGTTCCTGGACGGCGTCGCGGCCGGCGTAGTCGGCCTGATCGGCGCAACTACCCTCGACTTGGCGCAGGTCACGGCTGAACGTGTCCCATCGCTGGCGATGGGCATGTCGATCTTCGCCGCAGGCTTGGCGTTCCTTTATGCCTGGAAGAACAAGCTCAACGTCGTCGTCGTGATCCTCGCGGCGGGATTGGCGGGCTGGCTGGTGTTTCCGAACCAAGGCTGAACCTGATCGAGTCAGCCTTCGTCGCGCCGTTTCCGATCCACCTTGCTGAGGAAGCCAAGATGCCTTACGAACTGAAGCCCCTTTCGTGCGATCCAGCCAAGCTCACCGGCCTGTCCGAGAAGCTCATCGTCGGCCACTGGGAGAACAACTACGGCGGTGCGGTCAAGCGTCTCAACGCCATCGAGCAACAGCTGGCGCAATTGACCTGGGGAGCGGCGCCGGTGTTCGAGATCAACGGCCTCAAGCGCGAGGAGATGATCGCCAGCGGTTCCATGATCCTGCACGAGGTGTACTTCGATTCCCTCGGTGGCGCGGGAGGCGGCCCTGGCGGGACGCTGAAGGCGGCCATCGTGCGCGATTTCGGCTCCATGGACGCCTGGCGCGCCCAATTCACGGCCATGGGCAAGGCCCAGGGCGGCGGCTCCGGCTGGACCTTGCTGGTTTGGAGCCCGCGCCGCGAGCGTCTCGTGAACGCCTGGGCCGCCGACCACGCCCACAACCTGGCCGGCGCCACGCCGCTGATCGCCCTCGACATGTACGAGCACAGCTACCACATGGACTTCGGCGCAAAGGCCGCAGCTTATGTGGACGCCTTCATGCAGAACCTGTCCTGGGCGGCTGCCGAGGCTGCATTGGCCAACGTGGAGGGCTGAATGAAGCACGCCACTGCCCCGGCATCGTTCGCGCATGAACCGATCGGCCGGCCGACGCCGAATGGAGGCGGCGCGAGTCGAGCCATGAAGTGCCTCGCGCGGTCGATCGGCCTCGTGCTCCTGAGCCTGCTGGGGGTGGGAGCGTCATACGCCGACGTTCTGCCTGCACCTCGACAGTTGTCTCCCCATGCCTGGGCCTGGATTGGCCCGTACGAGGGCCCGAGCAAGGCCAATCGGGGTTTCCGCATGAATCTCGGCTTCGTTGTCGGCGAGGAGGCGGTGGCCGTCATCGACAGCGGTTATTCACCCGACATGGCCGAGGCGATGCTGCGCCACGTCCGCGCGCGCACCGCGCTGCCGGTGCGTTATGTGGTCAGTACCAATTCGCAGCCCCATCGCTTTCTCGGCAACGATGTCTTCCGCCGGGCCGGCGCCCGCATCCTCGCCGGCCGGGATGCGGCCGAGCGCATGTCGCGGGACGGCGCCACGATGGTGGGCGCGGCGGCGGGCATTCTCGGCATTGCCGAATGGCCCGTACCGGCCGCACCGGATCGATTGCTCAGCGCGGGCGAGTCCGCCGATCTTGATCTCGGCGGCGGCGTCGTGCTGCGCGTGCGCCACGCCGGCACGGCCCATACCAAGGGAAGCCTGGTGGCGGAGGTGCGCCCCGACCGCACCGTGTTCGCCGGCGACATCCTGTACGACGGCCGACTGCCGGCCCTGATTCCGGATGGCAGCGTCAAGGGCTGGCTTGAGGCCTTCGATGCGCTGCGCTCCCTGGACAGCGCCATCTTCGTGCCCGGGCATGGCGAGCCCGCGCCGCTCGCCGCCTTCGAGCATCCGACCCGCGACTACCTGACGCGGCTCAAGCGCCACATGGACGATGCGGTGAAGACAGGCACCGACATCGAACCGGCCAAGTCGGGCTTCGACGCCTCGGCCTGGCAATCGCTGGCCAACTTCAAGGAGCTGAATGGCCGCAACGCCTATCAGGCCTATCAGGAAAGCGAAGCCGAAGGTTTCTGAACAGGAGACGACCCCGATGAAATGGATCACCCGCGAACGCCCCAAGATCGACCGCATCGCCTGCCCCTGGCTGGTGGCGCGCTTCATCGACGAGGCCCCCGAGTTCCTCTACGTGCCGGCCGGCGACGTGATGCGCCTCGCCGCCGACACCGGCGCCATCCCCTATGACGTGCCGAATGTCGAGCTCGGCCACCACGGCGACCACTGTAGCTTCGACGCCTTCATCGAGAAGTATCAGCTCATCGACCCGGCCCTGAACAAGCTGGCGCTGATCGTGCGCGCCGCCGACTGCGGCCAGCCCCAACTCGCGAAGGAGGCGGCCGGCCTGCTGGCCATCTCGAAAGGGCTGTCGCTCAACTTCGCCGACGACCACGAGATGCTGAAGGCAGGCATGGTGATGTACGACGCGCTCTACGCCTGGTGCGCGGATACGCCGCTGAAGAAGGTCGCGCGGCTGCTCGGCTCGAAGTGATGCTGCTACCCGCCGGGGCCGCGCCCGAGGCGCGCCTGCTGCTCGCCGGCCGGGCGCTGCGGGCCTTCACCGACGGTTATGTCGCCATCCTGCTGCCGGTCTATCTGCTGGCCTTGGGGCTGGGCACGTGGGAAGTCGGGCTGATCAGTACCGCCACACTGCTCGGCTCGGCGCTGGCGACCCTGGCGGTAGGCCAGTGGGGACATCGCTTCCCGCAGCGCCGGCTGCTGCTCGCCGCCGCCGGACTGATGTGCCTGACCGGTCTGCTGCTGGCCGGCCTGGGTGGCGTTGGCGACTTCTGGCCGCTGCTGCTCGTCGCCTTCGTCGGCACGATGAATCCCAGCTCCGGCGACGTCAGCGTCTTCCTGCCGCTGGAGCACGCCCGCTTGGCCGAGTCGGCGCAGGGCGAGGCGCGCACCTTCCTCTTCGCGCGCTACACCTTCGTCGGCGCCTTGTGCGCCGCGGCCGGTTCTCTGGCGACGGCCATTCCGCAAACCCTGACGAATGCGGGCCTGGTGCAGCTCGACGCGCTGCGCCTCATGTTCGTCGCCTACGGGCTGACCGGCGTCGCGATCTTCCTTCTTTACCGCACGCTGCCGAACCATCCGGTCCACGCACAGGCGGCGCCGCCCGCACCACTGGGGCCTTCGCGCGGCATCGTGATCAAACTGGCCGCGCTGTTCTCGGTCGACGCCTTCGCCGGAGGACTGATCGTCAACACCTTGCTCGCGCTCTGGCTGTTCGAGCGCTTCGACCTCTCGCTCGCCGCCGCCGGCCACTTCTTCTTCTGGGCGGGGCTGCTCTCGGCAGGCTCCCAGCTCGCAGCGCCCTGGGTGGCGCGCCGCATCGGCCTCGTCAACACGATGGTGTTCACCCACATCCCGTCGAGCGTCTGCCTGATCCTCGCCGCCCTCGCCGAGAGTCTGCCGGTGGCGCTCACGCTGCTGTTCCTGCGCAGCGCCCTGTCGCAGATGGACGTGCCGACGCGCTCGGCCTTCGTCATGGCGGTAGTCACGCCGGCTGAGCGCGCCGCGGCGGCAAGCTTCACCGCCGTGCCCAGGAGCCTCGCGGCCGCGGTGAGCCCGGCCATCGGTGGCGCGCTGTTCGCCGCCGGCTGGCTGGCCGCGCCGCTGGTGGCCTGTGGCGCGCTGAAGATTGCCTATGACCTCGCGCTCTGGCGCGCCTTCCGACGGCACGGGGAGGCTACGCCGTGAGGCCGGTCCCCGCGCCCGATCCTGATGGGAAAGTCAGAAACACTTCAGTAGACCGGTCGCGAAGCTGGCCATAGATTGACGGCATCCGTCTGGAACGGTGCCGTCATGCGCATCCTGATCATCGAAGACCAGCTGCCGTGTCGGAGCGCCGAGTCACCGGAGCAACTTCGCCGGTTCATCGAGCGGATCGAACCGGTGCGGCCGCACTTGCCGGACCGGGCGGCGTCTTCAACGGCGAACCCGAGCGCCATCGCCACCGGCGAAATGACGGGCCCGAACCCGTCCTGACTTCCCTCGGAAACGGGGCGCCGCGCGTTTCGGATTTCCGGCATCCCGCGCAGCACGGTTCTGCAATGGTGAAGGCATCTCATCGCCATGGGGTGCCACATGCTGCCGTCTCTGCCTCGTTTCCTCTGCATCTTCGCCGTGCTCAGCGGCCTGCTGTCCGGCTGCACGACGACGCCGGCCACCTCTGACCGTATAGCAGCGCCGCCCGACGAGACAGCTTCGGAGCAGCGACTGGTGCCTGTGGCCCGCTACGGCCGCTACACCCTGGTCGAGCTGGTGCCGGAACCTGCGCAGCGTGATCTCTTGCAGCAGGCGGTGGAGGTCTCGATTCCGCCCATGCTCGATGCCAGCGTGGGCGATGCCATGCGCCATGTGCTGCTGCGCTCCGGCTATCGGCTCTGCGATGCGGCCGAGGCCGCATCGCTCCACGCGCTGCCGCTGCCCGCCGCACACCTGCGCCTGGGCCCGCTGATGCTGCGCGATGCCTTGCTGACCCTTGCCGGCCCCGCCTGGGAGCTGTCGGTCGATGACTTGACCCGCCAGGTCTGCTTCAGCCGGCACGGTGCTCCCACCTTCCTTTCCGCCAATCCGCCGGGCACCGCCACGCCCGTGCCGGACGCCGACCGGCCCGAGGAGCTGCAGCCATGACCCTTCCCCAAGCGCCATCCGAGCGCGATTCCCGCACGCGCTGGCTCAAGATCGCCGCGGCCTTCTGGCTGCTGCTCATCAGTGCCGTGGCACTCATCAACAGCGTCGGCCTGTCGCGGCTCGCCGAACAGACCCAGAGCAGCGCACAGGATGCGCAGGTCAATGCGCTGGGCCTGCGCGTGGCCGATCTCGAACGACAGGTCGATGCGGACAAGCGCCGGCCGGCGCCGATCAGCCAGGCCGAATTCGCCAACGCGCGGCAGGCGCTGGACGAACGGATGACGCGCCTCGAAGAGGCCGATGAGGCGAGGGCCTTGGCCGTCGACCTGCAGACGCTGCTGGCGCGCGTGAACGCAATCGAAACCCGCCTTGAGAAAACCCGGCAGGTGGCATCCGCCGCTCGCCCGCGCACTCCGGTTGCGACGAAGCCCAAGGTGCCGGAGCCGCCGTTCCGTGTGCTCGGCGTGGAGCTGCGGGGAGGCGAGCGCTTTCTGTCGATCACCTCTACCGCCGCGGCCTCGCTCGCGGGCGCCCGGCTGCTGCGCGAGGGCGATGCCGAGGGCGGCTGGCAACTGCAGTCCATCGAGGCGCAGGCGGGCGTGTTCCAGGTGAACGGCCAGACGCAGCGCGTTGCGGTGCCGTAGGAGGTCGCCATGATCCTGCGGTCGTTGCTCGCTACCTTCGTCCTGTTCGCTGCTTTCGGCGCATCCGCCCAGCCGGCCCCGGTGACGAACTCGCGCATGGTGCCCGCCCAGGTGCAGCCGGGCGCTGATGCCGCGCTCGACGAGAGACAGGCGCGGGAGTGGGGGCTTCGCTCCGAGGAGTGGGCACGTTACCGGCAACTGATGCAGGGGCCGCTCGGGGTCTATTCGCCCCAGCTCGATCCGCTCACGGCGCTGGGCATCGAGGCCCGCAGCGAGGAGGAGCGCAGGCGCTACGCCGAACTGCAGGTGCAGGCCGAGGCGCGGCGCGTCGGCAAGACGCTGGCCTACCAGCGGGCCTACGACGCGGCGTGGCAGCGCCTGTTTCCCGGCCAGCCGCGCGTGAGCCTGCCCGGCGCCAAGGCGCAGGGCGCCGGCAACACCGGCTCCGGGCGCGTGGCGGTCTTCGTCAAGGCCGACTGCGCACCGTGCGCGCAGCGCGTGCAGCAGTTGCAGGCGGCCGGCACTGCCTTCGATCTCTACATGGTCGGCAGCCGTCAGGACGACGCGCGCATCCGGCAGTGGGCCACCCAGGCGGGCATCGACCCGGCCAGGGTGCGCGCCCGCACCATCACGCTCAACCACGATGCGGGGCGCTGGCTGTCGCTCGGCCTGCCCGGCGATCTGCCGGCCGTGGTGCGCGAGGTGAACGGCCAATGGCAGCGGCAATAGGTACTCCGGGCCGGGAGCGTCGGCCGTCCCGCGTCGCCATCCGCTGCGCCAGCGCCGTGCTGCTGCTCACCACCGGCGGCTGGGTGGCCCACGTCGTGGCGGGGAAGGCCCCCCCGCCGGCCTATCGACTGGCGGCGCATCGTGCAGACGTGCCGGCGGCGGTGCTGTACGCGGTGGCCTTGCAGGAGAGCGGCGCCATGCTGCGCGGGCGCCTGATCCCCTGGCCGTGGACGCTCAACGTCGCCGGCTCGCCACAGCGCTACGCCACCCGCGCCGAGGCCTGCGCGGGGCTGCACCGTGCGCTCGCCCACACGCCGGCCAATCGCATCGACGCCGGCCTCGGCCAGGTCAATCTCGGCTACCACACGCATCGCTACACGCAGCCCTGCGAGCTGCTGGACCCGTACCGCAACCTCGCCATCGCTGCGGAAATCCTGCGCGAACAGCACACGCCGGGCGAGGACTGGCTGCTTGCCATCGGCCGCTACCACCGGCCCGCCGGCGGGGCACCCGCAGCGCGCTACCGGCGCAGTGTGCATCGGCACCTGACCCGCGTGCTCGACCCCGACGTTCCCGTTCCCACCCTCCAGGCCACCACGCCATGAACCACATCGTCCTCATCGCCGCCATCGGGCTGCTGCCCACGACCACCGTCTTCGCGCAGACCGCCTCCGCGCCGTTGATCGTCGTCGAAGACCGCGGCGGCGACTCCCCGCTGCCGTACTACCGGTCGCTGAATCCTCAGCCGGATCAGGCCACACCGCCGGCCCCGATGCCGGCCCCTCGCGTGGGCAACGCGGCCGACGCCGAAGCCGCCATGCTGCCGGTGCGCTCGACGCAACTGTCGCCGGGCGATGTGCAGACCCGCGTCATCCGGGCACCGGGCCTGACGGCGCTGTTCCTGATCGGCGACGACGAGCGGTCGCGCGCCTGGCTGCGGCAGCGGCAGGCGGCGCTGCGAGAGCTGCAGGCCGTGGGCCTGGTGGTCAACGTGGAATCGATGGCCGCGCTGACGGCGCTGCGCAGGCTGGCTCCTGGCCTGACCCTCTCGCCGGCCTCCGGCGACGACCTGGCCCAGCGCCTGGGCCTGCGCCACTACCCGGTGCTCATCACGTCCACCGGCGTCGAGCAGTAGGTGCGCAAATGGCCCAACCGCATGCGGTCGAGGTGCTGCTGCGGCCAGCGGTGGAGCTTTACACCGTGGCGGTCTGCACTGGCGCCGCGATTCTGTGCCTGGTGGCACCGTGGTCGCTCGCGCTGAACCCGCTGCTCGGCCTGGGCTCGGCGCTGGCCTTCCTGACCTTCGGCGCGATTCGCCTGCGCGATGCCTGGGCGATCCTGCGCTATCGCCGCAACATCCGCCGCCTGTCGCGCTACGTAATGACCAGCCGCGACGTGCCGGTGAGTCAGCAACGGCTGTTCGTCGGCCGGGGCTTCCGCTGGGAGCAGCGACACACGCACCGGCTGATGCAGACCTACCGGCCGGAGTTCCGCCGCTATGTCGAGCCGACGGCGATCTACCGGGCCGCCCGGCGGCTGGAGGAGCGGCTTGAGTTCGCGCCGTTTCCTGTCTCGAAGCTGGCGCGCGCGCTGGCCTGGGACAGCCCGCTCAACCCGGCGCGGCCGCTGCCGCCGGTCGGCGGACTGCCGCGCCTGCATGGCATCGAGCCGCACGAGGTCGACGTCACCCTGCCGCTGGGCGAGCGCGTCGGCCACAGCCTGGTGCTGGGCACCACGCGCGTGGGCAAGACGCGGCTGGCCGAGCTGTTCATCACCCAGGACATCCGCCGCAAGGTTCGCGGCGAGCACGAGGTGGTGATCGTCTTCGACCCCAAGGGCGACGCCGACCTGTTGAAGCGCATGTACGTCGAGGCCAAGCGCGCCGGGCGCGAAGGCGAGTTCTACGTGTTTCATCTGGGCTGGCCGGACATCTCGGCGCGCTACAACGCCGTGGGCCGGTTCGGGCGGATCTCCGAGGTGGCAACGCGCATCGCCGGACAGCTCTCGGGCGAAGGCAACAGCGCCGCGTTCCGCGAATTCGCCTGGCGCTTCGTCAACATCATCGCGCGCGCCCTGGTCGAGCTGGGGCAGCGGCCGGACTACCTGCTGATCCAGCGCCACGTCATCAACATCGACGCGCTGTTCATCGAGTACGCCCAGCACTACTTCGCCAAGAACGAGCCGAAGGTCTGGGAGGTCATCGTCCAGCTCGAAGCGAAGCTGAACGACAAGAACATCCCGCGCAACATGATCGGGCGAGAGAAGCGCGTGGTGGCCCTCGAACAGTACCTGTCCCAGGTGCGCATCTATGACCCGGTGCTCGACGGCCTGCGCAGCGCCGTGCGCTACGACCGGACGTACTTCGACAAGATCGTCGCTTCGCTGCTGCCGCTGCTGGAGAAGCTCACCACCGGCAAGATCGCGCAACTGCTCGCACCGAACTATTCCGACCTGTCCGACCCGCGGCCGATCTTCGACTGGATGCAGGTGATCCGCAAACGCGCGGTGGTCTACGTGGGGCTGGATGCACTGTCCGACGCCGAAGTCGCGGCGGCGGTGGGCAACTCGATGTTCAGCGACCTGGTCTCGGTCGCCGGTCACATCTACAAGTTCGGCATCGACGACGGGCTGCCCGGCGCCGCGGTGGGCGCCAAGATTCCGATCAACGTCCACGCCGACGAATTCAATGAACTCATGGGCGACGAGTTCATTCCGATGGTCAACAAGGGCGGCGGTGCCGGCGTGCAGGTGACGGCCTACACGCAGACCTTGAGCGACATCGAGGCGCGCATCGGCAACCGTGCCAAGGCCGGCCAGGTCGTCGGCAACTTCAACAACCTGTTCATGCTGCGCGTGCGCGAGACCGCCACCGCCGAACTGCTGACGCGACAACTGCCCAAGGTTGAGGTGTATGCCACGGCACTGATGAGCGGCGCCACCGACAGCTCCGACCCGCACGGCAATACCGCGTTCACGTCCAACACCCAGGACCGCATCAGCAGCAACAGCGTGCCGTTGATCGAGCCGGCGCATGTGGTGGCGCTGCCCAAGGGGCAGTGCTTCGCGCTGACCGAGGGCGGCAACCTCTGGAAAGTCCGCATGCCGCTGCCGGCACCCGACCCCGACGAAGCCATGCCGAAGGATCTGCAGGAGCTGGCCGGCTACATGCGACAGCACTACGTCGAGGCGGGAGACTGGTGGGAGAACCAGGGCATCCCCGGCCTGCAGGACAAGGCGCTGCCCGACGACCTGCTGGACGACTTCAAGCAGATGGCCGCCGCTGAAGAGGCCGAAGCATGAGCGATCCGGCCGTCGCGGCACAGCGCCAGCAGCAACGACAGCAGGGGCTGATCGCCGGCCTCATCACGCTGCCGTTCCGCTTCTTCGGCGTGCTGTGCGGCGCGCTGCTGCTGTGCATCCTGATCGAATGCGTCGGCATGCACTTCTTCTGGCCCGATCAGGGCTGGCGCCACGCGCAGGGCATGCTGCACTACGAGCTGGATCAGCTCTCCACGCATTTCACGCGCAGCGCGCTGGTGCAGGAGCCAGGGCGCACCGCGCACCGGCTGGTCGAGCAGGGCTACGACTGTCTGTTCGTGAAGAGCGGTCTGCTGGACTGGATACGCGACGCCTCGACGCAGGCCAGCGCCGGCAGCCATCGCCCGACCAAGGATTTCCGCTACTACATCGGCTTGGTCTACGTGAACGTGGAGAGCTACCTGATCGCGGCGGCCTACACGACGCTGGTCTTCCTCGTGCGGCTGCTGGTGCTGTGCCTGACCCTGCCGCTGTTCCTGATGGCCGCCTTCGTCGGGCTGGTGGACGGCCTGGTGCGCCGGGACATCCGCCGCTTCGGCGCGGGACGCGAATCGGGGTTCATCTATCACCGCGCCAGGGCCAGCCTGATCCCGCTGGCCGTACTGCCGTGGGTGACTTACCTGGCACTGCCGGTCAGCGTGAACCCGCTGCTGATCCTGCTGCCCAGCGCCGCATTGCTCGGCGTGGCGGTGTGCATTGCGGCGGCAACGTTCAAGAAGTACCTGTAGCTGCAGCCCTGCGCCAGGTCAGATAAACGATGCCATAGTTTCGGTGCTCTGCTTCGTCAAGAACGTCAGCATTGGCGCGAACAAACACGTTTCAAGCAATCTTCTTCTGCCTGTCTCGCAGAGACGCGGCCCAGTCCTTCAAAGCCTGGATGTCCTGAAAGAGATCAGTAGGTGGTGGCGGCGCGGCATTCCTACCGCTGGACGGATCGTGTGCGTCAACAATGTCGCAGCACTTCTTGAATCCGGCGGCGAAAGCATCGCAGTCAGCCTCGTTGAGCGCACTGACCTTCTTCAGGTCCTTGGCGTTGATGTAGTCCCTGTGGCGTTGAATAACGCGGACGAAAGCGATGTCCTCCAGGCCGCGCTCCCATGTGGCGCGCAGCGAGTTGTAGAGCTTTGCCACCTCGACCGCGTACTCGTCTTCCTGGTTGTTGTCATGCAGCAGCTTTGCCGCACGCGCCGCCTTCTCCAGCTTGTCGATGCGATCTTCGACGCTCTGGGCCTTCCAGGGCAGGCCGTCGGCCACCATACCGGCTCCCGCGGCGCCACGACTGAGCGTCGTGAGCCGCACGGCCTGCCCGGTCTTCGTCGCGTGGTCATTCAGATCGTTCACGAACACCAGATCATGCGTGAAGACGATGACCTGGCGGTTCTCCGCTTCTTCCACGAGACGCTTGGCCACCTGCCCGCGCCAGCGATGGTCCAATGAGGACACCGGGTCATCGAAGACCAGAGCAGAGCGGTGCATCGCGGTGGCAAGCTCGGTCATGAAGGCGGCCAGCGCCACGCAGGTCTTTTCCCCTTCGCTCAGGATTTCGTGGACCTTGGCATCCGGCTTGGCGAAGAGGCGCACCTGATACTGCGGTGAGCCGTACTTGCCGCCGGAGCGCACGATTTCGACGCGAACCTTCGAGGCCGCAAGCCGGACAATCTCTTCCTGAAATCTGTCGCGCAGCCGAGGCGTAATCACGGTGTCGGCAATGTCATTGCCCATCTTGGTGATGGTGTTCGTCGCTGTGTCGCCCGCACACTCGGTCAGAAACCGGATGGTCTTCAGCCGCTGGATTTCGTCAGTGACGACCGGCAGCATGCCGGCGAGCAGCGCCCGGTCGCTCAGCTCGGCGAAATCGGCTTCGAGCTTCTTACGTTCATCCGCGTCAGCGGACTTGCGCAGCTCGGCGGCGTAGTTGCGGATCGTGGTCTGAAGCAGGCTGAGATCAGGCAGCGGCGACGGTGGAACGGACGGAAGCTGTACCTCGCCGTTTCCGCCCAGGGCTTTGAGCAGCACGTGGCGCCGCAGCCGGGCTGCGGCGATGAAGCGGCGCGTCTGCTGCTGCAGCACTTCATTCTGGAGGCCCAGCTCGTCAAGACTGGCCTTCACCGCCCGCGTGCCGATTGCCCCGCCAGCTATGGTCTGACGTGCGGCCTGAGCTGCCTTCTCTGCCTCGCGTGCCAGCTGTTCCGTGTCCTTCTGGATGAAATCCTCGAAGCGTGCCATCCGTGCACGTGCCTCAGCTTCCAATGGCTGCTGGCAAAGCATGCAATGCGCGTCTTCTGCCGACGGCGGAAACGGCTGTCCAGGGTATGCGATCTCCGTCGAGTAGCGTCGGGCGGAATCCCAAAGTGCCCGCCACGTCTCGCCGCCGACGCCGGCAAGGGGTTCGCCCGTGAAGGCCTTCTCTGCGGCAAGACGTGCAGCGTCCCGTTTCGACCGTGCGTCCCTGGCGAGGGCAGCGGCCGCCAGCAGTTCCTCATCGGTGGTTCTGGCTGCAACGCTGTTTACCGCGGTAATCAGCCGCATGACGTTGTCGGCTTTGACGGTCTGTTCCGCCGCTGCCTTGGCCGGATTCTTCGACAGGTCTTCCCGCAGACGCTCAAGACGGGCGCTTTCGTCTGCCGAAAGCGCCGCCAGCGCTTCGATCTTCTTTGCGTCTGTGTTGGCATTCAGCGCGGCAAGCGCCTTCCCCACGGCCGTGGTGGCCTTCCAGGTCGGCGCCGCAAAGATCGGATTGCGGGCCTTCTCAAGCTGCTTCTGCTCAGCTGCGAGGGCGTCCTTCACCGCCTGGCAGGCTGCAGCAAGCTCATCCGGTACGTCCAGACCAAAGGGCCGGAATGCAACTTCGTTCTTCTCGCGGATATGCACTGAGGCGCAGTCGCTATCGAACACGCTCACCGCTGACAGCGTTGCATGCGGATTTGCGCCGTTTTGCCACTGTTCGACCGGCTGCGGCACACCGCCGACCCCGTACGCGATGTTCGCGCCGACGCGCTTCGGGGGCTGATCGGCATACACATTGGGTTCGATCTTTCCAGCATGCCTTGCACGACATGCGCGCTTCAGGATGCGTGCGTAGCCGGACTTGCCCGCACCGTTGTCGCCGTAGATGATCGTGATTCCATTCGGCTCGAAGCCGAGGGTCTGGCCGGCGGCAAGGTTGTTCACGCCGGTCACGTCGGCGATCGACAGAAGCGATACCGCGGCGGTCTGACCGGGGTTGGCCGGAAGATGGGCCTTCTCCAGCGGTACCGCTTTCAGCGCGCCTACGGGGGCACCTTTGCCTTGTTTGCAAAGGTCCACGAGTTCGCCGATATCGGCGTCCGTCAGACGGCCGTTTGCGATGATGCGGCGCAGGGCGTCACGCTGCCAGAGAGGACGATCCTTTGACCAGTCCAGAATCGTCTCCAGGACGGTCTTCTGCTGTGCGGCGGGCTTCTGCATTTCTTGTTCCTCTTCCCTGCCGGTTCATCATGCCCGTGAAGCGGCGATTTCCCGCCGCCTGGGTGCCTTGCCGGAGTCGCTCTTGCTCACCGAAGTCGATCGAGGGCAACTCAATTACGCCTTGACCTCAAAGCGCAGGTAATCCGCGAGCCGTTTCGACTCGTTGATTTCGTCATGGGGCACCAGCAGGTACTTCCAGGGCTTGGTGCCTACGTTCGCCGCGTGATCGGAAGCGTGCTTGCACCAGCGCATGGCGGCAGCGGCCTTGGCCTGAACCTCCTGGGTGTTGATGTCGGCGCGTGCCTTGGTCTCCACCATGAAGATGGTCGCGTCCGTCTCGGCGACGAAGTCGGGAATGTATTCCGGCTGCTCGGTGCCGAGCTTGTAGTAGATCTGGAACTGCCCCTTCGCGGGCTTGAACCACTTCGTCGCGTCGCGCTCCAGGATGATGGCGAAGCGCCGCTCGGTGTCCGAATCGAACTTCTGCATCGGATACAAGCAGCGTGCGAATCCGCCGAACAGCATCTGCTTGATGCGACTAGTCTCGGTCACGGTCTCCCGGAAGTGGTGGGCCGTCTGGCCTGCCGTGGCGGTGTAGTTGCACGGCTTGAGTTCGGTGAAGCCCCGACTGACCTGCACCTCGTACTCGGTCGCCTCCTCCCAGAAGTGGGCCATCATCTGCGCGTGGATTTCGCGCGCGATCAGGCGGCGGTCACGATCCAGTACGCTGATGGCTTCGTCCTCGGACAGGTAGCCGCGCAGGTGTTGCACCATCTGGCCCGCGAGGTCGTAGAGCAGATCGGCGTGGGTGAAGTAGTCGATGTCGTCGAAGTCCACCAGCGCGTGGACGATGTAGTCCTCCGGGCGCTGCTCCTTGAGCCCAACTTCGGCGGCCAGGGTGTCCTGCTCGTTGGTGCGCAGGTTATGGATGACGATCTCGCGCTCACCCGGCTGGAGATGGAGCTGGCTCACATCCAGCTTGAAGGCGTGGAAGCCTGTCGTGACCTCGCCAGTCGGCACCACTGCGATGCGCGGGATGTCGATGGTCTGCTGCACCACGATCTCGGTGGTCTTCGCCACCACGGCGGACAAGTCAAGTGCGGGGACTGATTCATCCACGCCCGCAAGCAATTCGCCTTGCAGCGGCTTCAACCGCTCCGCCACCTCCGCGAGGATTTCCTTCTGCACTTCGGGTTTCAGCAGCGCGCTGCTGGTGGGCACTAGATCGCGCTTGACCTCGTACTTGCCGATGACGTCCATGACCACACGCGCGGCCTGCTTCTCCGCCTCCGTGGTGAACACCGGCCTGGGCGCGGGGACTTCCGCTCCACTGTCAGTGCCTGAAGCCCCTGTGATCACGACCGGTGCTTCCGTCAAACCGAGACGCGCCGCAGCCCCGGACTCGACCTGCACGCTGACCTTCTTGTCGTCGGCGCTCGGCGCATCGAGGATGACCTGCTTCAGGCGAATCGGCGAGTCGCCACGGTTGGCCTCGTCGATGATCTCCTGGAACTTGTCGTGCGCGACGATGTTCAAGCGATCCACGGACGCGACGCCCGTGCGCTTGCCGTAGGGCAGACGCAGGCCGCGCCCAATGGACTGTTCGATCAACGTGCGGGCATTGGCGGCGCGCAGCGGCACGATGGTGTAGAGGTTGGTTACGTCCCAGCCTTCCTTCAGCATGTTGACGTGAATCACGATCTCGGTCGGCTCGTCCACGCTCTCCACGGCTAGCAGGCGCGTGATCATCTCTTCTTCCTCCGCGCCGGTACGGCTGGAATCGACCTGAATCACCTTGCCCTGGTAGCGCCCCTCATAGAAGGCTTCCGACTCCAGCAGCGCCAAGAGTTGCCCAGCGTGCGTGGTATCGCGAGCGATGACGAGCATGAAGGGCTTGACCGGCTTGACGCCGTTCTCGCGGGCATAGGTGAGCAGCTCGACCTTGGTCGTCTCGTGCAGGCGCACACCGTCTTCAAGCTTGGTCTTCTCGATCTCCTCGGGCGTGTGCGCCTTGGCGTCGAAGTTGCGCTGGGTGACCACGGCAGGCTCCTTGACGAAGCCATCCTCCATCGCGCGCGCCAGCGGGTAGTCCATCACCACGTTCTTGAACGGGACTGGCCCACGGCTGGACTCGACGAACGGCGTCGCCGTCACTTCCAGACCGAATAGCGGCTTGAGTTCGTTGATGGCGCGCACGCCGGCGCTGGCCCGGTAGCGGTGCGACTCGTCCATCAGCAGCACCAGGTCAGAAAGACTAGCCAGGTGGTTGAAGTAGCTGTCGCCCAGCACTTCCTTCATCCGCTTGATGCGCGGCTCCTTGCCGCCGCGCACCTCGGAGTTGATCTTGGAGATGTTGAAGATGTTGATGCGCACGTCTTGAGCGAAGCCCATCGACTGCTCATCCACCGCCGCGCCGGTCTGGTCGTAGTTGTCGCCGGTGATGATCAGCGGCGGTTGCTGCGCGAATTCGGCGATGCCCTTGAACACGTACTTCGGCGTGTTGCGCGTGAAGTCCGTGATGAGCTTGTTGTAGATCGTCAGGTTGGGCGCGAGCACGAAGAAGTTGTTGATGCCGTGCGCCAGATGCAGGTAGGCGATGAAGGCTCCCATCAGCCGCGTCTTGCCCACGCCCGTGGCAAGCGCGAAGCACAGCGACGGGAACTCGCGCTCGAAGTCCTCCAGCGTGCTGAACTCGGCCTTCAGCGTGGAGAGAATCGCCAAGACATCGCGCTCGTGGCCCAAGAGTTCAGGCGAGGCATCGAGCGCGCGAGCCAGCCTGATGACAGACTCCGCCTGGGGCGGACGAAGGGACAGGCGACCGGTGACGGCGTGCAGGACGCGGGCGTTCATTATTCGTTCTCCCCAAACAGGCCGCCCTGTCCCGCGTTGGCGAGGGCCGCTTTTCTGCTCTTAGTGTTCTTTACGCTATTGCCAGGGGCCGCAGGCTCGGCCTTCTCAATCTCCGCCATTGGCAGGTTGGTCACATTCAGGCTGTAGTCGTCACGGCCCCAGTGGCAGCGGGCCAGCACCATCTTCGGGATCTTCTTCAACGTCAGGTTCGGCCAGCGCTCCGCCGCTTTGGCCGCCGTGACTCCGTGGAAAGCGGCGCAGCACACCAGCAGGCTCCGCTCCGGGCCGACTTCATCGGACAGCGCCTGCGACTGTTCCGCGGATAGGTTCTGCGTGGTGACATAGATGAAATCGCGCTCGCTGGAGTGCCCGTGCTGCCACCAGTGTGTTTCCGATGGCGCGTAGTTGAAGCCTTCCAGCTTGGCCAACGCCTCGGCCAGTTGCGCAGCGTTGTATTCGGGATTGATGACCGGGTTGCCCCAGCGGTCGTTGACGATCAGGCTGGGGGCAAGGCGGTAATAGCGGAAGCCGCCGCCACCTTCCCAGCTGACGCTTTCGGAAATGCCACCAGAGTCCTCGCCGTCGATGACCTTCTTCAGGCGCGGAATGATGTGAGTGTGACAGTGCTCGCCCAGCTCGACCATGATCCAGCGGCGTCCCATCTTTTGCGCGACTGCCCCGGTGGTGCCGGAACCAGCAAAGGAATCGAGAACGAGGTCGCCCGGATCGCTGGCGAGAGAAATGACCTTGGAAATCAGCTTCTCGGGCTTAGGAGTAGGAAAGTCGCCAATTTCCAATGCCCTCAACTCTCGAATACCGTCTTGGTTGTGCCCGAACTCCGTTCCATCTGCCCACAGCGTCGTTGGGATAATTCCTTCTGCCGCTTCGCTGAGGTACATCTTCAATCTTGGCGCACTCTCTCCGGATGGCCCCCAGTAAATCCGTCCTTCGGCATCTAGCTTCCTAAATCCGCTCGGGTTGCGACTCCAGCACCGATTAGGGGGTGGCAAGAAAGGCTTTCCACTTGGTGAAATGACCTCGAAAATGTTCTCGGAGACACCTGTCTTCGCATACTGCCTACCACGCGCTCCGCCAACAAGACTGATTGTCATAGTCACGGACTGCCATGGCCCCCTCGGATCATTGTCAGGGTTGTTATACCGAACGTTCTGCTTTTCCGAGCGACCGAACTGATTTATGCGGAGATGCGTCTTGTCCTTCGCATACACCAAGATATGCTCATGAGCCGATGAAAAGAACTGCGCATTGCTTCGAACCGCGTAGGACTTATTCCATATGACATTTGCGATGAAATTCTCGCGGCCAAAGATTTCATCTGCCAGCGCCTTGCAGTAGTGCGCTTCATTGTCGTCGAGTTGAATCCAGCAGCTTCCTTCGTCGCTCAATAGGTTCCGCAGAAGCACCAGACGCTCACGGATAAGACCTAGCCATATCGAATGCTCCAACCCGTCTTCGTACTGCGCGAAGGCTGATCCAGTGTTATATGGCGGATCGATATAGATGCATTTGACTCTCCCGGAGAACTCCTGCTCCAGCGCCTTGAGCGCGAGTAAGTTGTCTCCGAAGATCAGCCGGTTGTCGAAGATGTCGTTCTCTGACACGCGATGCTTGCTGTGATATGACTTCTCGGGATCTTCGAGCAGAATTCGCGGCTCCAGCTTGGGCCGCTTCTCCTTCCCGATCCAGGTGAGTTCTAGTTTTTGCTTGCTCATGGTCGTGCCGCCTTAATTCTTGTGCAGGCCAAGCTTGTCAAACAGGATGCGATTTCTGCGCGCGGCATCCTTGATCAGCTTGTCGTAGGAGAGGATTTCGATGTACCCATTGCCCGTCGCCAAGGGAGAGAAATAACCCTCGTTGTCGGCAGTGCGGTGGTAACGCCCAAATACTTGGCGATGCAAGGACGGCGTTAAGTCTGCGATGAGGTAGCCGGTGTAGCGCAGGTTGGCGGGATTGATCTGGCGCCCGTCGACGTCCGTAACGCCGCCCTCGGCGATTTCTCGGAACCGCTGGATGACCTGGTCCGCAGGGTCCTTGTTGTAGTCGTCCCGCCCCGGTCGTTTGAATTCAATGATGACAACGCCACCTCCCGGCATATTGTCGGGCTCAGCGACTCCGATTGGAGTGTCATAGAAAAGCGTGAAGATGTCTGGCTCCTTGCCAGATGTATCTTCAAGCCCGGCGACACTCTTGAGCTTTTTGTCGGACGTGAGCAGCGTGTGATAGCACAGCCGCTCGTCAATCACCCAAAGGTTCTGCTGCTCGAAGAAGATTTCCTTCGAGGTCATGCCCATGGGGAAGATCATCTTGTGCAGGACCCTTTCGAGCGGGTACTTGTCGTCCGTGCGCTTCTTCTTGAGGCTGTTGTTCACCAGGTCAAGAATCGTTCGCCGGTGCGCGATATAGGCAGCGAGCTGCGCCTTGCCGATTTCGTTGGCCTTCTCCGCAATTTCCTGAAACCTTTCTTGGTACTGTTCAAAGGTCTCGGTCTCGAACAGAGCGGCGACATGCTTTGCCTCTTTGCGGATGTCGTCCTCGATGGCGCGCTTTACATGCAGAAGAGCCTCGTCCAGCTTGTCTTCAGACAGGCCTGGCTGAATCTTTTGCTCGATCATCTCTTTGTAGCGAGGGTGCGTGAGCGCCCTGTACTCGGGGGCTTGCTCCACAAACTTCTCGATCTGGGCACGCTTTTCTTCGTTCGTTGACTTCAAGTCGTCCAGGAGCAGCGGCCGCAACGCCCCTGCGACACCCTGGTTCAGGGCGCGTCGTGAGACGAGGGTCTGCTCAAGTTCGGGCTCCTCATCGCTTTGGAAGGCGATGCGCGTGCGCTCTTGGTTGGCATGGTCGTCCAGGTATTCCCCCGTGACCAGCACGATCAAGGTGTACGGCGCTTGGTCTTCGTCAATCAGCTTTTCGGGAAGCTCTGGAAGCAGGTCCCGCAGCTTGCTCGTGGTGACTTCGCGCCCGTTCGCGCACAAGTTGAGTTCGTGGCGCGAGCGTCCGTCTCGGTGGCGATATGCCTGCAAGGCAAATGTATGCCCGGAAACCTCGAAGAACAGCTCTTGGATGTGCGCCAGCACTGTTGACTGAAACAGGGCGTGCAAGTCAATCGGAGCGTGTCCGGGAGACTCCAGCGTCATCGGAGGGCAGGAGCGGGCCGCAAACCGAATCAGGAAGTGCGCAATGATGCGTTCAGAGATGGTTTCGGGCTGGGTAGGCCATCCAGCCCGAAACTTTTCATCCATGCCCCGCAAAGAGGTATGCGTGCCGCAGGCCTCTTTGACTTCAGAGGTGGTGTCCGCACCTTTCAGTTCATCTTGGATGCTGAAGTCGAACTCGCGCAGCAAAGCTTTGCCGTCGCGTTTGAAGACACTGCGGATGTGTACGGATGAAAAGACTTTCAGGAAAGTGAAGCGCCCGACACCTCGGCCGCCGACCTTGACCTTTGAAAGCGTGTGCGCCTCTTGAAATGAAGCCAGATTCTTGTCGTTGAAGCCGACACCATCATCAATGACATCGAAGCCGTCCACGACCAGAGTCCCATCCCCAGCTTGATGGGCAAGATCGTTGGAGGCCACCAGCCGGATGCGAATCGAATGATTGCTGAAGCCGTCCCGATGCTCCTCGATTGCATCGACGGCATTCGAGATAGCCTCGTAAAGAGGCATCATTGCCTTGCCCTGGGAAAGCTCCAGCCGATCCACCAGACCTTTGATGTTCGCTTGCACTATAGATTTTCTCCCTGGCCCTGCTGCGCCAAGGCCGCCATCAAACGGCCTTTCACGGTTCGACAGTCCGTTTTGTTCTCAAAGACGCTGCGCGCCTGCTTGTTCCATTGCTCGCCCTGGACAGAACTCACAAGACGCTCGCAAACAAGATCGACCTCGCGTGAAATCGCTGTCAGTTCATCCTGGGTCAATGCCAACGCCGGCCCGTTCTGCAACTGAAGGCGGATGAAGATGACGTGTAGAACCAGCCAGGCGCCGTGACTGAGAATCTCCCGTGCAGGGAGTGTCCCCGCTGGCAAGCCGGCGGGATCACCCTCGGCGGTGGCACGCGCGCGGACTTTCTCTACGACCACTCGGCCGATTTGGACTATCCGCCACATTTGCCTTGCCGTGAGCGAGTCGGCGAAGAGCCGTTCGTAGGATTGGCGTAGGGGGTCGGTGGCTGATACCAACCCCTCCCGCCCAAACAGCTTCTTTTTGTCGGCCTTGGCCGCGGTCACGTAGTCCTGCCAGTCGTTCGTGGTTACGGTGCAAGCCAGGAACGGCGCGAGTTCACGTGCGCTGAAGCAGGTTGGCGATAGCGGCGGATCGTCCTCCCCCTGCTTGACCAGATAGGTGACGCCGGCCATCTGCAAGGTCTGCTGCCACATGGTCTGACGCTCATCGAGCGCGGCAAAATCCTCCAGTTCTACGGCATTCTGGCGGTTGCGCGATTGGGTGACTCGATCGCCAAAGCCATCAGGCGCGTTCTCAAGACAAACGAAAGTCGCCATGACTACGGTGGGATGAGCGTCGTAGTGGGCCCGTGGCTCGCGGGCGATCGCCCCAACTGTCTGTGCGCCGTTGATGATGGACAACCCGCGAATGCGAAACGTCCCAGTCTGCCGATGCGGATCGCGGGGATGCTGTTCCGTTATGGAGTCGCAGAGGAAGGTGACGCCGTTATTGAAGTAGAAGAAGTGCTGTGCTTCTTGCCGGAGTGTCTCGGTCAGCCCTGCATTGACGGTGGTCGTGCCCTTGAACCGGCGAATGTTCCGATCCACCAGATGCTCTTCGTGTGCCGCCCAAAGCTCGGCGAGCCGTTTGCCGTCCATGCGCCCGTAGAACGCCCGGTAGGGCTCTTGCGTGTGGCCGAAGTCCTTCAATTCGACTTCAGCTTCTATGGGCTGGGCCGAAACCCCGTCCAGATGCAGGTCGTGCAGGGTCGTGAGCCCATAGGCATGGCACCGGAGAAAGCCTGGATTCGCGCCATTGAACGCGCGCTCCAAGTCGGCAAAGATGTCGCGCCGATCATCGGACACCGCCGTGCCGGAATAGGCCAGCACGACTTTGATCTTGCAGACACCGCTGTTCAAGGCATTGGTGATCGCCGCTTGGCGGTTTTGCAGCGAGTTATTGAATCGATTCCAGCGTCCTTGCAGAAGATCGGTTACACCATCCCGAAATTTGGATACATCACCAAGTTCGGGCTCGCCAGTGCCGGACTCCTTGTACTTGGACTGGACCAGCCAGATCGTTTGATCCGTTGAAACGAACACGGAATCGATACCGTGATCCTGGCCACCATCGATGCTGGCGGCCACGGCCTCATCCAAACTGGCGCCAGCGTCTTCATGCAGGACGAATGCCGCGATTGCCTTAGAAAGAAAGTTGCTGCGCCGAGATTCCGGCGTGTTTCCTGTTCCCGTGATTCGGGTGGAGTAATCTGCATCAAGTTTCTGGCACAGCAGGTCGAGTTCTAGGGGCCGAGCGATAACTGTTGCCATCAAAGCAGCTCCCATTCGACGGCAAACAGCGTGCGCTCTTCAACCTGTTGCTGGAGCTGCACCTCCAACTGACTGATGAGGTCATTGCGCTGGGCTTCGACTTCGTCCTGCCGGGCAAACAGCTCGCGGCGCAGCTTGCTGCGCTTGCCTTCCAGTTCGCGCTGCTTCTTCTGCCATGACAGCTTTTCTTCCAGCGTCGGCGAGGTCGCGGCAGTGCGGCGTACTTCTTTGATCTCGCGGTCGATCTCCTTGATCTCCTGCTCCAGACCCAGCTTCAGGTCGTCCGCCCAGGCATCCAGCTTCTGGACTTCCTGCTCGAAGTAGCCGAGGTTGCGCTCGTTGACATCGCGCAGGAGTGCGGTCTTGCGGGCTTCCACATCGGCCAGCAGGGTGGCGTCAGGGGCGTTGAACAGACTCGCTGCTTGCGTGGTCGCGGGCAGGCGCAGCAGTTTCTCCGGGTCTTCTTCCGCGAGCACGATGCCGTCGGTCGTGCCCGCGGCAACCAGCAGATGCTGCTCCTGGTTGCCGAGTGTCTCGACCGAGATTAGCTTCACGGTGAGCCATCCGGCCTTGCCGCGATAGGCTTCTAGCGTGCTGATCTTTGAACCGTAGGCGTTGTAATCGAAGACGAGACGAGCCCCGTCGAGTGCCCGAGCCTTGGCCTGCTCGATGCCCCATCGCGCCAGCGGATGATTGATGCGGTATAGGTGCGCGTCGCCGGAGCGGCGGGGCAATTCGTAGCGCCCCAGCTCGATGCCCGCGAGGCCGCTGTGCTCGACTCCAGTCGGTATGTGGCGGAGATCGAAACCATCGTCATCAAACGCGGCGCAATGGACCAGTTCGGCGCGGGTCAAGTCCATCAGCATCCGCTCGAAGCGGTTGCGCGCGTTGCGGCTGTCGTCGGCGCGCATGCGCAGCTTCTCCTGCACCTCCTCATCAAAGTTCTCAAGCAATACCTGGCGCGTCTTGACCATCGCCTCGTTGATCTCGCCGGAGAGGTCGAGCTGGAGTTGCTCGAAGCTGGACTTGATTTCCTCGGGCTCTCGGCAGTTCTGGTAGATGTCGGCAATACGCCGCTCGAAATCGACGCCCGAACCGATGGCGCCCAGCACTTCGTCGCTCGCCCCAAACACGCCCTCGAAGAGCTGGAACTTCTGCGACAGCAATTCGTAGACGCGCTTGTCCGCCTCATTGCTGAGATCGACGAAGTTCACCACCACCACATCGAACTTCTGCCCGTAACGGTGACACCGGCCAATGCGTTGCTCGATACGCTGCGGATTCCAGGGCAAGTCGTAGTTGATGACGAGCGAACAGAACTGGAGGTTGATGCCCTCGGCTCCGGCCTCGGTGGCGATCATGACCTTGCCGCGCTCCTTGAAGTGCTCGACCAGTGCCGCACGGGTGTCGGCGGTCTTGGAGCCGGTGATGCGGTCGGTGCCTTCGTGGCGCTTCAGCCAGTCTTTGTAGATCGCCTGCGCACGCTGGTCGCTATTGGTGCCGTTGAAGAGCACGATGCCGTCGCCGTATGGCGTGTCGGCCAGCAAGTTGAGGAGGTATTCCTGCGTGCGCTTGGACTCGGTGAAGATGATGGCCTTCCTGGGCGCGCCTAGCCGATCCAGTTCAGCGAAGGCGCGATCCAGCGCGGTGAGCAGTGCCTTGCCCTTTGCGTTGTCCCGGATGTTGGTTGCCAGGGTTTTGAAGTGGCGAAGCTCCTCGATCTCCTCCGCGATGGCATCGCGTTCCAAGCGGCTCGGTGCTGCGACGTCTGAGCCTTGGTCGTTCCACTCATCGGCGGTTTCGTCGAGCGACTCGTAGTCTTCATCGAGTTCCTCGGCCAGATCGGGAACCTCGGTGGTTTTGTCGAGCACACCCTGGAGGCGCTTGGCCATCGTCTCCAACGCACCCGCGATCGCGTGCGTGCTGGAAGCGAGCAGCTTCCACAGCACGAGCGAAATCAGTTGGCGCTGCCCCTCGGGCAGGGCCTTGAGGTTGGGGCGGCGCAGGTAATCGGCGACGAGCCTGGAAAGTTCCTGCTCTTCGCTCGACGGCGTGAACTCCTGGACGATGGCCTTGCGCGCTGTGTACGACACGTAGGGCTGAACCTGTTTGCGCAGGGTGCGCTTGCAGATGGGCGCCAGCCGGTCACGCAGGCTGCTGAAGGATTGATCTCTGCCAGTGAACTGCGAGCGGAAGCTATCAAGGTCTCCGAACACGCGGTCATCGATGAAGCTGACCAGTCCATAGAGTTCGAGCAATGAGTTCTGCAACGGCGTCGCGGTCAGGAGCACCTTGGAGTGAACGCGCGACAGCGCCTCCTTGAGGGCCTTGGCGATGACGTTGCTGGTTTTGTAGACGTTGCGGAGGCGATGCGCTTCGTCGAGGACGACCAAGTCCCAGTCGATGCCCTTGACATCGTCAGCCTTGGCCTTCGCGAACTGATAGGAACAGATGACCGGGCCGGTCGCGAACAGGAACGGGTTCTGCCGCTCCTGCTTGCGGATTGCGTTGTAGCTTTTGGCTTCGAGGATCAGCCCTTGTAGGCCGAACTTGTCCTGCAGCTCCTGGTGCCACTGCTTGCGCAGGTTCGCCGGAACGATGATGAGGACCTTCCGCCTCCGTTCGGCCCAGCGTTGGGAAAGGACCAAGCCGGCTTCGATGGTCTTGCCCAGACCAACCTCGTCGGCGAGGATCACGCCGCGTGAGAGGGGGTTGCGGCAAGCGAAGAGCGCGGCCTCGACTTGATGGGGATTCAGATCGACTTGCGAATCGACCAAGGTCGAAGCCAGCGACTCCACGGAGTCGCCTGCTGCACGCCTGGTCAGCAGCCAAGCAAAGTACTGGCTCTGGTGCGGCGTCAGAAGCTGCTGTGTTGTCAACGGCGATCCTCCCCTTGCTCTTCCCCGAGCATGATTCGGCGGCTGGATTGGTCCGCGCTCACTCGGCCTCCGGCTTCTTCTTGTTGATGCTTTCGGCGATCCAACGATCCAGCTCTGAGCGGCGAAAGCGCCAGGTTCCCCCAAGCTTGAACGCCGGAATCTCTCCTTTCTGGGCAAGGCGATAGACGGTCCGTTTGCCGGCTTTGAGGTAGGCCGCGACTTCCTCCAGCGTGAGGATCTCGCTTTCGACTTCACTCATCTGAAAACCATCTGGTTTGGTCTTTCGTGACTTTGGATTGCCAAGTTTGCCCAATTCTACCAAAGGGTGGTAGGCGCTAGCCAACAAGAAGTCCACCAAGCATTGCGTGAATGCTGGCCAGCGCGACCAACAAATCCGGTCATGCCGTAGTTCCCATTCCCTGCGGCGCAAAGCGAGAGCGCGCCACAGCATCTGGCCATCCGCTTCAACGGGGAATGGCACGATGGGACAGACCAACCGCCGCACATCCGCATGGCCTGCGCTTGCCGTGGTGTTGGCTGTCTCGTTCTCGACGCTACAGCCTGCCGTCGCCGCCGACAGCCTCGCCTCGGAGCGTGAGCAGCTCGCCGCGCTCGCCCGCCAACTCGACCTGATCGACCGCCTCGCCGAGCACGCCGCCAATACCGCTCCGCAGGAACGCGCCCGCTACCACTTCGACTACGCCCGACTGCGCGCAGACCTGAAGCGCGTTCGCACCGGCCTGCAGGACTACCTCGTGCCCCAGCGCGCCCAGCCGCGCGATCCCGTCCCGCTGGCCGGCGATTACGTCCGCCGCGACCGCGCCGACGACGAGGAGCGGTCACCATGACGCCCTCTGCCGATCAGGTCGCCGCCTTCCAGGCCAACGGCGGCTTTGCGCCTTCGGCCGTCTCTGCCGTGGTGCTCGCTTTCGTGTTCGCCGTGTTGCTGCTGTGGGGCGTGTGGGCCATGCGCACCGCCTACGTCGGCTGGGCCGAGCACCGCATCACTGAACGTCAGTTCCTCGCCGTCGTCGTGCGCTTCGTGGCGATGTACCTGGTGCTGACCTTCTTCCTCCTCTCCTGACCGTCACGAAAGGCCATACGCCATGAACATGCCACCGACACCCCATCGCATTTCGTCCCGCATCGCCGCACCGCTGCTGCCGCTGGCGCTCGCAGGCCTGCCGCTGTCGGCCTTCGCGCAGGGCCTGCCGACCATGGAAGACCCATCGCGCGGCCAGGGCAGCGGCATCCTGCAGACCTTGCAGAACTACGGCTACGACATCGTGCTGCTGATCGCGCTGCTCGTGGTCGCCTCGATGTTCGTCGGTGTCTGCTATCACGCCTACACGCGCTACTCGGAGATCCACACCGGCCGCGCCACCTGGGGCCAGTTCGGCCTGACGGTCGCCGTGGGCGCGATCCTGCTGGTGGTCGGCATCTGGCTGCTCACCAAGGCCACCGGCGTGCTGTGAGGGCGGCAAGCGATGGCCGTCCCTTCGGAGACCCCGCAAGACACGCTGGTGACGTTCCTGCCGCACCGGCTGAACCGCCAGCCGGTGGTCGTGCGCGGGCTGACCGCCGACGAGTTGTGGATCTGCGCCGGCCTGTCGGCCGCAGCCGGGTTCGCGCTCGGCCTGCCGCTGGCCTGGCTCACGCACAGCATCGCCATGGTGCCCACGCTGATCGTCGCCGGCATCGCGCTGGGCGTCTTCGTCGGCGGTGGTTTCCTGCGCGCGCAGAAGCGCGGCCGGCCCGACACCTGGCTGTACCGGCAGCTCCAGTGGCGGCTGGCCCTGCGGCACCCGGCGCTGGCAGCGCTCCTGGGCGGCCGGCGCCTCATCACCCGCTCGGGCTACTGGACGACCCGGCGCAACGCCGATCGAGGGGCGCCATGAGCCGTTTCAGGAACGAGGTTGCGCACCTGCAGGCGCATGTGAAGACGCTGCGTCTGGGGGCCGGCGCACTGTTCGTGGTGGCGCTGCTGCTCGGCTTCGGTTGGTGGAGTGCGCCGAAGAGTCTGACCATCCATGTGCCGCCGGACCTGCGCTCGGGCAGCACGCGCAAGTGGTGGGACGTGCCGCCCGAGAGCGTGTATGCCTTCTCGTTCTACATCTGGCAGCAGGTGCAGCGCTGGCCCACGAACGGCGAAGAAGACTATCCGCGCAACCTGCGCGCGCTGTCGGCCTACCTGACGCCGGGCTGCCGGGCCTTCCTGCAGCAGGACTACGAGTACCGGCGCGCCAGTGGCGAGCTGCGTCAGCGCGTGCGCGGCATCTACGAGATTCCCGGCCGCGGCTACGGCGATGATCCGGCCACGCGCGTCAAGGTGGTCTCCGACCGCGACTGGATCGTCACGCTCGACGTGAGCGCGGACGAATACTACGGCTCCGAGCAGGTCAAGCGCGCCCTGGTGCGCTACCCCATCAAGGTCGTCCGGCTGGACATCGACCCCGAGCGCAACCCCTTCGGCCTGGCGCTGGACTGCTACGCCAGCGCACCCCAGCGCATCGAACCGCCGCCGACGCCGACCCAGGCCGGCGTGCCCGCCAACGCCCCCGGCCACCTGCAGGGAGACTCCCCATGAAGCCCGTTGCCTTGTCGGCCCTGGCCAGCGTCCTGCTGATCCTCGGTGTCGTGCCGGCCAGCCAGGCCGTGGAAATCCTGCGCTGGGAGCGGCTG
>OGQD01000187.1_pt1 | contig 50935 bp, 52 predicted proteins | sample 1553091 | NCBI WGS metagenome assembly OGQD01 (sample SAMEA2580290, study PRJEB22360) | human gut metagenome | biome: human gut; feature: human-associated habitat; material: faeces | place: Denmark | collected 2008/2010
TAGACGACCTCGGCGGCGCCACGAGCGGCGGCGCCCTGCCGAACTGGCCAAGCAGCTGGCAGTGTTCGAGCAGCGCCTGAAAGAGCAGGGCAAGCGCATCGAGTCGTACCAGCAGATCAATATCCGCATGGGCGAAGAGCTGCGCGAGCTGGCCAAACAGGTCGCGCCGCTGCCGGAGCGCCTGGTGCGCATCGAGCAGCGCGACCCCACCAGCCTGTCCTTCAGCCAGGCCGCGCGCCTGGTCGGCATGGGCGCCAGCCCCGAAGACCTGACCCAGAGCTGCGGCCTGTCCCAGGCCGAGGCGGAGCTCGTCGCCCGCTTGCATCAGAGCAAGGCGCGCGACTGAGTGCTTACTGCCCCTCGTCGGCACTGACTTTCCGCGATCTCAGCCGTTTGTCGGGATTCCTGATTTGTAAGAGTTTCACTACGTGCGATTAGGACTCGTCTGATAAGAAAGGCGTCAAATCGTCGCTAAATTGGCCTCGTCAAAACTTCTCCCGAGGCCATCGATATGGCGACCATTTCCCGACGTGCCATGGTGCTGTGCTCGCATCCCGGTCGGCTGCTGAACTACAGCGTGCTGCTCAATCGTCTGGAGTTCTATCACCTGAGCCTGTGCCTGAACCTGGATGAAGTACGCAAGGCGCTCGCCACCCGGCAACGCTACAGCCTGTTCATCCATGACGACTTCCGCCCGGGGCCCGGCGAGCTGCTGAGCCTCAAGGCGCTGAGCCAGAGCAATACCTTCCGCCAGTTCCTGCTGGTCGGGCACTACAGTGCCGAGGAAAAGCGCGGGCTGATGCAATGGGCCTGGGCCAACCGCGTACCGCTGCTGGATGTGCTGGACAAGCCGCTGTCGCTGGCGCAGTTGCGCGAAGTGACCAGCGGCATGGTGCTCTATCACAGCGAGGACCGGCAGCCAATCCGTCAATCGGTTCGCGAGTTCTGCGATTTCGCCCCGGCAGGCGATCATCCGCCGGCCCAGCTCGGCTGCGAGTGTCGCAGCTGAGGCTGGTCACTGGCGCCGGGAGTCCGGTCCTTCCAGCAACAGGGGCATCGCGTCCGGCGGCGCCCCTGGCGTGTCGTTCAGCGGGCTCTTGCCCTTGAGATACCAGGCGAAGGCGATGATTTCGGCGATGGTGCGGTAGAGCGCCTCGGGAATCGCGTCGCCCAGCTCCAGGCGCGCCAGCAGGCGCACCAGTTCGCCGTTCTCGTAGATCGGCACCTCATGGTGGCGGGCGATGGCGAGGATGGTTTCCGCCAGTTCGTCGTCACCCTTGGCGGTGAGGGTCGGCGCGCTCTGCCCGTCATAGTTGAGCGCGATGACTTGGCGCGGGGCTTTCCTGGCCTTCTTCATGCGGTCTCATCCACCCAGCGCTGTTCCACGGCCGTCCGCGCCCCCTGGGGCGGCTTGCCCTGGCGGCAGCTCAGCTCGCCCACGGTCAGGCCGGCGTCGCTCAGGCGTTGGCGCAGGGTGCCCAGTTCGCCATCGATGAGGTTGGCGGTGGTGCCGCGCTCGGCCCACAGCTGGGTGCCGATGCTGCCGTGGGCCAGGGTGGCCTGGACCTGCAGCGGGCCGAGGCTGTCCAGGTCGAATGCCAGGTCGACGCGCCAGAGCATGTCGCGGGTCTGCTGCTCGCGCTCGCTGGCCTGGCTGTCCTTTTCTTCCTGCTGGATACGCACCTGGATCGGCACCATCTGATGTTGATGGCGCAGGGGGATTTCCAGCTGCCAGGTATTCACCACCGTGCCGTCGGGGAGAACGTCGCTTTGCGCCAGGCTGCCCAACTGGTGTGTCTGCAGACGCGAAACCGCGGCCGCGGCGAGCTTGAGCAGCGATTCGAGATCACCTTCCTGCTCCAGCTCACTGGCAAGCCGGCTGGGGAGCGGAAAGCTGATCGCTGACGGCGTGCGCCCGCTGGTCTGGCCGATGACACCCAGGGCGTTGCGCACGAAGGCCGGCATGGCCTGCGCCAGATTGCTGGCACCGGCCATGGCGTTGCCCGGCAGATTGTTCAGCACGGCCGCCGCCGTGCCGCCTTGCACGGCAGGCAGCAACTGGGCGATCAGCCGCAGCAGGTTGGCCTTGAGGTCCAGGGGAAGGCTTTCGACACCGCGCAGCATCTGCCCTTCGAGGAACGCGCCGCTCTGCTGGAAGGCCTGGGCCACGCCCTTGGCGTCACTGAGCTGGCGAATGTCCGGCAGTGCGCCGAGCAACTTATCCACCGACTGACGCAACTCGGGGCTCACGTCCGGGTTGCTGCCGGCGCCCTGCAGCGCCTTGAGCAGTCCGTCCAGCGGACCCTGGCGGCTCTGCTGGGCGCTGAGTTGCAGGCTCAGGTCGAGCTGTTCCAGGCGGGCATTCATCGGCAGGAACTGCAAGGCCTGCTGGTCCTGCACACGGGCGCTGAGCAGGCTGTTGAGCGGTAGCGGGTTGGGCGATTCGATGCTCAGCTGGCGCCCGGCCAGCGGAGTGTTGAGCAGCGTCACCAGGACCTTGTAAACCACCTGTTCGGCCTTGCCGAGGGCGACCAACTGGCTGGCATCGACCTTGCCCTGGATCAGCGTGCCGACCGGCAATACGTCGAGGTCGAGGCTGCCCAGCGGCGTCTGGCTGGCGCCGCCCAGGCCCAGCGAGCCCAGGCTTGGCTGGGTCAGCAGGGTGGCGGCGAGGCTGGTCTGGTTCAGTGTCGACAACTGTAGGGTGCTGCCCTTGGGCAGCGCCTGGGAGCTTTCCGCCACCACCAGCGCCTGCTGGCCGCTGGCCATGGTCAGGCGCAGCAGCAACTGGAAACTCACCTGCCCGTCACGTACCGCCAGCACTTCCGCATGGGCCTTGTTCCCCGGCGGCAGCAGATCGCCCAGGCTTTGCGCGAGCTTGAGCGTCAGCTCGCCGGCGTTCTGCGTGCTGCGCAGCGACGGCGTAGGCGGTAGCGGACGGGAAGCGCCAATTTCGCTCGGCATCGGGGACCTGTAGGCGGCGTGACGGGATTACGCCCAGTGTATCGGCGGCGATTGCAGGGACTTTAGACCGTCCGGCGGCCGCGGGGCAGGGCGCTTGAGGCTGGCAGGGTGCGCTGATTTGACGTTACACCCTGTCGAAAAACCTGACGTCGGGCTTAGGAACGGCTGTGTATAATGCGCCGCCCGAGGCTGCGCTTGGCGGTCCGGACGGTATGGCCGCTTTTTTGCACCACTGACTGTTTTCTGCCCGACGGTTGCCGATGCCCTTGAACCATCCCCTCCTCGAAACCGTGGCGCTCGCCTGCGAGCGGGACTGGCGCATGCTGTTCGAGCGTCTCGATTTGCGACTGGGCGCGGGCGAGATGCTACAGATCGTCGGCCCCAACGGCAGCGGCAAGACCAGCCTGCTGCGCCTGCTCAGCGGGCTGATGCAGCCCACCGCCGGTGAGGTGCTGCTCAACGGCAAGCCGCTCACCGAGCAACGCCACGAGCTGGCCCGGCAGCTGCTGTGGATCGGCCACGCCGCCGGCATCAAGGGCCTGCTCACCGCCGAAGAGAATCTCGCCTGGCTCTGTGCGCTGCACCAGCCGGCCAACCGCGAGGCCATCTGGCAAGCGCTGGAGGCCGTCGGCCTGCGCGGTTTCGAGGACGTTCCCTGCCATACCCTGTCCGCCGGCCAGCAGCGCCGCGTGGCCCTGGCGCGTCTGTACCTCGACGCGCCGCCGCTGTGGATCCTCGACGAACCCTTCACGGCCCTGGACAAACAAGGCGTGGCGCAGCTCGAAGAACACCTCGCCGGCCATTGCGAGCGCGGTGGCCTGGTGGTGCTGACCACCCACCACACCCTTGAGCGCATGCCTTCAGGCTATCGCGCCCTCGACCTGGGTCAGCACGCACGGGAGGCGGCGCGATGAGCAACGTCTTCACCCTGCTGCTCGCCCGCGAAGCGCGCCTGCTGTTCCGCCGTCCGGCGGAGCTGGCTAATCCTTTGGTGTTCTTCGCCATCGTCATCGCGCTGTTCCCGCTGGCGGTCGGCCCCGAATCGGAAATGCTCAAGAACCTTTCGCCCGGCCTCGTCTGGGTCGCGGCATTGCTGGCGGTGCTGCTGTCGCTGGACGGCCTGTTCCGCAGCGATTTCGAGGATGGTTCCCTGGAGCAGTGGGTCCTTTCGCCGCACCCCCTGCCACTACTGGTCCTGGCCAAAGTGCTGGCACACTGGCTGGTTTCAGGGCTGGCCCTGGTGCTGCTGTCGCCGCTGTTCGCCCTGATGCTGGGCCTGCCGGCGCGCTGCCTGGCGGACCTGCTGCTGTCGCTGCTGCTGGGTACGCCGGTGCTGAGCCTGCTGGGCGCCGTTGGCGCTGCACTCACCGTCGGGCTCAAGCGTGGCGGCCTGCTGCTGGCCTTGCTGATTCTGCCGCTCTACATTCCGGTGCTGATCCTGGGCAGCGGAGCGCTTCAGGCGTCGCTGCAGGGGCTGCCCACCGCCGGGCACCTGTTGTGGCTGACCAGCCTGACGGCGTTAGCATTGACGCTGACGCCCTTTGCCATCGCCGCCGGGCTGAAGATCAGCGTCGGCGAGTGAACGAACGATCGCCGGGCTGGGAAGCGGCACCGGCGGCAGACTAGAGCTTTGAAATACAGAGCCTGATGATGAACTGGACTTGGTTTCACAAACTTGGCTCGCCCAAGTGGTTCTACGAGATCAGCGGACGCTGGCTGCCATGGTTCGCCGTCGCTGCAATCGTGCTGATGGCTGCCGGCACCGTCTGGGGCCTGGCCTTCGCACCGCCGGACTACCAGCAGGGCAACAGCTTCCGGATCATCTATATCCACGTACCGGCGGCGTTCCTCGCCCAGTCCTGCTACGTCATGCTCGCCGTGGCCGGCGCCATCGGCCTGATCTGGAAAATGAAGATAGCCGACGTCGCCGTGCAATGCGCCGCGCCCATCGGTGCCTGGATGACCTTCGTCGCGCTGGTCACCGGGGCCATCTGGGGCAAGCCGACCTGGGGCGCCTGGTGGGTCTGGGACGCACGCCTGACCTCGATGCTGATCCTGCTGTTCCTGTATTTCGGCATCATCGCCCTGGGCCAGGCCATCACCAACCGCGACAGCGCCGCCAAGGCCTGCGCCGTGCTGGCGATCGTCGGCGTGGTGAACATCCCGATCATCAAGTACTCGGTGGACTGGTGGAACACCCTGCACCAGCCGGCCACCTTCACCCTGACCGAAAAGCCGCCAATGCCGCCGGAGATGTGGATTCCGCTGCTGATGATGGTCGCCGGTTTCTACTGCTTCTTCGCCGTGGTGCTGTTGATGCGCATGCGCCTGGAAGTGCTCAAGCGCGAAGCCCGCGCGAGCTGGGTGAAGGCCGAGGTGGAGCGCGTGCTATGAGTTTCGAGTCTTTCTCCGATTTCCTCGCCATGGGGCACCATGGCCCTTACGTGTGGTCCGCCTACGCCATCTGCGCGGTGGTCCTGGCGATCAACGTCGTCTCGCCCATCGTGGCGCGCCGGCGTTACCTGCAAGAAGAGGCGCGTCGTCTGCGCCGGGAGGCCAGCAAGTGAATCCGGTCCGCAAGAAGCGTCTGTACATCGTTCTCGCCATCGTTGCCGGTGTCGGTGTCGCCGTCAGCCTGGCGCTATCGGCCCTGCAGGAAAATATCAACCTGTTCTACACCCCGACCCAGATCGCCAACGGCGAGGCGCCGCACGACACGCGTATCCGCGCCGGCGGCATGGTGGAGAAGGGCTCGCTCAAGCGTTCGGCGGATTCGCTGGACGTGGAGTTCGTGGTCACCGACTTCGCCAAGGAAGTCACGGTGAAGTACCGCGGCATCCTCCCGGACCTGTTCCGTGAAGGGCAGGGCATCGTCGCCCTCGGCAAGATCAACGAGGCCGGCGTGCTGACCGCCGATGAAGTGCTGGCCAAGCACGACGAGAAATACATGCCGCCGGAAGTCACCAAGGCGCTCAAGGACAGCGGCAAGCTGGAGCACTACGAAGCCAGCCAGAACGGCAATGACGCGCCGCAACAAGGGAGCAACTGACGATGGTCCCCGAACTCGGCCACCTCTCGCTGATCCTCGCGCTGTGCATGGCGCTGGTGATGTCGTTCTTCCCGCTGATCGGCGCCTGGCGCGGCGATCGCCAGTGGATGAGCCTGGCGCGCCCGGCAGCCTGGGGGCAGTTCGCCTTCCTGCTGTTCTCCTTCGGCTGCCTGACCTGGGCCTTCCTCCACGATGATTTCTCGGTGGCCTACGTCGCCAGCAACTCCAACAGCGCGCTGCCCTGGTACTACAAGTTCAGCGCCGTGTGGGGCGCTCACGAAGGCTCGCTGCTGCTCTGGGCGCTGATCCTCGGCGGCTGGACCTTCGCTGTCTCGGTGTTCTCCCGCCAGTTGCCGGAAGTGATGCTGGCCCGCGTGCTGGCCGTGATGGGCATGATCAGCACCGGTTTCCTGCTGTTCCTGATCATCACCTCCAACCCCTTCAGCCGCCTGCTGCCGCAGGTGCCGGCCGACGGCAACGACCTCAACCCGCTGCTGCAGGACCCGGGCCTGATCATCCACCCGCCGATGCTCTACATGGGCTACGTGGGCTTCTCGGTGGCCTTCGCCTTCGCTATTGCCGCGCTGCTCGGCGGTCGACTCGACGCCGCCTGGGCGCGCTGGTCGCGGCCCTGGACGCTGGTGGCCTGGACCTTCCTCGGCGTCGGTATCGTGCTGGGCTCCTGGTGGGCCTACTACGAACTGGGCTGGGGCGGCTGGTGGTTCTGGGACCCGGTGGAAAACGCCTCGTTCATGCCCTGGCTGGTGGGCACCGCGCTGATCCACTCGCTGGCGGTGACCGAGAAGCGTGGCGTGTTCAAGAGCTGGACCGTGCTGCTGGCCATCGCGGCCTTCTCCCTGAGCCTGCTGGGCACCTTCCTGGTCCGTTCCGGCGTACTGACCTCGGTGCACGCCTTCGCCTCGGACCCCGAGCGTGGCGTGTTCATCCTGGCCTTCCTGCTGGTGGTGGTCGGTGGCTCGCTGACGCTGTTCGCCCTGCGCGCGCCGGTGGTCAAGAGCCAGGTCGGCTTCGCCCTGTGGTCCCGCGAGACCCTGCTGCTGCTGAACAACCTGATCCTGGTGGTCACCGCCTCGATGATCCTGCTGGGCACCCTCTACCCGCTGGTGCTCGACGCCATCAGCGGCGCCAAGCTGTCGGTCGGCCCGCCGTACTTCAACGCCCTGTTCGTGCCGCTGATCGCCATCCTCATGCTGGCCCTGGCGGTCGGTGTGCTGGTGCGCTGGAAGGACACTCCGACCCGCTGGCTGCGCAACATGCTCACCCCGGTGCTGATCGGCACCGTGGTGCTGGGTGGCCTCGGCAGCTTCCTGTATGGCGAACTGCACTGGGAAGTGCTCGCCGTGTTCATGCTCGCCGCGTGGGTGGTACTGGCCGGTGTGCGCGACTTCTTCGACAAGGTCCGCCACAAGGGCGTGATCGCCGGTGCCGCGGGCCTGAACCGCAGCTACTGGGGCATGCAACTGGCGCACTTCGGCATTGCCATCTGCGCCATTGGTGTGGTGCTCACCAGCCAGTTCAGCGCCCAGCGTGACCTGCGCATGGCACCGGGCGAGTCGGTCGAGCTGGCCGGCTACCAGTTCCGCTTCGAGGGCACCCATCACTTCGAAGGGCCGAACTTCACCTCCGACAAGGGCACCATCGTCGTGACCCGCAATGGTTCGGAAGTCGCCACGCTGCACCCGGAGAAGCGCCTGTACAGCGTGCAGAACTCGATGATGACCGAGGCCGGCATCCACGGCAGCCTGACCCGCGACCTCTATGTCGCCCTGGGTGAGCCGCTGGATAACGGCGCCTGGGCCGTGCGCGTGCACATCAAGCCCTTCGTGCGCTTCATCTGGCTCGGTGGCCTGCTGATGGCCCTGGGCGGCGTGCTGGCGGCGCTCGACCGTCGCTACCGGCTGAAAGTGAAAACGCGTGTACGCGAGGCCCTGGGCCTCGCCGGACAGGGAGCCTGAGTGTGAAGCGTGCGATCCTGCTGTTGCCCCTGGCGATCTTCCTGGTCGTCGCGGTATTCCTCTTCCGTGGCCTGTGGCTGGACCCCAGCGAGCTGCCCTCGGCGCTGATCGGCAAGCCGTTCCCGGCGTTCTCCCTGCCCAGCGTCACCGAGCCGGGCAAGACCTACACCGAGGCCGATATCAAGGGCAAACCGGCGCTGGTCAACGTCTGGGGCACCTGGTGCCCGACCTGCCGCTTCGAGCATCCGGTGCTGACCGACCTCGCCGCCAAGGGCGTGGTGATCTACGGCATCAACTACAAGGATGACGGCGCCGCCGCGCAGAAGTGGCTCAAGGAGCTGCACAACCCCTACCTGTTGAACATCGCCGACGCACAGGGCACCCTCGGCCTGGACTTGGGTGTCTACGGCGCGCCGGAGACCTACATCATCGACAAGGACGGCATCATTCGCCACAAGCTGGTAGGTGCCGTCGACGAGAAGGTCTGGCGCGAGCAGTTGGCGCCGATCTACCAGGGGCTGGTCGACGAGGCGCAAGGCAAATGAAGCGACTTCTTGCCGCCGCAGCGCTGGGCCTGGCTCTCACTGGTATCGCCCACGCGGCCATCGACACCTACGAGTTCGCCAACGACGCCGAGCGCGAACGTTTCCGCGACCTGACCACCGAGCTGCGTTGCCCCAAGTGCCAGAACCAGGACATCGCCGACTCCAACGCGCCGATCGCCGCCGACCTGCGCAAGCAGATCTACACCCAGATGGCGGTCGGCAAGAGCAATCAGCAGATCGTCGACTACATGGTCGACCGCTACGGCGAGTTCGTGCGCTACAAGCCCGAAGTCAGCGAGCGCACCTGGCTGCTCTGGTTCGGCCCCGCCGCGCTGCTGGGGCTGGGCGTGATCGTCATCGGCGCCATCGTCGTGCGCCGCCGTCGCCCGGCCGCTGCCACTTCCACCACGCTGTCCGCCGAGGAGCAGGCGCGTCTCGACCAATTGCTGGATAACCAAGACAAATGATCGATTTCTGGCTCGCTGCCGGCCTGCTGTTGCTGGTAGCCCTGGCATTTCTCCTCGTCCCTCTGCTGCGTGGCCGCAAGGCCCAGGCCGAGGAAGACCGCACCGCCCTCAACGTCGCCCTGTACCAGGAACGCCTGGCAGAGCTGACCGCCCAGCGTGACGCCGGGACCCTCGACGACGCTCAGCTCGAAGCCGGCCGCGCCGAAGCGGCCCGCGAGCTGCTCTCCGATACCGACGGTGCCAGCGAGGACCGTCGCTCGCGCCTGGGCCGTGCGGCGCCGATGATCGTCGCGCTGGTCCTGCCATTCCTCGCCCTGGGCCTGTATCTGCACTGGGGCGCCAGCGACAAGGTCGCCCTGGCCCGCGAATTCGCCACCGCGCCGCATTCCATGGAAGAAATGACCACTCGCCTGGAGCGTGCGGTTCAGGCCCAGCCGGATTCCGCCGAGGGCTGGTACTTCCTCGGCCGCACCTACATGACCCAGAACCGCGCCGGCGACGCTGCCAAGGCTTTCGAGCAGGCCGCGCGCCTCTCCGGGCGCCAGCCGGAAGTGCTCGGCCAGTGGGCCCAGGCGCTGTATTTCGCCGGTGACAAGGCGCTGACCCAGCAGGTCCGCGAGCTGGCCGACGAAGCCCTGAAGAAGGACCCGCAGGAAGTCACCACCCTCGGTCTGCTCGGCATCGCCGCCTTCGAGGACGAGAAGTACGCCGACGCCATCGACTACTGGGGCCGCCTGGTTGCCGTGCTGCCGCAGGACGATCCGTCCCGCAGCGCCATTGCCGGTGGCATCGAGCGCGCCCGCCAGCGCATGGTCGAGAAGGGCGAGACCCCGCCGGAGGCTCCTGCCGCTGCGCAGACTGCCGGCGTGACCCTGAAGGTGAAGGTCGACCTGACCGCTGCCGTGAAGGGCCAGGTCAAGCCGGACGACAGCGTGTTCGTCTTCGCCCGCGCAGTGAGCGGCCCGCCGATGCCGCTGGCGGTGAAGCGCCTGAAGGTCTCCGACCTGCCCAGCGAGGTTTCCCTCAGTGATGCCGACGCGATGATGCCGCAGCTCAAGCTCTCGCAGCACCCGCAGGTGCAGCTCGTCGCGCGGATCTCCCGTGCCGGCAATGCCATCACCGGCGAATGGATCGGACGCAGCGAAGCGTTGTCTACTGCCAACGCGGGCGAGCAGAGCATCACCATCGACAGCCCGGATCAGAAGTAAGACGAACAAGAGAGGGTTGAGCGATGAAGGGCAGAGTGCTGGCGCTGGGCGCCATGCTGGTACTGGGTGGTTGCGTGGTGCAGCCGCAGCAACCTGAGCAGCCGCCACAACAGACGTCTCCGCCTGCGCATCCGACTACCCCGACACCGCCGCCCAAGCAGTCGTCTTCGCCGATCACCCCGCAGCCGAGCTCCGCACCGGCTGCCAAGCGCCCGACCCAGTTCGCCCCGCCGCCCGGTGGCAAGGGGCGCTGGGATGCCAGCCTGGGCGTCTACGTGATCCAGGGCCAGAAGGACCTCTACTACCGCCAGCGTACCTATTACCACTGGGACAACGGCTGGTACTGGGGCGTCGGCCCGCAAGGCCCATGGACCGAAACCGACAGCAGCGGCGTGCCGCCGGGGTTGACGCGCAAGTACGCGCAATAACGCGGACTTTTCGTAGGAGCGAGCGTGCTCGCGAACCGCTTGACGCCGGTGTCGCCGGGAGTCTCGTTCGCGAGCAAGCTCGCTCCTACAGGTTCCACCGAGGCGGCGCTCAATCGAACGTCCCCATCTCCGTCCCCAGCTCTATCACTTCCACCCGGTTGCGCCCACTGGCCTTGGCCTTGTACAGCGCCTTGTCCGCCGCCGCGTAGAGGCCCTCGTAGGTTCCCGGCGTGCCGGCTTCCAGGCAGGCAATGCCGAAGCTGGCGGTGAGGTAGAGCAGGCCGTCCTTCATCGGCAAGGGGGTTTCCTCCAGCAAGCGGCGCACCTTTTCGGCGATGGTGCGCGCCTGCGGCTGCGAGGTGTCGGGCAACAGCAGCAGGAACTCCTCGCCACCCAGGCGCGCCACGCTGTCGCCGGTGCGTGTGTAGTTGCGCAGGAGCGTGGCGGTGTGGCGGATGACTTCATCGCCCAGTGGATGGCCATAGCGGTCGTTGATGAACTTGAAATGATCCAGGTCCACCATGAGCAGGCTGATGGGCGCCGGCTGGCGCGCGGCGCGGGACAGTTCCATGCTCACCAACTGGTCGAACTGGCGGCGGTTGAACAACCCGGTCAGCGGGTCGTGGCCGGCGAGGTATTCCAGCTGGCGGTTCTTTTCCTCCAGTTCCAGCCGCTGTTGGCGGAGGAACTCGCGCTGGCGCAGGTTGCGCACATGGCCGTGCCAGAGGATCAGCGAAAGGATCACGCCGATGCCACAGATGGTCAGCCCGCCCATCTGGTTGGACAGGCGCAGCTGCGGATCAGCCTGGGTCAGGCCGATCGTCAGTTCGAAGGCGGCGAAGGCGAGAATGTAGAGGGTGACCGCCAGTCGGGGGCGCATCAGCAGGATCAGGGCGGCGGCCACCGAGGCCATCAGGAAGGGCGTGATGCTGCTGGTGACCTGTTGGTCTGCGCCGGTTATGGCGACGCCGAAGCCCAGCAACAAGGCGCTGCCCAGGATGGTCAGCAGTTGCATGTACCACAGCGGCGCGCTGCGCCTGGGGGGTAAGGCGAGCCATGCCAGCAGCCCGAGCAGGGAGAAGAGCACCGCGACCGTGGCATGCACGCGGATGATGTCCATCCTCCAGCCGTCGTGCGCCGCGCTCGCCCCTTGCAGATTGAGCTTGAACACGATGATGTGGATCAGATCGAACAGCACGGCCAGCGGTGCCGACAGATACAGCCGCCTGAGGTTTTCCCGGGCGATCGGCAGCGCCAGCGCGTCGTTGACCGCGATGGCGTGGTGCAGTCGCTGGAGCAACGTCCTGGACACGGGCTCTGGCCTCCTGCGCAAAGTGTCGGGCAGTTGCAGAATAGTCAGCCGCTGCCACGCTGTCGTGGCGATCGAGCCTGACGTGACCTGGCCTCGCATTGAGGGAGTCACAGACCGCTATCGATAAATTTCCGACCCTGGCAACGAATTGGCCTGGAACATTGTCGGATAAGCCCTCTGCGGGCATAGTCCGCAACCCGGTTCGCTCAAGGATATGCGTCATGAATAGAGTGCAAAGACTGCCGACGGAGCAGGGCCTGGATGCTGAGCGCACGCTGCTGGACGCCACCTTTGCCGGCCAGCGTGACAGCGGCCTGCTGTTCTGGCGCCCACTGGAGCAGTCTCTGGTGATGCCGCGCCGGCTGAGCCGACTGGAAGGCTTTTCTGCCGCCGAGGCCGCGTGTGCCGGGCTGGGGTGGCCGATAGCCCTGCGCGACACCGGTGGCGAACCGGTACCGCAGTCCCCTGGCGTGCTCAATGTCGCACTGGTCTATGCGATCCCGCCGGGCGATAACGAGCAGACGCGTATCGAAACCGCCTACCTGCGCCTGTGCCAGCCGCTGTGCGACTGGTTGGCCGCCCTCGGCCTCGATCCGGGCCTGGGGGAAGTGGAGGGTGCCTTCTGCGATGGCCGCTACAACGTCAACCTGGGCGGTCGCAAGCTGGTGGGCACCGCCCAGCGCTGGCGTCGCCGGCCCAGCGACGGGCGTTATGTGGTCCTGGCCCACGGCGCGATCCTGATGGAAAACCAGCGCGAGCCGATGGTCGATGCGGTGAACGCCTTCTACGAGAATTGTGGGCTCGACGCCCGCGTGCGCGCCACCAGCCACGTGGCGTTGGATGAGTTGTACGAACAGCCCTGGGACCAGGTTGACGCCCTGGCCGGGCAGTTCCAGCGGCACTTGCTGGCCGAGGGTGTGGCGCTGGATGTGTGATACGAACGACGTGGGTGGATCTTCGCTTCGCCCCAACCCTTCCAAGGAGTCTTGATACATGGAACATGGGACGAATTACCTGCAATCCACGGTGGTCTTCCTGATCGCCGCGGTGTTCATGGTGCCGTTGGCCAAGCGCCTGCAGCTCGGTGCTGTGCTGGGCTACCTGCTGGCCGGGGTGATCATCGGGCCATACCTGCTGGGCCTGATCGACAACCCGGAAAGCGTCGCCAGTCTTTCCGAGCTTGGCGTGGTGCTGCTGCTCTTCATCATCGGGCTGGAACTGTCGCCCAAGCGCCTCTGGGTGATGCGCAAGCAGGTATTCGGCGTGGGCCTGGCGCAGGTGCTGCTGACTGCCCTGGCACTGGGCAGCCTCGCCGTGCTGGTGTTCGAGCTGCCGGTGAATACCGCCGTGGTGATCGGTGGCGGCCTGGCGCTGTCGTCCACCGCCTTCGGCCTGCAGATCCTCGCGGAGCGCAAGGAACTCAACAGTCCCTATGGACGCCTGGCGTTCGCCATCCTGTTGTTCCAGGACATCGCCGCGATCCCGCTGATCGCCATGATCCCGCTGCTGGGCGCCCGCGCCGACACCCTTGCGCCCGGTGGCGATGTCGCCCATGTGATCGAAGTGGTGGGCAGCATCGCCGTGGTGGTGATCGGCGGGCGCTTCCTGCTGCGCCCGGTGTTCCGCTCGGTGGCGCGCACCGGCCAGGCGGACCTGTCCACCGCCACTGCCTTGCTGGTGGTGGTCGGTACGGCGTGGTTGATGGAGGAGGCCGGCGTATCCATGGGGCTGGGCGCCTTCCTCGCCGGCCTGCTGCTGGCGGATTCCGAGTACCGCCATGAACTGGAAGCGCAGATCGAGCCCTTCAAGGGCCTGTTGCTGGGGCTGTTCTTCATCAGCGTGGGCATGAGCGCTGACCTCGGCCTGCTCAAGAACGAGCCGTTCCGGGTCATTGGCCTGACCCTGCTGCTGGTGGCGATCAAGCTGCCGCTGCTGTTCGTCATCGGCCGTCTGGCCGGTGGCCTGGACAAGGTGTCGGCGCTGCGCCTGGGCGTGCTGCTCGGCGCCGGCGGCGAATTCGCCTTCGTGGTGTTCAAGCTGGCGGCGGCGCAGGGACTGATGGACGCCGACATGCATTCACTGCTGGTGCTGGGCATCACGCTGTCCATGGCGATGACGCCGCTGATGGTGCTGGCCCTTGCACGTAGCATCAAACCCAAGCCCGCGGTACTGCGCGAACCGCCGCCGGAATACCGCCAACTGCCGGACGACGCGCCGCGCGTGGTGATCGCCGGCATGGGCCGGATGGGCCAGGTGGTCGCCCGTATCATGCGCGCCCAGGGCGTGCCCTTCGTCGCGCTGGACACCTCGGTGGATACCATCGAACTGACCCGCAGCTATGGCAATATCCCGATCTTCTACGGCGACCCGCTGCGCCCGGAGATCCTCCGTGCCGCCCAGGTGGAGAAAGCCGAGTTCTTCGTCGTCGCCACCGACGATCCGCAGACCAACATCGAGACCGCGCGCCTGGTGCGCAAGCTCTACCCGCACATCAAGGTCATCGGCCGGGCGCGCAACCGCCAGCACGTCTATCACCTGCTGGACGCCGACGCGACGCCGGTGCGCGAAACCTTCCACTCGAGCCTGGAAATGAGCCGCCTGCTGCTCACCGGCCTGGGCCTGAACGAGGAGCAGGTCGGCGCGCGCATCCGCCGTTTCAAGCGCCACGACGAGGCGGTGCTGATGGCCCAGTACCGCGTCTACGACGACGAGAAAGCCGTAGTCCAGACTGCACGCGAGGCACGCAAGGAGCTGGAAACCCTGTTCGAGGCTGACCACCTGGAAGACCAGGGTATCGGCCACCACTGACGGGCCATTCCGCGCATCGATAGTGCTGGGGTGGGCTGCCCGCCCCGGCGCATTCTCGGGTCTTCGCAATGGAGGCCCCATCGATGAGCGACTACCGCACCTTTACCCGGGAGGACCGCGACGGCGTAGCCGTGGTGAGCTTCCGTCATCCGCCGATCAACCTGATCGACCGCGCCATGGTCATCGACCTGCTGCATCTGGCCGATGAGCTCGAGCGCAACGCCGATATCCGTGTGGTGTTGTTCCGCAGCAGCAACCCGGACTTCTTCCTTGCCCACTACGATCTCGGCAGCCAGCTGGACGCGCCGCCGATGAAGCTGCCCGCCGGCATGGCCAGCCCGCTCAGCGCGCTGCTCAGCCGTTTCAGCCGGTTGCCGCAGGTGACCATTGGTGAACTGCGCGGCCGCGCGCGTGGCGCCGGCAGCGAATTCCTCCTGGCGCTGGATATGCGCTTCGCCTCCCGCGAACGCGCGCTGCTTGGCCAGCCGGAAGTGGCGGTCGGCCTGTTGCCTGGCGCGGGCGGTACGGTTCGCCTGGCACAGATGCTCGGGCGGGGCAGGGCGCTGGAAGTCTGCCTGGGTGGCGAGGACTTCGATGCGGACACGGCAGAGCGCTACGGCTGGATCAACCGGGCACTGGCGGATGCGGAACTGGAAGGATTCTGCGAGGCCCTGGCGCGACGGATCGCGGCCTTCCCGGCGGCAGGCATCGTCCATGTGAAGGCGGTGGTGGATCAGGTGACGGCGGCGGACCAGGCGGCGCTGGGGGATGAATCGCAGCGCTTCGTCGGTGACATGTCCGCACCCGCGACGGTGGAGCGGGTGCGCTGGATGATGGACAACGGTGGCCAGCGGGACGGGGAACTCGAACGCGAACTGGGGGCAGCGCTCGGGCGCTACCCGGCCTGAACCGCTGGCGAGGACGGCGTCACGCGGTCTTCGCCAGGATCGGCTCGTTCGCCACGGCGACCAGTATCGGCCGGGCCAATTGATGCTTGACCGCCGGACGCGGCTGGCGGCTGACCGAGGGGCGACGGTCGGGGATGACCACGGCCGAGCCCGGCGAGCGCAGGGTCAGCACGGCAATGACGCTGAGCAGCACCACGGCGGCGAGCACGATGCTGGCCAGGGCGACATACAGCAGCAGCTCCACCAGGGAGCCAACGAGCAGCAGGATATCGAGAATGACTTGCATGGTGGTGTCCTCTTGACGATCCGTTGGGGGCGTCTCGCGAGTAGCTCGTTCGCCCCTGCGGCCCGACTGTGGGGCCGGCGAATCTCCTGCCAGCGAGTTGATGGGGCAAAGATGCCGCGCACGGACTATCAAGAGAACTGAATGCGCCGACTGGTGACTATCGACGTTATCGATAACGGCTGGAAGCCGCAGTTTAGAGAGGCACCCTGGCTAATTTCGGGCGCCTGCGACCTTGGTCTCGTAGACGCTCAGAACTTCTCGCCCGGCTGCAGGAAGCGCCATTGGCCAACCGGCAGCTTGCCCATGGCCACGCCGCCCAGGCGCAGGCGGCGGATCGACAGGGCATGCAGACCGACGGCCCGGCACATGGCGCCGATCTGCCCAGGGCGGAACTGCTTGCCGGCGAAGCGCAGGCGGTTTTCGCTCTGCCAGCTGACCTTCAGCGACGGCAGCTCGCGGCCGTCGATGACCAGGCCACGGCACAGGCGCTTCAGGCCATTGTCGGCAATCTGCCCGCTGACCTCGACCACGTACTCGTGTTCGATGTTGTCAGCCTCGTCCACCAGCCGGCGCTGCACGCCGCGGCTCTGGGTGTAGACGAGCAGGCCGCTGGCGTCGGTCTCCAGCACCGTGGTGTTGAACTGGTGGCCGAAGTGCTTGCGCAGCAGGCGCTGCTGCAGGTTGTCCTCGGCCCAGCGCTTGTCCGGCGTCAGCAGTTGCTGGGCGGAGTTGGCGCCGTTGCCGCTGCCCAGGCCGACCGGCTTGTGCACCAGGATGGTCACCGGCGGAATCGGGTCGGCGGAGGCACCCGGCAGCAGTTCGATGCGCTGGGCGTCGACCTTGAATTGCGGTTCTTCCACGCGCTGGCCGTCCACCGTGACCCAGCCGCCCTCGATGTACAGCTCGGCCTCGCGGCGCGAACAGGGCAGCAGCTCGGCGAGGCGCTTGGACAGGCGGATGGCTTCGGACATTTCGGGTAACCAGGCAGGGGAAAGCGATCATTGTAACCGCAAGCCGGCGGAATGATCCGCGCGGCTTCCGGTCACAACTGCAGAGCAAGCAATGAGGAAGCGCGATGCGGATCACCCTGATCGACGGTCTGGGCTGGGACCTGGACGAACACGGCAGCGGCGGCCTGATCAACAAGCGTGGCGAGAAGGTGCACCTGCGCCAGGGCGACATGGACGGCGCGTGCGGACCGTACTGCCTGGTGATGGCGATGCTGGCGCGCAACCAGCTCGGCCGGCGCGCGGCCAAGGGCCTGGCGCCGGTGGATTCGCGCACCCGCTACGGGCGGCTGATGGAGGCGTTGAACGCGCACGAGACCCTGGTGCGCGTTGGCACCACCGGCGCGGATCTGCTGGAGCTGCTCAAGGTCATCAGCGACAAGGAATACCGCGTCGAACGCGGCAACGGTACGCGGATGGTCGAGCTGACCCGGCGGCACCTCGACGAGAACATCCCGGTGGTGCTGGGCTTCCACGGCCGCAAGGACAGCGATATCCGCCACTGGTGCCTGGCGGTGGGGATGAGCGACGACGCCTTCTTCCTTCTCGACCCGGCGCACGACCTGCAGCGCGGGCTGGCCTGGAACGCGGTGCTCACCACCCAGGCCAATGGCTCGCGCTTCGGTTATCGCTACCTCAACGCGAAAGGTACCTGGGCGGTGACGCTCAAGGAAATGGTGGCGCTGCTCTAGGCCTTTGCTGGTGTGGCAGGGTTCAGCGAGTGAAGCGGAACAGGTTGTAGCCACCCAGTTGCTCGGGCACCAGCAGCACGAAACCGTCGTGCGAGTTGCGCACCACGCCGACCACGTCGGTCTCGCGCGCCGCCGCCTGCTCCAGGCCGCTGTAGCCCACCTGCGGGTCGTCGTTCACCGAAGCGCCGCCGACGAATACCAGCCGCTTGTCGTCCAGGCGTTGCAGATAGCCGCTGATGCGCTGCGAACCGCTGGTCTTCTCCAGGTACAGGCCCTTGGGCGTCTGCCGCACCGAGCATTTGAAATTCGGGTAGCCGTACAGTGCTTCCGTTTCGATCTGCACCGAGCGGCATTTCCAGTTCCCGGTCAGGGCCGCGTCGGCCAGTGGTTCGGGATCTTCCAGCACGATGCGGTACAGATTCAGCGCTTCGTTGCGGGTGGTCTCGTCTTCACTCTGCTGGAGCTGGTCGAGCAGGCGCTTGACCTCGCCATCGAGGGTCGTCAGGCGCTGCTGGTCGGCAGCGTTGACCGCGGCGGGCCAGACGGTCGCGGTGTCGTCGGCGAAGGCCAACGGGGAGAGCAGCAGGCCGGCGGTGAGCAGGGCAGCGGTGAGGGAGCAGCGTTTCGACATCTTGTGCATTCCATTGCAGGGGGAAATCCCGCGGCGCGCGCCGCGGGCGAGAGGTTTCAGGGGGCGTCCCGAACTGTTGGCTCGATGGGCGGAGCGACGGGCGCCTCGCGCTCGTGGACCCAGGACATGAACAGCTCGTAGCCCAGCGCCAGTACCACCGGGCCGACGAACAGGCCGATGATGCCATTGCTGAGCATGCCGCCCAGGGCGCCGATCAGGATCACCGGCATCGGCACCTTGCCGCCGCGGCCGAACATCAGCGGCTTGAGGACGTTGTCGGAGAGGCCGCCGGCCATGGTCCAGATCGTGAACAGGATGGCAACCAGCAGCGAATCGTTGGTCATGAATACATAGATGATCGCCGGGATGGTGATCAGCACCACCGGCAACTGGGTGATGCCCAGCAACAGGACGCCCAGGGCCAGCAGGCCGGCGCCGGGGATGCCCATGACGACGAAGCCCAGGCCGAGGATCATGGTCTGGATGAAGGCCACGCCGACCACGCCCTGGGCTACCGCACGGATGGTGCCGGTGCACAGCTCGGCCAGCCCCGGTCCGCGCTCCGGGCCGGAGATACGGATGGCGATATCGCAGGAGGTTCGGCTGCCCAGTTCGCCGTAGGCCATGATCACCCCGGCAATGACGAACGCGGCGAGGAACTGCATCAGGCCCATGCCCGCACCCGCCGCCTGACCCGCCAGGGTCTTGGCGACGCCCTGCAGGTGCGGGGCCATCTGGTGCACCACGCCCATGAAGTCGGTGGCCACGCGTGTCCAGAAGGGATAGATGTACTGCCCAATCACCGGCCAGGTCTGCACCGAGTCGGGTGGCAGAGGTATCTGCAGGGTGCGGTTCTGGATCGCGTGCACCAGGTCGCGCACCGAATCGGCCATCGACATGCCGATCACCACCACCGGCACCAGCAGGATCACCAGGCCGAGGATCACGATCAGCGTCGCCGCGCTGTTGGTCCGTCCGCCCAGCCAGCCGCTGAGCAACTGATGCAACGGGTAGAGGGTGATGGCGAGGATCACCGACCAGAGCATGAGGTCGAGGAAGGGATGGAAGATGCGGAAGCAGAACAGGGCCAGCAACAGGATCAGGCCGGCGCGGATCAGCACATCGAGCAGGTTGCGCGACAGCAGCTTTTCCGGGGAGGGCAGCATGGGGTGCTCCTTGCAGCGGGCGCGACGTGGCCCAGTCCTTAACTATCGGCGGACTCTGCCCGAGTGCAAGGTATTCAGGCAATAAAGGAAGTTCGGTATTGCGGGGAGATCGTGAAAAGCGCTGAGGTGAAGCGGGGGGAGGCGGGCAGCCTGCCGAGGTTCGGCAGGCTTGCCAGCGGGTATTACTTCTTGCCGAGGCTGATGTGGCGGCTCGGTGCGCCGTAGTTCTGACCGGTCACGCCCTTGGCGATCTGCTGGATCTCACCGCCGGAGTTCAGGAAGGCGGCGATCTGGGCTTCCAGGGCTTCGCTGGTCGCGGTAGCGGCGGGAGCCTTGGGGGCGGCTTTCTGGCGGGTGGAGGGCTTGGTAGTCATATCTGCCATACCTGTCTGCGCAAATTGGCCGCCCATTGTACATCAAACGAGCAGGTTTCGGGGCGGTCATGGAACGAACGGTCCCATTCGGCTGCCTGAATCGTCCTTCGCCCGCGGTGTGGCGGCAGTGCTACCCTCTGCGCACTCCGGCCTTTCAGAGCCCGCCATGTCCCTGCTGTCGTCCCGCCAGCGCAATGCCTTGCGCCTGGCTCGCTCGTTCCTCGCTCCCTACCGCTGGCGTGCCCTTGGCGCGTTGCTGGCGCTGCTGTTCACCGCCGCCATCACCCTGTCCCTGGGGCAGGGCATCCGCCTGCTGGTGGACCAGGGCTTCATCACCCAGTCCGAACAGCTGCTCACCCGCGCCATCGGTATCTTCTTCGCCCTGGTGCTGTGCCTGGCGGTGGGTACCTTCGTGCGCTTCTACCTGGTGTCGTGGATTGGCGAGCGGTTCGTCGCGGACATCCGCCAGCGCGTGTTCGACCACCTGATCGAACTGCACCCCGGCTTCTACGAGAACAACCGCGCCTCGGAAATCCAGTCGCGGCTGACCGCCGACACGACGCTGCTGCAGTCGGTGATCGGCTCCTCGCTGTCGATGGCGCTGCGCAATGTGCTGATGCTGCTGGGCGGGGTGATCCTGATGTTCTTCACCAACGCCAAGTTGACCAGCATCGTGGTTGCTTCGCTGCCGCTGGTGATTGCGCCGATCCTGCTGTTCGGCCGCCGCGTGCGCAGCCTGTCGCGGCTCAGCCAGGATCGCGTGGCGGATGTCGGCAGCTACGTCGGCGAGTCCCTCGGCCAGATCAAGACGGTACAGGCCTACAACCACCAGGCGCAGGACCGCGCACGCTTCGGGCGCACGGTTGAAGACGCCTTCGACACCGCGCGCAAGCGCATCATGCAGCGCTCCTGGCTGGTCAGCGTGGTGATCCTGCTGGTACTTGGCGCAGTGGGCGTGATGCTCTGGGTCGGCGGCATGGACGTGATCGCCGGGCGCATCAGCCCCGGCGACCTCGCTGCCTTCGTGTTCTACAGCCTGATCGTCGGCATGGCCTTCGGCACGCTGAGCGAGGTGATTGGAGAGCTGCAGCGCGCCGCCGGTGCGGCCGAGCGCATCGCCGAGCTATTGCGGGCGCGCAGTGAAATCCACGCACCGGCCAGCGACTTGCTGCGTTTGCCCGAGCGCATCGTCGGCAGTATCGATCTGCAGGGCGTGCATTTCGCCTATCCGTCGCGCCCGGAGCAATGGGCCATCGATGGCATCGACCTGCACGTGGAGCCGGGCGAAACCCTGGCGCTGGTGGGGCCGTCGGGCGCGGGCAAGTCCACTCTGTTCGACCTGCTCTTGCGCTTCTACGACCCGCAGCAGGGGCGCATCCTGATCGACGGCCAGCCCATCGCCCAACTCGATCCGACGGACCTGCGCCGCAGCTTCGCGCTGGTTTCGCAGAACCCGGCGCTGTTCTTCGGCACGGTGGAGGAGAACATCCGCTACGGCCGCCCCGGCGCCAGCGATGCTGAAGTGGAGGCTGCCGCCCGTGCAGCCCACGCCCACGAATTTATCCTGCGTCTGCCCGAGGGTTATCAGACTCATCTGGGGGAGAGCGGCCAGGGGCTTTCCGGCGGGCAGCGCCAGCGCCTGGCGATTGCCCGCGCGTTGCTGGTGGACGCGCCTATCCTGTTGCTGGACGAAGCCACCAGCGCGCTGGATGCCGAGAGCGAACACCTGATCCAGCAGGCGTTGCCGGGGCTGATGCGTGACCGCACCACGCTGGTGATCGCCCACCGCCTGGCCACGGTGCTCAATGCCGACCGTATCGCGGTGATCGAGCACGGTCGCCTGGTGGCGCTGGGGCGGCACGCCGAGTTGGTTGTAAGCAGTCCCCTGTATGCGCGTCTGGCCGAACTCCAGTTCGGCCAGAAGGAACACAGCCTTTAGGAGCGAGCTCGCTCGCGAACTGCTTAACTCCGGAGCTGCCGCACAGCCTGGTTCGCGAGCAAGGGCTGGGCGCCCCCTCGGTCCTACTACATGAAGCCGGCGTTCGGCGGCTTGAGGCGCATCCTTGCGCCAATGCGCGTAGAATACCCGCCCCGTTCACGAGGTAAGCGTCATGGCAGTCATAGGTCGGTTCAATTCGTTGCAGGTGGCCAAGCACACCGATTTCGGTCTCTACCTGGATGGCGAGAGCCACGGCGAAATCCTGCTGCCCAAGCGCTACGTGCCGAAGAACGAACCCACCGAGGTGGGCGACTGGCTGAACGTGTTCATCTACCTGGACAGCGAAGACCGCCTGATCGCCACCACCCAGAAGCCCAAGGTGCAGGTCGGCGGTTTCGCCAGCCTGAAGGTGGTGGAGGTCAATCGCATCGGTCTGTTCCTCGACTGGGGGCTGCCCAAGGACCTGCTCCTGCCGCACTCGGAAGAGAAACGTCCGCTGCAGGTTGGCGATTACTGCGTGGTCTACGTCTACCTCGACGAGCGCAGCCGCCGCATCACCGCCACCGCGCGCCTGGACCGCTACCTGGACAACACCCCGGCGAACTACAAGGCCGGCCAGGAAGTCGACCTGCTGGTCGTCGAGCGCACCGACCTGGGCTACAAGGCGATCATCGAAGGCAAACACTGGGGGCTCATCCACAAGAACGAAGCGTTCAAGTTCCTCCGGGGTGGCCTGCGTGAGAAGGGCTACATCAAGGAGATGCGCGCCGACGGCAAGATCAGCCTGAGCCTGCAACCCGCCGGCGCGGGGCTCTCGGATGCCCTGAGCGAGAAGATCCTCCAGGCTCTGCGCGATGCCGGCGGCAAGCTGGCGATCAGCGACAAGAGCCCGCCGGAGCTGATCGCCCAGCAGTTCGGCGTCAGCAAGGGCAACTTCAAGAAGGCCATCGGCGGCCTGTTCAAACAGGGCCTGATCGTCATCCACGACGATCGCATCGAGCTGGCCTGACGGCTCAGCCGCGCCCGCGGACGATGGATTCGGCCACTGCGCAACGCGGCTCGGCCGGGGCCAGCCAGCCCATGCGCTGCAGGTCGACCGGCGTGCCCGGCTCGGCCTTCAGCTGGCGACGCAGGTCGTCGAATACCTGGTCATGCTCCTTGCGAAAGCGCAGCACCGGCCCAGCGCATGCACGCAGGCCGTGACGGCGCAGGATGCGCGTGGCGCTGCCGGCAAAGTTGAAGGCGATATCACCGGGCAACTCAAAGCTGTCGCTGAACGGCTGACCATCGATTTCGCCATCCACTTCGAATACCACCAGCGCCTCTCGGCTGGCGGCGTTCTCCACCCGGTAGCGCAGGCGGATCCGGTACTGCTGGCGGTCGAGGCCAGCGGTGGAATGGATGGTGACCTGAGCGGGAGCGGTCATTCTCTCTCCTGGAGGTAAGAACCCAAGGCCACCGCACCCCGGGGGCTCAGCGGCTCAACTGGCAAGCGTAGTGACCGTAGCTCGCTTCCCGCGTTGCGGCCAGCACAGGGCAGTCTACGGCAGTGCCGAGACACCACCTTCGATCTCAACGCTCAGGCAGCTATTGCAAAGCTGCCCGCGGATATTCTCGAACCCGCCCGCTGGGACTCGGCTGACCTGCATCAAGGGTGGGGCACAGGCTGCCGAAGCAGGGCGGGGTCGCGCTTCAACTGCCTGCAGGCGGGGCGCTGCGGGTCTTCCGAACCACGGAAATGGGGAAAAAGCTGGCTAGCGCTACATCATGTGGCGGAAGCGATTCCAGGCTTGCTCCATCGATAGCCACCAGGCTGGCGTGGCGCTGCCGAAGCCGGCGACTTCCAGGCGCGGGTGGTGGCGTACCACCATGTCGAGTACCGGCTCCTGCTCGGGTTTCACGTCGACGAAGAACACGTGGCGACCAGCATGCAAGCTGGGTTCAAAGCGACGCGCGTCGCTGCTGGGGCGTTGCAGCCCGATGAAGCTACTTTCCCACAGGCTGAATCCGCCCAGCACCACGGCGAGAAATACCAGGGGAACCCAGCCGGCTGCGGTCTGTGTCCAGCCGCTCAGGTAGCCGCCGATCAGAACCAGCGCGGCCAGGGCCACACCAATCAGAGCGCCGATCTTGCCCCAATGCACTACGTCTTTTTTCAGCACCGACGGTATTTCATGCAGGCGGTGCTCCCCGAGCTCTGCGTCCTGCTCGCTCAATACGTGCATCTGCTCCCTACCGATGCCACTTTCCTGCAGTTCGTTCTCGACCCTTTCCAGATCGTCCAGGTTGTCGCTGAGGTAGTAATGCCTGTTCATGATCAACTTCCTGCCCCCATGAGGTATCGACAGGAATTGCCGAAATTGTTTACTCAATCGCAGCCGTTCGAAGCGGTTGTCTTAGGTGGAGTCTAGCACCGGGGGGAGCGGGGGACGGCTAGGGTGACGGAAAGCCCGTAGGCGTTTTCCATGTCTGTAGCCGCCTTGATGCGCCTCAAACAGCGGCTGGAGCAGCAGATCATGCTGCGGCGTTTCGGAAGGGGTAGAGGAGGACCGATCGATGAGTGTGTGGTTGATCATTCATCTACTGGCGGCAGGTTTGTGGCTGGGTTGTGTCCTGGTTGAGGTGGCGTTCGAGCGCGCCCTCGTGGCGCAGGGACAATGGCGGTTGCTGGCGCGGTTGCATGATCGAGTAGATCGCTGGGTAGAGTTGCCTACCCTGACGGTGGTGGCGCTGACGGGAGGTTGGATGCTGTATTCGCGCTTCGGTAGCGGCGGTTTATCGCTCTGGCTGCAGGCGAAGATCACCTTCGGTACGTTGGCGGTATTGGCCAACCTGTATTGCGCTGTGCTGGTGTTCCGCCGGCATCGGATGGCCGAGATCGATGACCTGGCGGCTGTGAAGCGCATCGATCATCTGCAGCACAAGGTCGGTGCGTTGGTTCTATTGGGGCTGATCGGGGCGATAACCTGCGGCCTGGCAGCTCTAGCGCTGTCCTGACGGGGCTTGCGTGGAGGCGGTGGCTGGACGAGGATGCGACTCTCGCTGGCTGCTGGAGATCACCATGATCCGCGACATTCTCAAGATGGGCGACGACCGCCTGTTGCGCATTGCACCGCCGGTACCGGATTCGATGATCGGAACGGCCGAGTTGCAGGAACTCATCGATGACATGTTCGAGACCATGCACCACGTGGGTGGCGTTGGGCTGGCCGCGCCGCAGATCGGCGTGGACCTGCAACTGGTGATCTTCGGTTTCGAGCGCAGCGAGCGCTACCCGGATGCACCGGCAGTGCCGCCGACCATCCTGCTCAATCCGCTGATCACGCCTGTCGGCGACGAGCTGGAGGAGGGGTGGGAAGGCTGCCTGTCGGTGCCGGGCCTGCGTGGCGCAGTGGACCGTTACCGGAGCATCCGCTACCAGGGCGTCGATCCCCAGGGCCAGCCCATCGACCGCACGGTGGAAGGCTTCCATGCGCGGGTGGTGCAGCACGAGTGCGACCACCTGATCGGCCGGCTGTATCCGTCGCGCATCACCGATTTCAGCAAGTTCGGCTTTACCGAGGTGCTGTTCCCGGGGCTCGATCCGAGCGCGGATGACTGACACCAGCTCGAGCTGTTCTCCGTAGCAGCGAACTTGCCGCTACAGCAGGTGATGGTTCTGCGCGCGTTTGCAGGAGTGGGCTTTTCCAGAGCCGAGGGCGGCGCCGCCCTCAACTTTCCTCGTCGAGCTGGTAACGGGTCGGCACCAGGCTTTCCTTGATCTTGCGCAGGTGCGGCTGGAAATCCACGCCGCGGCGCAGGGTCACGCCGGTGGCGAGCACGTCGAGCACGGTGAGCTGGATGATCCTTGAGGTCATCGGCATATAGATGTCGGTGTCCTCGGGCAGCGGGATGTCCAGGCTCAGGGTGCTGGCGCGGGCCAGCGGCGAGTCCGCGGCGGTCAGGCCGAGCACCGAGGCGCCGTTCTGTCGCGCCAGGTGGGCCACGTCCACCAGCTCGCGGGTGCGCCCGGTGTAGGAAATCACCACGAACAGGTCGCCGGTGTGTGCTACCGAGGCGATCATCCGCTGCATCAGTACATCGCTCTGCGCTGACACCGCCAGGTTGAAGCGAAAGAACTTGTGCTGCGCGTCGAGGGCCACCGAGCTGGACGCGCCAAGGCCGAAGAAGTGGATCTGCCGGGCCTGGATCAACAGGTCCACGGCGCGGTCGATCACCTTCGGGTCGAGCAGTTTGTGGGCGCTGTCCAGCGAGGCGATGGTGCTGCTGAAGATCTTGCGCGTGTAGGCCTCGGGGCCGTCGTCGGCTGCCACGGCCTGGGTCACGAAGGCTGCGCCGCTGGCCAGGCTCTGCGCCAGTTGGATCTTTAGCTCCGGATAGCCGCTCATGCCGAAGGAGCGGCAGAAGCGATTCACCGTCGGCTCGCTGACACTCGATGCCTGGGCCAGCGCGGCGATGCTGAAGCGCGTGGCCTGCTGCGGGTCGTGCAGGATCACCTGGGCGACCTTGCGCTCGGCCTTGTTCAGCTCTTCCAGACGGCTCTGGATCTGCTCCAGCAGGTTTTTCATCCGTGCTCCTTGGGCAATCGACGGTTGACCGGGTAGGTGCGGCCAGCGGCGCTATCCTAACGTCAGGCTGGCAAGCGACCAACAACGGCGCGAGATGGCAGAAATATGTTGTTTAATTACTACATATTTGTCTTAATGCCGGCGTAGAAGGCTAACTATCGTTCAAAATTTGGTTGGTAACAACAAATGCCTGAAGTCCGCGTTCTGCCCTGCACCCTTGCGCTGTTCGGCGCCCTGGGGGATCTCGCCCTGCGCAAACTGCTGCCGGCGCTCTACCAGCTCGACCGCGAAGACCTGCTGCACCGCGATACCCGCATTCTTGCCCTGGCCCGCGATGACGGCGCCACGGAAGCGCCATTGGCTACCATCGAACGCCGTCTGCGCCAGTATGTCCCGGCGAAAGAGTGGGATGAACAGGTCTGGGCCCGCTTCCAGGCGCGCCTGCATCACCTGAGCATGGACTTCCTCGACGCCGGCTCCTACCAGGCGCTGGCCGAGCTGGTGGGCGACGAGAAGACCCTGGTCGCCTACTTCGCCACCGCCGCCTCGGTGTTCGGCGGCATTTGCGAGAACCTTGCCGCTGCCGGCCTCGCCGAACGCACCCGGGTGGTGCTGGAGAAGCCCATCGGCCACGACCTGGAATCGTCCCGCGCGGTGAATGACGCCGTGGCACGTTTCTTCCCGGAAAACCGCATCTACCGGATCGATCACTACCTGGGCAAGGAGACGGTGCAGAACCTCATCGCGCTGCGCTTCGCCAACAGCCTGTTCGAGACCCAGTGGAACCAGAACCACATCTCCCACGTGGAGATCACCGTGGCCGAGAAGGTCGGCATCGAGGGCCGCTGGGGCTACTTCGACAAGGCCGGCCAACTGCGCGACATGGTGCAGAACCACCTGCTGCAACTGCTCTGCCTGATCGCCATGGACCCGCCGGCCAACCTCACCGCCGACAGCATTCGCGACGAGAAGGTGAAGGTGCTGCGCGCGCTGGAGCCCATCGCTCCCGAGCAACTGGCGACCCGCGTGGTGCGCGGCCAATACACGGCCGGCTACATCGACGGCAAGCCCGTGCCGGGCTATCTCGCCGAGGAAAATGCCAACCCCAACAGCGACGCCGAGACCTTCGTCGCCCTGCGGGTGGATATCCGCAACTGGCGCTGGTCCGGCGTGCCGTTCTACCTGCGTACCGGCAAGCGCATGCCGCAGAAGCACTCGCAGATCGTCATCCACTTCAAGGAACCGCCGCACTACATCTTCGCCCCGGAGCAGCGCTCGTTGATCAGCAACCGGCTGATCATCCGCCTGCAACCGGACGAGGGCATTTCCCTGCAGGTGATGACCAAGGACCAAGGCCTGGGCAAGGGCATGCAACTGCGTACCGGCCCGCTGCAACTGAATTTCTCCGAAACCTTCCAGACCGCCCGTACGCCGGATGCCTATGAGCGACTGTTGCTGGAAGTCACCCAGGGCAACCAGAACCTGTTTGTCCGCAAGGACGAGATCGAGGCCGCCTGGACATGGTGCGATGGCCTGATCGACGGCTGGGGCCGCCTGGGCGAGGAGCCCAAGCCTTACCCGGCCGGAAGCTGGGGACCGCAGGCGTCGGTTGCCCTGATCGCTCGCGACGGGAGGGACTGGTATGGCGATCTTTGAACCGACACTGAAAGAAGGCATGGCCTGGAAGACCTGGAACAACGCCGCCGAGCAGGCCCGCGGCCTCGCCGAAGCGGTAGCCGACGCGCTGCGCGAGGCGCTGATCGAGCGCGGCCGCGCATTGCTGGTGGTGTCCGGCGGGCGCAGTCCGGTGGCTTTCCTCGAGGCCCTGAGCGGCGCGGTACTGGACTGGTCGAAAGTCGCCGTCAGCCTCGCCGACGAGCGCTGGGTGCCCGAGTCGCAGCCTGACAGCAATGCAGGCCTGCTGCGCCGCCATCTGCTCAAGGGCGAGGCGGGCAAGGCGCAGTTCATCGGCCTGTATCAGCCGGCGAGCAGCCTTGAGGAGGCGGCCGACAAGACCGATCGCTTCCTCCACGAGCTGACGCTGCCCATCGATGTGCTGGTGCTGGGCATGGGCGACGATGGCCACACGGCTTCGCTGTTCCCTGGCAGCACCAACCTGGTCGAGGCGCTCGACCCGGCCGGCACACGCCGATGCCTGCCGATGTGGGCGCCGACCGTGCCGCACCAGCGCCTGACCCTCACCCGAGCCGTATTGCAGGGCGCGCGGGTGCAGATCCTGGCCATCCAGGGCGAGTCCAAGCTGGCCACGCTGAGTCAGGCGCTCAGCGATAACGACGACCAGCGCATGCCGGTCAATGCGTTCCTGCGTTCACCTCTTTCGATCCACTGGTGCCCCTGAAGCACGGAGTTACCGCTATGCCTGAACAACACATCCAGCAGATCGATGCCCTGGCGCAGCGTGCGCGCATCCTGCCGGTGATCACCATCGACCGCGAGGCAGACATCCTGCCCATGGCGGATGCTCTGGCAGCCGGCGGCATCACCGTTCTGGAAGTGACCTTGCGGACGGCGCTGGGTCTCACCGCGATCCGCCAGTTGAGCGAGCAACGCCCGGAGCTGATCGTCGGCGCCGGCACCGTGCTCGACCCGGAAACTTTCGCCCAGGCGGAAGAGGCGGGGGCGAAGTTCATCGTCACGCCCGGCTGCACCGAGGAGTTGCTGCAGTACGCGGTGACTCGCCCTGTGCCGTTGCTGCCGGGCGTTGCCACCGCGTCGGAAATCATGGCCGCTTATCGCCATGGCCTGCGCCGCTTCAAGCTGTTCCCGGCGAAGGTCGCCGGCGGCGTGGAAGCGCTCAAGGCTTTCGGCGGCCCGTTCCCGGACATCCGTTTCTGCCCTACCGGCGGCGTCGGCCCGGACAACCTGAATGACTATTACCGCCTGGCCAACGTGATGTGCGTGGGCGGCAGCTGGATGCTGCCCAAGACCGCCGTCGACGGCGGCGACTGGGCGACGGTCGAACGCCTGAGTCGTGAGGCGCTGGCGCTACTGGACACACACTGAGCTGTCCTGGATTTGGACGTGCCCGGCCTTGTGCCGGGCTTTTTTATGGGGGCTTCTGCGGCTGTGCAGAGTTGCCGTGCGGGTTCGCGAGCAAGCTCGCTCCTACAGAAAAACGCGCCCGGTGCAGGACTACTCCCAGCAGGAGCGAGCTTGCTCGCGAACAAACCCCGACGCGGGGCTGTTCGCGAAAGGATCGCGCGTGACCCTCGGGCTTCAATCCACCCCGACGAAGCCGCCCGTCTGGTGCCGCCACAGCCGCGCGTAGAGCCCGCCATGGGCAAGCAACTCGGCATGGCTGGCGCTCTCGACCACGCGGCCGTGCTCCAGCACTACCAGCCGGTCCATGCGGGCGATGGTGGAAAGCCGGTGGGCGATGGCGATTACCGTCTTGCCCTGCATCAGGGTTTCCAGGCTTTCCTGGATCGCCGCTTCCACCTCGGAGTCCAGCGCCGAGGTGGCCTCGTCGAGGATCAGGATCGGCGCGTCCTTGAGCAGTACGCGGGTGATCGCGATGCGCTGGCGCTGCCCGCCGGAAAGCTTCACGCCGCGCTCACCGACGTGGGCGTCGAGACCGGTACGGCCTTCAGCGTCGCTCAGTTGCGGAATGAACTCCGAGGCGCGCGCCTTCTGGATGGCGTCCTGCAACTCCGCCTCGCTGGCATCCGGGCGACCGTAGAGCAGGTTGTCGCGGATCGAACGGTGCAGCAGCGAAGTGTCCTGGGTGACCATGCCGATCTGCGCGCGCAGGCTTTCCTGCGTCACGTGGGCGATGTCCTGGCCGTCGATCAGGATGCGCCCGCCCTCGAGGTCGTACAGGCGCAGCAGCAGGTTCACCAGCGTGGATTTGCCGGCGCCGGACGGCCCGACCAGGCCGATCTTCTCGCCGGGGCGTACGGTCAGGTCCAGCCCACTGATCAGGCCGCCGCCCTTGCCGTAGCTGAAATCCACCTGGTCGAAGCGCACTTCGCCATGGCTCACCATCAACGGCTTGGCGCCGGGCTGGTCGTTCACCTGGCGGGGCAGGGCGATGGTCTGCATGCCGTCCTGCACCTGGCCGACGTTCTCGAAGATGCCGCCGACCACCCACATGATCCAGCCGGACATGTTGTTGATGCGGATGACCAGGCCGGTGGCCAGGGCGATTGCGCCGACCGAGATCAACGACTGGGTCCACAGCCACAGGGCCAGGCCGGTGGTACCGGCGATCAACAGGCCGTTGAAGACGGTGATGGTGACGTCCATCGAGGTCACCACGCGTCCGGCCTGCTGGGCCTTGCGGGTCTGGTCGTCGATGGCTTCGCGGGCGTAGTCCTCTTCCTGGCGTGTGTGGGCGAACAGCTTGAGGGTGGTGATGTTGGTGTAGCCGTCGACAATCCGGCCCATCAATTTGGAGCGCGAGTCCGAGGCGACCACCGAGCGATGCTTCACCTGGGGAATAAAGTAGCCCAGCGCGCCGACGTAGCCGACGACCCACAGCAGCAGCGGGATCATCAGGCGCCAATCGGCCTCGGCAAACAGCACCAGGGCGCTGACGGTGTAGATCACCACGTGCCAGATGGCATCCACCACCTGCACGGCGGAATCGCGCAGGGAGTTGCCGGTCTGCATGATGCGCTGGGCGATGCGCCCGGCGAAGTCGTTCTGGAAGAAACCCAGGCTCTGCTTGAGCACGTAGCGATGGTTCTGCCAGCGGATCAGGTTGGTCATGCTGGGGTTGATGCTCTGGTGCACCAGCATGTCGTGCAGGCCGTTGAACACCGGGCGCAGGATGAGCGCGACGACGGCCATCCAGATCAGCTCGCGGCCGTGCAGGGTGAAGAAGTCCGCGGGCGCGGTGCCTTGCGCGAGGTCGACGATGCGCCCCAGGTAGCTGAACAGCGCGACTTCGATCAGGGCAACGATCAGGCCGACGAAGAGCAGGGCGAGGAAGACCGGCCAGACCTGGCGCAGGTAATAGACGTAGAAGCGGATGACATCGGACGGCGGCATGCGCTCGGGGACGTCGCGGAAGGGATCGATCAGACGCTCGAAACGACGGTAAAGCATGATAGGTCTCGGGTTGTCGGCGGGGCCGTCCTGGCCCCGCCTTGAATGGCCTCCGTCAGCCGTGATTGCGCAGAATCACAGACGCTTGGCGGAGAGGATGACCACCGGGGTGGTCGGTACGTCCTGGAACATGCCGCGGTTGCCGGTCTTGACCCCGGCGATCTGGTCGACCACGCCCATGCCGCGTACGACCTTGCCAAATACGGCGTAGCCGAAGTCGCGGGCGCCGTGGTTGAGGAAGTCGTTGCCGGTCAGGTTGATGAAGAACTGGCTGGTGGCGGAGTTCACGTCGCTGGTGCGTGCCATGGCCAGGGTGCCGCGTTCGTTGAGCAGGCCGTTGTCGGCCTCGTTCTTGATCGGCGCCTGGGTGTCCTTCTCCTTCATGGCCTCGGTGAAACCGCCGCCCTGGATCATGAAGTTGGGGATGACGCGGTGGAAGATGGTTCCGTTGTAGAAGCCGCTGTCGACGTAGGACAGGTAGTTCTTCACAGAAATCGGTGCCTTGTCGGCGTACAGCTCGATTTCGATTTCGCCCGAAGTGGTGGACAACAGCACATGCGGGTTCTTGCTGTCGGCGGCGAACACCGAGCCGGCCAGGACCAGGGAGCAGGCAGCGAGCAGGAAGCGTTTGAACAGGGTCATTTGGTGGATGTTTCCTGAGGTTCTAGGGATGGTCGACCTGATCGATGAAGTCGAGCAGGGTGGTGTTGAAGCGTTCGGGCTGGTCCAGCGGCGTCGCGTGGCGCGAATCCTCGATTACCACCAGGCGTGCGTTGGGCATCTGCCCGACATAGGCCTGCTTGAGCGAAACCGGGGTGTAGTCGCGGTCGGCGCTGATCACCAGGGTTGGACAGGTTATGCGCGCCAGGCGTTCCTGCACACCCCAGCCGATGATGGCATGCAGGCTGGACAGATAGGCGCGCTTGTCGTTCTGCGGCCAGCGCTGCTGGATCTTGCGGCGCAGGTCGCCCTGTTCTGGCTTGGGGAAGAGCATCTTGCCCAGTGCCTTGCCCACGGTATCCAGGCCCAGCACATGGGCGAGGAACAGCCGGCGCGCCACTTCCAGGTACTCGCGAGGGCTGCGTGGCTTTACCTCCGGCGCGCTGTTGACGATGGTCAGGCTGTTCAGCCGCTCCGGCCAGCGGGTGGCCAGTTCGAAGCCGATCATGCCACCCATGCTGATGCCCACCAGGTGCACGCGGCCCAGGCGCAGGTGGTCCAGCAGGGCGATCACATCCTCGGCGAAGGCGCCGATGCTGTAGCGCTGGCGCGGCTTGTCCGACTGGCCATGGCCGCGTACATCGAGGGCGATCACCCGGTGGCGCTTTTCCAGTTCCGGCACCTGAAACTCCCAGTCGCGGGTGCTGGAGCCGAGCCCGTGCACCAGCAGGACCGGCGTGCCGAAACCACTTTCCTCATAGTGCAGGCGGTGGCCGGCGTGGTCGAAGAACGGCATGACGGGCTCCTTTTTCATGCGGCCTATATGCTCAGACCGGGCTTTCGGGGGCGGCGAAATGGGCGTCGAGTGGCACATTGGCAAAGGTGGTCAGCAGTTCCACGAGGATCTGCGTGGCCGGGCCCAGGGGCTTTTCCTTGTTCGGGTAAAGATAGAACCGGCTCTCGCGCACGCCGCCCTGTTTCATCGGCAGTGGCTTGACCTGGCCGTCGCGCAGCTCGCGCTCGATCATGTGCCGCGGCAGCCAGGCGAAGCCCAGGCCGTTGCTGACAAACGTGGCGGCGGTGGCCAGGCTGCCCACCGTCCAGCGCTGCTCGGCGCCCAGCCAGCCGACGTCGCGCGGCTGCAGGCGACCGGAATCGCGGATCACCACCTGCATCTGGGTTTCCAAGTCCTGGTGGGTGACTTCGCGTTGCAGGCGGTGCAGCGGGTGATCGGGATGGGCAACGGCGACGAAGTCGACGATGGAGAGGTCGGCGCCCAGGTGGCCGGGGATGTTCAGGCCGCTGATGGCGAGGTCGGCGTGCCCTTGCACCAGCGCTTCTTCCACGCCGGACAACACTTCCTCGCGCAACAGCACGCGGCAGCCGCGGCTCTGCGGCATGAAGGCGGAGAGGGCGCGCACCAGGCGCACGGTGGGGTAGGCGGCGTCGACCACCAGGCGTACTTCCGGCTCCCAGCCCTGCTCCATGTGATGGGCAAGCTCTTCCAGCTGGCCGGCGGATTTCACCAGCTGCCGGGAGCGACGCAGCAGCACTTCACCGGCCTCGGTGAGCACCGCCTTGCGCCCGTCGATGCGCAACAACGGTACGCCGAGTTGCTCCTGCATGCGCGCCACGGTATAGCTGATCGACGACTGTGAGCGATGCAGGGCTTCCGCCGCCTGGGCGAAGCCGCCGTGATCGACCACGGCCTGCAGGGTTCTCCACTGATCCAGGGTAACGCGGGGCGCTTTCATCCTCGCTTCCTCTTGTCTAATCTGGCGGTCCGCAGAAGACCAACAAGAGACCGCCATGAAAAAATTCTGTTGTGCCGTTCTGGCACTGTTGCCGCTGACCGCCCTGGCCTATCCCATTGAAGTGGAGAAATCCCTCAAGGGCACCCAGGTGGACTATGACACCCAGGACATAGGCGACCAGATGGGGGCCATCATCCTGCGCAACAATGGTCAGGAACAGGCGACCTGCACCGCAGTCTTCGTCAATGGCCCGGAAACTCCGCATGTCCGCAAGGCTTCCATCGCGCCGGGCAAGGAAGCGAACCTGACTTCCAGCTTCAGTCGCGCAGTGATCAAGCTGCGCATCAAGCTCACCTGCGTGCCGGGTTGAGTACTCTGCCGGACAAGACTAGAAGCAGTTTTGCGAGAAATCAATTTATTCGATAATTAGAAGCGATTATTTGCGCTTTTTTATCGATTTATTCATCTCTAGGATGGCCTCCATCGACACATTCAATGACCGATGGAGGTCCAGTCCATGTCCCGCGTTCTCGTCATCGAAAGCAGTGCCCGTCAGGAAGGTTCCGTTTCCCGCCAGTTGACCCGCGATTTCATCGCGCAGTGGCAGGCGGCGCACCCGGCGGACGAGATCCAGGTTCGCGACCTGGCCATCGAGCAGGTGCCGCACCTGGATGCCAACCTGCTGGGTGGCTGGATGAAACCGGCCCAGGAGCACAGCGAGATCGAGCGCATCGCGCTGGAGCGCTCCAACCAGCTGACGGCCGAACTGCAAGCCGCCGATGTGCTGGTGCTGGCCGCGCCGATGTACAACTTCGCCATCCCCAGCACGCTGAAGTCCTGGCTCGACCATGTGCTGCGCGCCGGCGTCACCTTCAAATACACCGAGACCGGCCCGCAGGGCCTGCTCACCGGCAAGCGCGCCTTCGTCCTGACCAGCCGTGGCGGCGTGTACGCCGGCGGCGCGCTGGATCACCAGGAACCCTACCTGCGCCAGGCGCTGGGCTTCGTCGGCATCCATGACGTGACCTTCATCCACGCCGAAGGCCTGAACATGGGCGGTGAATTCGCCGAGAAAGGCCTGGCCAAGGCCAAGGCGCAGCTCGCCGCCATCGCCTGATCCGCTTCCCCCTTGCGCGTCCTACCGCTCCTGGACGCGACCGTGGCCGATTCCCTGCCTGGGAGTCGGCCATTTTTTATTCGCCGGCTACTTGACCGGCAGAAAACACATCCTTTCCGTTCGGGCTGTTCAAAGCATGATCAGCATGCTAAAAGAACCTAGAGCTGATCTAGCCGCTTGAAAAAGAAGGGAAAACCATGACCAAGTCGGAGTTGATCGAGAGAATCGTCACCCATCAGGGGCAGCTTTCCGCAAAGGATGTGGAGCTGGCGATCAAGACCATGCTTGAGCAAATGTCCCAGGCTCTGGCGACGGGGGATCGCATCGAAATCCGGGGGTTCGGCAGCTTCTCTCTGCACTACCGCGCACCGCGCGTGGGGCGTAATCCGAAAACCGGCGAGTCCGTGCGCCTGGACGGCAAGTTCGTCCCGCACTTCAAGCCCGGCAAGGAGCTGCGCGACCGCGTCAACGAACCCGAGTGACCCCGGGGTATCCGTCTTCAAGAAGGAGTGTCCATGCTTCGGGCAAAACGTTTCCTGCTGATTCTGGCGTTGGTCGTCCTGGCCGCCATCGTTGTGGTTTTCGTCCTGGAGAACCTGCAGTCCGCACAGCTGACCTTCCTCGGCTGGCAGTCGCCGCAGTGGCCGCTGGTGGTCTTCATTTCCCTTGCCTTCATCGTCGGTGGCGTGATCGGCCTGCTGCTGAGCATTCCCTTCCGGGCAAAGGCGCATGCCCGCATGAGCGGCCTGCGCTCCGAAGTCACTCGTTTCCGCAAGGAGAATGACGCGCTGCGTGAAAAGTCGCTGACGGACCATGCCTAGCGTCATCGCCACGCTGTTCTTCTTCTGCGCCCTGGCCATCGGCTGGTGGATGGGGCGTCGTTCTCTTTCCCGACCCCGGGAAGCCTCCGAAACCCACCTTCGGAGCCGTGTCCACAGCATGCACAACCTGCTGGAGCGACACTCCGACGATGCGCTGGAAAGCTTGTCCCAGGGCTTGGTCGTCAGCCCGGAGACTCTCGAAAGCCACCTGCACGTCGGCAACCTGTTTCGCCGTCGCGGCGATATCGAGAAAGCCATCCACATTCACCAGGAACTGCTGGGCCGCGCCGGTGAAGATGGTTCGCTGGTGGCACAGGTGCGCCTGGAACTGGCGCGCGATTACATCGCTGGCGGCCTGTTGGGTAGCGCCGAGGAACTGCTGGACGAGCTGACGCAGCAGCGCGATGAACCCATCTCCCTCGAAGCGCTGGATGAACAACGGCTGATCTGCGAGCGCGAGAAGAACTGGTCGCGCGCCATCGAGTTGGCGTCGCGCCTGGTCGCAAGTCGCCCCGAACTGAGCGCGGCGTTGGCCAACTACTACTGCGAACTCGCCCAGGAGAAGGGCAGGACCGGCGATCGCAGTGCCATGCAGGAGCTGCTGCGTGAGGCTCGCCGTGTGGACAAGCGCTGCGTGCGCGCTCTGCTGATGCGGCTGGACTGCGAGTTGTGGCGCAAGGATCAGGTCGCTGCCGTGGCTACCGTCGGCGAGTTGGCGAGCGATGCCAAGGCCTTCCTGGGCGAGATCGTGCCGCTGTTGCGTCGCCATGATGGCCTTGCCCGGCCCGAGTTGCTGGCGTGCCTGCGGGGTTTGGCCGCTGGCGAGGAAGTGCCGCCGGCAATCCTCGCCCTACTGGCGCAAAACGAGCTGCCAGCGGGAGCGTCCGGTTGGCGCGAGAGCCTGCTGGAGCGGGTGGAGCGTCATCCTTCCTGGCAAGGAGTCGGCGAGTACCTTGAAGTAGTCGGAAACGATGGCGAAAAAGACTCGGCAGCCGGAAAAATCGCTCCAATAATCATCGGTTTGTATAAGACAATGCCGCGCTATCGATGCGGCAAGTGTGGTTTCGCCGGCCGCGAACTGCACTGGCAATGTCCCAGCTGTCACGCTTGGAATGCGCTGCGACCGGTCATCTCGCCGCTCTGACGCGTTCGCTCAAACATGGAAGGCGCCGCTGGCGTCAGGTTCTGCAGGTGCTGGATTGAAGGTTCTACTCACGGGCGCGAGCGGTTTTGTCGGCCGAGGCGTGCTGGCTCGCTTGTGCCAGGAAGATGATGTGCAGATTCGCGTCGCCCAGCGTGGCGCCATTGTGCAGTTTCCGGAAGGTGTCGAGGTGGCGCTCATCGACGGGTTGAGCGTGGCGCAATCCTGGACGCCGGCCCTGCAAGGGATCGATGCCGTGATTCATTGCGCTGCCCGGGTTCACGTCATGGACGAGCTGGCTGCCGATCCACTCGCCGAGTTTCGCGCGGTGAATGTCGAGGCGACCCGGCATCTGGCGCAGCAGGCTGCGGCGGCGGGCGTGAGGCGTTTTGTCTTTGTCAGTTCGATCAAGGTCAATGGCGAGGAAACCACGCCTGGTCGGCCGTTCACGGCCGATGCCGAGCCGCAGCCGCAGGACCCTTACGGTCAATCCAAGCTCGAGGCCGAGCGAGCCTTGTTCGAGATTGCCCGGCAGACGGGACTGGAGGTCGTGGTGGTGCGCCCGCCACTGGTCTATGGTCCCGGGGTCAAGGCCAACTTCGCCAGTCTGATGCGCGCCTTGCAGCGCCGTCTGCCGCTGCCCTTCGGCTCCATCGACAATCGCCGTAGCCTGGTGGCCCGGGATAATCTGGTCGACCTGTTGGTGCTGTGCACCCGCCACCCCGCAGCGGCGGGGCAGGTGTTCCTGGTCAGTGATGGAGAAGACCTGTCCACGGCCCAGTTGTGTCGCGGCCTGAGCAGGGCCATGGGCTTGCAGCCTCGACTTCTGCCGGTTCCGGCGGGGTTGTTGCGCCTGCTGGGGCTGCTGGCCGGGCGAGGCCAACAGATCCAGCGCCTGCTGGGATGCCTGCAGGTGGATATTTCCGCAACCCGCAGCCGGCTGGGTTGGGCTCCCCCCGTGAGCGTCGAACAGGCCCTGCTGGAAACAGTGCAGGGATACGGTCAGGAGCAGAGAAGATGAGTGCGGCATTGCTGCTTCTGGCAGTGTTCATTGCGTCCTGGGCCATGACGGCGGGTGTTCGTCGCTACGCGCTGGCGCGCAGCATCATGGATATTCCGAACGCCCGCAGTTCGCACCGGATTCCCACGCCGCGCGGTGGTGGTGTTGCGATTGTACTGGGTTTTCTCGGCGGCTTGCCCTTGGCGGCCGTGCTCGGGATGGTCGGCGGAGCCAGCCTGGTGGCCCTGCTGCCGGCCGGCGCCCTGGTTGCGGCCATTGGCTTCCTCGACGATCACCGCCATATTCCGGCACGCTGGCGGCTGCTGGGGCATTTTGTCGCGGCGCTCTGGCTGCTCTGCTGGCTGGGTGGCGTGCCTGTGTTGCCGCTCCCCTGGGGCGCGCTGGACCTGGGCCTGGCAGGTGACCTCCTGGGACTGGTGTTCCTGGTGTGGCTGCTCAACCTGTACAACTTCATGGACGGCATCGACGGTATTGCCGGCCTGGAGGCCATCAGCGTCTGTTTGGGCGGAGCCCTCTGCGGCTGGGCCTTCGGGGCTGCGGAGCTGGTCTGGCTGCCGTCGCTGCTGGGCCTGGCGGCGGCGGGTTTCCTGGTCTGGAATTTCCCTCCCGCGCGAATTTTCATGGGCGATGCGGGCAGTGGTTTCCTCGGGTTGATCCTCGGCGGTCTGGCGCTGCAGGCCTCCTCGGCGGCGCCACCGCTGATCTGGAGCTGGTTGATTCTCCTGGGTGTTTTCATCGTCGATGCGACGTTCACCCTGATTCATCGGCTGATGCGCGGCGAACGCGTCTACGAAGCGCATCGCAGCCATGCCTACCAACGCGCTTCGCGACGCTTCGGCAGTCATCTGCGGGTATCGCTGGCGGTAACCGCGATCAACGTGTTCTGGCTCCTGCCGCTGGCGCTGCTGGTCGCGCTGGGGCATGTTTCAGGCTTGCTGGCGCTGATTGTCGCCTATGCTCCATTGGTGCTTGTCGTAGCTCATCTGGGTGCAGGTCGTCCGGATGAACAGGATGTGAGCTGAACTCCGCCGGATTGGGTGGTCAATGTAGCGGGTGGAAAATTTCCTCTGCTCGGGATAAGGACAAGCGCTGATGCTTCGAGAACGCCTGCTGAGGCTTCCGAGACGAAACAAACGGTTACTGCAGGTCACCACCGATATTTGCCTGGTGTGGTTTGCGCTGTGGCTGGCGTTCATCGTGCGACTGGGTACGGACGATCTGGAGTACCCGTTCCGCGTGCACGGCTGGTTGTTCTTTGCTGCCCCGGCGGTGGCGATTCCGCTGTTCATCCGTTTCGGCATGTACCGCGCGGTCATGCGCTACCTCGGCAACGACGCGCTGATCGCGATCTGGAAGGCGGTGACCATCTCGGCGCTGCTGTTGTCGCTGGTGGTTTACTGGAACCGCTCGGTAATCGAGGCGGTTCCGCGTTCGCTGGTCCTGAACTACTGGTGGCTGAGCCTGCTGATGATCGGCGGACTACGCCTGGCCATGCGCCAGTATTTCATGGGGGACTGGTACAGCACCGTGCAGGCGGTCCCGTTCCTCAAACAACAGGACGGCTTGCCGAAGGTTGCCGTCTATGGCGCGGGCTCTGCCGGCAACCAATTAGTTGCCGCCTTGCGCCTCGGTCGCGCGATGCGTCCGGTCGCTTTCATCGATGACGATGACGAGATAGCCAACCGTATCATTGCTGGCCTGCGCGTCTACAAGCCCAAGCATATCCAGCAGATGATCGACGAAACCGGCGTGCAGGAAGTGCTGTTGGCGATTCCCTCTGCGACGCGCGCTCGCCGCCGCGAAATTCTCGGCTTGCTCGAGCCCTACCCGGTCCACGTGCGAAGCGTGCCGGGATTCATCGAGCTGGCGAACGGCCGGGTGCGGGTAGACGACATCCAGGAAGTGGATATCGCCGACCTGCTCGGGCGTGACCCGGTCGAGCCGCGCAAGGAGTTGTTCGAACACTGTCTCCGCGGCGAAGTGGTGATGGTCACTGGCGCGGGCGGCTCCATCGGCTCCGAACTTTGCCGACAGATCCTGGGTTCGTCGCCTACCGTGCTGGTGCTGTTCGAACACAGCGAATACAACCTCTACCGGGTGCACCAGGAGCTGGAGAACCGCGTCAAGCGCGAGTCCCTCGCGGTGCAGTTGGTGCCGATCCTCGGCTCCGTGCGCAGTGCTGAGCGCCTGCTCGATGTCATGCGCACCTGGAAGGTCGCGACGGTCTATCACGCCGCGGCCTACAAGCATGTGCCCATCGTCGAGCACAATATCTCCGAAGGCGTCCTGAACAATGTGATGGGCACCTTGCATACCGCCCAGGTGGCGGTGCAGGCCGGCGTCGAGCACTTCGTGCTGATTTCCACCGACAAGGCAGTGCGCCCGACCAATGTGATGGGCAGCACCAAGCGCCTGGCGGAGATGATTCTGCAGGCATTGAGCCAGGAGTCCGCGCCGGTGCTGTTCGGCGACAAGTCCGGCGTGCACCAGGTCAACAAGACCCGGTTCACCATGGTTCGCTTCGGCAATGTGCTGGGCTCCTCCGGTTCGGTCATTCCGCTGTTCCGCGAGCAGATCAAGCGCGGTGGTCCGGTTACCGTGACCCATCCGGGCATCACCCGCTACTTCATGACCATCCCGGAAGCGGCCCAGCTGGTGATCCAGGCGGGCTCCATGGGGCGCGGCGGCGACGTCTTCGTGCTGGACATGGGGCAGCCAGTGAAGATTCTCGAGCTGGCCGAGCGGATGATCCACCTGTCCGGCCTGAGCGTCCGCTCCGAGCGCAATCCCCAGGGTGACATTTCCATCGAGTTCAGCGGCCTGCGGCCTGGCGAAAAGCTCTACGAGGAGTTGCTGATCGGCGACAACGTCAGCGCCACCGAGCATCCCATGATCATGAAGGCCAACGAGGAGCTGATGCACTGGGAGGGCTTCAAGCTCGTCCTGGCTGATCTGCTCAAGGCGGTAGAGCAGGGCAATTACGCACGTGTGCGGCAACTACTGCGGGAAACCGTCAGCGGCTATTGCCCCGAGGGCGAGATCGTCGACCTGATCCATCAGCAGCGGCGAATGGAGCCCTGAGTCGGTGGGCTACCTAGCAGACAGCGCCGCTGCTGCGTCTGCGAGTCATGTCAGTCCTTTCTTGGTGAACTGTCGGCGGCGCCGGAATCTGCCGCCGACTCTCTAAACCGGCGTTTTCACCGGTGTTCCTGGCGATATGTTTTCCAGGCAGCGCAATCGCGCCTGCCTCGAAACCTGTTGCATCAAGGAACGATCCATGAAGAAGAGTCTGCTTTCCGTTACAAGTCTGATTCTGTTGGCGGGCCTCTCGTTCGGTGGAGCCGCTCTGGCAGCCACCAATGGGGCTCCGGCCGTAAAACCCTCAGCCGAAACCACAGTTTCGGCCGAGAAGGCGCCTATTGCCCAGGTGGCGGCCGTGAATATCAACACTGCATCGGCTGAAGAGTTGCAGCATTCCCTGAAAGGCATCGGCAAGGTGAAAGCACAGGCCATCGTTGACTACCGCACAACCAACGGGCCGTTCACCACGGTCGATCAATTGCTGGAAGTGAAGGGCATCGGCAAGGGTACGCTGGACAAGAATCGCGACAAGATTTCGCTCTGAGCTTTGCCAGTTGGAATGAAAAAGCCGGTCGTCGACCGGCTTTTTCATTGAGGACTTTTTCGAGTCCAAAGAAAAAGCCCCGGCAGGTGCCGAGGGCTCTCAATTTTAGCTCCGCGACCTGGACTCGACGGCGTCAGCCGAACGCGCTTCAGCGCGGCCCCGAAGAGGGCGCCACCTGGGACTCAGTGCCTGGAGAGAGTCCGGAGGCCCAATAAAAAAGCCCCCGGCGTGTGCCGAGGGCTTCGAATTTGGCTCCGCGACCTGGACTCGAACCAGGGACCCAATGATTAACAGTCATTTGCTCTACCGACTGAGCTATCGCGGAACAACGGTGCGTATCTTACTGATTAAGAAGGGGAAGTCAACAATCAGGCGATGACTTCCCCTTAATTTTTTACAGCACCTGGACGATGGCGCGGGTGACGGTGTCCAGGTTGCCGTTGTTCAGCGCGGCCACGCAGATGCGGCCGGTGCCGACGGCGTAGATACCGAATTCGTTCTTCAGGCGTTCAACCTGCTCGGCGGTCAGGCCGGAGTAGGAGAACATGCCGCGCTGCTGGGCAACGAAGCCGAAGTCGCGCTTGGCGCCCTGGGCTGCCAGTTGGGCGACCATGGCTTCGCGCATGGCACGAATGCGGGTGCGCATCTCGCCCAGTTCTTCTTCCCATACCGCACGCAGCTCCGGGCTGTTCAGGACGGAAGCGACGACACTGGCGCCGTGGGTCGGCGGGTTGGAGTAGTTGGTGCGGATCACGCGCTTGACCTGGGACAGGACGCGGGCGGATTCCTCACGACTATCGGTCACGACCGACAGGGCACCAACGCGCTCACCGTACAGCGAGAACGACTTGGAGAAGGAACTGGAGACGAAGAAGTTCAGGCCCGACTGGGCGAACAGACGTACAGCGGCGGCGTCTTCGTCGATGCCGTCACCGAAGCCCTGGTAGGCGATGTCGAGGAACGGCACGTGGCCCTTGGCCTTGAGCACGTCCAGCACCTGCTTCCAGTCGTCCAGGGTCAGGTCGACGCCGGTCGGGTTGTGGCAGCAGGCGTGCAGAACGACAATGGATTGCGAGGGCAGGGCGTTGAGGTCTTCCAGCAGGCCGGCACGGTTCACGCCGTGGGTGGCGGCGTCGTAGTAACGGTAGTTCTGCACCGGGAAGCCGGCGGCTTCGAAGAGGGCGCGGTGGTTTTCCCAGCTCGGGTCGCTGATGGCGACGGTGGCGTTGGGCAGCAGGCGCTTGAGGAAGTCGGCGCCGGTTTTCAGCGCGCCGGTGCCGCCGACGGCCTGGGTGGTGACCACGCGGCCTTCGGCCAGCAGCTCGGAATCAGCGCCGAACAGCAGCTTCTGCACGCCCGAATCGTAGGCGGCGATGCCTTCGATCGGCAGGTAGCCGCGCGGAGCGTGGGCTTCGATGCGGGCCTTCTCCGCGGCCTGGACGGCGCGCAGCAACGGGAGGCGACCTTCCTCGTTGTAATACACGCCCACGCCCAGGTTGATCTTGCCCGGACGGGTATCGGCGTTGAAAGCTTCGTTCAGGCCCAGGATCGGGTCGCGGGGGGCCATTTCGACAGCGGAGAACAGACTCATTTTGGCAGCAGCTCTAAGGCGGGAGTGAAGTGCAATTGCAACCCACCCGCTCACGGCGCTGGGGGTTGCGTCGACGGGCCGGTATTATATAGGCCTCTATGGCAGGCGGCGAGTTGTCGCGCATGCTTTTCGACTGGTATGACGCTTTGGCGACCGAAGCGTCACACGTCAAAGCGAGGTTCCCATGTCGTTATTCCAGCTGGATTCGCGCTTCAAGCCCGCTGGCGATCAGCCAGAAGCCATCCGACAGATGGTTGAGGGGCTGGAAGCGGGCCTGTCGCACCAGACGCTGTTGGGGGTGACCGGCTCCGGCAAGACCTTCAGCATCGCCAACGTCATTTCCCAGGTACAGCGCCCGACCATGGTGCTGGCGCCGAACAAGACCCTGGCCGCGCAGTTGTACGGCGAGTTCAAGACCTTCTTCCCGAACAACGCGGTGGAGTACTTCGTCTCCTACTACGACTATTACCAGCCCGAGGCCTATGTGCCGTCCTCGGACACCTACATCGAGAAGGATTCCTCGATCAACGACCACATCGAGCAGATGCGGCTGTCGGCGACCAAGGCGCTGCTGGAGCGCGAGGACGCGATCATCGTCTGCACCGTGTCGTCGATCTATGGCCTGGGCGACCCGGCGTCCTACCTGAAGATGGTCCTGCACCTGGATCGCGGCGACAAGATGGATCAGCGCGAGCTGTTGCGCCGCCTGACCAGCCTGCAGTACACCCGCAACGACATGGACTTCGCCCGCGCGACCTTCCGCGTGCGCGGCGACGTGATCGATATCTTCCCGGCGGAGTCGGACCTGGAGGCCATCCGCGTCGAGCTGTTCGACGACGAAGTGGAGAACATCGCCGCCTTCGACCCATTGACCGGCGAAGTGCTCACCAAGCTGCCGCGCTTCACCTTCTACCCCAAGAGCCACTACGTGACCCCGCGGGAGACGCTGCTGGAGGCGGTGGAGCAGATCAAGGCCGAGCTGAAGGTGCGCCTGGAATACCTGCGCACCAACAACAAGCTGGTGGAAGCCCAGCGACTGGAGCAGCGCACGCGCTTTGACCTGGAGATGATCCTCGAACTGGGCTACTGCAACGGTATCGAGAACTACTCGCGCTACCTCTCCGGGCGTGGTCCTGGCGAGCCGCCGCCGACTCTTTATGACTATCTGCCTGATAACGCCCTGCTGGTGATCGACGAGTCCCACGTCAGCGTTCCCCAGGTCGGCGCCATGTACAAGGGCGACCGCTCGCGCAAGGAAACCCTGGTGGAATACGGCTTCCGCCTGCCATCGGCGCTGGACAACCGGCCGCTGCGCTTCGAGGAGTGGGAGGCGATCAGCCCGCAGACCATCTTCGTTTCGGCGACGCCCGGCCCGTATGAAGAACAGCACGCTGGTCGTGTGATCGAGCAGGTGGTGCGCCCCACCGGCCTGGTCGATCCGGAGGTGGAAATCCGCCCGGCGACCACCCAGGTGGACGACCTGCTCTCTGAGATCGGCAAGCGTGTGGCACTGGATCAGCGCGTACTGGTCACCACCCTGACCAAGCGCATGGCCGAGGATCTGACCGACTACCTGGGCGACCACGACGTGCGCGTGCGCTACCTGCACTCGGACATCGACACCGTGGAGCGGGTGGAAATCATCCGCGACCTGCGCCTGGGCAAGTTCGACGTACTGGTGGGCATCAACCTGCTGCGTGAGGGGCTGGACATGCCGGAAGTGGCGCTGGTGGCCATCCTCGATGCGGACAAGGAGGGCTTCCTGCGTTCCGAGCGCTCGCTGATCCAGACCATCGGCCGCGCCGCGCGGAACCTGCACGGCAAGGCGATCCTCTATGCCGACAACATCACCGGCTCGATGCAGCGGGCGATCAACGAGACCGAGCGCCGTCGCACCAAGCAGGTGGCCTTCAACGAAGCGCACGGCATCGTGCCCAAGGGCGTCACCAAGGATATCAAGGACATCCTCGAAGGTGCCGTGGTGCCGGGCGCCAAGGGCAAGCGCCGCAGCCTGGCGAAAGTCGCGGAGGAGAGCGGTCGCTACGACAACGAGCCGCGTACGCCGGAGGAGATCGGCAAGCGCATCAAGCAGCTGGAAGAGCGCATGTACCAACTGGCCCGCGACCTGGAGTTCGAGGCCGCCGCTGGCGTACGCGACGAGATCGGCAAGTTGCGCGACCGCATCGTGTCGATGGGCTGATCGACTCTTTGTAGGAGCGAGCTTGCTCGCGAACTGCCTGATGCCGGTGTGGCCGGCTGATTGAGCTGTCGCGAGCAAGCTCGCTCCTACAGAATTTTGCGAGGCTTGGGACTCAGTGCGCCCCGGCCGCAGCTCCAGAACCCACGCCCGCCGGCAGCGGGCGCGTCAGCAACACCGCCACCATGCTGACTGCCAGCACAATGCCAATGGCATGGAAGGCATCGTTGTAGGCCATGATCGCCGCCTGCTGGTGGACGATCTCGCTGATCTTGCCCAGCGCCGCCTGCTGCGTTCCCAGTTGCGAGGTCAGCTGCGCCAGGCGCTCGTCCACGGCACCGTTCACCGGCACCACCGCTTCACGCAGGTAGTCGTAATAGACCTTGGCGCGGCTATCCAGCAGGGTTGCCAGCAGCGCGATGCCGATGGCGCCGCCGAGGTTGCGCAGGATGTTGAACAGGCTGGAGGCCGAACCGGCGTCCTGCGGTTGCAGATAGACGGTGGCGATCAGCGAGATGGTGACCATCACCATCGGCTGGCCAAGGGCGCGCAACAGCTGGATCTGATTGAACTGCGGGCCGGCGAAGTCCGGGTTGAGCACGCCGGAGAAGAAGCTCGCCATGCCGAACAGGCCGAAGCCCATGGCGCAGAGCAGGCGCGGATCGATGATCTTCATCAGCTTGGGGATCAGCGGGATGAGGAACAGCTGCGGCACGCCCATCCACATGATCACCTCGCCGATCTGCATGGCGTTGTAGCCCTGGATCTGCGCGAGATACAGCGGTAGCACGTAGATCGATCCGTACAGCCCCATCCCCAGGCCGATGCTGGAAATACTCGACAGGCCGAAGTTGCGGTTGCGCAGGATGCCCAGGTTGATCAGCGGGTTGGGCCGCGAGGTCTGCAGAATCACGAACAGAATCAGGCTGACCAGGGCAATGCTGCCCAGGCTGACGATCAGGTTCGATTCCAGCCAGTCCTTGCGGTGGCCTTCTTCCAGGAACACCTGCAGGCAGCCCAGGCCGATGGCCATGGTGACGATGCCGGCGTAGTCGGTGCTTTTCAGCAGCTCCCAGTGCGGCGGCTTCTTCTCCAGGCCGTAGAGCAGGCCGGCGATCATCAACAGGCCCGGCGGGATGTTGATGTAGAAGATGTACTCCCAGCCGAAGTTCTCAGTCAGCCAGCCGCCCAGGGTTGGCCCGATGGAGGGCGCGAAGGTAGCGGTGATGGCGAACAGCGCCATGCCCTTGGGACGGTGGTGTTCCGGCAGCTTGATCAGCGCCAGGGTAAAGGCCAGCGGGATCAGCGCGCCGCCGGTGAAGCCCTGCATGGCGCGGAACACGATCATGCTCTCCAGGTTCCAGGCGAACGAGCAGAGCAGCGAGGAGAACAGGAAGCCGACCGAGATCATCCACGCCAGCCGGCGCGCCGAGAGCAACTGCACCAGCCAGGCAGTGAGCGGGATCATGATGATTTCCGCCACCAGGTAGGAGGTGGAAATCCACGAGCCTTCTTCCAGGGTGGCGGCCAGCGCTCCCTGGATATCCTTCAGCGAGGAGTTGGTGATCTGGATGTCGAGGACCGCCATGAACGCGCCGAGCATGGCGCTGAACACGGCGATCCAGTCGCGGCGGGTCGGCTCCCCGACTGGCCGCACCAGGGCATCAGCGGACACGCAGCTCGACCTCGGCCTCGACGGACATGCCTGGGCGGATCAGGCCCTTCAGCGGGTTGTCGTCGGCGAAGGTGATCTTGACCGGAATGCGCTGCACCACCTTGGTGAAGTTGCCGGTGGCGTTGTCCGGCGGCAGCAGGCTGAACTGCGCGCCGGAGGCGGCGAACAGGCTCTGTACCTGGCCTTCGATGGGCTGGTCGGGGAAGGAGTCGAACACCAGCCTGGCGGTCTGGCCGGGGCGCATCTTGCCGATCTGGGTTTCCTTGAAGTTGGCCTGGACCCAGATGCCGTCGTCCGGCACCAGCGACAGCAACTGGCTGCCAACCTGCACGTACTGGCCGACACGGGCGCCGCGCTGGCCGACCAGGCCGCTGACCGGCGCGTGGATTTCGGTGCGGGCGAGGTTGATCTCGGCTTGGGTGATGTCGGCGCGGGCGCTTTCGATCTGCGCCTGCAGGCGCTGGACATCGGTGCCCAGGGTTTCGCGCTGTACGCGCTGGGCCTGCAGGTCGGCCTGGGCCTTGGCCACCTGGGAGCGGGCGACGTTGGAGTCGGCGGCCAGGGTGGTGACGCGTTCTTCCGACACGTAGCCGGGCTTGCGCAGCGCCTGGGCGCGGCCGAGATCGACTTCGGTGCGGCCGAGGGTGGCCTGGCTGGCATTCACGTCGGCCGCGCTGGCGGCGATCATGCTGGTCTGGCCCTTGAGCTTGCTGCGCGCCTGCTCCAGCTCTGCCTCGCGGGTGGCCAGGGTGGCCTTGGCGCGGTCCAGGGCGAGCTGGAAATCAGCAGCTTCCAGCTTCACCAGCAACTGACCTTTCTCCACGTGCTGGTTGTCCTGCACCAGTACCTCGTCGACGCGGGCGCCGAGCTGGCTGGCAATGCGGGTGATCTCGCCCTGCACGTAGGCGTTGTCGGTGGTCTCGACGAAGCGGCCGATGAAGTACCAGCGCGCCAGGAAGGCGAGGGCGACCACGGCGAGGATGACGAAGAACACGGTCAGGCGGCGTTGTAATTGTGCGGGCATAGGTAAACGAGCGTTTGGTTGGCCAAAAAATGTTTGCCAATGTAACAGTGTTCCGTGGCAGCACGTAGCCGCTACACTTCGGAAACTTTGTTGCTTATAGGGAACAATCATGGGGCTGGATGATGCGCTGATCTTCACCCGCGTCGTGGAGCTGCACAGTTTCACCCAGGCCGCGCACAGCCTGGGCATGCAGAAGTCGACGGTGAGCCGGCGTATCGCGCTGCTGGAAGAGCGCCTGGGCGTGCGGTTGATCAACCGCACTACCCGCAAGCTGCGCCTGACCGAGGTGGGCCAGGCCTACTACGACCGCTGCCGGCAGATCATGCACGACTTCGCCGAGGCGGAGCAGGCGGTGATGCAGTTGCAGCAGGCGCCTTCGGGATTGTTGCGAATCACCGCGCCCATCGAGTTCGGCCAGATGTACCTGGCCAAGGTGCTGGGCGATTTCATGAACCTTTATCCACAGATCACCGCCGAGGTCGAGCTGACCTCGCGCAACGTCGATCCGCTGGAGGAGGGCGTGGACATCGTCATCATGGTCGGCCAGCCGGAAGACTCGACGCTGATCGCCCGGCGCATGCTCACCACCAACCGCTGCCTGTGCGCCAGCCCGGATTACCTGGAGCTGCACGGCCGCCCCGAGACCGTCGAGGAACTCGCCGGCCACCGCGCCGTGCTGTTGCAGGCAGACTCCCAGCGCTATTGGCCACTGCGTGGGGAAACCGTGCCGTGCCACCGGGTGCTGTCCTGCAACAACATCACCTTCGCCCGCGAAACCGTGCTGGCGGGGGCGGGAATCGCCTCGCTGCCGGAACTCATCGTCGACGAGGAGCTGGCCAGCGGACGTCTGGTCCGGGTGTTACCGCAGATCCAGCTGCCGGTGGGCGAGTTGTACGCGGTGTACCCGTCGCGGCGCTTCCAGGCGATGAAGGTGAAGGCCTTCCTCGACTTCCTGATCAACAACCTGCCCATCGATCCCGGTCGCTGGCTGGAGCCGAAGGCGGCCCGCCTGATACCATCGCACTCATGAGCGCGTGCGCCGTCGCGCGCTGTCCGCTTCACACGAAGAATTGCTGCACACGAGAGCCTTCATGACCACAGTCCGCACCCGTATCGCGCCGTCTCCCACCGGTGACCCGCACGTCGGCACCGCGTATATCGCGCTGTTCAACCTCTGCTTCGCCCGCCAGCACGGCGGTCAGTTCATCCTGCGTATCGAGGACACTGACCAGGTGCGTTCGACCCGCGAGTCGGAACAGCAGATCTTCGACGCACTGCGCTGGCTGGGTATCGAGTGGGATGAGGGCCCGGACGTCGGCGGCCCGCACGGCCCGTATCGGCAGAGCGAGCGCGGCGCCATCTATAAGCAGTACAGCGACGAGCTGGTCGACAAGGGCCACGCCTTCCCCTGCTTCTGCTCCTCCGAGCGCCTCGACGCGCTGCGTGCCGAGCAGCAGGCGCGCAAGGAAACCCCGCGCTACGACGGCCATTGCATGCACATCCCGAAAGAGGAATCGGCCAAGCGCATCGCCGCCGGTGAGTCCCACGTGGTGCGCATGAAGGTGCCGACCGAGGGCGTCTGCGTGGTGCCGGACATGCTCCGTGGCGACGTGGAAATCCCGTGGGACCGCATGGACATGCAGGTGCTGATGAAGGCCGACGGCCTGCCCACGTACTTCCTCGCCAACGTGGTCGACGACCACCTGATGGGCATCACCCACGTCCTGCGCGGCGAAGAGTGGCTGCCTTCGGCGCCCAAGCTGATCAAGCTGTACGAGTACTTCGGCTGGGAGCAGCCGGTGCTGTGCTACATGCCGCTGCTGCGCAACCCGGACAAGAGCAAGCTGTCCAAGCGCAAGAATCCTACCTCCATCACCTTCTACGAGCGCATGGGCCTGCTGCCCCAGGCGCTGCTGAACTACCTCGGCCGCATGGGCTGGTCCATGCCTGACGAGCGCGAGAAGTTCAGCCTGGCGGAGATGATCGAGCATTTCGACCTGTCCCGCGTGTCGCTGGGCGGGCCGATCTTCGATATCGAGAAGCTCTCCTGGCTGAACGGCCAGTGGATCCGCGAGCTGTCCGTCGAGGACTTCGCGAAGGAAGTGCAGAAGTGGGCGCTCAACCCCGAGTACCTGATGAAGATCGCCCCGCACGTGCAAGGCCGCGTGGAGAACTTCAGCCAGATTGCTCCGCTGGCCGGTTTCTTCTTCAGCGGCGGCGTGCCGCTGGACGCCAAGCTGTTCGAGCACAAGAAACTCGATGCCACCCAGGTTCGCCAGGTGCTGCAACTGGTCCTGTGGAAGCTCGAAGCGCTGCGCCAGTGGGAAAAGGATCGCATCACCGCGACCATCCAGGCGGTGGCCGAACACCTGGGTCTCAAGCTGCGTGACGTGATGCCGCTGATGTTCCCGGCCATCACCGGTCAGGCCAGTTCGGTGTCGGTGCTCGACGCCATGGAAATCCTCGGCGCCGACCTGTCGCGCTATCGCCTGCGCCAGGCCCTGGAACTGCTGGGTGGTGCGTCGAAGAAAGAAGCCAAGGAGTGGGAAAAGATTCGCGACGCCATCGGCTCCTGAGTTCTTTCCTCCACTGAAAAAGGCCGGACGCTGCAAAGCTCCGGCCTTTTTTCACACCGGCGTCGTTGATTGCGGACGTACCGGGGGAGGGCAGGCGAGCCGCGGATTTCGCCGGCCGGAAACCGCGGTGGTCACTTAAGTGATTGTTCTGTGGGAGAAAAAAATAAGAAATCTGAAAAAATGTTGTTGACAGGGGTTCGCCTCGCCCCTAAGATGCGCCCCGTTCCAGCGACGAACTGAACTGACAGAGCGAAGCGGAACGGTAGATCCAGCGGTACTTTGGGGCTATAGCTCAGCTGGGAGAGCGCTTGCATGGCATGCAAGAGGTCGACGGT
>OGQD01000189.1_pt1 | contig 50883 bp, 47 predicted proteins | sample 1553091 | NCBI WGS metagenome assembly OGQD01 (sample SAMEA2580290, study PRJEB22360) | human gut metagenome | biome: human gut; feature: human-associated habitat; material: faeces | place: Denmark | collected 2008/2010
ACCTCCTTACAGACCGGCGATGTGATCGGCGGGGGGGGCGGCGACCCCCTGCCATGGCAGCAGACCAGCTTGGCCATCGGCGCGGTGGCCCTGGTTTTTTCCACCATCGCCCGCCAGCCCTGGTGGTGGCGGCTGATCCACGCGCTGTTCATGCCGGCGATCTGGCTGACGCATCAACTGGCCATCGATCCGGGCTGGTTCCTGCTCGCTTTCATCCTCCTCTTGCTGGTGTATCGCGGGGCCTTGTCCGGACAAGTGCCACTCTACCTCTCCAACCCGGCGACGGTGGCAGCGCTGGATCAATTGCTGGGCGAGGAAGAAGCGCAAAGTTTCCTCGATCTGGGCGCGGGGCTGGGCAGCACCCTGGTGCCGCTGGCGGATGCCTGGCCGGAGAGGCGATTCACCGGCGTCGAAAACGCCCCGCTCACCTGGCTAGGCGGACGCATCCTCAGCCTGGGGCGGCCCAATCTGGATTGGCGCTGGGGCGACTTGTGGCAGGTTTCCCTGGCCGAGCATGATCTGGTCTATGCCTTCCTCTCACCGGCGCCGATGGCGCGTCTGTGGGACAAGGCACAGCGGGAAATGCCGCCCGGCAGCCTGTTCGTAAGCAACAGCTTTCCCGTGTCCGGCGTCACGCCCTGGCGCATCGTCGATGTGGATTGCTCGCCGCCGCGCCCCTTGTACTGCTACCGCATCGCATGCTCGCCAAGCTGAACCGCACGCCGGAAAAACTGGCCCTGTTCGCGGTGCTGGCTGCGACGCTGGCCGTGCTGTTTGCCTTTCTGATCGATCTGGGCCTGTCTTACCGCGATGAATTGGTGCGTGGCGAAAAGGATTTGCAGCAATTCACCCTCATGATGGCCGAACACACCGCCCGCGCCGTCGAAGCCGTCGACATCCTGGTGCGCGAGACGGCCACCGACCTCTCCCTCAACCGCCCCAATTGGCCCGGCTGGACACCGCTCCAGGGCTGGGAATACGTGGCCCTGCGCCATTCCCGGGCGATGCCGCAACTGCGCGATCTGGTCATTTTCGATGCCGAAGGCAATCAACGCTTCATCTCCACCCATTTCCCCACACCGCAGATCAACGTGCGCGACCGGCAGTATTTCATCGACCTGCAGCAAGGCAGCGCTTCCTCCTCCTTCGGCCCTTATGTCGGGCGCAACACCGGACGCTATGGCTACGGCATCGCGCACCGCCTGACCAATAGCGCGCTGCCCGGCAACAACCGTTTTGCCGGCATCGCCTACGCCACCCTGGAGCCGGGTTATATGCAGGATTTTTGCTGGTCGAGCCGGCTGTCCGACGATTTCGATGCCATGCTGACGAACCGGAAAGGCGAAATCGTGGCCTCCTGCCGCCCGGTGGACATGACCGCGCATTCCGACATTCTCGGCCGCCAGATCGGCGAAGTGCTGTTCGACGGCATGTTGAACGGCGCCTTGCCGGACAATGGCGTGGCGCGCATCCACGGTTATGTGGCATCCACTTCCCCCGTGCCCGGCTTTCCTGACCTGCGCCTGACCGCAGCCATTTCCGAGCGCGCGGTGCTGCTTCCCTGGCGCGAGCGTTTTGCGCAGATCGCCACGCTGGCGACGCTTCTGTCTTCCATCCTGTTTTTTGGCCTGTTGCTGCTGCGCCGCCAGTTCACCGACCTGCGCCAGCTGACCAACGCCATCGAAGGACACCGCAAGAAACTGGAAGAGCGGATCGAGCAGGCCACCGCCGATCTGGTGCACGAAAGAGACATGGCCGAGCGGGCCAGCACCGCAAAAAGCCGCTTTCTGGCCGCCGCCAGCCACGATCTGCGCCAGCCCCTGCACGCCATCGCCCTGTTCAGCACCGACCTGCTGCGCCAGCTCGACGCGGCATCCCCCACGCACCGCATCGCGTACCAGATCAACCAGTCGGCCCGCAGCCTGGGGGAAATGCTCAATACGCTGCTCGACATTTCCCGCCTGGACATCGGCGGCACCCGAGCGCAGCCACGGGTTTTCCCTCTGCAGGAGCTCTTTGCCTCACTGCAGGAAACCTACGCCCGCCAAGCCAAAGCCGCGCATCTGAAGCTGCGCTTCATGAAAACGCGAGCCTGGGTGGACACCGACCCACAATTGCTGGGGCAGATACTCGGCAACCTCATCGCCAATGCACTGCGTTACACACCGGCGGGCGGCTGCGTGCTGGTGGGCGTGCGCCACGTGCGGAAACGAAAGAAAAAGCCGGAGCAACTGCGCATCGAGGTGCGCGACAACGGCATCGGCATTGCCCTGGCCGACCAGCCGAATGTCTTTGCCGAATTCTTCCAGGTCGCCAACACCGCCCGCGAGCAGGAAGGCGGGCTGGGGCTGGGACTGTCCATCGTGCAGCGTCTGGCACATCTGCTGTCGATCAAGATCAGCCTGCATTCGCAGGTGGGGCTGGGCACGAATTTCGGCCTGCAACTCCCCCGGGCCAGCGCCTCCGCCGCCGCGCCGGACACAGACTTGGCGCTTGCCGCTGCCACGACCGTGCATCTGTACGGCGACGCCCCCGTGCTGCAGGAATGCCGACACCTGCTGGAACGCTGGACCTACCGGACCCGCCCGTGCGACGCAGCGGCCTGCCTGCAACTCCCCGCCGGGAGCATCGTGCTGTGCCTGGCCGGGGCCATTCCCGAATTACCGCCAGCCGTTCATCTCGTCGTTCTCGGCGACCTCGAACCCTGCCCGCCAGGAGCTTACCGCCTGCCTCTGCCGCTACGCCCGGCCCGGCTGCGCGCCATCCTGCAAACCTGCGATGGCAGGTCAGCCTGATTCCTCGCCACCCTCGCCGCCCTTATCCGGCGGGAATTCCAGACCGTAGCGCGCCGCCGCGATCAGGGCCTGGGTACGGCTATTGACCCCGAGCACCTTGAAAATCGCCGAGGCGTGAATCTTGACGGTCCCCTCGGAGAGGTTCAGTTGCTGCGCAATCGAGCGGTTGGAAAGCCCGCGCACCATCAGATCGAGCACCTGGGCCTGACGCTCGGTCAAGCCGATTTCCTCCGGCCGCACACCGCGTTCCGCCACCGGCGGCGGTGGCGTCAGCTTGTCCGGACGCGGACCTTCCGGCAGGTTGGGACGGTAGATGTTGCCTTCCAGCACATGGCGCACGGCGAGCAGCAATTCGCTGCCGTTCAGCGTCTTGGGAATGAAACCGGACGCGCCCAGATGCAGCGCGCGCGTCACCGAAGGTGGATCGTCGAAAGCCGACACGACCACCACCGGCATCGCCGGGTAGCGCCGGCGCAGGATATCCAGACCGGAAAAACCATCCACGCCGGGCAGGGCCAGATCGAGCAGCATCAGGTCGTAGTCACTGTCATCGTCGAGCACATCGAATGCGGCTTCCAGGTCGGCGCATTCCTGAACGCTGACCCCCGCCTCCATCTGGCACAGCAGGCCCACCATGCTCTCGCGTACCAACGCGTGATCCTCGACCACCAGAAATCTGTACATGACTATTTCCCGTAAATGAGGGCGCTAATCTAGCATCGCGCGCTGCAAAGTGGTTTAAGATCGACGAAACGACACGTCGGGAGGCAGACATGATGCAGAACTCAGGTAATGACCCGCTCAACTTCATGCGCAATCTGTGGGGGAGCATGGGATTTTCCCTGCCCGGCATGGTGACACCCACCTTCGACGTGGATGAACTGGACAAGCGCATCAAGGACATGAAAGCCGTGGAAGGCTGGCTGCGCATGAATCTTTCGATGCTGCAAATGACCATTCAGGGGCTGGAGATGCAGCGCACCACGGTCGGCACCGTGCACGCCATGGGGCAGATGGCGACGCAGGCCGCGCAGCAGATGCAGGGCGAAGCGTCGGCTGCATCAGCCGCACCCGAAGCCGCTGCCGCCGCGCCGGGCTTTCTCACCGAAGCCATGATGTTCCCCTGGCAGATGATGCAGCAGATGCGCGAACAGCTGGAGCAGATGCAGGCGGACATTCCCGCCGCGCAGGCCGCCGATCCGGCGCCTGCCACCAAGGCTGCACCCAGGAAACGCAGCGCGCCCCGCGCTGCCGCCGCGAAAAAGAAGACCGCCTGAAGGCAATGGCCTGAAATTTTCAGGCAAACCCATCAGGGCTGCCCGGGCGCAAGCAGCCAGGCAGCCCAGAGCGGCAGGGTGATCATGGCGGCCAGGGTGCTGGCAGAAATCAGCCAGGCAACGCTTTTGCCGTCGCCGCCCATGCGCATCGCCAGAATGTAGGCGGACGACGCCGTCGGCATCGCCGCGAACAGCACCACCACCTGATAACTCAGCCCGTCCAGCCCCAGAATCCGCCCGACGATGGCCGCCACCACCGGCAGCACCAGCAGCTTGACGGCGAGCAGCCAGCCGGAGAGAAAACGCACGCCGGCCACGCCATCCAGGCGCAATGCGGCACCGACGGTGAGCAGACCGAGCGCGATCGAGGCATCCGCCAGCCGCCCGAGAAAGGCCTGCGCCGGCGCGGGCGGCACGAAGCCGGCAAGATTCAGCACGAATCCCCCTGCCGTGGCCCAGATCAGCGGATTACGCGCAATCTCCCGCCACACGCCGACGGTGCCGTGGCGGGCCAGCATCCATACCGAAACAAGGTTGGCAAACGGCACTGCCGCGCCAAGAATCAGCCCCATGGTGGCAATGCCGGGCGCGCCGAACAGCATGCCGACCACCGCCAGCGCGATGTAGGAATTGAAGCGGTAGCCGCACTGGAAGAGGGAAGCAAAGTTGATCGGGGCCAGATGCAGAAAGGGCCGGGGCAGCAGGCCCAGCAGCATGCCGGCCGCCATCGCGGCAAAAGCCGTCAGCAACAGCGGCAGTGCGGCCCCCAGATCGAGCTGGGTGCGCAGGATGGCGTTGACCAGCAGCGCCGGAAAAAGGATGAAATACACCAGTTTTTCCACGCCCTGCCAGAAATGATCGCCCAGATGCATCCAGCGCCGGATCAAGGCACCGAGCAGAATCAGGGAAAAATCCGGGAGCAGCAGCAGGACGGTATGCATGGGCGGATTCTGGAAAAGCGCCCGGCGTTTGGCTATCCGTAGAAACCACAAATCTGCTTGACCCTTCGTCATAAACCCGAAATACTCGCCGGATGGATATTTTCTCGCAATTGCAATGGTGGCACTGGATCGTCGGCGGCATCGCCCTGGTCGTTGCCGAATTGGCGGTTCCCGCCTTTTACGTCGTCTGGTTTGGCCTGGGTGCCTTGCTGGTCGGATTACTGATGCTTGGCATCGATCTTTCGGCAACCGCCCAGATCATGGTCTGGATACTGGCATCGCTGGCCTTCACCTTCGTCTGGTTCCGCTTCTTCCGCCACGACACACGCACCCTGAGCGGCAGCGCCGATGGTGAAGTCGTAGGCGAGATCGGCCTGGCGGTGGCTGCCATCGAGCCGTTTGCCAAGGGCCGCGTGCGTTTCCAGCGCCCGGTGCTGGGTGCCGAGGAGTGGGTATGCCTTGCCGATGAGGCCATCGCCGCCGGCGACCGGGTGCGCGTGCTGGCGGTCGAAGGCAATTACCTCAAAGTCGTGAAAAACTAGGAGAAACACATGGAAGTCGGATTGACCATTGCCCTGGCCCTGCTCGCCTTCGCCGTCATCACCGTCGGCAAGGGCGTGCGCATCGTGCCGCAGGGCGAGGAGTGGGTCGTCGAGCGCCTGGGCAAATACCTTAACACCCTGAAACCGGGGCTGAACATCGTCATTCCCTATCTGGACAGCGTGGCCTACAAGCTGATTACCAAGGACATCATCCTCGACGTGCAGGAGCAGGAAGTCATCACCCGCGACAACGCGGTGATCCTGACCAATGCCATCGCCTTCGTCAAAGTGACCGACCCGGTCAAGGCGGTTTATGGCGTGACCAATTTTTCCGAGGCCATCCGCAACCTCATCATGACCACCCTGCGCGCCATCATCGGCGAAATGGAACTGGACGAAGCCCTTTCCTCGCGCGACAAGATCAAGGCGCGGCTGCGCGAAAGCATCGCCGACGAAGCGATCGACTGGGGCCTGACGGTGAAATCGGTGGAAATCCAGGACATCAAGCCTTCGCAATCCATGCAGAAGGCGATGGAAATGCAGGCCGCCGCCGAGCGCGAGCGCAAGGCCGTGGTCACCCGCTCCGAAGGGGCCAAGCAATCCGCCATTCTCGAAGCCGAAGCGCGCCTGGAATCGGCCAAGCGCGACGCCAACGCCCAGGTGATGCTGGCCGAAGCCTCAGCTGAAGCCATCCGCCGCGTCACCGCCGCCATCGGCGACCATTCGGCCCCCATGGCCTACCTGCTGGGCGAGAAATACATCGGCGCCATGGAGCGCCTGGGCGAGAAGGACAACGCCAAACTGGTCGTTCTGCCGGCCGATCTGCAGGAAGCCGTCAAGGGGCTGTTCGGTCGGCGCAACTGACAGAAGCCGCCTCGCCGCAGCGCCCGAGACGGGCGCTGCCGTAACGATCAGGTGCCCTGATCGGGCCGTTTCCCATCGTCGTACTGCTGGCGCAGGCGGTTCAAGCCTTGCTGAAAGGCTTCGGCATCGCCGTAATCGAAGAATTTCGGATAGCGGTCGTGCGCCGCCCTGATGCGCCGCGCGTGCTTGATCGGGCACCAGTACTGCTCGGTGCGGGCGGCAATTTCCCGGGCGTAGGCAGCGACGCCATTGCCGTAGGAGCAGTAGAAACAGTTGAATTTCTCGACCAGGTTCAGGTAGGGCAGGTCGGCGCGGTCGAAGGCGATGTAATCGGCGCGGCGCACCAGCGGAATGCGATAAACCCGGAAACAGATGTGCTGATAGAGCGTGACGAAAGCATCCATCAGCAGAAAGGGAATCCAGCCGGCGTAGATGACGGGGGCAGTCAGGATGACCAGGAACCGCGAACGAATCAGGAAACGGAACAACCCGGTTTTGTAGCGCCGCTGCTGACGGGCGAATTCGTCGGCCAGTTCGGCCTTCTTGCGCGCCCAGTCCTCGCGGGCGCGACGGTATTCGGCATCGAGTTCATCCTGCAGGGTGGCGATGCGCCCGAGCAGTTCGTCTATCCTGCTTTTCATCGTTTTTCTCCAGTTCAGCCCGGATCATGCCCGAGGCGCTGTGTCAGCGGCAACCGCATGCGATACTGTGCCGTAGCCAATCCATGCCATTCAATATGAAAACTCAGCCTTTACCAACGCACAGCGGCCCGCTGGCCGGCATCAAGGTCATCGAATTTGCCGGCATCGGCCCCGGCCCTTTCTGCGGCATGCTGCTCGCCGACATGGGGGCGGAAGTCACTCTGCTCGAACGCGCCGGCGGCACGTTTGCTTCCCAGCTCTTTGGCGGCGGGCGCAAAGCCGTCGCCAATCGCGGCAAGAAATCGCTCTGCATCGACCTGAAAAATCCGGCGGTGCGCCCCTTGGTGCTGCAAATGATCGCCGAGGCCGATGTTCTGCTTGAAGGCTTCCGCCCCGGCGTCATGGAACGCCTGGGCTTCGGCCCGGATGAATGCCTCGCCGCCAATCCCCGCCTCATCTATGGCCGCATGACCGGCTGGGGACAAACCGGCCCGCTCGCTCCCCGCGCCGGGCACGACGCCAATTACGCCGCGCTCGCCGGCATGCTGGATGTCGGTCGCCGCCACGGCGGCGCGCCCTGGGCGCCGCCGACGCTGGTCGGTGACATGGGCGGCGGCGGGCTGCTGCTCGCCTGGGGCATTGCCTGCGCCCTCGTCGAAACCCAGAAAAGCGGTCAGGGTCAGGTGATCGACGCCGCCATGAGCGAAGGCGCGGCATTGCTCGGGCACGGCTTGTTCAATCTCGATGCCTTGGGCGAATGGCAGGGACAATGCGCCATCGATTCCAGCGCCCCGTTCTACGACGTGTACGCCTGCGCTGATGGACTGTGGCTGTCCGTCTGCCCGCTGGAACCGCAGTTCTACGCCAGTTTCCTCGCCCGCCTGAATTTGACCGATGACCCGGATTTTCAAGGTCCTCAATACGACACCGCCCGCTGGCCGCGCATGAAGGAGCGGCTCATCGCCCTTTTTGCCAGCCAGCCGCTCGCCCACTGGGAAACCCTGTTTGCCGACAGCGACGATTGCGTCTGGCCGGTGCTGACGATGGCACAAGCCGCGCAGCACCCGCACCACCGGGCGCGGACCGCCTTCGTCGAGCTTGCCGGTGTGCGCCAGCCCGCCCCCGCTCCGCGTCTGTCGCGCACGCCGGCGCAGGCGAAAAACGAGCCGCCGATTCTGGGAGAACACACCGAGGAACGCCTGCGCGCCTTGGGGCTGGCAGAGACAGAAATCGAGCGCTTGGTCAGTCTGGGCGCGGTTTCGCTCGTGCGTAAACCCTGACTTCGGGCCTTAAGCCCTATTCTCCTGTCGGGCAGGGCGCGAGCAGGTCGGCTTCCAGTTCGATTTCCAGGTCTTTTTTCAAACGCTGGTCGAGGAAATAGCCGCGATACAGGCGGCCCGCGTTTTCCATCTTGCGCTCGTGCGGGGTTTCCCAGCTATCGACGCGCAGTTGCACGAGGCCGATCTGTTCGCTGCGTTCGGGTTCGTTCGCGGTCAGGCATGGGCTTGCCTGGAAATGACGGACGGCTTCGGCGCGGCTGTATTGCTCGGGCAGTTTGTCTGCCACGCCCGGGCAGCGCGGCAGTTGCCGGGCGCTGACGGCGGCCGAAACCACATGCGCTTTCAGGTAATAGAGCGGTTCAACCAACACCCAGCCGGCGCCGCCTTCGCGGTACATGACGCAGGTGCCGGGCTGCAAGAGCTCGGGGTATTTGAACAGCAGACTGGCCGAAGGCCGCAGCGCGGCGGTTTCGGCCAGCGCAGATGAAGCCGGCAGGGCAAGACAGGCCAGAATGGCAGCCAGACGGCGCATGGCGGTTCCCGGGAATCAATAAACCCGTCTATCTTCGATCACTTTCCCATCGTTGGGCAAGCCCCCGCAGGCGACAAAGGTGATTTCACCGCGTAATTTGGTGCGCTCGCGCAAGGTTTCCAGAAGGCGTGACGACAGGCCCTCCGGAACCCCGTCGAGTTCGCAATGCAGCACCATGCGATCCTGGGCATCCGGGTTATCGACCACCAAACGCATGCGGGCGATTTCCGGAAAGCGCGCCTGAATCTCGGCGACCTGCTCGGGGTGTACGAACATGCCCTTGATCTTGGTGGTCTGATCGGCGCGCCCCAGCCAGCCGCGCAGACGCTGGTTGGTGCGCCCGCAGGCGGAGACGCCGGGCAGGATGGCGGACAGATCGCCGGTGGCAAAACGGATCAGCGGGTAATCGCGGTTGAAGGTGGTGACGACGACTTCACCGACCTCACCCGGAGCCACCGGCGTGCCGGTACCGGGGCGGACGATTTCGAGCAAGACATCCTCTTCCACCACCATGCCAGCGTCGATTTCGGTTTCGTAGGCGATGGCCCCGATGTCCGCCGTGGCGTAGCACTGGCGCACACGGATACCGCGTTCTTGCAGGCTCTGCCGTATTGCACCGGGCAAGGCTTCGCCGGAAACCAGCGCGGTTTTCAGGGAGGAAATGTCAGCCCCCATGGCGGCGGCTTTATCGACGATGATTTTCAGAAAGGACGGCGTGCCGACATAACCTGCCGGGCGCAGTCCGACCATGGCTTCCACCTGTTGCTCGGTCTGGCCGATGCCGCCCGGAAAAATCGGACAGCCCAGCTTGCGCGCACCGCCTTCAAACAGGAAAGCACCGGGCGTGAAATGGTAGGAGAAGCAGTTGTGAATCAGGTCGCCCGGACGAAAGCCTGCGGCATACAAGGCGCGGGCAAATCGCCATTGGTCGACCTCATCCCCCTGGAATTCAAAAATAGGCCCGGGCGAGGCAAATACGCGCTTCACCTTGTCGCTGGCGAGTGCGTTCAGGCCGCCAAAGGGCGGCGTTGCTTTTTGCAGGTCGATCAGATCACGTTTGCGCGTCAGCGGCAGCGCCGCCAGCGCCGGACGCGAAGCGCAGCCTGCCGGATCGACTTCGGCCAGCGTCCGCGCGTAGTAAGCACTCGCCTGCTTCGCATGCGCGACCTGGCGCGTCAGCTTTTCCATCAGATCGGCCTCGCGCACCGCCGGATCGCGGATTTCGAGCGGGTCGTAGTAGCTCATTTTGTTTTCTCCGTTTTTTTACGGTCGACCGTGAAGTGGCCCCTCTCCCCCGGCCCCTCTCCCGCGAGGGGGAATCAGGGTTTCAGCGGCCACAGCGCGAGATTGCAAAGTAGGCTCGCGGGGCAAGGCGGAGGCGAGCGCCGTTTGCTCCTGCAAACAAGCTCGCCGACAACGCCGCCCTGCGGGCCGCACTGCAATCTCAAGAGAGCCAGCGTTTGCGGCGGCGGTAATGTTTGACTTCCTTGAACGACTTGCGCCCCGCCGAAGAGAGCCCGAGATAAAACTCCTTGACGTCCTCGTTGGTGCGCAAATCTTCCGCCTCGCCTTCCATCACCACCCGGCCGTTTTCCAGGATGTAGCCGAAATCGGCGTATTTGAGGGCGACCATGGTGTTTTGCTCGGCGAGCAGGAAGCTCACCTGCTCACGGCTGTTCAGGTCTTTGACGATCTCGAAGATTTCCTCGACGATCTGCGGTGCCAGACCCATCGACGGCTCATCGAGCAGGATCATCTCCGGCTTGGCCATCAGGGCGCGGCCAATGGCGCACATCTGCTGTTCGCCGCCGGAGGTGTAGCCGGCCTGCGAGGTGCGCCGGGTCTTGAGGCGGGGGAAATAGTGGTACACCTTGTCCAGGCTGTCCTTCAGTTCGCCGCGCGAGATGCTGCGCGTGTAAGCGCCGGTGAGCAGGTTTTCCTCGATGGAGAGGTGGGCGAAACAGTGCCGCCCTTCCATCACCTGAATCACGCCGCGTTTGACGAGTTCATTGGGCGAGAGCTGGTCGACGCGCTGCCCCTTGTATTCGACGGAACCCTTGGTGACGTCGCCGCGCTCGGCGCGCAGCAGGTTGGAAATGGCTTTCAGGGTGGTGGACTTGCCGGCTCCGTTGGCCCCGAGCAAAGCCACGATCTTGCCCTTGGGCACGGCGAGCGACACCCCCTTGAGCACCAGAATCACGTGGTCGTAGATGACTTCGATGTTGTTGATGGCGAGGTAGTTCTCGACGGCAGCGGTGGCCGTGGCAGCTTGTGTCATGTCGGTTCCTTTGGGAGGGAAGGGAGAAGGGGAAAACCCCCACGCCCTTCCCCCTTCTCCCTTACCAAAAAATTACTTTTCCGCAGCGCAGTCACGCGGCGTGATGCCCTTTTCCTTGGCGTACTGCTTGGCGGACGCCTGGAACAGCGGGTGGATCAACTGCTTGTTGCCTTCGATCCAGCCCGATACCGGCGTCCACTTGGCACCGTCCCACTGCTGAATCTTCACCTTGCCGGAACCTTCGTGGTTGGCGCAGGAAGTCTTGATTTCCGGCAGCAGGTCGGTCGCGCCCAGTTGCTTGATGCGGGCATCGGTGATGTTGAGGTTTTCCAGCGCCCAGCGGGTCTGCTCGCCGTTCAGGGGCTTGCCCTTGCCGTACTTTTCCTGCCCCTTGCGGATCGCCTCGACCGACAGCACGGCTGCCGACACGCCACGGTTGTAGAGCACCGTGCCGATCTTCGACTTGTCCTGCAGATTGCCCTTGCCGGCGCCGTAGATCACCTTTTCCATGTCGGCGATCAGCGGAATGTGCTTGCCGGCGAGGTTCCAAGTGGCGGCCATGTAGCCCTTGGCGGCGTCGCCGGCCGGGATCACGTCCTCTTCCGAACCCGTCCACCACGAGCCGATCATCTTGTCGCGCGGGAAGCCGACTTTCTGCGCCGCCTTCAGCGCCGTCTGGTTCATCACGCCCCAGCCCCAGAACACCACGAAATCGGGTTTTTCCTGACGGATGCGCAGCCACTGCGCGTTTTGCTCGTTACCCGGGTGGGCCACCGGAATCTGGACCAGGGTGAACTTGTTGAGCGAAGCCTCGGCTTCCATCGCGATGATGGCTTCCTTGCCGTAGGCCGAGTCGTGGTAGAGGTAGACGATCTTCTTGCCGGCCAGGTTGCCGCCCATCTTTTCCTTGATGAACTTGACGATGGCGGAAGCCTGCATCTGGTAGGTGGTGACCAGCGGGAAGGCGTAGGGGAAGACCGAGCCGTCCACCGCGTCGGTGCGGCCATAACCCATCATGGCGAGCGGCAGCTTGTCCTGCGCCGACTTGTCGATCAGCGCGTAGGAAATGCCGGTGGACATGGTGTGGATCGGGCCGGACGACTCCTTGGCCTTGCTCTTCAGACGCTCGTAGCACTCGACGCCCTTGGCGTTGTTGTACTCGGTTTCGCACTCTTCCCAGGTCAGGGTGACGCCGTTGACGCCGCCTTCCTTGGTATTGACGTAGTTGAGATAGTCGATGAAACCGCCATAGAAAGCCTGACCGTTGGCCCCGTAGGCACCGACGCGGTAGCTCGGAATGGGAAAGAACTGGTCAGCCGCGAAAGTCTGCGGCGCAATCAGGGCCAGGGAAACCGCAGCGGCGGCAACAGCAGGTTTGAAAATTTTTTTCATGGGTTGTCTCCTTCCAGTGTTACGAAAAAAGGCCGATACCAAGGGTTGCCCCTTAGTGCGGGAACGGCCACAGGCGCAGCTTCTCCTTGGCGATCTGCCACAGACGGGCCAACCCGTGCGGCTCGACGATCAGGAAGAACATGATCAGCGCACCGAACACCAGAATCTGGATGTGCGACACGGTGGCGCTGGAAAAGGGCAGACCGAACAGACCGGCCAGCATGGGCAGGGTCACGTCGAGGAAAATCGGCAGCAGCAGGATGAAAGCCGCGCCAAGAAAACTTCCCAGAATGGAGCCGACGCCGCCGATGATGATCATGAACAGGATGCGGAACGACATATCGAGCGAGAAGCCGTCCGGCTCGACCGAACCGAGGTAGCAGTAGGCGTAGAGCGCGCCAGCCACGCCGCAGTAGAAGGAGCTGACGGCAAAGGCCAGCAGCTTGGTGCGCATCAGGCGGATACCGATCACGGAAGCGGCCACGTCCATGTCGCGCACCGCCATCCAGGCCCGGCCCGTGGACGAGCGCACCATGTTCTTCGCCGCCAGCGCCATGACGACGACGATACCCAGCACCAGGAGATACTTGCGCACCGGCGTGTTGAAAGCGAAGCCGAGAATCTCGATGTTCTGCGCCGAAATCACGCCGGACGATGAATTGTTCGACAGCCAGGGAAACTTGGTCAGGCACCAGACGATGAAGAACTGCGCCGCCAGCGTCGCCACCGCCAGATAGAAACCCTTGATGCGCAGGCTGGGCAGGCCGAACAGGATGCCGACGCCCGCCGCCACCAGCCCCGCGCCGATGAAGGACACCAAGATCGGAATGCCCTCGATACGCAACTGGAAGTTATAGGCGGCGTAAGCGCCCACTGCCATGAAAGCCGCCGCGCCCAGGGACAACTGCCCGGCGTAGCCGGTGAGGATGTTCAGGCCAAGCGCGGCCAGCGAAAAGATCAGAAAGGGGATCAGAATGGCCGAGAACCAGTATTCACTGGCGAACAGCGGCACCCCGAGAAAAGCCACGGCGAGCAGCAGCAACACGCCGACGCGATCCTGGCGGATGGGAAAAAGCTGCTGGTCGGCGGCGTAAGTGGTCTTGAACTGACCGGCTTCACGATAAAGCATGGGAAACTCCTAAATGCTGTGAGGCGTGAAACGTGAGGGTGAGTTCATGCGTTTCACCGTTCACGTTGCACTCAAATTCAGACACGATCGATGTGTTTCTCGCCGAACAGACCTTCGGGCCGGACGAGGAGGAACAAGAGCGCCAGCACATACGGGAACCAGCCTTCGATGCCGCCGAAGTTGCCGCCGAACAAGTCCTGCATCACCGGCGGGATGTAGATTTCAGCCAGTTTTTCCGAAGCGCCGATAATCAGGCCGCCGACGATGGCGCCCGGCACCGAGGTGAAACCGCCGAGGATCAGCACCGGCAGCGCCTTGAGTGCGGTGAAAGTGAGCGCGAACTGCACGCCGTTGCGCGCGCCCCACATCATGCCTGCCACCAGCGCCACGAAACCGGCGACGCCCCAGACGATGGCCCAGATGTGTTGCAGCGGAATACCGATCGACAGCGCCGCCTGGTGGTCGTCCGCCACCGCCCGCAGCGCCCGGCCAATGCGGGTGTACTGGAAGAACAGGGCCAAGGTGATGACCAGCAGGGCGGCAACACCGGCGGCGATCAGGTCGAACTTGGAGATCACCATGTTCCAGTCTTCGAGAATCCAGGGAATCGGCTCATCGACGATGCCGATGTCGAGCGCGCGCGGATCGCTGCCGAAGATCATCGGCGCCAGCCCTTCGATAAAGAAGGTCAGGCCGATGGTGGCCATGAACAGCGCGATCGGCGGCTGGTTGACCAGCTTGCGCAAGACGAATTTCTCGGTGCCGATGCCGAACGCCGTCATGATGCCGAAGGCCAGGATCACCGCCAGCCACAGGGGCGCGCCCCATTCCATGATGCCCACCACCGACAGCGCGGCGAGATAGACCATCGCGCCCTGGGCGAAGTTGAACACGCCCGAGGCTTTGTAGATCAGCACGAAACCGAGCGCCACCAGGGCGTACATGACGCCCGAGAGCAGGCCGCCGATCAGGACTTCAAAGAAAAATTCCATGTTCCGCCTCCTCAGTGACCCTGGCCCAGATAGGCCTTAATCACGTCTTCGTTGTTTTTCACGTCGTCCGGCGTGCCGTCGCCGATTTTCTTGCCGTAGTCGAGCACCACCACGCGATCGGAAATGTCCATCACCACGCCCATGTCGTGTTCGATCAGGACGATGGTGGTGCCAAACTGGTCATTCACGTCCAGGATGAAGCGGCACATGTCCTGTTTTTCCTCGACGTTCATACCGGCCATCGGCTCGTCCAGCAGCAGCATCTTCGGCTCGGCGGCCAGCGCCCGGCCCAGTTCGACGCGCTTTTGCAGGCCGTAGGGCAGGCGTCCGACCGGCGTCTTGCGGATGTGCTGGATTTCCAGGAAGTCGATCACTTCCTCCACCTTCTGGCGATGTTCCAGTTCCTCGTTCTTGGCCCGGCCAAACCACAGGGCGTGTTCGAGGAAACTCGATTTCATCTTGGTGATGCGCCCGGTCATGATGTTGTCGAGCACACTCATGCCCTTGAACAGCGCGATGTTCTGGAAGGTGCGGGCGATGTTCTGCTGCGCCGCCATGTGCGGCTCCATCTTCTTGCGCTCGCTGCCGCGCCAGAACACCTTACCTTCCTGCGGGTGATAGACGCCGTTGATGACGTTCAGCATGGAACTCTTGCCGGCCCCGTTCGGGCCGATGATGGCGCGAATCTCGTGCTCCATGACGTTGAAGGAAATATCCGTCAGCGCCTTGACGCCGCCAAAGCGCAGCGAAATGTTTTGCAGGTCGAGAATGACCTCGCCGATTTTCTTGCTCATCTCAGGCCGCCTTTCGTGCAATCGGGAAGGTTTTGCAATCGACGATCTTCAGATCGGCGGAAACCTTGCCGCGTCGGCCATCTTCAAACTTGACCTCGGTTTCGATGAACTGGCTGGTCTTGCCGTCGTAGAGCGCGTCGATCAGCACCTTGTATTTTTCCGACACAAAATTGCGCCGCACCTTGCGCGTGCGCGTCAGTTCGTCGTCGTCCGGGTCGAGTTCCTTGTGCAGGATGAGGAAACGATGCACCTGCGAATCAGCCACCATGGCGTCGCTGGCGAGCGTGGCATTCACTTCTTCCAGACAGGTCTTGATGAGTTCATAGACTTCCGCCTTCGCCGCCAGATCGGTGTAGCCGGAATAGGCGATGCCGCGCCGTTCCGCCCAGTTGCCGACGGCGCCGACGTCGATGTTGATGAAGGCGGTCACCATGCCGCGATCCGCGCCGAAACAGACGGCTTCCTTGACGTGCTGGAAGAATTTCAGCTTGTTCTCGATATAGTTGGGCGCGAACATCGCGCCGTTGGCGAGCTTGCCGACGTCCTTGGCGCGGTCGATGATCTTCAGGTGCCCGTCCTCGTCGAGAAAACCGGCGTCGCCGGTGAGAAACCAGCCTTCCGCATCGCAGGCTTCCGCCGTGGCTTCCGGGCGCTTGTAATATTCCTTGAGCAGCATCGGGCCTTTGACCAGCACTTCGCCGTTATCGGCAATCTTAAGTTGCACGCCGGGCGCGGCCTGGCCGACCGAGTCGAACTTGATCTGGCCATCGGGTTGCAGGCAGACATAGGCGCAGGTTTCGGTCTGGCCATAGAACTGCTTCAGGTTGATGCCGATGGAGCGATAGAACTTGAACAGATCCGGCCCGATTGCCGCGCCGGCGGTATAGGCCGCGCGGATGCGGCTCATGCCCAGCACGTTGCGCAGCGGCCCGTAAACCAGCAGGTTGCCCAGCCAGTACTGGAGGCGATCCGCGCCGGAAACCGGCTTGCCGTCGAGAATGTTGGCCCCGCAGCGCTTGGCGACGGCCATGAAGTGGTGGAAGAGCTTTTGCTTCAGTTTGCCCGCGTCCTCCATGCGGATCATCACCGAGGTCAGGAGGCTCTCGAACACGCGCGGCGGGGCAAAATAGTAGGTGGGGCCGATTTCGCGCAGGTCGGTCATCACCGTGTCGCCGGATTCCGGGCAGTTGATGGTGAAACCGGCCACCATCGCCTGCGCGAAGGAGAACAGGTGATCGCCGACCCAGGCCATGGGCAGATAGGAAAGGATGTCGCCGTCGGCGCTCATCCTGTCCGTCTCGATACAGCCGCGCGCGGCGGCGATGAAGGCTGCGTGCGTCTGGCAGACGCCCTTGGGTTTGCCGGTGGTGCCGGAGGTGTAGAGCATCACCGAAATGTCATCGAAATGGCCGCGCTCGATTTCATGATCGAGAAAATCGGGATGGTTGCGGTCGTGGATGCGCCCCATTTCCATCAGCGCCTGCATGTCGTGCAGGAAAGGCTGGTTGTAGTGACGCATGCCGCGCGGATCGTCGTAGACGATGTGCTCCAGCGCCGGCACCTGCGCCTTGATCTCGAGCATTTTGTCGACCTGCTCCTGGTCTTCGACGGCGATGAAGCGCACGCCGGCATCCTGCAGCACGAACAGCATTTCTTCCGCCACCGCATCCTGATAGAGCGGCACCGGCACGCCGCCCAGACATTGAGCGGCGGTCATCATCATGTAGAGATGCGGGCGGTTGTCGCCGACGATGGCGAGATTGTCCCCCCGGCGGAAACCCAGTTCGGCCAGACCGCAGGCCAGCGCCCGCACGCGCTCGGCGACGTCGGCCCAGGTGAGGGTCTGCCAGATGCCGAGATTCTTTTCGCGCATGGCGGGCGCCAGCGGGCGAACAGCGGCATGGTGCATCATCAGGCGCGGGAAGGTGTGCTGACCATCCGGCGCGGCGTACTTTGCCTGCATAAATTGTCTCCTCACGCCGCAACTCTTTGTCTGCGGTCTTTGGTGTTGGGCTGATTGTGACGCCCGTTTGCTTACATGAAACTTGCATCCGCGCCACTTACATACCTTGCGGCCAGTGTAGGGAGCTTTGCTGCTTATAATTGTCGCCAGACAGACAATCCGGAAAATAAATGAAAAATAATGAGGAGTTGCTGCGTTCGTCCCTCTGGGGGCAGGCGCTGAACGAGGAGGAGCTGCAGCGCGCCCTGGCCGGGACGGTGGAGCGGCGTTTTGCGGCCGGTGCCTTCATCTGCATGAAAGGCGAGCCGGTCACGCACTGGATGGGCATCATCGACGGCCTGGGCAAGATGACCAGCCACTGGACCAGCGGCAAGACGACTTCACTCACCGGCATCGGCAACGGCGGCTGGTTTGGCGAAGGCTCGCTCCTGAAGGAAGAGCCGCGCCGCTACGACGTCATGGCGATCCGCGACAGCCGCGTGGCGTTCATGAACCGCGCCACCTTCCTGTGGCTGCTCGACCACAGCATTGCCTTCAACCGCTACATGATTACCCAGTTGAACGAGCGCCTGGGCCAGTTCATCGGCATGATGGAGAACGAGCGCCTGCTCGACATCGACACCCGCATCGCTCGCGTGCTGGCCGCCCTGTTCAACCCGGTGCTCTATCCGGACACCCAGCGTCTGCTGCAGATTTCCCAGGAAGAACTCGGCTATCTCGCCGGCGTTTCCCGCCAGCGCACCAACCAGGGCATCAAGGCGCTGGAGGAAGCGGGCCTGGTGCGCTGCGAATATGGCGGCATTCACGTGCTTGATCTGGATGGTCTGCAATCGTTCGGTGAAGCACACTAGCCTCGGGTATATTCGCGCCCCATGATGAGAAAAGCAGTCGTTCTTCTTTCCGGCGGACTGGATTCGGCCACCTGTCTGGCGCTGGCGCGCGAACAGGGTTTTGCCGCTTACTGTTTGTCCTTCGATTACGGCCAGCGGCACCGCGCCGAACTGGCGGCAGCGCAGCGCGTGGCGGCGGCGCTGGGCGCTGCGGAGCAGCGGGTGATCGATTTCGGGCTGGCGCAATTCGGCGGTTCGGCGCTCACCGACACGGCGCTCGCCGTGCCCACCGACGGCGCGCAGAGCGGCATTCCCATCACCTACGTGCCGGCGCGCAACACCATCATGCTGTCGCTGGCGCTGGCCTGGGCCGAGGTGCTGGGCAGCCGCGACATTTTCGTCGGGGTGAACGCGGTGGATTATTCCGGCTATCCGGATTGCCGCCCGGAATACATCGCCGCCTTCGAGAAAATGGCCAATCTCGCCACCAAGGCGGGGGCCGAGGGCCAGGGCGTGCATATCCACGCGCCGCTGATCGATCTTTCCAAGGCCGACATCATTCGCGAAGGCGTGCGCCTGGGTGTCGATTACGGCCTTACCGTTTCCTGCTATCAGGCCGATGGCGAAGGCCGCGCCTGCGGTGTCTGCGACTCCTGCCGCCTGCGCGCTGCGGGTTTTGCCGCCGCCCGCATCACCGATCCGACCCTTTACCAGTGCTGACATGAACGAGCTGTCCCCCAACCTGATCCTGGGTCTGAGCTTCGCGCTCGCCTTCTGCTTCGCCCTGATCGGCCAGAAAACCCATTTCTGCACCATGGGCGCAGTGGCCGACATCGTGAACATGGGCGACTGGAGCCGCATGCGCATGTGGGCGCTGGCGATTGGCGTCGCTGTTCTGGGCGCAGGCTCGCTCGATCTGGCCGGGTCGATCGACTTGAACAAATCGCTGTACCGCAGCACGAATCTCCCTTGGCTCTCCTACCTGCTCGGCGGTTTCTGCTTCGGCTTCGGCATGGTGCTGGCTTCCGGCTGCGGCTCGAAAACCTTGTTGCGCATTGGCGGCGGCAATCTGAAATCCCTGGTCGTCCTGCTCGTGCTGGGCGTATTCGCCTACATGTCGATGCGCGGCATCCTCGCCGTCTGGCGGGTGAATTTCCTTGACCCGTGGGCCATTCCCCTGCCCAACGGCAACGATCTGGCCAGCCTGCTGCGCCAATCCGGATTGAGCGCCACGGCGGCCGGCGCGCTGGCCGTCTATGGCGGCGGCGGCGCGCTGCTCGTCTGGAGTCTGGCGCGGCGCGATTTCTGGACGCCGGACAACCTGATCGGCGGCATCGGCAGCGGACTGGTGATCGTCGGCGTCTGGTACGTGAGCGGCCACCTGGGCTATGTTGCCGAACACCCGGAAACCCTGCAGGAAGCCTTTCTGGGCACCAACAGCGGGCGCATGGAGGCGTTTTCCTTCGTCGGCCCCACCGCCTACACGCTGGAATGGCTGATGCTGTGGTCGGACAGCAGCCGGGTGCTGACCCTGGGCATCGCCACCGTGCTCGGCCTGCTCGTCGGGTCGCTCGCCTGGTCACTCGCCACGCGCAGCTTCCGCTGGGAAGGCTTTGCCGGCGTCGAAGACACCACCAATCACCTGATCGGCGCGGCGCTCATGGGCTTTGGCGGCGTCACGGCGCTCGGCTGTACCATCGGCCAGGGCCTGAGCGGCGTATCCACGCTGGCACTCGGCTCCTTCCTGGCGCTGGCCGCCATCGTCGGCGGTGCCGTCGCCGCGCTCAAATTCCAGTACTGGCGCATCATGCGCGAAGCCTGAATCGCGCCGCCTTTCCCGCCACGGCGGTCGATAAATGCCGATGCCACGCAAAAACCTTCTCTTATAATGGCCGCATAAATCGAATCATCGGAGGCGTCGTGTTCAAGAAAATTTTTGGCCGTTTGCTGGGTGATGCAGGAGGTAATACAGCGGGGAATGTAGCGCCGGCCACGCCGGCGCGGGATGCGCTTGCTCCAGTCGCAGTCACCCCGGAAAAAACGGCTCCCCCGGCCATCGTTTCGGCGCAGGATGCCATGCAGGCAGCGCAGAATGCCGAAACCGCCGCCACCTATCTGTGCCGCGAGCCGATTCTCGATGAAAACCAGCGCATCGTTGCCTACCAGTTTTCGCTCCAGGAAGCGGCGCGTCAGAATATCCGCCACAGCAGCAGCCGGCTGCGCCATCTGTACGCTGAAATCCTCATCGGTCATTTGCTCGATGCGCGCATCGACCGCCTGCTCGGACAGCGCCAAGCCTGCATCGAGATTCCCGATTCCTTCCTGACCGATCCGCTGCTCGACAAGCTGCCGGCCCGGCAGATCATGCTGATGCTGGCCCCGCCCCTGCCCGAAGCGGGCAGCCTGGCCCCGGCGGCGCTGGTCGCCGCGCTGCAGCAGCGCCAGGCCGCCGGTTTCCACATCTGCCTGCCCGATCCGCTGGTGATTCAGGAATACAGCGCCGCCTTGCCGCTGGCGCAATTCATCACCCTGCACGCCCCCACGCTCTACCCCAATCACTGCACCCGCCTGCGCCAGTTGCAAACCGGGCAGAACAGCAAGGCGCGCTGGCTGGTGCGCGATCTGCCGGCGCTGGAAGATTTCCGCTTTGCCCACAAGATCGGGGCCGGCCTCTTCCACGGCGATTTCGTCACCAGCCGCGAAGAATGGGGCAAGCGCGAGCCCGGCCCGGGCACCCTGCACATCGCCACCCTGATTTCCAAGCTGCGCGCCGACGGCGACACCAAGGAAATCGCCAGCCTGCTGAAGCAGGACGCCGCGCTCTCGCTGCGCCTCCTGCGCTACGTGAATTCCGCTGCCTACCAGCCGCAGGAACCCGTCACCTCGATCGAGCACGCGCTGCTCATGTTCGGCCGCGAACGCCTCTACCGCTGGCTGATCCTGCTCGCCTGCGCGCCGGACGCCAACAACGGGCGCACCTCGGCAGCGCTGGAAATCGCCCTGGTGCGCGCCCGCATGCTGGAACTGCTGGCCAGGGCCCCGGGGCAGGGCGAACCGCTCTTCCTGGTCGGTTTGCTGTCGCTCGCCGACATCGTCCTGCAAGTACCCCTGGCCAAGGCCATCGCCCCGCTGTCGCTGGCCGACGAAGTGCGCGCCGCGCTGCTCGAACAGCAAGGCCCGTACTACCCCTTCCTCGACCTCGCCATCGCCTGCGAGCAGGGCTTCAAACACCCCGAACGCCTGCAGCAGGCCACCGAACGCTGCGCCATCACCCCGGAAGAAGCCACCGACTGCCACCTCGAAGCGCTCAACTGGGCGATGGAAGTACAGGGCTGAGGGTTCATTCGGCGCGGTTTTGCACAAAAAACCACGCGCAAAAAAATGGCCGCAAACCTGCGGCCATTTTTGCGTCGCGGTGCGCTTTACGCCTGCTCGATCCCGGCAATCACCCAGCCCCGGCTGCCGTCGGTCGGCTTGGTCATGTGCCAGACTTCTGAGAAGTTCTCGACCGGGCCGTTGCGCTCTTCGCGGATCTGGCCGCTGAAATGCACGCTGACGATGTAGCGGCGTTCTTCCTCGGTCACGTCGAGCACCTCGGCGTCCAATTGCACCACGTCGGTTTCCTGCGTCGCGCCGTTACGCTCTTCGATGGCCAGTTTCACTTCGGCAAAGACTTCCGGGCTGGTGAATTCGCGGATGTCGTCCAGGTTGCCGGCGTCGTTCGCCGCTTGCAGGCGGATGAAATTCACCTTGGCGTTGCGCACGAAAGCCGCCGTATCGAAATCCGCCGGGATGTTGCCGCCGGAGGCAGGTGCCGCATTGGCCATCGCACCGCCCACGGCACCACCCTGCACGCCCGCTGCTGCATCGGTTACCGGCGTGAATTGCGGCCGCACCGCCTGTCCGCCGCCCTGACCCGCCGCCGCGTATTGCAAGCCTTGTGCCGGGGCGCTCTTGTTACGCGTGAAGTAGCGGAACAGCATCAGCGCGGCAATCGCCAGCAAAGCGATCAGCATGATGTTGGCCATTTCCTCGCCAAAACCCAGGTGCGAAGCCAGTGCCGCCAAGCCCAGACCAGCGGCCAGACCCGCCAGCGGACCCATCCAGGAACGCTTGGGCTGCGCCTGCTGGCCCGGTGCGCCCGCCTGTTGCTGCTTGGGCGCCTGCTGGGCCGTGTTGTTCTTGGGCGGCGGCGTCATCTGCCGCTTCATGCCCATGGAACCGCCGCCACCCATGCGCCGTGCTTCGGCGTCGCTGATGTTGAGCGTAAAGCCGACGACGACGGCGGCCACCAATGCAAGAAATTTGTTCATGCTTGTCTCCAGAAAAAAACGGCCTGATTGTAGACGCCTACTGCCTTCCGAAAAACCATCGATATGCGCAGTAAAACTTCGCAAAAACGGAAGATTGATGCGGTTCAGCGTACAAACAGGGCAAACCTGACGGTAGCGGCGAATGCTGCCGCAAGCAGCAAAGGAAATTCTGAATCAATCAAAACCGTTCGGGCTGAGCCTGTCGAAGCCCCTGATGTTGCAGGTGATGCCCTTCGACAAGCTCAAGGCGAACAGATTGGCTCAGCGTTTCCCAAACAGTGAAATTTGCGCCAACCGGATGGCTGCCCCGATTACCACTCCAGCCCCGGCATGGCCTGCACCCCAGCCTGAAAAGCGTGTTTTTCCATGCCGATGTCGCTCACCGTATCCGCGAGTTCACGCAAGGCAGGCGGCGCGCCGCGACCGGTAACGATCACGTGCTGCATCGGCGCTCGCGCGCGCAGCGCAGCGCAGACGGCATCCAGGTCGAGCCACTGGTATTTGAAGGCATAGGTGAGTTCATCGAGAATCACCAGATCAATGCCGGGGTCCGCCAGATGCCCGCAAGCCACGGCCCAGGCCGCCTGCGCGGCGGCGGCGTCGCGCGCCTTGTCCTGAGTTTCCCAGGTAAAACCCTCGCCGCCGGTATGCCAGTTCACGCCGGGTTGCTGGCGGAAAAAAGCTTCTTCTCCGGTATCGCTGCGCCCCTTCACGAACTGCACCACCGCCGCCCGCTGCCCGTGCCCCAAGGCCCGCGCCAGCACGCCGAAAGCGGCGCTCGACTTGCCCTTGCCGTTGCCGGTATGCACCACCAGCACGCCGCGCGCCACTTTTGCCGCATCGATCTTGCCGTCGATCACGGCCTTCTTCTTCTGCATGCGTTCCTGATGGCTGATGCTCATGGAGGTCACTCCGGAAAAAAATGCCAGCTTATACGACAGCAGCCGTTTTCGTTCCGCCCGCCTTCAAGCATCCGCCTTGCCGGGGCTGGATTCGGCAAAGATCGCGCAGGTCGCGTTGAGCAGCGCCTGACGATCCCGCGAACTCTGCCGGTAGTTGTCGAGCAGGATTTGCTCGTCCGCCGTCATTGCGCGCGCGGCCCGGCCTGTGTGCTCATCCGTGGCGAAGCGCCCGGTCAGCACATAGACGACGTCGATGGCCGCCTTTTCCGCCAATTGCCCGAGCAATTCCGCCGAAGCGCGCTTTCTGCCGGTGCAGACGTCGCGCAGTCCCTGCGGCCCCTCCCCGATCAGGCGGGAAGCCTCGGCCTGTGACAGACCCAGGCGGTTCAGTTCCTGGCGCAAGCGCCAGGGTATATTGTCCATTCTATCGCTTGACATTGTGTAAGTAATACATCATGATGACCCCCGTAGCATTAACGTGGCCCTGTTCAAGATGCCCTTGCCCTAACACCGTCATGCCGCAGGCAAGGCATCGCAGGAAACATTCGTTCTCCCGAGAGTCCCGGGCCGGAACAAATGCGCAGTGGTGAACAAACAACGAAATGCCTCGCTACGGCTCGTACACAGCCGGAAGGAGGCGGGGCGCAGCATCTGCAACAGGAAAACGTGCAGAAAGTGTGGAAATTGCAATGTCCTGATCAGGCTGCTCGGTGCGAAATGAATATCGAGGTCAAGTCATGGCAGTTTTCCGTTGGCAGGGACAAAGGCCGGATTTTAGGCCACCGCACGAGCTTTGCAGAATTTTCTCCGTTGCCGGTTTCACACTGATCGAAATGATGGTCGTTGTCGCCATCGTGGCCATTCTGGCCGCCATGACCGCCCCCTCGTTCAACCGTTTCGTGGTCAGCAGCCGCGTCATTTCGGCCACCAACGATCTCGTCGCCGCCCTGCATCTCGCCCGTTCCGAAGCCGTCACCCGCAACGCCTCGGTCAGCCTGTGTCCGGTCAGCCTGCCTCCCGGCAGCGGCGATGCCTGCGCCAACAGTGAAAACTGGAGCGGCGGCTGGCAGGTCGTCGCCGGCAACAACGTGCTGCGCCTGTGGGATGCGCCGGGCGGCAGCCTGAGCGTCAGCGGCCCGGCGGGCGGCATCGCCTACGGCAACATGGGGCGCAGCGACGCCGCGCAGATCGAAATCAGCCTCGACGGCATCACCCGCTGCGTCGTCGTCAGCCTGGGTGGGCGCGTCCAGGCCAACACGGGGGGCTGCGCATGACACCCCCCGCACCACCCTCCCGCCTGCCGACCTGCCCATCGCCATCCATGCGCCGCCAGCGCGGTTTCAACCTGCTCGAAGTGCTGGTGGCGATCTTCGTGCTCGCCTTCGGTCTGCTCGGTCTGGCCGCCTTGCAGATGCAGACCCTGCGCAGCAATCACAGCGCCATGCTGCGCACGCAGGCCACTTTTCTCGCCATCGACGTTACCGAGCGCATCCGCGCCCAAGGCACTGCCGTCGGCCATACCGGCGACTGCGCCGCGCCGGTCGGCGTGCTGGTCGGCTGGTGCCAGAACGTCGAAAACCAGCTTGGCGACACGTATCAGGCCAGCGTCAGCGTGGTCGACAACCGGGTGACGGTCAGCGTCAGCTGGGTCGACGACCGGGGCTGCATCCGCAAATCCGGCGGTGATTGCGGCGACGACGGCGGCCGCGTCGCCTTCGACCATACGACGGAAATCTGACATGGCCCGCCGCACATTCGAGCGCACTCCTCACCACACCCCGCGCCGCATCTTGCCCGCGACGCCGGGTGGCCAGCGCGGCCTGTCCCTGGTCGAGCTGATGATTACGCTGGCCATCGGCCTGCTCATCCTCGCCGCCACTTTGTCGGTGTTTCTCGGCAGCCGCGAGAATGCCTGCCTCAACGACAGCCTGGGCCGGGTGCAGGAAAACGCCCGCGTCGCCTTCGCCGCCATTGGCGACGAGGTGTACAAGGCGGGCTACCGCAGCGACCCGAGCCGCCCGATCGGGGAGGCGCTGAATGCCGCAGCCGCATGGACGATCGCGGCAGACAACATCAGCCTGCGCTACCGCCGCTACGTCGATGACGACGAACCGGACGGCGTCATTACCGACTGCCTCGGCGCGCCGCTCGACGCCAACGAAATCGTCACCACCGCCTTCGCCGTCACGGATGGACGCCTGCGCTGCACCAGTACGCATGACGACGGCGCGCTGGAAATCGTCGGCGGCGTGGACAACCTGCAATTCACCCAGGACGGCAATGCCCTGCAAGTACAACTCGATCTAAGCAGCGGCACCGGCAACTGCACCCTCAGCCAGCAGTTCACCTCCACCTTCTCCCTGCGCAACCGATGACTCCCGCCCACCGTCCCGCCGCCCAGCGCGGCATGGTTCTTCTCGTCGGCATCGTGCTGCTGCTGATTATCAGCATCGTCGCCCTGGCCGGCATGCGCGCCTCCATTCTCGAAGAGCGCATGGCCGCCAACCTGCGCCTGCAGAACCTCGCCTTGCAGGGCGCGGAAGCCGCCTTGCGCGAAGGCGAACGCTGGCTGGCAGCGCTCGACGCCAGCGATGAAAACCTGATCGGCCGCGACGCCCTGTGCACCGCCAGCCCGGAAAACTGCGTCTACAACCTGACCGCCCTTGGCAGCGCGACCCGCATCGACCTCAGTTGCGCCGATGCCGACGCCTTATGGCAAGGCGCGGCGGTGCGCAGCTACGACACGGCAATCAACGATCTGGCAGCAGAGCCACGTTACCTGCTCGAAGACCTGAACCGGCGCGAGCCGGACGATCTGAGCGACTCCAGTTCCGGCGGCTACGACTACTACCGCCTGACCGCCTGGGCCGCCGGGCAGGGCGCGGCCAGTTGCGTCGTCCTGCAAACCACCTACAAGAAACGCTATTGACGCGGAGAACCGCCATGAAACCCCTCGCACTCCCCATCCGCCTCGCCGTTCTGTTCGCCTTCGCCCTCAGCGCGCCGGGCAGCGCCCAGACCCCCACCGGCCCCAACGACCTCGAACTGGCCACCGGGCCGCTGGAGATCGCCGCTTCCGTCGATCCCAACGTAATGCTGCTGATCGACAACTCGGGGAGTATGAACCAGCTTCTGTGGCACAAGGATTTTGATTCGGCAGCAAGTTACCCAGAGTCGGAGTATTGCTCCGAGCAGCAAACCTCCAAGGGCGTAGTGAGCTGCAAGACGTGGAGCAAAATCAGCGACAGCAGTTACTTCAATGGAACCGGCAGTTTCAAACAGGTGAATTGCGCGGCAAATACCTGGGCATTCAGGAAAAACAGCGGCGCGGGCACCATCTGCCTCAAGCTGCCCAATCCGGCGAAAGATGAAGATGGCACACGTTACGAGCGGCGCTATCTGCGCTTTCTGCTCGATACCTATGCCACAGCCGCTGCCTTCGAGGCGGCGGTCAGCAGCGGTGCCGTACCCAGCGAACACCGCATGAAGGTGGCGCGTGAAGTGGCGCAGAATCTGGTAAAGAATACGGTTGGTGTGCGTTTCGGCTACAGCGTTTTCAATGCGCCGATCAGCGGAAAGAACGGAGACAGCGGCCCCGGCGGAAGGATCGCCGCAAATTGCTCGACCCGCACCAGTACCGACACTTCCGCCCTGGTAACGGCAATCGGCGGCATCACCGCCGAAACCAACACGCCGCTGGCCGAAACCATGTACGAGATCACGCGCTATTTCCGTGGCTTGTCGAGCCAGTACAACAGCGGCACCCACACCAGCCCGATCCAGTACCGCTGCCAGAAGAATTTCACTGTCGTCATTACCGACGGCCTGCCCACCTACGACCGGACTTTCCCCAGCGACGACCCGGACAAAGGCACCGGCAGCCTGCCCAACTGGGACGGCAAGGCACCCACCACGAACGAAAGCGAGGCACCCAATTTCCCGCAGTACTCGGACGGTTTCAACACCTCCGGCGACGGCGAAGGGGCGACGCTCTATCTCGACGACATCGCCAAGTTTGCCTACGACATCGACATGCGCAAAACCGGTAACGATAACGCTGGCAAGAGCTACAACGACCCCGATTTCACAGCGCAGAACCTGCGCACCTACACCGTCGGCTTCACCCTGAAGAACCAGATGTTGCAGGACGCCGCCGAATACGGCCACGGCCTCTACTTCACCGCCGACAACGCCGACGAACTGAGCAAGGCCCTGGAAATGGCCATGCGAGACATCCGCCAGCAGGCCGGCTCCTTCGCCCGCACCTCGGCCAGTTCCGGTCAGGCCAGCAGCAGCACCATGCTCTACCAGGCATCCTTCGACAGCGAAGGCTGGCAAGGGCATCTCAACGCCTACAAGCTGGCGCTCAACGACGACGGCAGCTCTCTGCGCCGGATCCACCAATGGGATGCTGCGAGCAAGATTCCAGCGCATGGCAGCCGCGTCATCCTCACCCGCAACGGCAGCACCGGCACGGCTTTCGCCTACGACAGCCTGAGCACGGCGCAGCGCGCCGCTCTGGCCGACACGGCAGCCGAGCAGAGAAACGTGATCGCCTACCTGCGCGGCGACGTCAGCAAGGAGGGCAATCCCTACCGCACGCGCCCGGGCCGCCTCGGCGACATCATCAACTCCGCGCCGCAATTCGTCGGCCCGCCGTCCGAACGTTACAGCGATGCGGCCTACAGCACTTTCCGCAGTGCCAAAAAGAACCGCAGCGGCATGGTCTACGTCGGCGCCAACGACGGCATGCTGCATGCGTTCGATGCCGAAAGCGGCAGCGAGAAACTGGCTTACATCCCGTCGATGCTGATCGGCAAGCTGAACCAGTTGGCAAAAGACACCGACACCCACCAGTATTACGTTGATGGCACACCCGTCATCGCCGACGCCAAGATCGGCACGGCCTGGAAAACCCTGCTGGTCGGCGGCCTCAATGCCGGCGGGCAGGGCATCTACGCGCTGGATGTGAGCGATCCCGCGAACTTCAGCGCCGCCAACGCGGCGAGCATCGTCCAGTGGGAATTCACCGACGACGGCAGCGAGAGCGGCGGCAAGCAATTCGGCGATCCCGATCTCGGCTATACCTTCAGCCGCCCGGTCATCGCCCAGTTGCGCGGCGGCCACTGGGTCGCCATCTTCGGCAACGGTTACAACAACACCGTCGCCGACGGCAAGGCCAGCACCACCGGCAATGCCGTGCTCTACGTAGTCAATCTGGCCGACGGCTCGCTGCGCCACAAGCTCGATACCGGCGCGGGATACGCCGCCGACCCGAGCGGCGGCAACCGACCAAACGGATTGGCCTCGCCAGCGGTGGTCGATAGCGACGGCGACGGTTTGGTCGACGCGGTCTATGCCGGCGACCTGTTCGGCAATCTGTGGAAATTCGATTTCAGCACCGCCACGCCGAGCCTCGGGCTATCCGGCCAGCCGCTGTTTTCCGCGCCGTGCACCAGCCTGCCGGACGGCTGTCAGGCCATCACCAGCAAACCCAGCGTCAGCCGCCACCCGCAGCGCGACGGCCTGCTCGTGCATTTCGGCACCGGCAAGAACCTCGAACGCAACGACCGCAACCGGGGCGGCCAGCAAAGTTTCTACACCATCTGGGACAAGGGCGCGACGGTGACACGTTCGCAGTTGTTGCAGCAGACGATCACCGGCGCAGGCACTCATGGTTTCGACGTCACGATGACGGCCAACACGCCGGACTGGAGTACGCAACGCGGCTGGTACGTCAATCTGATCGTCGGCAGCGACCACGGCCACGAGCGCCAGATCAGCGATTCGCGCCTGCAATACGGCATTCTCTGGTTCACCAGCACCCTCTACTACCCGACCGCCACCGACCCCTGCGTGCCCTCCGGGCGCAGCCGCCAGTTTGCCGTCGACCCCGCCACCGGCGCACCGATCGACGGGCTGTTCGACGGTTTCCCCGCCTGCACCGGCAGCGCCTGCGCGCCGCCCGCCGATCTGGCGACGGCCCTGATCCTGGGCGACAAGTTTGGCAGCGGTAATGGGGCCAGCACCGGCCAGCGTATCTGGATCGAAAAACCCGGAGGCGGCGGCGGAACGGACAAGGATTACATCGAAGGCACGGCCCCCCTGAGCGAAGGCCGCCAGACCTGGCGCCAGATTGGGAGATGAAAATGAGGCCCGCAATGAAACCCCATGCCGGGCGCGGCTTCACGTTGATCGAACTAATGATTACCGTGGCCGTCATCGGCATCCTGGCCTCGATTGCCCTGCCTTCCTACCAGGAGTACCTGCGCAAGGCGCGCCGTACCGACGCGCAGGCTGCGCTGATGGAACTGGCGCAGTTCATGGAACGCCGCTACACGGTGACAGGAACCTATCCCACCGCTTCGGCCGACCTGCCTTTCCAGGCGACGCCGCGAGAAGGCGGTTCAACTTTCTACAATCTGTCACTGGCGGCTGGCTCCACCGCCACCGCCTACACCCTGCAAGCCGCGCCGACCGGAGCCATGTCCGACGACGCCTGCGGCACCCTGTCGCTCGCCCACACCGGCAAGAAAACCTCCAGCGGCACCAACTGCTGGGCGCGCTGAACGGGTATTCCGCTCACGCCTCGATTCAGCGGCAGCAAAATACTTCGCCCAGCGTGCGGGCGTCCACAAAGTTGTCGGCCCATTGCTCCAGCTCGTCTGAACCGGCGTTTTGCAGCCGCTCGTGCGTTGCCGCATCGAGCGGCCCGAAACGGCGGGTGAGCTGGCGCATGAGGACGGTGAGTTCGCCTTGCTGCATGCCTTGTTGCACACCTCTCTGTTCACCGATTTGCATTCCTTGCAAAATGCCCTGTTCCCGGCCTTCGGCCCGCATGCGTTCGCTCCAGGTCATCATGGTTTGTTTCTCCTGTGGGTATTTTTCGCTGAAAAGCTGTTTTTCATTGTCGTCCAGTTGGCTGTAAATGTCGACGAAGTCCATGTATTTGAGGCGTTTTTCCTGATCGGGTTCAAGTTGCAGCAAGCCTCGCAGCGCCTGGACGTAGATGTCGACGATGGCCTGTCGCGAATAGGCCATGTTGGGCAGATTGAGGCGGGCGACGATGTTGCCGCTGTCCTTGAATTTTTCGGCCGGCAGCTCGTCGAGGATGCGGTACAGGTAGCGGAAGGACAGGAAAACACAATGCTCGCTGCCCAGTTGCAGGTGTTTGCGGATGCGCGGGCTGCCTTTGAGGAAGATCACCACCGGCACGATGCGCTCGGTCTGGCAGAGTTCGGCGAGGTCGAGGCAGTAGTGGCCGAGGCGGTGGATGGAGAAGCGCCGTGGGTCGCTTTCTTCTTCGAGCAGAAAGAGGAGCGCCATGCGCCGTCCGTCCGGCCATTCGACGAGCAGCGGTACGTCGAGTTCGTGGAAGCGGTCGCCGAGGCGGTTTTTCAACTGCTCCTGGCGGATCGGCGTGATGCGCGCCGTGTCGTCGATGCTAGCCGCTTCGCTCGGCGCGAAGAATGCCAGCGCCTGACGCGGGTAGTCGAGAATCAGGTTCTTGAAATTCTGGTCGTGGCTGGCGGGGGAATCCATGACGGGTTTCTTTGGGGACGGACAAACCCATCGTCATGAATTTTCGGATTTATGTCAATAAAATATTTAGCACTGTGCCGAGCCACACGACGGCGATTGCCTCACTCCGGAATGAAACAGCGCTGGCCGCCGTCGCTGATCTGGCGCAGGCGGTAGGCGTAGAGGTCGGATAGCTGGTCGGCGGTCAGGACGTCGTCCGCCGTGCCCTGGACACAGCGGCCGTCGCCATGCACGAGCAGGGCGCGGTCGCAGAAACGGTGGGCCAGGGCGGGTTCGTGCAGGACCATGACGACTGCCGCGCCCTGCTCGCGGGCGAGTTGGGAAAACAGGCTCAAGACGGCCATCTGGTGGTTGAGATCCAGGTGCGACAAGGGTTCATCCAGCAAATACAGGGGCGGGGCCTGCACCAGCAGGGTGGCGAGCGCCAGGCGCTGGCGCTCGCCACCGGAGAGGGTATGCACCTGACGCGCTTCCATGCCATTCAGGCCGAAGCGTTGCAAAGCGGCGCGCACCCGGTCGCCGTCGGCAGCGGATTCCCAGTCCCAGCGCCCGAGATGCGGGTGGCGTCCGGCCAGCGCCGTTTCCAGCACGCTGGCACCGAAGGGGTCTTGTTGAAACTGGCCCAGCCAGCCGCGCCGCAGGGCCGCTGCGCGCGGGCTGAGTTGCGGGTAGGGCGTACCGGCGAGCAAAACTTCGCCCCGCGCCGGCGCGCGCAAACCCGCCAGCGTCGTCAGCAGCGTCGATTTACCGGCCCCGTTGCGGCCGAGAATGGCCAGGCTTTCGCCCGCCGCCAGATCGAACGCCAGCCCATCGACCACCCGCCTGCCGCCGACTTCGACCACCAAATTCCGCGCCGCCAGGAGCGGCGCGGTCGGGGTCTGCGGGCTTGCCGGTGCGTTCATCGCGGCTGCCTTGCCAGCAGGAAGAGGAACACCGGCACGCCGATCAGGGCGGTAAGCACGCCGACCGGCAGTTGCTGCGGGGCGATCACGGTGCGCGCCGCCGTGTCGGCCAGCACCAGCAGCGCGCCGCCGGCCAGCGCCGCCGCCGGTAGCAGCACGCGCTGATCGTTGCCGATCGCCAGACGCACCAGATGCGGCACCACCAGGCCGACGAAACCGATCGAGCCCGCCGTGGTCACTGCCGCCGCCGTCGCCAGCGAGGCCAGCACATAGACGATGAAACGCAGCCGCCCGACGGCCACGCCGAAAGCCTGCGCCTGCATCAGGCCGCGCGCCAGCAGATTCAGTTCGCGGGCAAAAGGCAGGCTGATGAGCAGCGCCAGCACCAGCACCAGCATCGCCGGCCACCAAGTGAAGGTTTGCCCCAGATCGCCCATCAGCCAGAACAGCATGCCGTGCACCCGGCCTTCCTCGGCGAGCGAGAGCATCAGCGCAATCAGCGCGCCGCAGCCGGCGGCGACGATCACGCCGGTGAGCAGGAGGCGGGTTTGCGTCCAGCTGCCGTCGCCACGCGCCAGACCGAAAACAGTGAACATGGCAAGCAGGGCCCCGGCAAACGCCAGCACATCGACCGCCCACAGCGCCAGTCCGAAAAACAGGCCGAAAATGGCTCCCACGCCAGCGCCGCCAGAAATTCCGAGCACGTAAGGGTCGGCCAGGGGATTGCGCAGCAGCACCTGCATCAGCGCGCCGGACAGCGCCAGCAGCCCGCCGCAGGCAAACGCCGCCAGGGCGCGCGGCAGACGCAGATCCAGCACCAGCGCCCCCGGCCCCGTGGTCGCCCCAGTCAGCGCCGCCCACAACTCGCCAGGTGCCACCGTCAAACTGCCGCTCAGGAGCGACAGCACGATGGCCAGCAGGGCCAGCAGGGCCAGCAGGAGGAGGGTCAGCGCGGCGCGGCGCAGAGAAGGCATGGACGGCCTGTAGACAACGATGGAGGCCGCATTCTACCGGCCTCGGCTCAGCCGCGCCGCAACTCGCCTGCAAAAGCCCCGACGCTTGCGATAAAACACTTTGAAAATAGCCGCTTAGTCCTTGACTCGTTTAGCTTTACGCCTCTATAGTGCGCGCCATGAATGCCGAACTCACTGCGCTCGAAGACAAAATCGAACAGGTGCTTGCCCTGGTCAAGCAGTTGCGTGCCGAAAACGACGTGCTGAAGAATCAGCTCGCCACCGTGGACCACGAACGCCTGAACCTGCGCACCGCCATGGACAGCGCGCGCGAGCGCCTGACCGGACTGGTCGACCAGTTGCCCGAGAACCCCTTGCCCGAGGAAGTCTGACATGAGCGCCGAGCCGAATTTTCTCGACGTCAAGATCATGGGCCGCGAATACCGCGTGGCCTGCCACATCGAAGAACGCCCGGCGCTCATGGCGGCGGTCGAACTGGTCGATGGCAAGATGCGCGAAATCGCCCAGAAAACCAAGAACACCATCGCCGAACGCGTCGCCGTCATGGCGGCCCTGAACATCGCGCACGAGCGTCTGGCCGGCAAGGAGGGCGAAGAAGGTGCGGTAATGCTTGCATCGCCTGACCTGAGGGGTAGAATTCAGGACATGGGTGCACGGTTGGACACCGTGCTGGTTTCGCAGCAGCCGCTGGACCTCTGAACCTTCACCGAGGTTCGACCAGCGGCAGCGGAAAACCCGCCGATTGCTCCCTGCGGTGTTTGTTAAGGCCATAGATTCCTTGAACCAATGCTGATTGGCATCGGTTGCCGACCAAAACCTCGCTGTTGTGCGCGTTCTTCACGAACGCACCTGATGCGAAAGGAAAGCAACCACTCTGAACTCCGGTTCAGGATGCCGGCCTGACGGCACATGCGGGGACTTCATTCAACAGGTGGCAGATCGTCTGCCACCTGTTTTCGTTTACGACATTTCAAAACATCGCGGAACATCGTCAATGGCTATCGAATGGCTCGCCGCCTATCTCCTGCTGGGCGCTTTCGTCGGCTTCTTTGCCGGCCTTCTGGGCGTGGGCGGCGGCGGCATCATGGTGCCGATGCTGACGACCTTGTTCGCCGCGCAGGGTTTTCCGCCGGAGCACCTGGTGCATCTGGCGCTCGGCACCTCGATGGCGGCCATCGTGCTGACCTCCATTTCCAGCCTGCGCGCGCATCACCGCCACGGCGCGGTGCGCTGGGAAATCGTGCGCGGCGTGACGCCGGGCGTGCTGCTGGGCACCTTTGCCGGCACTTTTCTTGCCACCCGCGCCAACAGCAGCACCCTGGCGCTGTTCTTCGCCTGTTTCATGGCTTACGTGTCGCTGCAGATGGTGCTGAACATCAAACCCAAGCCTTCGCGCAGCCTGCCGGGCAGCCTCGGCCTGGCAGGCGTGGGCGGGTTCATCGGCGGCATTTCATCGCTGGTGGCCATCGGCGGCGGCACCTTGTCGGTGCCTTTTATGACCTGGTGCAACGTCCGGATGCAGGAAGCCATTGGCACTTCGGCGGCCATCGGCCTGCCGATCGCGCTGGCCGGGGCAGCGGGTTACCTGATCAACGGCTGGGGCAGCGGCGGACTGCCGTCCTGGTCGGTCGGCTATGTGTATTTGCCGGCCCTGGTTCTGATCGGCCTGGTATCGACATTGACCGCGCCGCTGGGCGCGCGTCTGGCCCACCGCCTGCCAGTAGCCACCTTGAAGAAGATATTTGCCGGCGTGCTGGTGCTGCTGTCGGCAAAAATGCTGCACACCGTGCTCGGAGCCTGATCAACACGCCTTGAATTTTGGCTTGCGCTTTTCCAGAAAGGCCGCCAGCCCCTCGCGGTAGTCTTCTGTTTCCAGAAAGGCGAAAGACGCAGCTTTTTCCGCTGCGCTCAATGGCGCGCCGCTCTGCAAGCGCTTGATCCACTGCTTGTGCCAGCCCGCCACCAGGGGCGCGCCCTGGCAGATGCGCGCCACGCTGGCACTGATTTCATCGGCCAGTTCTTCCGGGGCCACGACGCGGGTGAGCAAGCCTTTTTCATAGGCTTCGGTAGCCGTCAGGATGCGTCCTTCCAGCAGGATTTCCTTGACCACCGCCGGCCCTGCCAACTGGAGCAGACCCTGCATCTCGCCGGGATACATGGAAAACCCGAGCTTGTTGATGGGCGCGCCAAAACACGAATGGCTGCTGGCGATGCGCAGATCGCAGGCGGCGGCGATTTCCAGACCGCCACCGACGCAGGCACCGCCGATCATGGCGATGGTGGGATGCGGGCAATCGGCAATCGCCTCTAGCGCAGCCGCCACTTCGGCGTGGTAGTGGAGCGCCTGTTCCAGCGTGGCACGGGCAGTGACGAATTCCTCCAGATCACCGCCCGCGGCAAAAGCTTCCTCGCCCGCGCCGCGTATGACGACGCAGCGTATTTCCCGGCTTGCCGCCAGTTCGTCCATGATTTGCCTGAGCGCGCGCCACATGGACAGGTCGATGGCGTTGAGCTTGCCCGGGTTGGACAGACTGAGGGTGGCAACGTGGCCGGCGGTATCCAGATCTATGCTGCTCATGAGTTTGCTGCGGGGTCGATGAAAAGAAAGCGGAAGCTTACACCGCATGTAAGGTTATCGGCTCCTATATAAGATACAATGCCCGCGCTGTTATTTATAATTATGAATAAGGAGAATGGTTATGAGCAGCGCAATGTATGAAAGGATGCGGGACAATCCCAAATTCCAGGAGTTGGTCAGCAAGCGGGGGCGGTTCGCATGGACGCTCGCCGGGATCGTGCTGACCTTGTTTTACGGCTTCGTGCTGGTGGTGGCTTTCGCCCCCGAGTCGCTCGGCAATCCGATTGCCGAAGGTTCGCGGTGGACGGTCGGCGTCACCCTGGAGCTGTTCCTCTTCATCTTCTTCTGGGTAACCACGGTGATTTATGTCCGCCGTGCCAACACGGAATTCGATGCCCTGTCGCAGGAAATCGTCCGCGACGCCTGGAAGGAGGAAAAGTAATGCGTAAGCTCATTTCCGCGCTGGGCCTCTTGAGCCTGTGCGCTGTTGCCGTTGCCGCCGACGCTGTCGGCGCGACGGAAAAGCAGGCGACCAACTGGCACGCCATCATCATGTTCTGCATCTTCGTGGCGCTGACCATGGGGATCACCTACTGGGCGGCCAGCCGCACCAAGTCGACGTCGGACTTCTACACGGCCGGCGGCGGCATCACCGGCTTCCAGAACGGCTTGGCGATTGCCGGCGACTACATGTCGGCAGCCACCCTGCTCGGTCTGACCGCCATGGTCTACACCTCGGGCTACGACGGCTACATCTACATGCTGTGCTTCTTCGCCGGCTGGCCCGTCATCCTGTTCCTGATGGCTGAACGCCTGCGCAACCTCGGCAAGTTCACCTTCTCCGACATCACCGCCTACCGCCTCGACCAGGGCCGGGTGCGCACCATGGCTGCGATTTCCTCGCTGACCGTGGTCTGCTTCTACCTGATCGCGCAGATGGTCGGCGCCGGCCAGCTCATCAAGTTGCTGTTCGGTCTGGACTACAACATCGCCATCTTCGTGGTCGGCATCCTGATGATGGTGTACGTCACCTTCGGCGGCATGGTCGCCACCACCTGGGTGCAGATCATCAAGGCCGTCATGCTGCTCTCCGGCGGCACGCTGGTGATGCTGCTGGCGATGAACGAATTCGGTTTCTCGTACCAGAAGCTGGTCGATCAGGCGATGTCGGTGCACAAACTGGGCGAGCGCATGATGCACCCCGGTTCCCTGCTGGCCGATCCGGTCACTGCCATCTCGCTCGGCCTGGGCCTGATGTTCGGTACCGCCGGCCTGCCGCACATCCTGATGCGCTTCTTCACCGTGACCGACGCCAAGGAAGCCCGCAAGTCGGTGCTCTACGCTTCCGGTTTCGTGGCCTACTTCTTCAACGTCATCTTCTTCATGGGCCTGGCTGCCATCATCATCGTCGGCCAGAACCCGGACTTCTTCGAAGGCGGCGACATCACCAGCAAGCTGGTCGGCGGCGGCAACATGGTTGCCATGCACCTGGCCAAGGCGGTCGGCGGCAACATGCTGCTCGGCTTCCTCGCTGCAGTGGCCTTCGCCACCATCCTGGCGGTGGTGTCCGGTCTGGCGCTGGCGGGCGCTTCGGCGATTTCGCACGATATCTACGCCCGAGTCATCAAGAAAGGGACGGCTTCGGAAGCGTCGGAAATCCGCGTCTCCAAGATCGCCACGATCTGCCTCGGCTTCGTCGCCATCGTGCTCGGCATCATGTTCGAGAAGATGAACATCGCCTTCATGGTCGGTCTGGCTTTCGGCGTTGCGGCAGCAGCCAACTTCCCGGTGCTGATCCTCTCCATGTACTGGAAGGGCCTGACCACGCGCGGCGCGCTGCTGGGCGGCTACGGCGGCCTGATTTCGGCGGTGCTGTTCGTGCTCTTCTCGAAGTCGGTATGGGTCGACGTGCTGGGCAATGCCGCCCCGCTGTTCCCCTACACCCAGCCGGCGCTGTTCGCCATGCCGATCGCCTTCCTGCTCGCCTGGATCGGCTCGACCACCGACAGCAGCGCTCGCGCCAAGTCGGAAATCGAAGCCTTCGACGACCAGTACGTCCGCGCCCAGACGGGTTACGGCGCTGCGGGTGCCGCCAAGCACTAAGCACTTCCTGCTTTTTCAAAAACCCTGACCGGTTTGCCGGTCAGGGTTTTTTTTGCCATTTTCCAGCACAACCGGGTATTAATCAGCGGCAAATGTCATATCATGGCGCAATGGGGAGCTGGACATAAAATGTCTTGACATCTTATGTCCAGCTCCCTAATCTAGATACCGCAAATCAATAAGCGAGGATGACATGGAAAATGCACTGCACGAAAAACTGGCGGGCCTGGATGTGCTGGTCAGCGGCCTGATGGGGGGACTCGCTGTACATTTGCATCCCATCTCCGGGCCGGTACCGGTCGTTCAAGTCAGCATCGAGGAACGCGAAGAATTGCCGATCTTCATCACCAGTTCGGATTCGCAAATCCTGTGCCTGTGCTACTTGTGGAACGAGAACGAAGTCATGCCAGCGCGGCGCACGGAACTGCTCGAAACGCTGCTCGACCTCAACCCGTCGGTACCGCTTTCCGCATTTGGCCGCATCGGCGATCGCTACATCCTGTCCGGTGCCCTGGCACATGATGCCGATTGCGCCGACATTGCCCAGGATATCGCCGCCCTGAGCGACAACGCCCTGGACGCCCTGGACGCCCTGTCCGAATTTCTGCAGTAAAGGAGATGAACATGTCTGTGATCAAGAAAGTAGTGACCCTGTTGCGCGGCAGTGCCCGCGAACTCGCCGAGAATGTCGTCGACGCCAACGCCACCCGCATTTACGAACAAGAAATCATCGACGCCAAGCAGAGCATTCTGGAGGCACGCAACAGCCTGGCCGGCGTCATGGCACAGGAAATGCAAAGCACCCGGGCGATCGGTCGTCTCGAAAACGAAATCGCACGTTACGAAGGCTTGGCCCTGGAAGCCCTGGAAAAATCCCAGGAAAGCCTCGCCGAGGAAGTTGCCGGCAAAGTGGCTGCGCTCGAACTTGAGCTTGAGGAGCAACGCAAAGCGCAGACTTCGTTTGCTGACCAAGTGAGCAAGCTGAAGGAACTGATCAAGGCATCAGAAGCGAAGATTCGCGAACACGAGCGTGAAATCGCCATCGCCAAAACCACCGAAAGCGTCTACAAGGCAACCCAATCGATTTCCGACAATATTGGCAACAGCGGCTCACGCTTGGCCAGTGCGCGCGAATCGCTGGAGCGCATCAAACAACGTCACGAGCATATGGCTGACCGCATGCAGGCAGCCGATCAGCTCGATCGGGAACTGGGCGAAAGAGCGCTGGCCACGAAGCTGGCCGAGGCGGGGATCGGCCAGGATGCCGATCGGCAACGCAAGGTCATGGAACGCATCCGGGCGCGCCAGGCAAAACCGAACGCAACCCCATGAGCGTCACCCGCAAGCCGACACGCTGGCAAAGTTCGGATGCGGCGCTCAAGGCCGTGCAGGTCGCTTTCGATGTCGAGGAAAAAGTGCTTGAGACGGTGCGCCGCACCGCTTTTGAGGCAAACCGTTCAACCTCCGACCAGATTCGCCACTTGCTCGGCCTGCCCACCGCCAGCCGTCCCAAGCGACCACGGCTGACCGTGTCGCTGACCGCTGCCGATTACGCTTTACTCGCCGAGCGCTACCGCCTTGCCGCCGATGATCGACTGGCGATCAAGGAACGCGTAACCCGGGTTCTGATTGAATTTGCCCATTCGCAGAAAGAAGGACGGGTGCCATGATCAGTTTCCTCGACGCCGCAACCTCTTTCCCCAGCATCATCTACACGGTATTGCTCGGCGTGGTCCTGGTGTATTGGCTGCTCTCTTTCATTGGCATCGTCGACACCGATTCCGGCCTGGCCATGGAAGCCGAACTGCATGCCGATGCCGACGCCAGCGAAATTGGCGATCTGGCCAGTTATCTGGTCGGCCTGGGGCTTAACGGCGTGCCATTTTCCGTCGTCTGCAGCTTGCTCGTGCTGACCGCCTGGACCATCACCTGTCTCGTGGCGATGTGGGTGCTGCCGCTGGTGCCGACCAGTCTGCTGCGCAATGTCGCCGGGTTGATCGTCATGCCCATCGCCCTGGCTCTGGCCATTCCCGTCACCGCCCGCCTGATCCGCCCCTTGCGCGGACTCTTCGTGACCCATTCCGCCATCTCCAATACCGCCCTCGTCGGCCAAGTGTGCAAGGTACTGAGCACCTTGGTCGATGAAAAATTCGGGCGAGCCGAAGTCGCCATGCGCGGTACGCCAGTGAATATCCGGGTCTGGGCAGAAACGCCGAACACACTGAACAAAGGCTCGCAGGCCCGCATCCTCGACTACGACGAGGCAAGCGCACGTTATCTGATCGCCGCCGACGAACGCGACGATTGATTCCTTTCAATTCATTCGAACTTAAACAAGGAGAAATTCATGGAGCCAGTAATAACTGCGGTGGCTGTGCTGGTCGTACTCAGCCTTGGCATGATCGCGCTGTTCGCCAGGTTCTATCACAAGGTCGAACAGGGGTTCGCGATGATCGTCAATACCCTGCGCGCCGAACCGGAGGTCACCTTCACTGGCCGCATGGTCTATCCGATCATTCACAAAGCCGAACTGATGGACATTTCCTTGAAGACCATCAAGATCGACCGCTCGGGCAGCGAAGGCCTGATTTGTCAGGACAACATCCGTGCCGACATCGAGGTCAAATTCTTCGTCCGCGTCAATAAAACGGCTGAAGACGTCCTCAAAGTAGCCCAGGGGATCGGCTGTGAACGCGCGTCCAGTCCTGAAATCCTCGAAGAGCTTTTTTCCGCGAAGTTTTCGGAAGCTTTGAAAACCGTAGGCAAATCAATGGATTTCATTGAACTCTACCAGGCTCGCGACCGCTTCCGTGACGAGATCGTCCGCCAGATCGGTGATGATCTTTCCGGCTACATCCTCGAAGATGCTGCGATCGACTATCTGGAGCAGACACCCCTGCGCGAGCTCGACGCACACAACATCCTCGATGCTCAGGGGATCAAGAAAATCACCGAGTTGACCGCCGTCGAGCGCGTGCGCACGAATGAATTGCGCCGCAACGAAGAAATGCAGATCAAGAAAAAGGACGTCGAAACCCAGGAAGCCCTGCTCGAACTCGAACGTCAGCAAGCCGATGCCCAATCGCGCCAGCAACGCGAAGTGGCTTCGGTACGTGCCCGCGAAGAAGCCGAAACGTCGAAGATTCAGGCCGAAGAGCGCACCAAGGCCGAACTGGCCCGCTTGCTGGCCGAGCAGGCCATTGCCGTACAGCAGGAAAACGCCCTGCGCGAGAAGGAAGTGGCGGAAAACAACCGTAAGCGCGCAGTGGCTGTCGAAGAGGAAAAAGTGACCCGCGCCCGGGAACTGGAAATCGTCGACCGCGAAAAAGAGGTGGCGCTGCAACGCATCGACAAAGACCGCGCCGTCGAGGTGCAGAAAAAAGCCATCGCCGACGTCATCCGCGAACGGGTCATCGTCGAGCGCACCGTCGCCGAGCAGGAAGAAGCCATCAAGGAAGTCCGTATCGTGGCCGAGGCTGACCGTACCAAGAAATCGACGGTCATCCTGGCCGAGGGGCAAGCCGAGGAAAAACTCGTGCTCGAGGTCAAGGCCGCAGAAGCGCAGGAGCGCAAGGCGCGGCATAAGGCAAGCGAGGAACAGACCCTGGCAGAAGCCCGCCTGAAAGTCGCGGAGAAAGCGGCCGAAGCCAAGAAGCGCGAAGCGGAAGGCGTCGAGGCGCTGGCAGCCGCCACTGGCCTGGCCCAGGCCAAGGTCATGATGGCCACTGCCGATGCCGAAGAAAAACAAGGTCTGGTCGCAGCCAAGGTCAAAATGGCGGATGCCGAGGCCGTCACCAAATTCGGTCTGGCCGAGGCCGACGCACTGCGCGCCAAACTGGAAGCCGAAGCGCAGGGCAAGGAAAAACTTGGCCTGGCCGAGGTCACGGTGCGCACTGCCGATGCCGAAGCCATTGCCAAAACCGGCCAGGCGGAGGCGGAGGTCGTCGAAGCCCGCTTCCAGGCTGAAGCCAAGGGTTTGCGCGAAAAATTCGAGGCCATGCAGGCGATGAGCCCGGCTGCCCGCGAGCACGAAGAATTCCGCATGCGTCTGGACAACGCGCAAATCGCCACGTTGAAGGCAATCGATGCCCAAACCTCCATCGCGCGCGAGCAAGCGGAAGTGCTCGGCACCGCGCTGACCAATGCGAAGATCGACATCGTCGGCGGCGAGGGCGATTATTTCGACCGCTTCGTCAATGCGCTATCCATCGGCAAAGGCATCGACGCGACCATTGGCAAGAGCAGCACGCTGCAGGTCGCACTCAAGGATCACCTCAACGGCGAGCGCGACATGGTCGGTGACATCCGGGAGATCGTCGGCGCACTCGGCGGCTCGGCTGGTGAATTGCAAAACCTCTCGGTCGCCGCCCTGCTGACCAAGGTCATGCGCGATGGCAGCGCTGAACAGCAGGACGCCCTGCGCACGCTGCTGAGCGGCATCGCCAAACCGTGAGCGAGCGGGCGCGATGCGGCAAAAATCGCTGACTTGCCGCTGTGGCGGCAGGTTACTGGGCAGGGCGCTGGCCGAGGGCTTGCCCGCCCGGGTCTGTACCGCATGCGGCGGTGCCTTGCTGGCGCTCGACAAGTACCGTAGCTGGCGGCAGCCTGTTGCTCCGCAGTATTTAGCGACAGCAAAGCAAAGTGGAAACATGCCGCCTGTCGCCGACGACGCAGCCAAGGCGCGCGCCTGTCCGGCCTGCGCCGGGTTGATGACGCGTTATCGGGTCAGCGCCGGGCACGCTCTCAGGCTTGACCGTTGCAGCCGTTGCCAACTTGCCTGGTTCGATGACGGCGAGTGGGCGGCGCTGGTTGCCGCCGGACTCGAAAATCACCTGGACGGCATCCTGACCGATGGCTGGCAGCGCCGTATCCAGCTCGATGAATCGCGCCAGCGGCGGGAGGCCAATTTACGTCAGCGCCTGGGCAACGAGGTGGTCGACGAATTACGCCGCATCCAGTCCTGGCTACGGCAGCAGCCCAACAGCCAGGAATTGCTCGCCTTGCTCGGCAGTGAATCCCTTTGAAAATTATGCGATGACCCCCATGAATCCGCCTGCACCCGATCCAGCACCTGCCGAGCAACCCGACCTCATGGTCGGCGACAGTGGTAGTTATGAGTTACTGAAAAAACGTCTCGCCGCGCACGGCGATGCGCTACTGCACCGAACTCAGGCACTCAATGCGGCGCGCATCGCTGAATTTGGCCGCAACGAGCAATCGCTGATCCTGCGGACTCGCGCCCGCACCGAAAACAATTGCGTTGCCCGCGACATCGTCCGCATCGGTAACCGCCTGCTTTTCGGCTACAACGTGTTCATCGGGCTGCGCAAGGAAACAGCCGTCAGCGACGTTTTCGCCCTCTACCGTCTGGCCGAATCGAACGATGGTGACGAACTCGAAAGCTTGCCACTGGCCGACAGCTTCTTGGAAGACCAGCGCTTCGTCTCTGATTTCCGTGAACTGCATGCCTATTACAAACAGGCAACACTGACCCAGTTACGTGTCACCCAGGACAAACTGCTGGCCGCCTTCCAGATCGGCCAGCAGTTGCACGACATGCGCGTTTTCCGCTGGAGCCTGGGAAGCGACGGCGGACTGCGCTACATCGACAATCGCGGTGAGCGTGACATGGCCCTGCCGCCGTCCCATGACTTCGAATGGACGGCAACCGGGCGCGAGGATCAGGTCGGCGGCCGCCACCCGCACATCAACATTCTCGACACGATTTTCGTCGAAACCATCGGCGGCGATCTCACCGTAAAGATCGAGAACAATACCGAAAGCGGCCTTGGCATCTACAGCGAACCCGTCGACGACAAGAACCAGTCCCTCGATGACGCCGAAGTTGCTTATGCCCGGATCGGCCTGCTGATTCTGCTTCGGATCAAGCCTTATCGCGAGCAGACGGTACGCTATCTGGTCTACAACACGCGCACGCAAAATGTCGTCCGCATCGACGCCATCGGCATTTCCTGCATCCAGTTGCCGGAAGATCACGGCATCATCTTCCCCGGCGGCTATTACCTGCAATCGGGTGAACACAAGCGTTTCGATCTGCCGGAGGCCATGCGCGACAACCTGCGCTTCAAGCGTGTCCTGCGCTCGCCGAACGGTGAAGATGTGCTCTACGTCTTCTACCAGCCGGGTCTCGGTCATTACGCGCTATTTACTTACAACCTGATCGACAAGACCCTGGGGGCGCCGATACTTGGCAATGGCTACGCCCGTTTCCCGGACGGTCGCATCCTGGTTTTCCAGACGGACAGCGGTGAGCCGACCCGAGTGCACCCGATGCAACTGTGGCAGACGCCCTTCGTCAGCGACGAGCACGCCAGCCAGCACACATCCGGGCAGGGGTTCTTCGGTCGCATTGGCAATGCCGATCTGGTCCGTGGTATCTCCGAACTGAACGCGATCGCCCGCGCCGTGCGCGAGCAGGTGCCGACACGTACGGCCTATGAAGATCTGATCCGCCAATGCAGCCGTGCCCAGGACGCCTATTTCTGGCTTGCGGCGGCAGAGACCGGCGGCCTTGGCGACGAACTGCGGGCGATTGCCGAGGGTGCCCGCCTGACACTGGCCGAATTCGAGAAGGTCGATGGCATCCGCCGCGAAACGGCGCAGGCGCTGGCCGTTGCCGCGAACGAACAGCGCGAGCTGCTGAGCCGGATCGCTGGCATGCTGTGGCGCAATTCCGACGAATTCGTCAGCGCGCTCAAACTGCTGCACGAACGTCGCGGTCACCTGCAGACCCTGAAAGAATTGCGCTATGCCGATCTGTCGCAGATCGAAGCAATGGATCAAACGCTGGCCGAAGAAAAAACCCGGGTCGGCCAGCGTGCCCTGCAATTCCTGGCAACACCCGACGCTTTCTCCGGCCAGCGTCAATCACTCGACGGCCTGTCCACCCGCATACCGCATGCGGCGACGACCCAGGCGCTCGACCGCCTGCTCAACGAGCTCGACACCCTCACCGGCGGCCTCGACCTGCTGAACGAACAGCTGGACAGCCTGCCGGACAGCGACGCGGTTCTGCGCACCGACATTCTCGATCGTATTTCTGCGCTCTATGCCGAAACCAACCGGCTGCGTGCCGAAGCACGCAAGCACCGTCGCAGCCTGGGCAGCGCCGAAGCTGCGGCGGAATTCGGCGCCCAGTTCAAACTGTTCGGCCAAACCGTCGAAAGCGCGCTGGAATTCGCCGACACCCCGGAAAAATGTGACGAGGCGCTCACGCGCCTGCTCGCTCGCCTGGAGGAGCTGGAAGGGCGCTTCGCCGAGCAGGAAAACTTCGTTGCCGATATCGCCTTGCAACGTGAAACCGTCTATGAAGCGCTGTCGGCACGCCGGCAAAGCCTGCTCGACGCCCGCCAGCGCCGGATCCGCTCGCTCAACGAGGCAGGCATCCGCATTCTCGACGGCATTCCCCGGCGCGTGGCCCAGTTCCGGGAGATCGCCGAAGTTCACGGCTATTTCGCCGCCGATCCGCTGATCGGAAAATTGCAGAAACTGGTCGAAGATTTGCGCACGCTGGGCGATGGCGTCGCTGCCGATGACCTCGATACACGCATCAAGACCGCTCGCGATCAGGCGCTGCGCAGCGTCCGTGACCGCCAGGAACTGGTCGGTGACGGTGGCAACACCTTACGCTTCGGTCGCCATATCTTTACCGTAAGCCAGCAGGCGCTCGATCTCACGCTGTTGCCAAAAGATCAGGGCCTGGCCTGGCATCTGACCGGTACGGATTACCATGCGGCACTGAATGACGACCGTCTCGAACCCTACCGTTTTCTCTGGGATCAGCCGCTGATTTCCGAGACGTCCGCACTGGCCCGCGCCGAATACCTGGCCGGCGGCCTGCTGCATGGCGCGCTTCACGGGCAAGCGGACATCTCGTGGCCGGATCTGCAACAGGCGGCGCGCAGTGAGGCACCCGAATTGGCAGCCGTGACCCGCCGGTACGCAGCAACGCGCTACCGTGAAGGCTACCAAAAAGGCATTCATGACGACGACGCATCCCACCTGCTCCGCGCCTTGATCCACATGCAGGACGAAGCCGGGCTGCTGGCCTGGAGCCCACGGCAGCGGGCACTGGCAATGCTGTATTGGCAGCATGGTTGCTTCGTTCCCGAACGCGATGCCCTGTTGCGTCAGGCGCGCAGCGCCCTGTGCCTGCAACGGCACTTTGCCGCCAACGGCGCCCTGGATCGGCTCGAGGCCGAAACGACGCAATCCTTGCTGCGCTTCGCCCGTGAGTTTGCGCCGGAACAGGGGCAAACAGGAACATTTGCTGCCGATGCGGAACAATTGCCCGTCTTATGCGCTCAGTCCGCCAGCTACCTGATTCGCCAGCTAGCCTCCGAACGTGGCGAAACCCACTGGGCGATTGCCGGTGCCGCCGACGATCTCGCCGACGCATTGTTGAAGGAACTGGAACGCGCACAGCAGCTTGCCGACTGGCAACACGACCTCGATAGCGCCGAACCTGCGGAGCGCTGGCAACTTGCCCATGCCTGGGTGGCGGCCTTCGCGGCCGCACAGGCGCCCGAGGCTGCGGACTGGATCGACGATGCGGCCAGCCGGCTGGCCGTCGCCCTCCCGCGCCAGCGGATAAACGCCAGCCTCACCGTCAGCATCGAGGGACTGCGCAGCGAACATCCGCGCATCGTCGATGGTCGGCTGACGCTGAATCTCAACGACTTCTGGCAGCGCTTCCACGATCACCGGAGCCGGATCGTGCCGGCTTTCGAACAATTTCACCAACTCCGGCACGAATTGCTCGGTGCTGAAAAAAACCGGCTCGGGATCGCTCAATTCCAGGCCAGGCCCTTGTCCACCTTCGTGCGCAACCGCCTGATCGACGAGGTCTACTTACCGCTGATCGGTGACAACCTGGCCAAGCAGCTCGGCACGGTGGGCGCAAACAACCGGACCGACCGCATGGGACTGCTGCTGCTGATTTCGCCGCCCGGCTACGGCAAGACGACGCTGATGGAATACATCGCCGACCGCCTCGGCCTCGTCTTCGTTCGCATCAATTGCCCGGTGCTCGGCCATGACATCACCTCGCTCGACCCCGCTGCCGCTACCCATGGTGCCGCCCGCCAGGAACTGGAAAAACTCAACCTCGGTCTGGCCATGGGCAGCAACGTGATGCTCTACCTCGACGACATCCAGCACACCAGCCCGGAGTTCCTGCAGAAATTCATCGCCCTGGCCGATGGCACACGGCGCATCGAAGGCGTCTGGCAAGGCGAGGCACGCACCTACGACATGCGCGGCAAGCGCTTCGCCGTGGTCATGGCCGGCAATCCCTACACCGAATCCGGCGAAGTCTTCAGGATTCCCGACATGCTGGCCAACCGGGCCGACATCTACAACCTCGGCGATGTGCTCGCCGGCCGCGAAGCCTTGTTCGCGCTCTCCTACATCGAGAACAGCCTGACGGCCAACCCGGCGCTGCTACCGCTCGCCTCACGCGATCCAAAGGATGTCCAGTTGCTGGTGCGTCTGGCCGAAGGCGAAGAAATCCCGGGCAGCACCTTCAGTCATCCCTACAGCGCCCTCGAACAGGAAGAACTGGTCGCCCTGATGCGGCGCCTGTTTCGCATCCGCGACCTGCTGCTCAAGGTCAACCTGGCCTACATCGAATCCGCTGCGCAGAAAGACGCCTATCGTACCGAGCCGCCATTCAAGCTGCAGGGCAGCTACCGCAACATGACCAAGCTCGCCGGCAAGGTGACCGCCATCATGCACGACGAAGAAATCGACGCCCTGCTGCGCGACCACTACCGTGGCGAAGCGCAGACGCTGACCACGGGTGCCGAGGAAAACCTGCTCAAGCTGGCCGAACTGCTCGGCAGGCCGAGCACCGACGAGCAGGCGCGGTGGGCCTCGATCAAGGAAGCCTTCGTCCGCCAGCGCAAGCTGGGCGGGGACGACAGCGACCCCGGCACGCGCATCGCCGCCTCGCTGCTCGACGTTGCTCGCGCCGTCGACGGCCTGAAGCCCGACGGCGCACTCGCCGAACGCCTGGGCGACGGCCTCGACCGCATCGAGGCCGGATTGCGCGCGGTCAAACCCAGCGTCCACGTCGAAGCCGGGGATCTATCGCAATTTGCCGGCGTCGTCGGCGAAATGGTCAAAACCTACGAAAAGGTGCTGTTGCCGCTGGTCACCGCGACCTACCACAAGATCCGCCTCGACCACTCGATGTGGGATGAAATGAAACGGGTCAGCAGCTATCTCGACAAGCTAGAAAAATCGACGGATCTCGGAACTCCACCGGAAAAACCAAAGAGCAGGAACAGGCCATGAACGGCATCGGAGATGAGTCACTGTTTCCATTCGGCATGTCGCAATCTTCGATCGTGAGGGTTTACCCCACGTCCGCTGAATAAGCAAATCAAAAATCAATCGTTCCGCGCTGAAAGAGCGTTTCCTAGACTTGCGCCACCTCAACGAAACGGAGCGCAACATGCAACGCAAATCTCTTCTGGCCGGCCTGTTCGCCGCCAGTGTGCTGGTTTTTTCCCCGGCGCAGGCGCAAACGACGCTGCTCAACGTATCTTATGACCCGACGCGGGAGCTGTATCAGGAGTTCAATCCGGCTTTTGCCAAGCACTGGAAGGAAAAAACCGGCCAGGACGTGACCGTCAAGCAGTCGCACGGCGGTTCCGGCAAACAGGCGCGTTCGGTGATCGACGGCGTCGATGCCGACGTGGTGACGCTGGCGCTGGCTGGCGACATCGACGCCATCGCCGACAAGGCCAGGCTGCTGCCGGCCGATTGGCAGAAGCGCCTGCCGCTGGCGTCGACGCCTTATACCTCGACCATCGTTTTTCTGGTGCGCAAGGGTAATCCGAAGGGTATCAAGGATTGGGACGATCTGGTCAAGCCGGGCGTGGCGGTGATTACGCCGAACCCGAAGACTTCCGGCGGCGCGCAGTGGAATTATCTGGCGGCCTGGGAATTCGCCAAGCGCAAATACGGTGGCGATGCCAAGGCGAAGGAATTCGTCGCCAATCTGTACAAAAACGTGCCGGTGCTGGATTCCGGCGCGCGCGGCTCGACCATCACCTTCGTCGAGCGCGGCATCGGCGACGTTTTCCTGTCGTGGGAAAACGAAGCCTTTCTGGCGATCAAGGAACTCGGCCCGGACAAGTTCGACATCGTGGTGCCGTCGCTGTCGATTCTGGCGCAGCCGCCGGTCGCCATCGTGGACAAGAACGTCGACAGGAAAGGCACCCGCCAGATCGCCCAGGCCTATCTGGAATACCTGTACAGCGAAGCCGGCCAGGAAATCGCCGCCCGCAACTACTACCGCCCGACGCTGGACAAAGTGGCGAAGAAGTACGCCAGGCAGTTCCCGGCGGTGACTTTGTTCACCATCGACGAAGCCTTCGGCGGCTGGACGAAGGCCAAGGACGTCCATTTCAAGGACGGCGCGATCTTCGACCAGATATTCACGCGCAAGTAGGCGGCCTGAAAGCGGGAAAACGGGGCGCGAGCCTCGTTTATCTCCAAAAGAAATAAACAACGATCTTTTTATTCTTTTTTGTAGCATAAGCGCCCCCTACACTTCGCCCATCCCAATTGCCCACCGGAGATTTCCATGTCCAAAAAACTTCCCCATCGCACTCTGACCGCCCGCCTGACCGTATTCGCCGCGCTCGGCTTCGGCGTCCTGTCGTCCGCGCTGGCGCAGACGACCCTGCTCAACGTGTCCTACGACGTGACCCGCGAGCTGTACAAGGACATCAATCCGGCCTTCTCCGCGGCCTATAAGAAGCAGGCCGGCGTCGACGTCACCGTCAACCAGTCGCACGGCGGTTCCTCGAAGCAGGCGCTGTCGGTGGCCGCCGGCCTGGAGGCGGACGTCATCACGATGAACCAGTCGCCGGACATCGACATTCTGGTCGAGCGCGGCGGCGTCGTTGCCGCCGACTGGCGCAAGCAGTTCCCGCACGATGCCGCGCCGTACACGACGACCTCGGTCTTCCTGGTGCGCAAGGGCAACCCGAAGAACATCAAGGACTGGGACGATCTCACCAAGCCGGGCGTCGAAGTCATCGTGCCGAACCCGAAAACCTCCGGCAATGGCCGCTACACCTATCTCGCCGCCTGGGGCTATGCGCTCGACAAAGGGAGCGAAGCCGCCGCCAGGGATTTCGTCCAGCGCCTGTTTGCCAACGTGCCGGTGCTCGACGGCGGCGGGCGTGGGGCGACCACGACCTTCACGCAGCGCGACGTGGGCGACGTGCTCGTCACCTTCGAGAACGAAGCCATCCTGATCGCCAGGGAACTCGGCGGCAGCAAGTTCGACATCGTTTATCCGTCGGTCACCATCGAAGCCGCCGCGCCGGTCGCGGTGGTGCAAAAGGTGGTGACCAAGCGCGGCACGGCCAAGGTCGCCAAGGCCTATCTCGATTTCCTCTACTCGCCGGCGGCGCAGGAGATCATCGCGCAGCACAACTTCCGCCCGCGCGACGCGGCGGTGTTCAAGAAGCACGCCGCCAAGTACCCGAACGTGCGCACCTTCACCGTCGAGAGCAAGCTCGGCGGCTGGGGCAGCGTCCAGAAGCAGCATTTCGCCGACGGCGCGCTGTACGACCAGATCATCGTCCTGAAACGCTGAAATGGCTGCCGCAAAAACCTTCCGCGTGCTGCCGGGCTTCAATCTGACGCTCGGCTACACCCTCGGTTACCTGTCGCTGATCGTGCTGATCCCGCTCGCCGCCGTTTTCCTGAAAACGGCGACGCTGACCTTCGAGGAATTCTGGAACGTGGTCAGCGCCGAGCGCGTGGTGGCCTCCTACAAGCTCTCTTTCGGCGCGTCGCTGCTGGCCGCCGCGATCAATGCCGTGTTCGGGCTGTTGCTGGCCTGGGCGCTGGTGCGTTATTCCTTCCCCGGCAAGAAGCTGGTCGATGCGCTGGTCGACCTGCCCTTCGCGCTGCCGACGGCGGTGGCCGGTATCGCGCTGACCGCGCTCTACGCCAAAAACGGCTGGCTCGGCCAGTATCTCGAACCGCTCGGCGTCAAGGTGGCGTTCACGCCGCTCGGCATTCTCATCGCGCTGGTGTTCATCGGCCTGCCTTTCGTCGTGCGTACCGTGCAGCCGATCCTGGAAGACCTCGACACCGAACTCGAAGAAGCCGCCGCCAGCCTCGGCGCGCAGCGCTGGCAGACGTTCTGGCACGTCACCCTGCCCATCCTGCTGCCGGCGCTGCTCACCGGCTTCGCGCTGGCGTTTGCCCGCGCCGTCGGCGAGTACGGCTCCCGCGCCCTTACCCCCCGGCAACCGCCCCTTTTGACCAGC